>Ga0105249_10004100_pt1 | contig 12579 bp, 7 predicted proteins | sample KBSS44metaG_FD_81522 | JGI IMG/M metagenome (GOLD analysis project Ga0105249, IMG submission 81522) | Switchgrass rhizosphere microbial communities from Kellogg Biological Station, Michigan, USA - KBS S4-4 metaG | ecosystem: Host-associated > Plants > Roots > Rhizosphere > Soil | place... | reverse complement strand
GGCATGTCTTCGCGACCGGCCGACGTCAGCACCGCGCCATCTGGATGCACGCTATAGGGACCGAGGAGCTGTGCAGAGCGCGCCATGACGACAGCATGGTTCCAGCCTGTTCCTCCCTCAGCAACGAGCAGATGATAAAGGCCGTCGCGCTTGTAGAGATGCGGGCCTTCGGTGAAGCCGCGCTCCGTCCCCTCGAAGATCAGCGCCGGTTCGCCCACCAGACTGAGCGTGGCGCGATCCAGTTCCTGAATCTGGATTCCGGCGAAGCGTCCGCGGCCGGGGCGATGATCCCACAGCATGTTGAGCATCCAGCTTCGCCCGTCGTCATCATGGAACAGTGCGGGATCGAAACCGCTGCTGTTGAGGTGCACCGGGTCGGACCACTCGCCGTCGATCCGGTCGCACGTCACCAGATAATTGTGGAAGTCGCGCAGCGACACGCCTTTGGCCCCGTTCACGGTCGTGCTGCCATAGCGTTTGACGTCGGTGAAAACGAGCAGGAAGCGGCCATCGACGAAGCTCAGATCGGGCGCCCATACGCCGCAGGAATCGGGATTGCCGCGCATGTCGAGCTGGGCTGGCCGCGAAAGCGGGCGCGCGACCAGCCGCCAGTGCACAAGGTCCCGACTGTGATGGATCTGCACGCCGGGGAACCATTCGAAGGTGGACGTGGCGATGAAGAAATCATCGCCCACGCGAACGATCGACGGATCGGGATTGAAGCCCCGAAGGATCGGATTGGAGAAACTGTTCATTGAGGCTTGCGTACCAATGTCCAAAGGATGACGGCGCCCAGAAGGTCGAGTAGCCCGAGAAGCAGGAAAAAAGGCCCGTAGCCAACTTGATCGACCATCTGGCCAAGCAGCAGCGAGAAGATGAGAACCCCCAGATTGCCCGCTAGCCCCGCAAAGCCGGCGGCCGTCGCAACCTCGTTTCTGGCGAACAGGTCGGACGCCATGGTGATCACCGAGACGGAAAGCGTCTGATGGGCAAAGCCGCCAAGGCAGAGAAGGGCAATGGCCGCATAGGGATTGGCGGCGAGGCCCACGAACGCCATGCCGGTCATCATCACCGCGCCAAGCGTGAAGGCCCATCGCCTCGCGTCGATCAGATCGACCTGGCGGCGCTGAAGAAAGGCGACGACGGCCGGTCCGAACAGACACCCCAGATCTGCCGCCAGAAACGGAAGCCATGCGAAAAGGGCAATCTGGCCAAGATCGAAACCGCGCACCCGCGCCAGATAGAGAGGCATCCAGAAAGACAGCATGCCCCACACGGGGTCGGCCAGAAGGCGGGGAAGCGCGATACCCCAGAGATCGCGGCGGCGGACCAGCGCGCCGATCGACGGACGTTTCGCGCGCGCGGACAGCCGGTCTTCCTGACCGGCTGCAATATAGTTCCGCTCGGCCGCCCCAAGCCGCCGGTGGCGGGCGGGAGCATCATAGCGGAGATACCAGAGCATCGCCCAAATCAGGCCAATGCCGCCCGCGACGACGAAGGCCAGCCGCCAGTTATGTGTCATGACCGCCCAGGCGACAAGCGGTGGCGCGAAAACCGCGCCGAAGGACGCGCCGACATTATAGATGCCGCCTGCCAGACCCCGTTCCCGGGAGGGAAACCACTCAGCCACCAGTTTCTGACCCGCGGGCTGGGCAGAACCCTCCGCCAGCCCCAGCAGGCCGCGCAGCGCGGCGAACCCGGCCCAGCCGCTGACCAGGGCGTGACCAAGCGTGATGATCGACCAGGCAAGGACGCAGAATGCGAAGCCGAATCTCAGACCTACACTGTCGAGAAAATAGCCTGCTATCGGCTGGAACAGCACGCCCAACTGGAAAGCGCCGGTGATCCAGCCATACTGGGCGTTATTGATTCCCTGTTCGGCAAGGATCGTCGGCGCCGCTACGCCCATGATGGACCGTGCGAGATAATTTATGATCATGGCGCCCACGAACAGGCTTATGATCATCCAGCGCACTCGGCCGACTCTCGCGGGTTTCATCGACAATTTACGTTAGCGCTATCAAATTGGCGCGATAAAATAGGTCCATTGCTGCAATCTCTCCCAGATTCATCCAATCCGCAAATTTTTTTGAGATGACGTCCTGCGTCGTGCTCGACATCACGCCATCCGCTACTCCCCGCGCCGTCGCGCTCTATTATTGAAATTATCGGATGAATTGCAAGAGCAATAGTTAGCGCTAACAACGCACTGTCTCTCTGGATTTGCAAACGACAAAAGATGATCGCATCGGGAGGGCACGTCCCGCAATGCGCGAAAAAGCGCAATTCAGGGAAAGAATAATTCTGTCGTCCGTCCCTCTGGAAGATCAGTTTGCGGCTTGACAGTCGCAAAAGATTGACCTGCATTTGATCCATGGTTCGGTCATGAAAAAATCGGCGGATTACCCGCTCGAGACGCGGCCCATCATGGGCTTTGCGGACGAATATCCCTCGGGTTTCATCGATCCGCTGCACAGTCATCCGCGCTCCCAACTTTCCTATTCCGCCGCTGGAGTCATGTCGGTCACGACGGAAACGTCCAGCTTCATGCTGCCGCCCTATCGCGCAATCTGGATTCCTGCCGGTATGATGCACGAGGTGTTCTGTCGGGCGCCGGTTTCGTCCTACACGCTCTATATCGATCCGCTGTTCGACCGGCAGCCGCAGCGTTGCCGGGTATTTGAAGTATCCGAACTGGTGAAAGCGCTGATTTTCGAGGTGGGCCATTTCCCGCCCGGCTATGATCTGGAAGGGCGCGAGGGGCGCATCGCGAACCTGTTGCTGGAAGAGATCGAACGCATGCCGAGCACGCCGAGCGAACTGTCAATGCCGGCGGACCGGCGGTTGCTGCGCGTCTGCCGCGCGCTGCTGAATGACCCGGCCGACCAGCGGGACATCGACGACTGGGCCAGCGTGGCGGGGATGGGACGGCGTACCTTCACTCGGCTGTTCCGACAGGAAACGGGCGCGGGCCTTGCCGTCTGGCGGCAGCAGGTGCGCCTGATGGCGGCGCTGTCGCGGCTTGCGTCCGGTCAGCCGATCACCACTGTAGCTTTCGATGTCGGATATGAAAGCCCCAGCGCCTTCACCGCGATGTTCCACCGCGTCTTCGGCATGCCACCCAGCGCCTATCTCGCCCAGTCGCAGGGTCATTCGCGCGATGCGGGGGCCGGAGGACGCATCGCCTTCCCGCCGATCGTCGAGGATTAGCGCGCGCTGCAAAGAAGCAGACGCGGCTCAGCAAAGCTAAAAAATTCCCGCCCTAGAGCGATTTCCAAGCGATCGGCATCGATCACTGGTTAAGAAATCGCGGCAAACAAAAGGCTTAGAGCGTCGATCTGATCCAATCAGATCGAAAAACGCTCTAATGCGCGGCGTTGCTGAACCAGAAAGGCGCCATCGGCTGCTGGCGCGGCCAGACCTCTGCCAATCCTTCGCCGTCGTAGAGACGACCATTTTTCATCACCTGCCGTATGGAAAGCGTGTTGGCAATGTCGTCCAGAGGATTGCGGTCAAGGATCACGAGGTCGGCATATTTGCCCGGCTCGATGCTGCCGAAATCCGCGTCCCGGCCGATCGCCTTCGCCCCGCTTATGGTCGCGGCGCGCAGCACCTCCATCGGCGTCATGCCGCCCATCGCATAGGCCTGCATCTCCCAATGAGTGCCAAGGCCCGGCACCTCGCCATGGGCTCCGACCCCCAGCAATCCGCCCATCCTTATAAAGCGCGCCGCGCTCTTCGCGACATCGGCAAAGACATATTCGCCCGGATCACGCCATACGCGTTGCCAGAATTTCTGGTCGCGGAACCAGTCCGGCGCGAAGCGGGCATATTTGGCGTCGCCATGCGGCGCGTCGCGGGCGATGAAATAATTTTGCGCGGGCGTCCCGCCATGGGTGATCTGCAAGGTCAGCGTGTAGCTGGTGCCGCTCTGTGCAAAGAGCTTCAGCAAGTCCTCATGCAGCGCGACGGGTGGAATGCTGTGTTCGTTGCCCGAATAGCCATCGATGATGTGGGTGAGGTCCAGCTTGTGCGACAACGCACCCTCAGTTGTCGGGTTGAGACCCAACTCGCGCGCCGCCTCCACCACCCACTGCCGGGTGCGGCGATTGCCGGTGCGATATTGCTTGATATTGCCGAGACGATAATCTTCGCGATAACGCGACAGAACGGCCTTCACCTCTGCCTTTGAGCGGAAGTCGTTGAAGGAGAAGAGCGCCGGTCCCGTCGTCATGATCCGCGAACCGATCATCTGGCCGCTGTCCAGCAGGTCCTGATAGGCCAGCATGTCGATGCTGAGTGAGGAGGGATCGAAGCTCAATGTCACACCATAGGCAAGGTTCGCCGCGGGTCCCCAATTATGCATGTCCAATATATCTCGGCGGATGTCCGCGACATGATCGTGAATGTCGATGAAGCCGGGCACGACCGTCGCGCCGTCCAGCATTCGGATCGTCGCGTTGGCCGGTATGGGAAAGCTGTTCCGGCTGCCCACGGCGCGGATATGGTCGTCTACGATCAATATGTCGGCGGCGGGGATGACCTCATCCCCTTTCATGGTAATTGCCCGCGCGCCTCGCAATAGCAGGGTTCCGTGCGGGGTGTCGCGCGGGACGGTGACGGCCAGCGGCCGGGCCGTTCCCCCCACATCCGCCGGGCCGGGCTGCGCACCGGAGGGTTCCAGGCTTATATCGGCCAGCGCACGGCGGTGCAGCGTCGATCCGACCGACCACCAGATGGTGCGCGCATCCTGCGACCAGCCGAAAAAGTCGGCGCCGACATCGGTGATGCGACGATGACGTACGGCGGGGGCCGACAGGTCCACCGTCTCCCCGGCCTTGTCCGGCATGGTCAAAAGGTGCAGTTGCTGCGCGATCTGCGCGATCGCCCACCGGCCGTCCGGACTGATCCGCAAGTCGTCAGCCGCCGCCGGTCCCTGCGCGAAATACCAGTTTGGTCCGACCGCCTGCACCGCAAGGCTATCGCTGGCCGGGCCGTTCCAGGCGACGGCGTGCACGCCGTCGCCTTCATTGACATAGACGATGCCCGGCGTCGGCCCGAAATGCGGTGTTCCACCGATCCGACCGCTCAGCAGGATCTGCGCTGACCCGCTGTCCGAAAGCCTGACCAGATCGGCTGCGCGCAACTGGCCGAATTCGACATAGCTGTTCAGCCGATCGGCTTGCGGCGAACGGACGACCAGCACCGAGCCGCCGTCCGGAGTGAACACCGGATGGGTATAGAAGGCGGGGTGATCGGTCAGCCTGCGCGCCGGCCCGCCATCCATGGGTCTTTCCCAGACCGAGCCGCCATCCCGCGCCGTCCATGTCACATAGAGCAGGCGCCTGCCGTCGGGCGACCAGCTTGGATGAAATTGCGGCGTGTCGTCGGTATCGATCCGCTGCGGTGCGGTATTGCTCTCGACCGGGGCGGTATAGACATGGCCGAGCGCTGAGAAAGCCACTGTCCGGCCATCGGGGGAGAGGGCGGGCGTCTGGATCAGTCGCGCGCGCACCGGCCCGGTGTCCTGCCGGATCGGGCTGCGCGTGAGCGGTGCAAGGTCCAGATCGACATGGGCAGAGAAGGGAATGGCCTGCGCCGCGCCGGTCGTGACGTCGATCCGACTGATCCCGCCAGCCAGATTCATGATCAGCGCCCTGTCATCACGCGTGAAGGTAAAGCGCGGCACCATGTCGCTCCAGGCTGATGCCTGAAGCTGGTCATGATCGATGGCGATCAGTTCGCGATCCACGCCGCTGTCAATGTCGCGGATATGGAGGAGGGTCTTGCCGACCCGGCGCAGCGCATAGGCCAGCGTGCGGCCATCATGCGAGAGGATGGGACGGAAAGCGCTCGACTGCACCGGGCCCAGCCGGATGTCGCCGATCGCCTTCACGACAATGTCGTCCTTGCCGGTGGTGAGGTCGCGGCGCGCAATCTGCCATTCGGTCAGCGTGTCGAAATCGGGCGAACCCTTGAGCGTCGCATAATAGAGCGCCTGCCCGTCGGGGGTTGGCGTCAGCCCCAGACTGCTGATCTTGTCCCCGGTCCGCGCTGGATCGGCCCAGTTTGGCATGAGCACCGTGCCGAACCGATCCGTGCCATCGGTGGCGAAGCGCCAGCTTTCATAGGCGTTGCGATCCGGCCAGAAGCGGCTGACATAGGCGGTCCTGCCATCGGGTGCCCAGATCGGCGAGACGAAGATCGGGTCGTCGTCATAGAAGCTCAATTGCCGGGGATGCCGGCCATCGGCATCCATGACCCAAAGATTTTCCGCGCCGGAACGGTCCGACAGGAACAAAATCCGCCGCCCGTCCGGCGAGAAGACCGGTTGGCTGTCATAGGCCATTCCCCGGCTGATCGACCGGGCCTGCCCGCCCTGCGCGTCGAGCAGATAGATGTCGCCCAGCATGTCCAGCACGATCGTCCGGCCGTCCGGAGACAGGTCGATCGACGCGGCGGTCAGTTCTTTCGTATCGAAGCGGATCATGCGCGTGCCCTTGAGCGGCAGCGTCTGGCCGGGCCGGGCCGGCGGTCGCGCCATCGTACCGGAGGGACCGACGCCTGCCATTCCCTGCGTCGGCGAGAGGAAGGGCAGGGGGGGCTCGCCCAGTTCATCGGGGCCATGCGCCGCCAAGGGCATGGCACCCATAGCGAAGGCGAAGGCAAAAGTCTGCACGGCAGGACGGTATCTGACGGTCCTGCCGCGCATCCCTGTCATACTCCGTCGATCAGAAGGTCTTGGTTATGGTGCCGATAACCTGACGGCCGGCACCGTAGGTGCAGCCCGCCGCGCTGGCACAACGCGCGACATAGACCTTGTCGAAGATGTTGGAGCCGTTGACCGCAAAGCGCCAGCCCGGCCGGTCATAATGGACGATCGCGTCGAACAGGGTCGATGCCTCGCCATAATAGACGACCGGGGCGTAGGATACGGGCAAGCTGCCTGCGCTGCTGCTGGTGTAGCGCCCGCCGAAGCCAAAGCCCAGGCCGCCCAAAGCGCCCTTCTGGAACGTATAATCGACGAACAGCGATGCCTTGTGTTTGGGCGTTACGGGCAGCGGTTCGCCGATTTCGAGCGCGATGTTGCTCTTTTTCACCTCGCTGTCCGTATAGCTATAGGCGCCGTTGATCGACAGTTGATCGTGCAGACGGGCCACGAATTCCAGTTCCGCGCCCTTCACCTGAACCTCGCCCGACTGGGTGCCCGCCACTGGCGAAACCGTCACCTGGGAGTTGACGACATTGGTCTGATTGATCTTGAATACGGCCGCCGTGATCAGCAGCTTGATGCCTTCGCCCAGACCCCGCGCATCATATTTGACGCCGCCTTCCCATTGCTTGCCCGCGCTCGGTTTATAGGCCGCGCCCGACACGTCCGTACCCACGATCGGTTCGAAGGAGGTGGCATAGCTCACATAAGGCGCGAAGCCGCTTTCGGTCACGTAGTTGGCGCCCGCGCGCCAGGTGAACTTATGCTGTTTCTCCCTGGTGATCGGGGTATCGACGCCCGCCGCCAGATAAGGCGTCATATAGCGCATCGTCACCCAGTCGTAGCGGCCGCTGACCGTCAGATACAGATTGCCGATGGCGGCATGGTCCTGCGCATAGATGCCAGTCTGCTTGCGCCATTGCGTGTTGAAGCGCGTGCTGTATCCGGGACGCAGCGTCGCGGCGCTGTAGGCGGTATAGACCGGATCGAACAGGTCGACCGTGCCGATGCCGTAGCTGAACGTGTAGGCAGCGTCGTTGAAGGTGCTGCGATAGTCGACGCCCGCGATCAGATTATGTTCGATTGCGCCGGTCGTCAGCTTTGCATCGATCCGGTTGTCGGTGGCGAAGCTGCGCACATTCTCCTTATAGGTAAAGTTCGACTGTCCCACCGTGCGATAGTCGTCGGGCGTGCCGTCGAAATTATTGTCGACGAGGCCGACGCTGCCATAGATCAGGGTCGGCGTATCCTCATTATACCGGCTCCACTTGGTGTTGGAGTGGAAGGTGACGTCGCCGAAATTATGGCTGAAATCCCAGCCTGCGCCCCATTGGCGGCGCTTGTAGAGATTGTGGGGATCGCCCAGATTGACGTGGCGCGACACCTTGCCGACGGGATTGTCGAGCAGCGTGCCATAGACAGGCAGAAAGCCGTTCGTGTCGCCGCGCACGGTATCATATTGATAATAGCCCAGCAGCGTCAGCTTCGTGGAAGATCCCAGCTTCAGCGTTGCGGTCGGCGCGACGAGCACGCGTTCGGCATGCACCAGATCGCGCTCGGCATCGCGATTGCGATACAGGCCGGTGAAGCGGACGTCGAGCATGTCGTTGACCGGCCCGGTGACGGTGCCCGCGACCTGGGCATAATCGTCCGTGCCATATTTGACGCCCAACTCGCCGCCGAACTCGCTGCTGGCGCGGCGGCTGGTTTCGTTGGTGAGGCCGCCCGGAGGCGAGGAGCCGTAAAGCACCGACGCTGGTCCCTTCAGCACGTCGAGCGACTGAAAGGCGTACAGATCGACGCCGACGCTGGAAATGGAGGTAGAGTTGGGCGTCGCCAGCCCGTCCATATATTCCTTGGGCGTGAAGCCGCGCACGGTCAGGAAGTCGAAGCGCAGGTCGGGACCATAGCTTTCGCCAAAGACGCCGGAGGTATAGCGCACGGCCTGTTGGGCGTCGACGAAGTTCAACAGATCGATCTGGTCGCGGGTGATGACGGAGATGGACTGCGGCGTCTCGATCAGCGGGATGTCGGCCTTCGAGGCGGTCTGGCTGCCTTCGGGCACATAGTTGCGGGCGGTCACGATGATGACGTCCTGCCCGTCGACGGTCGTGCGGCTGGTGCCAAGCGTTGCACCATTGTCCGTTTGCTGCTGCGCGAGGGCCGTGGCCGGTAACAAGGCCATGGCTACGCCGCACAACAGCGCCTTGCGAACGGACCGCCCGGTCGCGCTGGCGGATGCGCGGCCAGATGCATGAATGATGTCGAATTTCATATCTGATCCCCCTAAAGTTGCCGGTCCCTGATTTTTCTGTTTCTGATACGGTACGCGCAAAGCTGGCCGCCGCTTTGGCAACTGGGCCACATAATGTTGCGTTTCGGCCATCCCATCCCTCATAAAATGTTTCTGCATGGCTTTCGATTGATTTTCAGCGGGCCAATTAAATGCTCCGACGACTGTGACCCGATTGCGACAGCAAGCGATCCGGCGCAAAAGGTTGTCTTCCGTTCCTCATGCTTAGATGCCGACAGAAGCAACCGGGGTTCCCATGGTGATGAAGGCGAAGCAGAATCCGGCCGGTGCAGGACAGTTGTGGGTCCAGATCCATCGTTATCTGGGCCTGACGTCCCTGTTCTTTCTGGGTGTTGCCGCGCTGACGGGCTGTCTGCTTTGCTTCAACCGCCCGCTCGACGAAATGCTGAACGCCGATCTGTTCGCGCGTGCGGTCCCGACCTCCCGCCCGATTGATCCGCTGGCCGCCGCCGACCGCTTCGCCGGTGCCCACCCGGCGCTCCAGCTGACATCCGTACCGGTGAATGTGCCGGTCGATCAGAACATCCCCATCACGGTCGCCGCCGCACCCGGAAAACCGGCCCCGGCGCAGGATCAGTTTTTCCTGGACCGGGAAAGCGGCGATCCGGTCGGCGGTCGGGCCACCGCACCGGGATGGAACCGTCGCCAATTCACGGCCGGCGTGCTCGACCTTCATTACAGGTTGTTGGCGGGAGACTGGGGCCGCTGGCTGATGGGCGTGGTCGCGCTTGCCTGGCTCATCAGCAATTTCGTCGGCTTCTATCTCACCTTTCCGCGCAAGCGCCCGTTTTTCGCCAATTGGAAGCGCATGTGGCGTTTCAGCTTCCGCAGCATGTTCGCGCGACTGATGCTCGACCTGCATCGGGCAAGCGGTCTCTGGCTGTTGATCGGCATCACGCTGCTGGCGCTGACCTCCGTTGCATTCAATTTTTATGACGAAGCCTATGCGCCGATGGCGACGAAGATCGCGCCGCTCCAACGCTCGCTGTTCGATAAGCCAGCCCCCTTTCCCGACGGCGCCCGGCCGATCCTTCATTATACGGACGCGCTGCGCCTTGCGCGCGCGCAGGCAGCGAAGGACCGGCTCGACTGGCAACCGGCCACCGCGCTCTACCGGCCGGACTGGAATTTCTACGGCATCACCTTCACCGACGACGGCACCGCCAACTATCATCGGCTGGGTCCCATCTATTATTATTTCGACGCCCGCACCGGCGCGCTGGCGCATGAGGTCGATCCTTACAGCGACAGCGCTGGTCTGGTGATGCTGCGCATTCTCTATCCCGTCCACAGCGGGAAGGTGGCAGGGAATGTGACGATCCTTCTCATATTCCTGCTGGGTCTGGCGACGTTCGAGATGTGCGTCACCGGCTTCTACCTCTGGTGGAAGAAGCGCGCCTCACGCGTCGCGGCGGCGAAAGCGCAGGCCCGGACCGCACGGGCATGCGCCGTGCGTGCCCGGATCGAACAGTGATTGACCCACATGCGCAGGCGCGTCGCACCGGCCTGGGCCATGCCGCATGGACAATTCAACCCCACCGGGCGGAAGCGCCAGAGTGACATATCAGAGGGAGACGGGCATGGTCGACGACGTCGATCCCGACATTCGGACCTTCCACCGCGAAACCTCGGCCGCCTATGCCGAACTGTCGGCCGACGGCTATGCCGATATCGGGATGCGCCGCGCCGTGGCCGAAAAGGTGCGTGAGCCATGGCGCGAAGGTGGACCGGTGATGGCGCGCACGCAGGATTTGCGTGTCGGCCCGGATGCCGTTCCCATCCGCATCCACTGGCCGACCGGGGATGAGAGGCTGCCCGTGCTGGTCTACCTGCATGGCGGGGGTTGGGTGCTTTTCAGCCTGGACACGCATGACCGGCTGATGCGCGAATATGCGGCGCGCGCGGGCTGCGCGGTGGTCGGCATCCATTACAGCCTGGCGCCGGAAACCCACTTTCCCCGGCCGCTCGACGAGATAGGCCAGGTCGTCGACTGGCTGCGAACGGTAGGCGTGGGCCGCGGGCTGGACGCAGGCAGGATGGCGATCGGCGGCGATTCGGCAGGCGCCAATCTCAGCCTCGCGACCGCGTTGCGACTGCGCGATGCGGGACGGGACGATGTGAAGGCTCTGCTGCTCAATTACGGGGCTTTCGATACGCAGTTGCGCGCGTCACATGAGCGCTATGACGGCGACGCCTATATGTTGACCACCAGCGAGATGATGGATTTCTGGGCGGATTATCTCGGTGGGTCGATCGATACGGCCGATCCGTTGGCCCGGCCATTGCTGGCGGATCTGCGCGACCTGCCGCCAGCATTTCTGTGCATCGCGGAATGCGACATATTGGCGGATGAAAATCATGAGATGGCCCGCCGTCTGGCAGAAGCGGGCAATGCCGTGCGGGCCGAAATCTATGCCGGGGCGACGCACAGCTTTCTGGAGGCGATGCGCATCTCGCCGCTGGCGCGCCGGGCGCTGGACGATGCGGCCAACTGGCTGAAGGAGCATTTGGCATGAGCGATCCGTTCGATCAGGTTAAACCCGACGACCTTGCCCGATTGATCGACGGTTATCCGCTCGCCTGGGTGCTGCCGGCGGCCGGTCCCGCGCTGGCGACGCCCATGCCGGTGCTGGCGGAACATGCCGCCGACGGCGCTCCGCATTCGTTGCTCGGCCATTTGCCGCTGGCGCACCCGCTTGTCGCGACGCTGCGCACCGATCCGCGCGCGCTGTTTCTGTTTCAGGGGCCGCATGCCTATGTCAGCCCAGCCTGGCTGACCGACAAGGATTGGGCGCCAACCTGGAATTTCGCGGTCGCCAAGCTGACGGCGGACGTCGTGCTGGACGAAGGGCTGACAGATGAAGCGCTGCGCCGCACCGTCGTGCATATGGAGCGGGACAAAGCCGATCCCTGGACGGTTGATCAGATGGGCGCGCGCTATGAAAGTCTGAAGCGGCGAGTCATCGGCTTCCGTGCCGCGATCACCGGCATCTCCGCCCGCTTCAAATTGGGTCAGGACGAAAAGCCGGCGGTGTTCGGTGAAATTCTGACCGGCCTTGGCGATCATCCGATCGCTGCCTGGATGAAGGATGCCGTGGGCCGCGGATGATGCGGAGCCTGTTTTTCGCGCTGGGCGTCAGTCTCATGGCCGGCGCCGTGTCGATGCCGGCGGCGGCCCGACAGGATGATCCGGCGCCGGTCGAACTGCACGCCTATTATCTCGGCGACGCTTTTGCCAATTTGCGCGTGGGGATCAAGACCGGCGCACGGGCGATGGGGAAGCTGGGCGCCATCTTGGACGCCGATGCATCGGCCATTGGCATCGCGGGCGCCCGGTTGCACGTTGACCTGCAATATGTCCATGGCCAGTCGCTTTCCAACGATCTCGTCGGGGATGCGCAGGTCGTCAGCAATATCGACGCGGTGTCCGCGTTGCGGCCGATGGAGGCTTATTTCGCCTTGCCCTTCGGTGAGGCGGGGCAGGCTACGCTGAAGCTGGGCCTGATCGACCTCAATGTTGATTTCGACGTCCAGCGCTATGGGGCCTTCTTTC
>Ga0105249_10004093_pt1 | contig 12587 bp, 8 predicted proteins | sample KBSS44metaG_FD_81522 | JGI IMG/M metagenome (GOLD analysis project Ga0105249, IMG submission 81522) | Switchgrass rhizosphere microbial communities from Kellogg Biological Station, Michigan, USA - KBS S4-4 metaG | ecosystem: Host-associated > Plants > Roots > Rhizosphere > Soil | place... | reverse complement strand
TACGCGAGCGTTCGCTCAAGTCTTCACGCAACAAGAGCTGGGCCTGGCCCAGGACGCCGGTCAGCGGGTTATTGATCTCATGACGAATACGGGCTACTAATGCGGCGGTCTCTTCGAGTTTTAGACGATACTGTGCAATCTGGTCTTCGTGTTCAGCCATTGATATCTGTGTTTCTCCGGGAGCTCCAAGAAAAGGCGATTGTTTTTAGTTGTTATTAAGGAGTGTACCGCTGACAAGTTACAGCAGGCACATTGTGCATCTTGAAGGCATCAGGTTCAAGCATTAATTTTTGAGCGTCTTGCGGTGTGTGGAATACCATACGGGGCAAAACGCCGAAAGGAATTACGGTGTTGCGATGAACTACAAGAGCTACGTGAACAAAACATTCGTCGTCGAATCCAGCAAATCGATCATTCGTGATGAGGAGTTAAAAGAGCGTCGTTACCAGGCAGGTGACGATATCTTACCGGGCAAACGGATGGGCGATGTCAAGACGATCCCACAACGCACGGAGATCAAGGTGACAGGGGTCAAAACTGATTCCGGCAGGCACACATTTGTGCTAGCCGCGGCGACCGGTACCGATCGAGTTTATGGTTGGACCGCAGCGATGAATCTCGAGGGCGGATTTAAGAACGAGACCGCCGGACTCGCGCCGTCTAAGTGGGACCTCGAGCCATCGGGCGGCAACATGACTTGTATCGATGCGAATGCGTTGATACGCGATGGCGAGCCCGACTTCATTTCGCGCGGTACGACGATCCCGCTCCGGTCGTTTGTTTCAGTTACGGAGACGTCTGTTGACGGCAAGTTTGTCAAAGTCAGCAAGATTCAGATCGTTGAGGGCCGGACGGAGACTGGTGAAGAGCTCGGTTGGACCAAGCTGTCGAATTTGAAAGACGGCTGCTCCGATCTCTACTTCTCTGACGAGTGGACCGACAACAAAGGCCCGAACGCCTGCTGGCGGCGTGGCGAGTTTCTTGGCCCAAAGCTGCTTGTGAATATCGTCGGCTTTGGCGGCGAGATGGAACAGATCACGCTCGACAGTCTCGATCCTTATCTCAAGCTCAAAGAGGCGGCTGAGGAAGTGAACATTCAGCTTTCGATCAACAGTGCGTTTCGAACGTTTCAGCGGCAGGCGGAGCTGCGACGATTGTTTGAATCGGGTCGCGGCAATCTCGCCGCGAAACCGGGACATTCAAATCACCAGCACGGGCAGGCGTTTGATCTGAACACGCGTCACAACGTGTTTGACGGGACGGACAAAATCTACGAGTGGTTGAAACTCAATGGACCAAAGCACGGTTTCGTCCGCACCGTTTCAAATGAATCATGGCACTGGGAATACCGCCCATCGGACGCGCCATCCCTGTTGGCCGCGGGCCGTTTCAAGATGGACGGTGTCGAGGATCGTGCCTAACTCAACTGTAGGGGTGGCCCTCCGTGGCCACACGTTTCCCACAAGATGCGTGTTTCGAACAACGGTGGCCACGGGAGGGCCACCCCTACAATTGCGCCGGTAGAATTCCTCACCATGACCTCAGTTGACAACCGAGGGCTCGATACGTAAATTCAAATCCCTCTTGCTGGGAGGTCGTCCAATGGTAGGACTCCAGACTCTGGATCTGGCTATCGGGGTTCGAGTCCCTGCCTCCCAGCCAAACAAATCACAAACCTCCTGCTGCAGTGTCTGGCCAGCCTGGGTTCCCGAATGAGGAGTTCTTTGATACTGGGTCCAGGGCAATTCGACCAGTGTTCACGGAGTTGGACAGGTCACTGACCAAGAGCAGACGCTGTCTTCTTCATTGCCTGCAGATAGTTTGCACAAAGCGTCACGACTGCTATCCCACGTGCTTCCGGTGGCTTGATGTCATTTAGCATGTAAAGAATTTGCTCAAATTGCTCCCAGGGCAGGACGGCGACCGCCGCTCGTAAGCTGAATCCAGTCGTCTGAGCCGAGAGGTCCGTGTTCGGTGTGATACCCGTGATTCGTTGCAGAGTGGGCGCTGTATCCTCGTTTAGAGAAGCGAGTGGCGTAAGTCGCAGCAGCTTCACCGCATACCAGAACCACTCAAGCGACGCGTGAGTGTCGAAACCACCATAAGTTGACACAATGCCAAATGCTATACGAGCGAGATTAGGGTTTGGCTCGCTTCCCCTGATCAGTGTTCCCGCCAGGCGCAGCCACTCACTGGCGCGGTTTGTGTCTTTATCTTTAACCAGTTTCTGCGCGCCAACCACGAAGCAAACTGCTCGTTGGGCCATTTCGTCATTCTTTAAATTCAAACTATGAGCTTCATCAAATCTACCCGAAGTAATCAAATGCAGTACTGCACGAAAGATTACCCAGCTTCGCACGCCGCCTCGCAACTCTTTATCATCAATTTTTCCGGCCAGGTCTAAACCACGTTGGTAACGATCGGCCGTGGTTGCTACAGCGGCCTTTGCGTAACCGATGTCACGGGTCAGTACATCACGTCCTTTTGCAGCCGAGTCTTCGAGTAGATCTACTCTGCGTTCAGCGAAACTTTCTTTACTTTCTGCGGGTCGTATTTCGGGGATGTCCGGACTCCGTTGCCTTGGGACAGCTGTGAATCGAGCTTCGGCATCGAGTTGTTGTACGCGCGTTCGTAGCAAAGCTGCCTTTTCCGGCAACTGTTGTGTGACCGCTCCCAACAGGACTCCGATCGCGCTTACTATCGAGCGCGCCGTCATTTGAGCATTGCCTTCAGGTAATGGGACCGCTAATAGTAAGTCAGATGCGAGTCCCAGGAATTCAATGGCGAGCTCGGGGTTTTGGCGGCCCGGCGGAACCGCCACGCGCGATCCACCTACAGCCAACAACGATTGATTGCGATTGTCCGTCGTGTTGGCCACCTGAACGCGGCCAGGTGTGTAGAGATAAGAGTAAAGAGTGAGGAGTTCATTTGGATCGCTTGCTCCCACCGCTCGCAAGTGAGTGAGCGCTGCTCGAAACACCGTGTCTGCCAGCGCCGAGTCTTTTTGTTGAATGCGAATAAGTACGGTCTGAAAATTAAAGGAAATCCCATCGCGTAAGCTCTCAATGAGCAACTCTGCTGCTGCCTTTGGATTATCGGCAACGAGTTCGTTTGCCATCTGAAGAAGCACAGCGCTGCGCGCGCTACGATCATCGAAAACCCCTCGCGCATCCTTCTCACCAGACTTGCTCTCTTCAACCATTTCTTCGAGCCATCTTGTTGCCAGAGCGGGCGCCCGTCTCCGCGCGACCAGCAACACGTCACGTTTTACAGCATTGCGCAAAGATCGATTTGCGATCGGTGAGCGAGCGTGCTTTGGTTCCTCGACGTTTGCCGCCGCGTCCCAGGCGGCTTTCAAATAATCGGTTGCATTCTCATGGTCCGTGTCCCAGACCAGGTCTGCGATTTGCGCCTGCGTACGAGCTGCAATTGCCTTGTCATCCCACTTCTTAGCATCCACAGCCGTCGAGTTGAGCACTTCCATTATTCTCTTTTTCAACTGCAGTTGATCCAGTTGGACCACAGTGGGCTTCCCGTTTTGTTTATTGCTTTCCTGGTAATGAAGAATGATTTGCGGTTCAGTTTGCAATAAACAGCGGCCGGCGCCTGGGTTGATGAAACCAAGCGCAATTGCGGCCGCCAGAATATTGATAACGCGAATCATGTGATTACAGGTGGACCAAAGGAGTAGCTCATGGCAGTGCATCCAACCACTCTACAAACGATGTCTTTGACTTATCAGTCTGCACTGCTCCAATCCACCCCTTCTTAATGATTCCATCTTCGAGAAACACTTTGACCGGAACGCGATTTATACCCATTTTCGATACAAACGAGCCGCTCTCGTCGTAAAACACTGTAAAGGGAAACTTCGCCGCAGCCTCGTTAGGGCTGGGAGGCCTTCCAAACGGGACAAGCCCATAGAACGTGACATCCTTTCGCCTGCTTAACAATGTCTCCAGGAATTTACTTTCCGTGAGACAAGCATCACACTTCAACGAAAGAAAGACAACGACTACTCTTCCTTGTCGCAGGATCTGTTCGTCAACTCTTGACCCATTGACGTCAACCAGTTGCGAATGCGGAAAAGGTTGATTGATAAGTGACTTCGATGCGGCAGATCCTTCTTTGTCCGGACGCGGATTGCCAATCGATACTTCACCTTCGGAGTGCGGCATCCTGCTGTAGAAAAACGCAAAGCCGGCACTAAAGACCACCGCAAAGAAAATGACGACGCCAAGGATCGAGATCCATCGCTTTGACATGGCTATGTTCTACTGGGAGATCGGGGTCTTAGGGCGTAATTGCGACCGGTTTAGGGCGCCGTTCGGAGTAACACGAAAGCTCAAGTAAACCGACTTGCGAGCGATGTCCTGTTTTTCATCGTTCGGATCAGTTTCGTAGGGCTCTGTCAAAAAAATTCCCGAATGATAGACAGTCGTATTCAGCTCGGCGTCAAAGATCTTCACTGCATAGCCTGTCATCAGATAAGCAAATTTCGTCCGCTGCGCATCCGGAACTTTTTGCCTAAGCGTCACTCCAGTCAACGTAATCGTTCTCTCTTTCAGTGTTTCTAAACGTGTTTTCTTTTGACGCCCTTCCGCCAGTAGTATCCGCCCTGAAAACTCCTCCGGAGTAGGATTAGAGCCTCCTCTCGGCAAGCGTTGAATTGTCTCGTAGTACTTCTCTTCGGACACAAAAAAAAGCTGATATGAGAGTTCCCAGTAGCTCTCTTTTTTCTTTGCGCCCGGAAGATCGACGAGCGTCGCTATGAAATTGATCTTATCGGCATAAAGGCTCGGAACATGTAGATTTGGTTCGCGCGTTCTGTTTCCGCGCGCACCCTGGGCCGGCTTGACCGCGATAGATGAGGAGGCTGCGATCAGCGGTCGTAAACATGGACCAAACACGACAGACCACATCAAAAAAACGATCGTAAGGATCCTTGTAATCATTTTGGGTTGCTCAACAGACGTCAGAACCAGAGGTCAAGTCAGCGACCCGGTGAAAGAGAGTGCCGCTGACATGACCCCATTCGTCTAATTGATACAAGGGTCGCCTGGATCAACGTCTTCAAAGCCCGCTTCATGCAGGACGTCGTCACATGAGGACCCCGGAAATAGATCACTGCACGAGCAATTGAAGTAGCAGTAACCTCCGCATTCAGTTATGAGTCTACAGTCATAGTTCCCATAGACAGTACCGCCGGCCGATATGTCAGGGCATCCGACGGCTTGTGCAACTCGCTGAGACAGACCCAGCGTCAGCAATACGCCGATGGAAAGCAACACCAACCGTAGTTTTAGGTTCATAAACGCATCCTCCTGTTCTGGAAAATGTGTGAGTTTCGTGAATGGTCCTTGAGTCATAAACGCTGAGACTCGCAGACATACGACTACGACTAAGCTCGTTGGGGGTTGCATTATTATTAGCAGCAACGCGCAGAAGCGCAAGTGTTTTCGCACCAAAAACTTTGCTCATTTCCCTGAGATACCATAAGATTCAGCGCTAGTTACCACTCCGCTCCCAGACCCAGAAGCCTTTAGCTCTAACGACAGCAGCAGTCTGCCTCACTGCTCAATCCACGAACGGAGGAACAATGGAATGCTAAGAATGTTTGTGCTGAGTCTTATCGTTTTCGCTTCACTCTTAATCGGTGTACCAAGACCAAAACCAGTCGCTGCGTTCGCCGGCGTCTCGGTTTATGGCGCATGGCATTGTGGTAACGACTTTTGCACGTGGTCCACTGTGCGCAACATGACCGACTTCAATACCCGCAATCGCTGGCTGATCGATCGCGGCGACGGCTCGCCATCAGTGAACCTCGTCGTGTTGAGCTTCGTGCACCCGCTGCGTCTGCTTAACAAGACCAACGACGCGAGCACGTCGCTGGGTATTCCGATCGGTATGAACCAGGCAGTGGTTGATTACTTCAAGACGCGCGGCGTTCGCGTGCAGATATCGATGGGAGGGATCACTTACACCGACGCGTGGAACCAGGCGCTCGCAACCAATCCCGTGCAGCTCGGATTGAATGCAGCCGAGGCGGCGCAACGTCTGGGCGTCGGTTTCGAGATCGACTACGAAGAAAACACGAATCCGAATCTCACGGGCTTGCAGGCGTTCATCAATGCTTATCGATCGGTTCACCCGTACGACGCCTCTGGAAGCAATCACGCGGCGCGCTTGACGATCGATCTTGCAGCAGGCGATCGCTGGTTGATCGCGTTGACGCGCAAAGCCACTCTTGACTGGCTGAACACGACGACGCCCGTACTCGATTACGCGAATGCCATGGTTCCAGCGCGACAGCCGAATTCGGCGGCGACGGCGACCGCTGACTGGCAGGAGCACGTCGATGGCAAGCCACAGTTTGCGCCTCCAATCGTGCCGCTCGCGCCCGCGAAGTTTACCGGAGCGCTTTATATCGTCACCGGTTCCAAGCCTGCGCCTGAGTGCGTCAACTTCACGGGCTCATTGATCAATTCAACCGGTGGATACGTGCAGACGGTCGCACCGAACGGCGCCGGAACCACGAGCGGAATGCTTGGTTATATGTTCTGGGCCGCGGAATGTCCGGCGACGCGGCGCGTGTGTACGACGCCACCGAATACGTGTGAAGGTGGCGTCGGTATTGGCGCTACTACGTACGGTGTTCCGATCCCAATGCCGCCACTACGGCAGAACTAGCCACTAAAAGACACAAGAAGCACAAAAGATTAATTTGTGCTTCTTGTGACCTTAATCCTAGTCGCCTTTGAACACGGCGGGGTCAATGGGATCGTTGAACGAAAACTGCTGCAGGTTGATGGCCCACTCCAGTGTTTGCGTTCGGTTTGAAAGGTCGATGGTTAGATCGATGGTGTACGTGTGAGGGAGCATCAGCTTTCCTGTAGGCTGAAAGTCGGAAAAGTCCTCGACCAGTTTGAACCGGTTATCATGCTGGCTCACCGAAGTCTCAGCAATCGCGCCCTGACGAGCAGAGACAATGTACTCATACTGGCTACGTACGTGCTGAAACGTGTTCGCGTCGAAATATAAACTGATACTCAGCTCGCCTGCGTTGCGCGGAACGTATTTCAACTTGTGAACCGGCTTGCCGTTGATCTTCTCCATTCCGGAATAGCTGAGCTTCGCGTCTCGTCGATCGAGATTGTATAAAGGCCAGGCTGACGATAAGACTCCGCCGAACAATCCGTGCTTCAACAATGCCGATTGCGAGACCAGAAAATTTCCGAGTTGCGAGCGTCCGCCCTGGGTTAAGACTCCGATGACAACATTCTCACCGTCGAAGGAAACCTTTTCATGTGGATAGTTGTTGGACTGAAAGATCATTGCGAGTAAAAACTTATCTCCGTCCGAAGCGATCTGGGCTGGTCCGGAAAGTTCAATGGGAGCGTTGGTCAGACGGAACCGCGCCTGCGTCGATCCGGTTGCTACTCGGGTGCGGCTCGCGGCGATGTCTGCAGTCGAGCCGATCGAGGCGAGATGTTTAGTAACGAGTTCCTGCGTTGATAGTTTGTCTGCGCGAACCGGAAAAACTATCGACATTCCGCAGACGAGAAATAGAAAACAGAATGAGAGCAAAGTTTTTGTGTTACGCATGTGTTTTTAGCCGCGGATTTACGCGGATAAACGCAGATCTGCGGAAATCCGCGTTTATCCGCGGCTAATTCTTCTCCTATTGTTTCTTGTTTTCGCTGATGTACTGCTCCAGCTTTTTTCGATCGGGGTAATCAGGTTTTTTCTTGAGCAGTTCCTCATACTCGACAACGGCCTTGTCTTTTAATCCGGCCGCGTTGTAGAGCCACCCCAGATCGAGATGGGCCTGGATGTTTCCGAGCTTTCCTGCCTCGTTCAAATACGGAATCGCTTTCGATCCTTTTTTCAAACGAAGGTAAGCCTCACCCAGAAATAAATTTGCGTCAGGCGACTGCGGTTGCAGCTCGACGGCGCGTGTTAGCTTGTCGACCGCTTCATCAAATCTCTTTTGCATTAACAGGAGCTTGCCGAGATTTGTTAACGGCAGAGCGTAGGTGGGCTTGATCTCGATGGCCTTCGCATAAGCTTTCTCAGCGTCTTCACGTTTTTCCTGGACGAGGTAAAGAGTCCCTAAAAGATTCCACGCCTGAAAATCGTTCGCGTCAGTTTCGACAATCTGGTTGAGCAGCTTGACTCCGTTTACATAATCTTTCTTCTCAACCGCTGTGTGCGCTTTGTCGAACAACGATTTGTTGTTCGCTGAACGCGCATAAAAGTCAGCGGCTGAAACTACGCCGGCGGTGTTCGTTTTGCCGCCGGATCTTTCTTTCCATTCAAATTCAAAGTCCTGACGAACATCTGAGGCCGTGGTTCCGGTTAGCTCGAGACGCACGCGCGCGATCTCGCTTCCGTTGGCTTCAACAGAGATGTCGTATTCTCCCCCACGCAAATTCGAGAACCGGTAACGTCCGCGGTTGCCGACAGTAAGACGGCCAACGATTTTGGTGGACCGGTCATACAAGACGATCGTCACGCTCGAAGGTCCCGGGCTTGAAGCCTTACTATCGTCAATCTTGACATCGCCCCACAGAACATAACCGGCCTGACTCATTGCGGGCGGCGACATCGCAAACACCACCAGCAGCACGAATTTCGAAAGGGCAACTTGTCTTTGGAGTTTCATGAGTCGATTATTTTCACTCAGGAAGCCGTTGCAGTCTACAAAAACAAAATGGGGCTCCCAGGTTCGGGAGCCCCATTAAACTCGGTGAGAGTCAGAGTTGAATTAGAATTCCCACCGAAATCCAAACTGCATTACGCGCGCGGTGCTCTGCACGCCGGTGATTTGACCGAGGTTCTGGGAACCGATGTCAATGACCGCCGGTGGTGCAAACACGTTGTGGTTGAACAGATTGTATGACTCCCAACGGATCTGAATGCGTTGAGTTTCAGACCACGGCAATTTGAAGTTCTTCAGCAGCGCAGTATCAACAGTCCAGAAGGGCTGCGAGCGAAGGACGTTACGACTGCCAGCCTCACCGTGGCGGAAGTACTGCGCCACGCCTGTTCCCGTATTCGGATTATGAACCGCATTCGGGTCAGCGAAGAACTGAATGCCATTCGGAGTGTCGTGGATCGAGCCCTGCAGAACACTCAGGTCTCCGGTCAACGCCGCGGGAACACCGTTGGCGCCGTCGAAGATGAAGGTTCGTGGCCACGAAGCCGTCGCCAAACTGAATGGCAGTCCGCTACGGGCGTTGAAGATACCGGTGATTTCCCAACCACCGATGATTGTATTCACCCAACCCGGCGCATCACCACCAAACATGCGTCCGCGACCGAAGGGCAATTCCCATATTCCGTTTAGGTTAAACAGATGACGGATATCGAAATCTGAAGGCCCGCGGCAGACGCGCAGGTTAGTCGCGTCGCAGATCAAACCACCGGCCGTCGTCGTGTTGGCAACGGTTGACTGGTTATCGAGCGAGTGCGACCACGTGTAGTTAGCGTCGAACTGGAAACCCTTCGAGAAGCGTTTCCGCAAACTCAACAACATGCCGTCGTAACTTGACGAGCCTTTGTTGGTGACGAATGCATTCACAGCGAATTGCGAGCTGATGCCAACATTCGGTCGCAGAGCTCCCGCTGCTCGGAGTCCCTGAATCGTGTCGGCGGTATCGCCGATGGAGATTTCAAACCCGAAATTGTTGACTGCAAATGCGGTACAGCTTGTGTTGCCGGGGCCGAGAAATGCAGGAGTGCAATTCTGCGCTCCGCCGAGAACCGCACCAATTTGATTTTCAAACCAGGGCTGCGGCGTAATCGCTCCTCCCGCATTGAGCTGATCCTGCAGGTTATTCAAGGCGGCAAGCATCATCTGGCCGGATGCAGCATCTTTGAAATCCAAGATCTGAGCTGCATCTGCAAGAGTGAAGAGTCCGCGCGCCTGACGTCCCACATACGAGGCTTCAAAAATGTAATTGCCGGGCAATTCACGCTGGAAGCCGAAGGTGTACTGCATCGAGTATGGGATCCTGAAGTTAGGATCCACCGCGTAGTTTGTGTTTTGATTGGCGCTTCCCGTTCCGACACCAGCCGCGTTTACTCGCGGAGTGAACGGTATGGTTACAGGCGGAGCCACATTCGTAACCGGTACGCTGTTGATGCTCGAGAAGCGCGGGAAGTTCTGAAGCGCCAGAGCACCGTTGGCGGCCGAGAAGTTGTTAGTTACAACTGTGTCGAAGATGTAAGTGCTTTGATCCTGAAGGAACGTAATGGCGCCGCCGGGACGATCATAAGTAACAGTCCCACCGCCGCGAATTACAGTCTTGCGATCGCCGAACAGTTTGCCTAACGGACCACTCTTGAACGACGGATTCCACGCAAAGGCCAGGCGTGGTCCGAAGTTGTTGTATTCAGTGTCGTAGAACGGTCTGGCGTTGTTTGCTTTACCGCCCAGGTTGTAAACGAGGAACGGTTCAGCCGATGCGCCTGCGATTCCCGCCGCAGCGTTTTGCTGGCGGATATTGAACAGAGTGTCGAAATCGAGATTCTGAATCGACTGGGTTCCGTTCGTTTCATACGGCGCCGGATAGATGTGCCAGCGAACTCCGTACGTAAGCGTGAGATCGTTGCGGACCTTCCAGTTATCACCGGCGTACAGCTCATACTCGTTGTAACGCCAGTCACGATTTCTTCCGGTAGTTAACGGAAGAGCGTCCTGGGAGGAGTCGTAATTGAATCTCGTGGCCACGCTTGGAATAGTGCCCAACAAAAACGCCAACGCGGAGTCATAAGCATTTCGCGTGGCGGCGACATTCAAAAGGTTTGCCGGACGGAGCGCATTAGCAGCGGCTGACGTTCCAAGACTGGAAGCGAAATTACCGCCGAGTCCCACCGTTGGGAAATTGAAATCGCTCGTCAGGTTCGTCCTCTGATTGATGATCTTCATCGAAGCCCCAAACGATATGCCATGCGAGCCCCTCGTCCAGTTCACGTCGTCGCGAATGGTCCAGACTGGAACTTCACGAGCCTGAGTGGCAAAGCCGGCAAACGGCGCCGTCAGTGGTGTGAACGTGTACGACTGAGGCGAAGACGGATGGAATAGATTTGGAAATCCGAGAATGGATTTCGTGAGACCGACGGTGGCGGAGTTCACGAAATTACTGTTCGCTGTCCAGTTGTGACCGACAGCAAAAGCCCAGTCGCCGGTAGTAATCTGAGCCGTTTCCGGATCGCCCGGGAACTGCGCGGCTACTGAGTTAACGGTGTCTGTTTGGGCAGCGCTGATTTTGTTCATACGAACAAACAGTCGTTGCGCATTGGAGATGTTGACGTCAACACGACCTGTGTATGTGTTGTCGGCACGGTGAGAAGGTGCGTTGAAGCGAAAGACGCCTGTGTTCACGCCATTGCCGCCCGTGAGATCGTTCGGGAGCGGATAGCGCTGGTTAACGAAGCTCAATAGCGGTTGGTTTACACCGGTATGTAATGGATCGAAACCCGCAACTTGTGCGGGCGTCAAAATCGCAATGCAATCCGGGTTGACGTTAAGCCGGGAATTGGCGGGACAACCCGCTTTCACGTACGCGAGGCCGCCGTCGCGAAAATGCTGAAGCGGGACTGTGCGAGCGTAGGTGATGCCCTGCGCATCGCGTCGCGCTTCATAATCGAAGAAGAAAAATACCTTGTCCTTGCCTTCCCAGATCGAAGGACCGCCTTCTCCGAAGTGCGGCAAGTACACTGGACCGCCGATGCTACCGCCATATTGATTGCGGGTAAGCTGCGGTCTTTCAATGCCGCTGCGATTGTTGAAAAAGCTGTTGGCAGTCGTCGCTGCAGTGCGATTGTACTCGCGGAGCGAACCATGCCAATCATTCGTACCGCTCTTGGTAATCAGTTCGATTTGACCGCCGCTGCTGCGACCTTCTGATGCGGCAGGATTCGCGGTGACCGTGCGGAATTCCTGAATTGCGTCGATTGGCGCGTTGCCGGTTGTTGCAAACGCCTGACCCGTGGCCTGATCGTTCGCATCGATTCCGTCAACGGTGATGTTGCCCTGGTCCGCACGCGCACCAGTCACAGAGCCGACGCGGTTGGTGGCTCCAGTTCCGACGTTGTTACCGACAACACCGGGCTGCAAACCGATCAGTGAAGCCGGCGAACTACGAATCTGGATGGGAAGCTCCTTCATTCGTCGCTCTTCAATAACATTGCCGATGCTGGCATCGGTAGTATTCAGTGTCGCGCCGGCTTCAGCCGTGACAACAACACTGGTAGACACCTGGCCAACTGTCAGTTGCGCGTTGTGAGTTTCAGCGTTTCCTACACCCAACGCGATTCCCGACAGTTCCAGAGTCTCGAATCCAGTGGCAGTGAATTTAAGCGAGTAGCCCTGCCCTGGCGGAACTTGTGCAAACGAGTAAACGCCCCGATCGTTTGTCGTCGTCGTTCTTTCTTGCGAAGTCTTGGAATCGACTAAAGTCACAGTCGCGCCTGCCACCACTGCACCCGTGGGATCGGTTACGGTTCCAGTGACGGCTGAGGTCGATGACGTCGTCTGTGCAAAACATACGACTGGCAAGAGAAGTAAGAGTAGACTCACG
>Ga0105249_10004092_pt1 | contig 12589 bp, 10 predicted proteins | sample KBSS44metaG_FD_81522 | JGI IMG/M metagenome (GOLD analysis project Ga0105249, IMG submission 81522) | Switchgrass rhizosphere microbial communities from Kellogg Biological Station, Michigan, USA - KBS S4-4 metaG | ecosystem: Host-associated > Plants > Roots > Rhizosphere > Soil | place... | reverse complement strand
CAAAAAGCAGGTGCATCCGTTGTTTTGTACCTCCCCAAAATTCAAACAGCAGGAGAAGCGGCATTGTGGAATGATATGCTCTCGGCACTTGAAGATCATCTTCACCTGGAACCGGGAACCATAAAAGTGTATGTCCTGGTTGAACAATTGGAAGCCACTTTCCAGTTGATGGAGATCAGGGCTGCATTGGGAAAACATTTTGTTGGATACAACACTGGCCGATGGGATTATATCAACAGTGTAGCTGATGCCATGGCCTGGGATTTGAGTTTTATTAATCCTGATATCGAAACCATCACAATGACCTATGGGTACATGCGCAATTACGAGAATCGGGTGAGATGTGCCGTGAATACGCCTGACATCAATGGCAACTTTGCGCTATGGCAGGGAGGAATGGAGCCAAACATTCCCGTAGGATCGGAAAAAGGTGTAGCGGAGGGAATGAAAAGGGCGGTTGCCGGTGCTGAACGAGAGCAGCGCGAGGGCGCTAGTGGAAAATGGGTAGCACATTGGAAAATGGTCAATATTGTTCGGCCCGTATGGGAAAAGGTTGGAGAAGCAAATCAAACAGGAAGAAAATTTCCAGGCCTTACTTATACACCTGGTGATGCAGATGGATTGATATTAATCGAAAAGGGTCCAACCACCATTCGCGGGGCAAGAAATTTATTAAGTGTTGCATTGCAGTACGGCAACGCATTTGAACAGGGAATGCAAGCTGCAGCATTAAAATCGGCTGACTTTTTTGGCAATGATGATATTTTGTACCTGATGGAAGATATGGCAACAGGCGAGATCAGGTTAAGCATTCTTTGGGAATGGGTTCACAAAGGAGCAATACTGACTGAAGATGATGGGCAAACCGGCACCAAAGCAGGTGACAGATTTTCGATTGCATTATTTGAGAAGCTACTTGACGAGGAGTATGAAAAATTGGTAAAGGCAAATAATAAAGATGTATTTGATTCTTCTAAAACCACCACCTTACCCATCTCTAAAGAAATTGTCGTTACTTATATTCACAACAAGGAAAAATTTCCCTGGTTTATAGACCTGCTTAATATTAATCTTGACAACTTGAATCTTGCTGTCGCAAAAAAGAGAATCCATTTATATATGGATGCTTTCAAAAAAGACGGCACGCGTGTAACAGAAAATTTGGATTTCAAATAAAGTTGCCCGGAACAGGCTTATTAGTTACACTGATATTCGTAGATGACGAAATTTTCAGTGGCTCCCGATATAACCGAAAGCGAATTGATCCTTCCATCAGCGCCGAACTCATAATTTAGGGTGACGGCGTCAAGCGATTTAAAAAGGTTTTTATTCCTGTAAATTTCATAGCCCTGTAATTGTTGCACCAACATCAAATAATCGCCTGTTTGCCGCAGTTTATCAGTATAATAACCGAATGTTTGTGAAGTGGCACCTGTGCTTAATAAAACGAGATTATGATCAATCCAGGTGTAGGTGCTTACAACCGGAGGTCCACCAGCGGAGGTAGTGAGGGTTGATTTGGACAATTCCTGCCCGTTGTATTCATAAAAATTATTCGACCAGTCGGCCCCCAATGAATCATTTTCCGTTCTTACATTGATGGCCAGACCATCAATATTCAGGGTAGCAATGGCTTTGGATATAAAATTTCCCGAATTCGTAGTTAAAATCGTAACTGAGGTCGGTGAATATTCATATGTAATAAGCGAAGTAGTCGACACCACGCGGCTTAGTTTTCCGTCGGTATTATAGTTCAGGTGGATAGGCGTTCCATTGGGGGCAGTCGTGACCGTTATTAAACTACAGACCTGCTTTTTTTCGTTGTCCTTTTTACACTGCATAAGCATCAAGGCAAATGCAAGGACCAGCGTCAAAGAGATCAGTTTTCTCAAAGTTTTCATAAGCAGGTTTGTTTTAATTCAAATCTATATGAAAACCATTTGACTATAAATGGCGATGAATTAGCGGCGACGCGAAAGTAATGTGCGGTTGGATTATCGCATTTTGCGGTAAAGATGTTATCTAGTGTGTTTATGATTTGGGGGAACTATCTATTGAGGATGAATTGGGTTTGGATCCCTATTCAAATTTCCGAGTTCATGCCGGGATCCAGGGCTGGATGTTGAATTGAATTTTCTACCTTACGCAAACACAAAACCAGTATCATTAGAAACGGTAATCTTGATTGTTTGCGTGGATGTTTCGGAAAGGAAATCTCACTATTTTGTATGGTCAACTATCATCTCTTTGTCAATTTCTCCCGAATTAAAAAATATACCCTATTATTTTATTGGTCCGTCGTTTTGCTTTTGATGGGCTGTCATGATAATGAAAGTCACTGGCGTGTTTATAAAGCTGATGCGGAAAGTAGCAGCCATTCAGCGTTAGAAGAGATCAATAAGACGAATGTTCACCAGTTAACGTTGGCGTGGACTTTCAATCCCAACGATGCTGCCGAGGGGTCACGATTTGCGGGCAGTCAATGTAATCCAATCATTATTGATGGCGTGATGTATGTGGCTTCGGCCCGCCATCGCATCTATGCTGTGAATGCATCCAATGGAAAACAGCTGTGGTCTTTCGATCCATTTAACGGCGGACCGGGCGGAGGATCCTTTCGCGGGGTTACCTATTGGGAAAATGGAAATGATAAGAGAATCTTATTTACGGGAGGCGATATTCTATTTGCGTTGAATGCCGCGACAGGAAAGCCAATTCCTTCATTTGGGAAAGATGGAAAAGAGAGTATGAATATCGGGATAAGAGATGATCCTGAAAAAATATCAATAAAACCGACATCGCCCGGCATTGTTTACAAAAACTTATTGATCATTGGAAATGAGGTTTCAGAACTGTACGGTGCGCAACCCGGTTATGTAAGGGCCTATGATATCATAACCGGAAGATTAGAATGGACTTTTCATACCGTGCCACAACCAGGGGAATTGGGATATGATACCTGGCCCAAGGATGCCTGGAAATATGCGGGTGGTGCCAACTGTTGGGGAGGTCTGAGTGTAGACGAAAAAAGGGGCATGGTATTTTTTGGCACGGGCTCGCCTTCCTATGATTTTTACGGATATGATCGTATTGGAGAAAATCTGTTTGGCAACTGTGTGGTAGCCCTCGATGCGAACACTGGCAAACATATCTGGCATTTTCAGACCATCCACCATGATCTTTGGGATTACGATTTGCCAGCGCCGCCCAATCTTGTGACCGTGGTGAAGGATGGGGGAAAAATCGATGCGGTTGCACAAACATCAAAGGTTGGATTCCTGTATGTGTTGAATCGCGAAACGGGCGCATCATTATTTCCCATCGAAGAACGGCCGGTGCCGCCGTCTGATGTACCCGGAGAACAAGCCTGGCCCACGCAACCCTTCCCTTTGAAACCAAAACCCTATAGCCGACAGACTATGACCGCAGATGATCTTTCTGATTTCTCAACGACATCCCACGATTCTTTGACCAGGCTATTTAATGGTTCAAGATATGAGGGGTTGTTCACCCCTCCTTCAACCAAAGGAACCTGGAATTTTCCCGGAACCATTGGCGGATCAGAATGGGGCGGCGCAGCCTTTGATCCGTCAACAAATATTATTTACGTGAAATCGAGCGAATCGCCGGAAATTGATTTGCTTCAAAAAATTGAGCCCGCCACAGATGCGGCAAAGCTTTCTGTTTATGATGATGGTAAAAGAATCTATACTGCCTATTGTGCCAACTGCCATAAGGCGGATAGAACAGGCGATGAACCGCTTTATCCGTCATTAATTGACTTGAAAAAAAGAATGTCTGAAACAGCAGCCATCAACAAAATAAAAGACGGAAGTGGAAAGATGCCCTCCTTTGCGGTAATGATAAAAGGACATGAAGATGCCATCATTGATTATTTATTTGATAAGACCGATAGAAGCTTGCTGCATCGGGAAAGAGATCTGGAAGAGATCAAAAATAACAGGTCCTCAAACATAGAAGTTAAGACAGATAGCCAGCCAGCAGATACAGCGCCCACTTATTTGAATGTAACTGCCTATGCGCAGATCAGGGATGCCGAAGGCCATCCCGCCATTAAGCCGCCCTGGGGAACGCTCAATGCCATCAACCTGAACACGGGTGAATATGAGTGGACCATACCCGTAGGGAATTTCCCGGATTTACAGAAAAAAGGTGGGCCCATAACGGGTGCAACCAGCTCACCCGGTCCGATTGTAACAGCCGGCGGACTTGTGTTTTTAGGCGGTACGCGGGATCGAAAATTCCAGGCTTTCGATAAGGCGACCGGCAAATTATTGTGGGAAACAACGCTTCCCGGATTTGCATCTTCCACCGCCTGCACCTACAGGAGCAATGGAATACAATATGTAGCGGTATCAGTTGCTGGAAACAAAGATTCCCCCGCAGGATCGATCATGGCATTTGCGTTGCCAGATTAAATATGTTTGTAGATGGCGTCACCAAACCCTGAGGATCTCTCTTGAGCCTGTCAGGTACATGTCGGTATATCCTTTCATCGTTTCCTCCATCTTTTTCATTTTCTCCGGATCTTTCTGCATGTCTTCCCAGCTTTTGTCGTAGGCACTCAAACTGTCATATTCGCTGACAATAATCACGCGATTAAAGTCGCCACTTATGTCGGACAGGATATATTTTACTTCAGCACTGTCTGAAAATGCTTCTTTGCATTTTTTGGCGAGTTTGGAGGCATTGCCTGGCTTGCAGACAAAACTGTCCTTTACAATAATCATAGTTTAAAGTTTAATGTTCGAGTATGAAATATACCGCCCCTATGGGACTCAATTCAATCATTACTTTTTTTCTACCATCATGTCGTCCCTACGGGGCTCGGATACGACATGCTTTGTTTTCTAATGAGGTGGGGAGGGATAATAAAAATACGAAACTTCCTTTTTGGTTAGGTCTTTAAGATGCAAAAGTTTTATTCAACCACACGACAATTTCTTCCCAGCTTTCCACTGGTATTTTTGCATGGGTGGCATTTTTCATCACAAAGAATTGCTTTTGATTGCCCGGTATTAGATCGAAAAACGCCTTCACCTTGTCAATCTCAAACAATTCGTCCTTGTCTCCTACGCCTACCAGCACCGGGATATTTAAAGTTGGGGGAAGCCTGAGCTTTTTTACGTCCAGCATAGTAACAAACCCGGGCGTGTACCGGAAATTAAACAATGTGTCTTCCGATACATTCATGCCTTCGCGGTAATATTCAACTGCCCTGTAAGAAGGGCGAAAAATTGCGCTTGACAACAGTTTGGCCTTTGTGAAAAAACTCAGCGGCTTTGAAAGGCCCTTCCGGCCCTCGTAAGCGCCGGAGAGTAAAATAAGTCCTGCGATTTCATTAGGCACCATGTCGGCGGCGCACATCGCGGCCGCCACACCTAAACTATGACCCATTACAATCACTTTGGAAAAGCCCAGTTTTTTTACATATTTCACTGCCTCCGCTAAATCAGCAATCCATCTTTCTTTGCCCGGGTTGTCGCCGCGGTTTCCCCCGGATAGGCCGTGACCCCTATAATCCAGTCCGAATGTGGTATACCCACCTTTTGAGAAGGGTATGCCGGCCATGCTATATGGACCGCTGTACGCCGTGAAGCCGTGAAAAATTAATACGGCGATATTCTTTTTTGACGGTTCAATGCTATCAGGATTCCATCTGCGCAGGAAAAGCGTTTCTCCGTCAGTAGTTGTAAACTGGTTGTGAGGGCCCGCATAGTTTTGTCTGAGTAGTGAGGCTTCTTCGGGTGTAATGCCTTTGTTATTTATTTTCCATTCAGTAGGCAGGAAAGCTAAAATCAATCCTGTAATGAGCAGAACCGCCAGCAAAACCAATATGGAATATAAGATCCGTTTGAACGTTCTTTTCATATGGCCTATTTTTCAATCGACGAAATTGGCCGGGTCTTTCAAAACCTGGATTTCAAAACAAAACATTTTCATGAAATATTTCCGTGTTTTCCTGGTCATCCCTTTACAGTGCCACACCTTCCACTACTGACAGGTCTTGTTGAAAGGGAATTATTCTGTTCAATTTCAAACCGGCCTGTGAAAAAATATGCTCGAATTGTTTTTTGGTGCGTTCTTTTCCGCCGATCAGGAGCATGGTAAGATCAAGCAATTTAAAACGGCTTGGCTCATTACCATCCTGGATAACCGCTTCCACCACCAACACTTTTCCGCCCGGGTTCATTGATTTTCTACAATTGCTAAGAATGGTGATTGAATCCGCATCGCTCCAGTCATGAATGATATGTCTCAAGATATAGGCGTCTCCGCCCTTTGAAACGGATTCAAAAAAACTGCCTGATTCCAGTTTGCATCTTTCGGTGAGCCCTCTTGCAGCTATACTGTTTTGGGAGCGCTTAATTACTTCAGGCAAATCAAACAAAATTCCCTTCACCTGCGGGTTTTTATTCAGCACCGCAGAAATCAGGTCTCCGTTTCCACCACCTATGTCAACAATGGTATTGAAGGTTGAAAAATCATAGCCGTCGATCATGGGTTCGGTTTCGCCTCCATGTATATCAGTCATCATCCGGTCGAAAATTTTTCCGTCTTCCGCATTGTTGGTCAGGTATTCAAAAACCGGAACGCCAAGGGCCTTTTTAAATCCTCCATCTCCTGTTTTCACGGAAAATAACAATTCGTCATAAGCTTTATAAAATACACCACCGGCAACCAGCGCCATTGATTTCACACTGACCGGACTATCTGCCGTCAGGCATTCTGCCAGCGGGGTGAGAGCATACTTTCCATTTTCGTCAATGTTAAAAACACCGACGGTGGCCAGGGCGCGCAAAAGCCGGGAAAGCGATTCTTCATGAGCGCCAGACTTTAAAGCTAAATCAGAACAGTTCATTGGCCCATGTTCGGCCAGTAAGTCGGCGATATTCAATTTTGCGGCAACATGAATTGCTTTGGTAATTACGCTTCCAAATATCATTTGGGAAACGACAATGTGAGGAGGAAGATTATTTTCCATTACAAGGTTTGAGTGGTTGATTGATTTTATCCGGGTGAAACTTCTGATGAATATACCGTATTGCGGTCAAATGCAGTGGTTATCGAAAACAACGTGTCGCACATATTTTACCGTTAAATGTGCACGCATTTTATGGAATCTTATGGCCTCAAGAACTAAATTTAAAATGTCAAGACACTAGTCCACCATAATAAATTCGATGAATTATGAAAAGTAGCGATCAGCAATATTTAAGCATTGGACGTTCCATGTCGGATGAAATCAGGGACTCTTATAAGACGCTCGCTGACCTGTGGTTGGGTATATCTATGTTTTCAACCATTGAGAATTGTGTCACGGTATATGGTTCAGCCCGTTTTAAAGAAGATCACCCCTATTATCAGTTAGCCAGAAGCATGGGCAAAGCCCTTGCTGAAAATGGTTTTACTGTCATGACCGGTGGAGGTCCGGGTGTTATGGAGGCTGCCAACAGGGGCGCTAAGGAAGGTGGAGGTGTTTCGCTCGGCTGCAATATAAAACTGCCGTTCGAACAACATCTTAACCCGTACGTAGACATGAAAGCAGAATTTGAATTCTTCTTTACCCGCAAGGTAATTCTCAGGAAAAATTCAGTGGGCTATGTATTAATGCCGGGCGGATTTGGTACGATGGATGAAATTTTTGAAGTATTGACTTTGTTACAGACGGGTAAACTCCCATCCAGGCCGGTGGTTTGTATGGGCAGGGACTACTGGCAGCATATGCAACGCTTTCTGCGCGACACGATGCTGGCATCAGGCACCATTTCAGCCACGGATCTTGATCTGGCACTGGTTACCGATGATCCTCTTGAAGCGGTGAGATATATACAGGAAAATATTATCAAGCCTGAACCGCTTCGGGAAGAGAGCCAGGATGTATACTAGAGAAGGAAGAATTGAGTCCATAATCACAGAATTATTGACCGTGGTTTCAAATGAATTTCAAAGCTGGCAAGCCAGCTTTGAAATGTTTTAAAAACGATTTACTATTATTTCTGCCTGCTGAAACGGTAAACTGCGGTATACCCAACTTCAACAACGTCCGTTGCGGCTGTCGGGGGTACAGTAGGTGCTTTGCCTCCTTTGGTGGCTATGCGCTGCACATATGAAACGTCTGCAAAAATACCAGTTGGCGACTTTCCTTCTTTGGGCATCAATAGCAACCAGTCAATGCTGCCGGCATCGCCACCAGGTGCTGTTCTCGGCGGAGTATATGCCTGTCCGAATACGGAATCTGCAGCAGAGAGCTGCCAGGTAGGTCCCGCTGAATGGTTTCCCACCTTTTTGTTCGTGGCATCATAAAGATCAGCCTGGGGAGCTACAAAAGTCCACTGGTAAGCGACCGGAGAACTACCGGCTATTTCCTGGGCTTTGTATTTCTGCACGCCCACTGCATAGAAAGTAGCCACCCGCGCATTTCCATTTGGAGCATTTGTCGGCAAATCCACAGAAGCCGGAATCACCAGGTTCTCACTCGCGGCAATTTGAGATGCAGGCGAATTAGGATCTATAACGCTTTCACTTTTTTTGCAGGAGAACACAATTACCGAACATAATACCGACACAAGGAGGCCGGTTTTGAAACTAATTTTTTTCATAAAGTTTTCAATGTTTAAATTTTGATTATAGAAATGATTTCTGGCACTGACTTCTTCAGGCAAAAGATTATCTTCTCCTTTCAATTTGCGCATATTGAAAGGATAAATTGACCTCACCCAGGTCCACAGAAATTATTCCATCCGGGAAGGTGTAGATTCTTTGACCATTCGCGTTAAGTGGTAGTGCAAAAACAACTACTATTGACGAAGTAAATAGCCAGGAAAAGCAGGCAGTTTCGTTACATAACGAATCAAATTATCACAAGGATGCTTCAGGATTTATATTTTAACGACAAAATGCGGGGGAATTGGCATCCAAATACAAAACGCTTACAGGAATGCGTGATCGTTTCTTCAATCTACTTGAGTATTTTCTCCACCCATTTCTTTGTTTCATTCACCAGCAATGACATAACATCCGTTTTGCCGGCTTTAAAAGAATGATCTGCTCCTTCGAGTTTTACCAGGGTGGCTTTCCGCAAAGATTCGCTGACTGATTTAATGAGTGCCCATTCAGCCAGGGTATCTTTAGTGCCCTGCAAAAAAAGCATGGGTATTTTCAGCGCTTTTAGATGGTCCGCGCGCTCAGTGGAAGGCTTACCCGTAGGATGAAGTGGAAATCCATAGAAAATAATGCCCTTTACAGAACTATCCGGATTAGCCGACAGGTACTGTGAGCTCATTCTTCCACCGAAGGATTTACCAGACACAAAGAGTGGCAGTTTGGAGTTTAATTCACGTGCCTTCTTAATAGCGGCTTCTATCGTCGCGTGAGCAATTGCCGGAGAATCTGGTCTGCCTTTTTTGTGCTCCATAAACGGGAAATTAAATCGCAGGGTGGCAATTCCCACTTCAGCAAGAGCGCCCGCAAGCGTCTCCATAAATGAATGGTCCATTCCCGCCCCTGCTCCATGTGCCAATGTCAAGATGCATATAGGTTTCTCGGGAGCCATATATTTAGCTGAAACGTTGCCTACCGAAGGGGAAACTTCTATTTTGAAGAATCGTGTACTCATTTGGGATATGAAATTTAAGACATGTCATCACATGCTACATGAAAAGTTTTTGAACTGCCTGCTACTAAAGATAACAAATCGGCAAAGACCTTTTCGCCCGATTAAAAAATGATTCCTGCCGTTTGGTAAATCTAACTCAGCAATAACTTTCTCCGTATTATTCTTGGGCAACTAAAGCTATTTTATGAAAAAGAAAATGACTTACCTGCGCAAGACATCAACCATGCTACTCTATTCGACCTTTCTTATCCTGCCATGTACTTTATTCAGTCAAAACCTGGATGATTTCAGAACGGCGGCAAGCGCCAACGGCGTGAACCTGATTCCATTCTCTGATCTTAGAAAAGATGCCACTCCAATTGCCGATGACGTACAACGAAGAAAAGAAGAGACACAAGCTTTTAATTATGATCTTTTTGCGAGCCAGAAAAACAATATGCTAAAGGAGATCAAGAAAAATAATGATGATATTGCCTCCATTAATAAAGAGATAGAAGAGTTTAAAAGAAGGCATCCGGACGGAAGCACTGTTTCTTTTGACGGCGAAATTGAGAAAGAAAAAAAAGATATAGCCCAGTATAATGATAAAATAAAAGACCTGAATGATAAAATGGGAAAGGCTGTAGAAGGATTTGACCGTCTCTACAACGCCCGCGCGGGGTTGCGCGAATATTTTCAGAAAGCACTGGATAAGTTATCTGACGTAAAATCCAGTCCGGATAAATATTTAGGCAGCAGCCCTACCGATGATGACAGAAAAAAACTACAGGAGTATGTAAAAGTGATCGAAGATCAGATTCAATCCAACGTAAAGACTCACCAGGATCAGGAGGAAGGCGCCAAGAAAAGGAAAGCTGATTTTGAAAATCTGATCAAGACAACAGAATACAGGTAGGGAATTGACCAATAAATTTGACATGTGTCAACTACCTGCGAGGCGAAACGCAAGTTTTGATTGCGGAAAACCCCGATGCCGAAGGAACCTGCAAATTTTCAATCGCTACCAGTTGACTTGCTGTAGTTCCCTTACGCATCGGGGTTCAGAAAAATATGTTGCGTTAAACTTTGCAATATAAACGTCCGTTGCACTTAGATACGAATGATCCTCGAAAAAAAAGTTGATCAGTTGACCGGTTGATCAGTAACGTTATATTTCCTGATCAACCGGTCAACCGATCAACTTCTTAGGATGATGCTCAATGATGTCCTCACCGGTCAGCCATGACTATGGAGGAGGTGTTTCTCATGAGCATGACCGTACGGCGGACCCGTGATGTCATCAACGGTCCATATGTCACCGCCGAGTGTTACGATGTACGCGGTGTTCCCGATTATTTCAAACGAGGTGGGTCGATCAAGTTCATCCGCGATAACGCTCAACGTGCCATCTGCATTAACATTCACAAGTGAGCCAGTATTAGGTAGCGCCGGAGAACCGTCGGGGCCGCCGCTACCAGGCCCCTGCGAGAGAGCGAAGAGTGTCTCGCCACGACCGAACTCCACGTCAACCATCAACGGGGCACCGGAGGCAACATCTGTGACTGCAGACGAGGTGCTGCTAAATGAATTACCGCTGAATGACACAACCTTTCCGTTTTCAGGAAGGTGAGGCACGGGGCCGGCTTCAGTCATGTATACCGTATTGCCTTTCACTGCAAGTCCGGTGGGGACAATGTCATTGAACCGCCTTATCACGTTGATTGTACCATCGAGCGAAACCTGCAGTACCCGGTTAAGGTGGCCGTCAGTTACAAGGAAGCCGCCGCGATAGGCTTCAATCGCATACTGAACTCCGGTTGAAACAAAGAAACTAAAGCCGGTAGGCGGATTGGCAATGTTAAAAGCACCAATATCTGCGATAACGGTGAAACTGTTCGGACCGTCGATCCGATAAATGCCGTTGACCTGGCCGGTTGGAAAAAGGTTAGGATCGTCGACCAACGTTACAAGCGCGTAGGCTTTATCTCCGTAGAATGCAACATCTGAAATCCCACCAATACCTACTCCGGGAATTAACTGCGGTAATCCGCTGACAAACGTAGAATAATTGCCAGTCTTCGGGTCAACACGAAAGATTGCGCCTGCCTTGCCATCAGGAACAAACAAATCACCTCCTGGACCAATTGTGCTGCCCCAGCCGCCTCCAAGACCTGTTACCAGCTGTTCCCGCAGAGTGATTTGGACTGACTTTTCTTTTGCTATGGCCTTATTTTGATCTGCTACAGGTTTATCTACTAAAGATGCCCGCTCGCATCCCAGCATTACCGTTGCAATAAATATTAAGGTCAAAAGGAAAACAGAATGATTTTTCATTGTAACCTCCTTTTTTTATTTCAATGATTATTGCCTCTCGTGAGCTAGGGAGAAATACTTACAGAATGAACTGGTGTACACCTTGTTCTCCGATGATAATTTTTGATTGATAAGACGTCTGGCACATTTAATTCGAATGCAATCCAGACTTTGATACCTGGTTACATTCCGGCATTACTGTTCCAAAAAATACTAAGGAAAAAAAGAAAAGAAAATGATTTTCATTGCAACCTCCTTTTTTTGATTCTACTGATAATTGCTTTCGAGAGTTAAAAAGAGATACTTACGCAAAGAAAGGATGCACACCTGGGTTTTGCACCCATACCATTTTTTGTTCAGGTAGCGTTTGCTTAAAATTAGAAACAATTTTTGGAATGAAGGTGTGGAATTTCTTCCACATCCTGACTGTTGATATGCGTTGCGAGTGGCGGGAAAGTCTTATTTGGAACAGGTCTAGTCCTTTGTGATCTTAATATTGCTGATATAGAATTTATCGTTCTCCCCTGAGTTGCCGCTTGTAAATGACATTGCATTGAAAAGGTGGGCTGCGGGTATTGCCTTTTGGTATTCAACTATTTTTATTTTATCGATAAATACCTGCAGGGTTTCATCTTTCTTTTTAATGGTCACCGTGAT
>Ga0105249_10004091_pt1 | contig 12592 bp, 11 predicted proteins | sample KBSS44metaG_FD_81522 | JGI IMG/M metagenome (GOLD analysis project Ga0105249, IMG submission 81522) | Switchgrass rhizosphere microbial communities from Kellogg Biological Station, Michigan, USA - KBS S4-4 metaG | ecosystem: Host-associated > Plants > Roots > Rhizosphere > Soil | place... | reverse complement strand
TTTGATAAAAAAGCAGCTCCGCCACAAGACATAGAGTTTTCATATAACCGTATCCAGATCTTTATTGCGATTATCATTGGTTTACTGACGGCTATCGGCCAATATTTAAAATACAAAGAGACCTCATCACAATATTTTTTCAAAAAAATTGGGTTGCCTTTTATCATAAGCGCTGTTATCAGTGGATTGATCTTAAATTTTGGCAATATCAATTACGATAAGTACGGCATAGGCTATCTCATTTTTGTATGGACAGCGATTGCCTGCAGTGTATTTGCCATCATTGCCAATCTTTCCTATATCTGGCTCGGGATAAAAGGAAATCTAAAATTAAGCGGACCTTCCATTGCACATTTCGGATTCGGAATGATGCTCTTGGGTATTCTTATATCATCATCCAAAAAAGAAATACTTTCTTATAATACAAGTGGAATTGCAATCAACTTTGGCGAACAAAGCAAAGAAAAGACTGGTGAGAACATGACACTTATCAAAGGTCAGAAAATGGATATGGGTAAATACTGGGTTACTTATTCCGGCGATTCAACCCATCCAAAAAAATCACAAAAGTATTTCAGGATAGGTTTTTATGATAAAGAAAGGCAAGAGGATTTTACTTTAAAGCCAAATGCATTTATTGATTATAAAGGCAATGAAGGGTTAAGCGCTAATCCTGATGCAAAACATTACTGGAACTACGATGTATTTGCTTATATCACTGCATTGGCTGATCCATCAAAGAATAGAGACACTTCAAGTTTTATTTTCAGAACAATGAAGATTGGCGATACGGCTGTTGTTTTAAAAAAATATGTTATACTGGACGCTATCGAATCACGAGATAGCCTGCCCGAGGAAATTTTTGGTGCTGATGGAAAACTTTACGAAGCCAATTTAAGGATCTATGATGTTAATGCAGGACCTTCTTCAATGTATACTTCTTCTCCACGGTTAGCTTTGGTCAAAGGAGGATCGCTGAGCATACCCGACACATTAAGTTCAGGTATGCTAATGCTGCAACTAACTAAGTTCGATGGCAAAGAGGCGGAAATAGGAATTAAAGAGCCAACCACCGTACAAGATTTTTTGACCCTGAAAGTTTACAAGTTCCCGTTCATTAATCTCCTTTGGCTTGGCACTATAATAATGGCGGCTGGTTTTGTGGTAAGCTTGGTTAGAAGGATACAATTAAATAAAACTTCGGCCTGAATCCCAGTCTTTTAACTTTCCAATACAGCGTTTCTGTAAGAATCATTGTCATATTTTTGTACTTTAGTTTTATGAAAATGCATTGCAAATTCATTTCAGTCTTAATGGCGGCAATTTTTTTTGTGGCCAGCAATGCCTTTTCACAAACCGATACCTTAGTTGGCCCGCCTCCGCCAGCGCCACCGATTGATGTAAAAAAATGGGGACCGAATGATACCATCATAACCGGCGCTATCTATTATCAAAGGGAATGGATGCCCTATAAAGAGTTAGAGATGGCATGGGTTTCCAGCATGAGCGAAAAGAAACTTGCCAAATATATAGAGGAGTGGAACAGGCTGCGCAATGCAGTCTATGTTACTTATCCTTATGCCCGTACTGCAGGTCATTTAATGAATGACATTAATGCCAGTATTTCTAAAATGAAAACCAAAAAGGAAAAGAAGGCCTATATCAAGTCAAGAGAAAAAGAATTAAAGGATCAATTTGCTGATCCGCTTTCCAATCTTTCCGTTTACCAGGGAAAAGTTCTAATGAAGCTTATCAATCGGCAAACAGGAAATAACTGTTATGAAATAGTAAAAGAATATCGGGGCGGAATGACGGCTCGTTTGTATCAAACTGTAGCTTTCTTTTTTGGCAGTAGTTTAAAACAGGATTGGGATCTCAATGACAAAGTAGACCGCCAGATCGAAAACATAGTCAAAGAAATCGACGGCACCTGGTATAATAATCCTTATAAGCCGGGAATAAGATAATTTATCGTTTTTGGTTTTTAGTTTATCGTATTTAGCATTTCCATAATTTTAACGCATCAACAATTTTAGAACTATAAACGATAAACTGTAAACTATAAACTTTCATGAAGCTCGATATACTCGCTATTGGAGTTCACCCTGATGATGTGGAGCTTGGTTGTTCCGGTACTATTATCAATGAAATTAAAAATGGGAAGAAAGTGGGAGTGCTCGATCTTACACAAGGAGAGCTTGGTTCGCGTGGCACTATTGAAACGCGATATGAAGAAGCTGCAAAAGCCGCGATGATAATGGGGGTACATGTAAGAGAAAATCTAAAAATGCGTGACGGGTTTTTTAAAAATGATGAAGAACATCAAAGAAAACTAATTGTTGCAATTAGAAAGTATCAACCGGAATTAGTGATCACAAATTCGTTAGATGATCGTCATCCGGACCATGGTCGGGCTGCAAAATTAACAACCGATAGTTGCTTTCTTTCTGGATTGAGAAAGGTGGAAACAAAAGATGAACAGGGAAATCAACAGGAGCCCTGGCGTCCCAAATATATTTTTCATTATATACAGGATCGTTATCATGAGCCTGATTTTATCATTGATATATCAGATGTATTTGAACAAAGGATGGAAGCAGTGAAAGCATATACAACCCAATTTTATAATCCTGATAATGAAGATGACGGGCCGCAAACCTATATTTCCACATCAGTATTTCTTGATAGTATTATTGCAAGAGCAAGAGTAATTGGTAAAAAGATAGGGGTGCAATACGGTGAAGGATTCAGCACTGAAAAAAGCCTAGGAATAAAAAACCTTGATTCTTTAATAAAAATCGAAACCTGATAAGTTAATTTAGCTGAGCGTTAATAACTTACTCAAGATTTACCTGTTTCCTACGATAAACAAGTGTACCTTTGCACCTCAAATAGGTTTTGATTATGGCATCTCCAAAATTTCACAGCGCTTCACAATCCTTTTATACCGAACTCAAAAGCAGGGTCGGTAATTATTTTGAAGAAGTAAGAAAATCTCCTACCGGAAATTATCAACTTTTTGTAAAAGCTTTGATCCTTGTAGTAGCTTTTGTGCTGTTGTATATTCATCTTGTATTCTTTACTCCTGTAATTGTAGTAGCATTAATAGAGTGTATTTTACTCGGTGGCATAGTAGCTGCAATTGGTTTTAACGTGATGCATGATGGCGCACATGGCAGCTTCAGTAAATATAAATGGTTGAATTCAGTAGCTGCATTTTCTTTAAATGTTCTTGGCGGCAGCAGTTTTATGTGGAATATGAAGCATAATATCATTCACCACTCATACACAAATGTAGAAGGCGTTGATGATGATATCGAGATCCAGCCGTGGATGAGAATGAGCGAATCACAAAAAAAATATTGGGCGCATAAATACCAGCATTGGTATTTCTGGTTCTTCTATTGTATCCTTTATTTAAGCTGGATGTTCATAACAGATTACATGAAATATTTCAAAGGAAGAATTGGTAAAATACCGCTTAAGAAAATGAGTCTTTCTGATCATCTTGTTTTCTGGGGTTTCAAACTAGTTAACTTAATTCTTTTTATGGGTATTCCAGTTCTTATGATGGGTTTTATGAACTGGTTTATCGGCTTTTTAGTATTTACCACTTTTGCCGGTTTTGTATTAAGCATCGTTTTTCAACTGGCACATACAGTCGAGCACACTTCTTTTGTAGTGCCTGATCCACAATCTGGAAAAATTGAAGAAGAATGGGCCATTCACCAGGTAAAGACAACCGCAAACTTTGCTACAAAAAATAAAATTGTCACCTGGCTGGTCGGTGGACTAAATTTCCAAATCGAGCATCATCTTTTTCCCAAGATCTCACATATACATTATCCGGCCATCAGTAAAATAGTGCAGCAGGTTTGCAGAGAATATGGCATTGGATATATCGAATATCCAAAGGTTCGCTATGCTATTGCTTCTCATGTTAGTTTTCTTAAGCACATGGGGCGTGCCAGCACTATCCTTCCAATCATGTTTTTGTAAAAACGCTATTTAATAACGAACGTTTATTTTTGTAAAGTCTGCATCTCTTATCTTTGCGGCCAAATTTGATTTTAAATGCATTTCCAGTTTACAGAAGAACAATTAATGATTCAAAAGGCCGCAAAGGATTTTGCAGAAAATGAATGCAAACCTGGCGTGATTGAACGCGACGAAAAACAGGTTTTTCCAAAAGAACAAGTCATGAAATTAGCCGACCTCGGCTTTTTAGGAATGATGGTGCCTCAAGAATATGGCGGTGCCGGTATGGATACAGTCAGCTATGTGCTCGCCATGGAAGAAATAAGCAAATGGGATGCAAGTACAAGTGTAGTAATGAGTGTCAACAATAGTCTTGTTTGTTTTGGGCTTGAGGCTTATGGCACACATGAACAAAAACAAAAATATCTTACACCACTGGCACAAGGTAAAAAGAATGGTGAACTCTATATAGGTGCCTTTATGCTTAGCGAGCCCGAAGCTGGAAGCGATGCAACATCACAAAGGACAACCGCAGAAGATAAAGGTGATTACTATTTATTGAACGGAACAAAGAATTGGATTACCAATGGCGGTAGCGCTTCGGTTTATTTGGTAATGGCACAAACAGATCCTACAAAAGCTTCTCGCGGCATCAATACATTGATTGTGGAAAAAGACTGGCCTGGCGTGGTTGTAGCAGCCAAAGAAAATAAGTTGGGGATACGTGGCAGCGATACGCATACTGTTATGTTCAATGACGTAAAAGTCCCGAAAGCAAATAGAATTGGTGATGAAGGATTTGGTTTCAAATTCGCAATGAAAACTCTTGCCGGTGGAAGGATCGGTATTGCTTCACAGGCATTGGGCATTGCAAGCGGCGCTTATGAGTTATCAAAAAAATATTCAAAAACAAGAAAGGCCTTTGGCACCGAGATCATGAATCACCAGGCAATTGCTTTTAAGCTGGCAGATATGGCCACCAGGATTGATGCTGCCCGTTTGCTTTGCCTGAAAGCTGCATGGGAAAAAGATAGTGGAGCTGATTACGGAGTCAGCAGCAGCATGGCAAAAGTCTATGCGTCGGAAACGGCCATGTGGACAACTGTTGAAGCGGTGCAGATCCACGGTGGTTACGGTTTTGTAAAAGAATACCATGTTGAAAGAATGATGCGTGATGCTAAGATCACACAGATATACGAAGGGACCAGTGAGGTGCAAAGGATCGTGATCAGCAGGAGCATTTTAAAATAATGTGCTGATAGGCTAATGTGTCAATTTGCAAATGAATGAGAATTGTTTGCATAACTTGTCCCGCTTATTGCGGGATTTTTAATTTTGTATTATGCCAGTTAATAAAGAAGCATACCAACAAATAAATGAAGCGCTAAGGTTGTCGAATATTACTCTTGTTGCTGTTTCAAAAACTAAACCTATTAAAGATATTCTTGAGCTTTATGATCTTGGGCATCGGGATTTTGGAGAAAATTATGTGCAGGAATTAGTTGAAAAAGCAGAACAATTGCCAAAAGATATCCGCTGGCATTTTATTGGACATTTGCAAACCAATAAAGTGAAATTAATTGTGCCTTTTATTTATCTCATTCATGGAGTGGATAGTTTAAAACTGCTGAAAGAAATTGATAAGCAGTCTGAAAAAAACAAGCGTGTTATTGATTGTTTGATACAGGTTCATATTGCACAAGAGGAAACCAAATTTGGATTTGATGAGACTGAACTTTTCAGTTTGGAATTAAAACAATTTTTGAATGTGCGAATAAAAGGATTGATGGGAATGGCCAGCTTAACTGAGGACATGCATAAAATAAGGGTTGAATTTAAATTCTTAAAAACTCTTTTTGAAAAGCTCAAAATTCAAAATCCTGAACTTGCAATTCTCTCCATGGGTATGAGTTCTGATTACAAAATTGCTATAGAAGAAGGGAGCAATATGGTTCGCATTGGCAGCCTGTTGTTTGGTGAACGTAATCAGAAATGATTTTCACCTGCTTGGTTTCTGAACCAACTGTTTTATCTTTCACATACCAGTTGATGAAAATCGATTTTTATTTTGTCAGAAACTAAAACCACTCTTAAGAAAGCATTAAGTGCTACTCATCTTTGGGCGATTGCCGTTGGTCTTGTTATATCCGGAATGTTCTTCGGATGGAGTTATGGCTGGGGCGTTGGTGGAACAATGGGATTGCTAATTGCCACAATTATTGTAACAGTACTTTACTTCACTTTCGTTTTCAGTTTTACAGAATTAACTACAAGTATTCCGAATGCAGGTGGACCATTTGCATATGCGTATAAAGCAATGGGCCCATTAGGTGGTTTTATCGCCGGTTTGGCAACGCTTGCTGAATTTTTGTTAGCAGCACCCGCGATCGCCTTTGCTTTAGGTGCTTACCTGCATTTTTTATATCCTTTTTTCGATGTTAACTATACGGCTATTGGATGTTATGTGTTGTTTACAATTATTAATTTATTTGGAATAAAAGAATCGGCGATATTTACTCTTATAGTTACATTAATTGCCATCGCAGCGCTTTTAATTTATATGGGGGCCGTAGCCCCTCATTTCAGTATGGATAATTTTTTACATAATAACTTGCCATTTGGATGGAAGGGGATTTTTGCAGCGCTGCCTTTTGCTATATGGTTTTATCTCGCAATTGAAGGCGTCGCAATGGTTGCAGAAGAGGTAAAGGATCCCAAGCGAACGATCCCGAAAGGATATATTTATGGAATTGTTACTTTAATATTTCTTACGCTGGGTGTAATGATATTAACTGGTGGAGCAACTGATTGGCAAAAATTATCCGCAATCGATTTCCCTTTACCAAAATCAGTTGAACTCGTATTCGGATCGGAAAATAGTTTTACAAAACTTTTTGCAGGGATCGGTTTATTCGGTTTGATAGCTTCTTTTCACAGTATCATCATTGGTTATTCAAGGCAAATATTTGCATTGGCACGAAGTGGTTATTTACCGACTGTGCTTTCAAAAGTTCACTCCGGATCTAAAACCCCGCATTGGGCTTTATTGGCAGGTGGAATAATAGGGATCATTGCAGTTAGTTCTGGTACTACAAATGAACTGATCATACTGTCTGCATTAGGGGCTGTTGTTATGTATATCATCAGTATGATCTGTTTATTCATTCTTCGTAAAAAAGAGCCGGGGATGGAAAGACCTTTCAAGGCGCCATTTTATCCTGTATTTCCTTTTATTGCTTTGCTGCTTTCAGTGATTTGTTTAATTGCTATTGTATATTATAATATTCAGCTTAGCTTGTTATTTTTTGGAATCATGATCGTTGGAGCTATTCTTTTTAAATTTTTTTATAAGGAAAAGTTTGAAGAAGTCATTCCCGCCAATCCTTCTTAAATTTAAGTATGGCTTATCGTACAACGATACGAAATACGAAATATGCTTTTGATGACTTAAGAATTCTACTTGCAAAGGCTTCGCCATATCGCTCTGGCGATGCATTGGCCGGATTAACTGCAGATAGTTATGAGGAAAGAGTTGCTGCTCAAATGGCATTGGCTGATGTGCCATTGAAAGCTTTTTTAAATGAAAGAATAATTTCATATGAAACTGATGAAGTGACAAGATTAATTATAGACACACATAATGCAGAGGCTTTTTCTTTCATCTCCCATTTTACTGTAGGCGAACTTCGGGACTGGCTATTGAGTGAAAATACATACACTGAAGTTTTACAACAATTGGCAAATGGATTTACTCCTGAAATGATCGCTGCTGTTTCGAAATTGATGCGCAACCAGGATCTTATAAATGTTTCGCAAAGGTGTGAAGTAGTTACAAAATTCAGGAACACAATTGGTTTGAAAGGAAGATTATCTGCAAGACTGCAACCGAATCATCCAACTGATGATCCCAAAGGTATTGCTGCAAGCATAATCGATGGATTGCTTTATGGAAGTGGTGATGCTGTGATTGGTATTAATCCCGCGACTGATAGCCCTGAATCGGTGATTACTTTGTTGAGGATGCTTGATGGGTTAATACAAAAGTATAAAGTGCCGACTCAAGGCTGTGTTCTTTGTCATGTAACAACAACTTTGCAAATCATCAATAAAAATGCACCTGTTGATTTGGTCTTTCAATCTATTGGTGGTACAGAAAAAACAAATAAAAGTTTTGGGATAAATATTTCACTATTAAAAGAGGCGCAGGATGCTGTATTATCATTGAATCGCGGAACTGTTGGAAGCAATGTTATGTATTTTGAAACAGGGCAGGGAAGTTCATTGTCAGCAAATGCACATGAAGGAGTAGATCAGCAAACATGCGAGGCGAGGGCTTACGCAGTGGCTCGTTTTTTTAAACCACATTTGGTAAATACGGTAGTTGGCTTTATTGGACCTGAATATTTATATGATGGCAAACAAATTATTCGTGCGGCGTTAGAAGATCATTTCTGTGGTAAACTTCTTGGCTTGCCAATGGGAGTTGATGTATGTTATACAAATCATGCCGAAGCTGATCAGGATGATATGGATAATTTGCTGACATTACTTGGAGTTGCCGGTTGTAATTATATAATGGGAGTGCCGGGAGCTGACGACATAATGCTGAATTACCAATCGACATCTTTTCATGACGCATTGTACTTGCGAAAGGTTTTGAATAAACGCCCAGCACCTGAATTTGAAGAATGGCTCTTGCAACAAGGCATTACTGATAGGGAAGGAAATAAGTTGCCGATCGGCAAATCACATTTATTACTTCAATAAAGATGGACCTGCAAAAAATATCAAGACAAAATAGTTTTATTCCTGATTCATGGGAAGGATTAAAAGCATTTACAAATGCCCGTATCGCATTGGGAAGAACCGGCGTAGCTACTCCTTTAAAAGAAGTATTGGATTTCCGAATGTGTCATGCGCATGCGAGGGATGCGGTGTATTCTGTTTTGAAAGCCGAAGAATTAGAAGAAACGCTGCAGCAATTTCAAATACAAGTTATAATGGTAAACAGTAATGCGAATAATAGAGCGGTTTATTTGCAAAGACCTGATTATGGAAGGAAGTTGAATGAGGCTTCTGCAAAAAATTTAAAAAATGAAAGTAGTTATTCGGCCGATGTTGTAATCATAATTGCCGACGGTCTTTCTGCAACGGCCATAAATGAACATGCCGTACACGTAGTTAAAAAATTAATACCATTTCTAAAGCAATCTGTTTTAACTATAGCGCCAATAGTTATTGCAAAACAAGCCAGGGTAGCCATAGCAGATGAAATTGGTTCAATATTAAATGCAAAGCTCTCTTTGATATTAATAGGAGAGCGGCCCGGGCTTTCTTCTCCTGATAGTATGGGAGCATATATTACTTATCAACCATCACCGGGTAAAACTGATGAATCAAGAAACTGTATTTCGAATATTCGTCCGGAAGGATTGTCTTACGATCTGGCTGCTGAGAAAATTGCTAAACTAATAAATGCATCATTACAATTAAAACTTTCAGGGATATCATTGAAAGACGATCTGCGGCAATTACAATAAGATATTCATACTCGATCAGCCTGGTTAAGCATTTTATTTTTCCATGCCCAGAATATCCCAAACACAAAGCCGCTGGTTAGAAACCCAAAAATAAAGAGAGTCGCTTCACTGCTTCCATAAAGATCTCCCATGTTTTTCCAAATTAAAAAGTATGCTGGCAAATTTGCAAGTAAGGAGAATATAAGGGGGAAATAAAAAAATTGCTTGCTACCTGTGATCTTTTTATGGATTGTTTTTAAAACAATAAGGTAGATCAATAAAAATATTATGAGAAACCCGGCAAATGTTAGTATCGCAAAACTGGTGATGTCAATTATGCTGAACTGATCATAGGAAAAAAATGCAGAGATAAGAATAACCAGCATGCCACTTAGCCAGGATAAGAAAAATGATAAGACGTACAGCATAAAGAAAATTTATACGGCGAAATGAAAAGGCTTTTGTTTTCTTTTATTTAAAATCGTTTTTGCCATGAAAAATAAAAATAAAACGGCTGCAGCAGTAAAGATAGTAATAGGTAAATGTGGGTTTCTTGTAAAGTCATTTACAACCTTGCTGCCTCCTAACTCTTCCTTGTTAATTTTTCTTGCTCTTACTTCATTGCTCATGGAATTTTCCAGTATCCACATATTGCCATCGTTATCAAAGATACCGCTGCAAACAGTCCACAATGAATTACTGGTAAGAATAGTTTGAGCATTTCCGTCGGTGTCTATGCGTATAACTTTTTTGGAATCTATCATTGCGAGATAAGCATTATCTGCAGCATCTATCCAAATACCATAGCTATCATAATTTCGGCCCATCATTGAGAAATCAGTTGATTTGCTGCCGATATTATCAGCTAACGTTTCCATCCGATAGCTATCGGATTTCCCACCCGGAGATAATCTATGCAGTTTATTGTTTTCGGTAAAATATAATGAACCATTCTTAGTACAGGTTAACCATCCTATAAAACCGAATTTCCCTTCAACTAATTTTATTATTTCACCACTCTTTGTTTTCTTCATGATTTTCGAAGTGGTAAATCGTTCCACCCAATACATATTTCCTAAAGAATCTCTTGCAAAACTGTAGTTGCTTAAAAATCCTTCCATTGATTTTATTTCTTTTACGAGCTCACCATTATTTTTTAAACACCACAGATAATGACCCCATGTATTTTGACTTTCGCCATTGTACCAAAGATGTTCGCCATATAAATTATCAAGCTCATCAATATATAATTCGTGCGTATGCACACCGCTCACTACTGCCGTCTTACTTCCATCTAAAGATATTTTCCATACTTGAGCCAGGTCGGTATAATAAATATTTCCCTTGCTGTCTTTTACTATTCCAATACCAGGGTGCGCAGTCATGGTAAGAGAAATCAAAAACAAGAAATTAGAAATTAAAAGTTTTCTCATGGCTATACTTTATTGTTTAGGATAATCGGGAATATTTTTTCCGAGGTAAATATTTCTTTCTGCTTTCAGCATATTCCCAACATCTTTTACTTTTAATATTCCGCTACCAGCACGATCCTGGCAATTTTTTCTCTCTTTATCCGTGAGCAATGGATCATCGTCAAAAACATATTCATCGATCCAGTATTCATTTTTATCAGGCTCTTTTATAGTAACATGAATATGTTCCGGAGCTTGTCTTTCGGGATAAGCAGCAGGTCTTAGCGTAAAAAATTTGTATTCCCCTTTTTCGTTCGTCTTCATCCATCCCCGGATATAGCCATGACGTTTTCCCCAGCCGGTTTCATCTCCTTTTTTTGCATAAATTCCTGTTTGATCTGTATGGTATACATAAATGACAACATTCGAAGCTGGTTTGCCATTCGCATTATAAACGACTCCATTTACGGCAAGTTTTCTTCCTTTATCGTTCCAATCAGGAAGCCAGGCCATGTTTTTTAATGAGTCAAACGGCACGGGGGATTCATGGATCGCTTCGCATCCTTCACAGCGGCCACCGACATGTATATTATTTTGTGCCTGGGTCTTGTTTGTATTTTGTGTGCAACCTGTATTTGAAATAAGAATGATCGCTAAAACTATTATCGCTTTCATAAATATCGTTTTTCAACATAAATTTCATATCAAAATTGACGGGTAAAAAATCCTTTACATATCCGGTAAACTGCACTTGATGAACTGCATTTTTACGTTTCGTCATGTATAACCGGCAAATGATGTAATCGCTTTTGCCGTTGAGAAGTTGTAATTTTATTTTGTGATATGCATAACGCCGCATTCTTTATAAAATACAAATTGCATCATGTCCTTTTTTGGCTATTGATCTTTGGATTATGGTTCATGTTCCGTCATGAAGGATATGCATCCGATGAATTGGCTTTTAAGATCACATTGCTAAAAGTGGTGGACCTGGCCCTGATGGTTTACATCACCAATTATGTGCTTATACCATTTTTGCTGTATAAAAAAAGATATGCTTTGTTCGTGATCTTTTTTATTGCCATGGTGCTTACCAGCAGCATTACTAAAATGTATATAATTGGCCAATTGACAAATGATCCTGCTACTTATTCTTTAAGAGAAAATTTTAAGGCGAGGATCTATGATAATGTAAGACCTCATTTTTTTCTTGTGATCGCCGGGGCAGCTATAAAATTCATGTTTGACCAGCTTCGCCTGCAGAGAACAATGGCAGAGCTGGCAAAAGAAAAAGCAGAAGCCGAATTGAATTTTTTAAAATCACAGATCAACCCGCATTTTTTATTTAACTCGTTAAACTCTGTTTATTTTCTCATCGATAAGAATAACTCGGAGGCAAGACAGGCGTTGCATAAATTCTCCGATATGTTGCGTTACCAGCTTTACGAGGCGAATGGAGAAAAGATACCGATCGAAAAGGAGATCGATTATTTGCAGGACTATGTTCACCTGCAGCAACTAAGAAAAGATGAGAACTACAAAGTTCAATTCAACTGCTCGCCCGACGTAGGGAATTTTTCAATTGAACCTTTGTTGCTGATCCCCTTTGTTGAAAACGCATTTAAACATATTTCACATAAAACCGATGGAACCAATTTTGTAAAGCTTGACCTGGCAAGAAGT
>Ga0105249_10004090_pt1 | contig 12594 bp, 13 predicted proteins | sample KBSS44metaG_FD_81522 | JGI IMG/M metagenome (GOLD analysis project Ga0105249, IMG submission 81522) | Switchgrass rhizosphere microbial communities from Kellogg Biological Station, Michigan, USA - KBS S4-4 metaG | ecosystem: Host-associated > Plants > Roots > Rhizosphere > Soil | place... | reverse complement strand
GTCCAGAAGAATCTCCAGGGTCCGCTGGCCGAGATCCGCGAGGCGGACCCGTCGATCCCGGAGATCCGCGTCCTCGTCCGCACCGGCGACACGCCGTCGAGCGAGCGCGCCGCGATGACGCGCCGGCCGCCGCACATCCTGGTGACCACGCCGGAGTCGCTCTACCTGCTCCTGACGAGCGACGGCGGCCGCGGGATGATCCGCACGGTCCGGACCGTCATCGTCGACGAGATCCACGCGCTCGTGCGGGACAAGCGCGGAAGCCACCTGTCGCTTTCCCTGGAGCGGCTGGAAAGCCTGGCGGGCCGGCCGGTTCAGCGGGTCGGGCTCTCCGCCACGCAGAAGCCGCTCGATGACGTCGGACGGTTCCTCGTCGGCCCGGGACGCGAGTGCACGCTCGTCGATGCCGGCACGTTCCGGCACCTGGACCTCGGGATCGAGATCCCGCCGTCGCCGCTCTCGTCGGTGTGCTCGCACGAGCAGTGGGGCGAAATCTACGAGCGGATGGCGGAGCTCGTCCGCGAGCACCGGACGACGCTCGTCTTCGTCAACACCCGCAAGATGGCGGAGCGCATCGCGGCGCAGCTGACGCGCCTCCTCGGCGAGGAAGCCGTCACGAGCCACCACGGGAGCCTGTCCCGACCGCGCCGGCTGGACGCGGAGGAGCGGTTGAAGGCCGGGAAGCTCCGCGCTCTCGTGGCGACCGCGTCGCTCGAGCTCGGCATCGACATCGGCGACGTGGATCTCGTCATTCAGGTCGGCGCGACCCGGTCGATCGCGACATTCCTCCAGCGCGTCGGACGCGCCGGGCACGCCCTGAAGAAGGTGCCGAAGGGACGGCTCTTCCCGCTGACACTGGACGAGCTCGTCGAGGGAGCGGCGCTCCTGCGTTGCATCCGCGGCGCGGTGCTCGACCGCACGCCGATGCCGCCGCGGCCGCTCGACATCCTCGCGCAGCAGATCGTGGCCGCCTGCGTGGCGGAGGCGTGGGACGAGGAGACGCTTCTCGGCGTCGTCCGGAGCGCGTGGCCCTACCGCGACCTCGAGAGGAGCGACTTCGACCGCGTGGTCGCGCTCACACGAAGGGGCGCTCGGCGCTCCTTCACCGCGACGGCGTGAACGGGCGCCTGATGGCCACGCGCCGCGCGCGGCTGACCGCGCTCCTCTCGGGCGGCGCGATCCCGGACACCGCGGACTACCAGGTCAAGCTGGAGCCGGAGGGGACGCTCGTCGGAACCGTCAACGAGGACTGGGCCATCGAGTCGAACGGCGGCGACATCTTCCAGCTCGGAAACGCGTCGTGGCGGATTCTGCGCGTCGAGACGGGAGTCGTCCGGGTCGCGGACGCGAAGGGGCAACCGCCCAGCCTTCCTTTCTGGCTGGGGGAGGGGCCCGGCCGCACGCGCGAGCTCGCCGCCGAGATCGGCGCGCTGCGGGAGGAGTGCGCGGGATCGGAGTTGGAGGCCGTGGCTTCTCTCCGGGAGGCGTGCGGTGACGCGCTCCCGGACGGCGCGGCCGTGCAGATCGCGGATTACGTCGAGTCGGGCCGCCAGGTCCTCGGCGCCGTCCCGTCGCAGCGCCGGGTCATCCTCGAGCGCTTCTTCGACGAGAGCGGCGGCATGCAGCTCGTGGTGCACGCGCCATTCGGGTCGCGGATCAACCGGGCGTGGGGTCTCGCGCTGCGCAAGAAGTTCTGCGTCGGATTCGGCTTCGAGCTTCAGGCCGCGGCGAACGAAGAGTCCATCGTCCTCTCGCTCGGCACGCAGCACAGCTTCCCGCTGGAGGACGTCTTCGATTACCTCCACCCGTCGACGGCGCGCGAGGTCCTCATCCAGGCGCTCCTGCCCGCGCCGATGTTCGAGACGCGATGGCGCTGGAACGCGCAGCGCGCTCTCCTCCTCGAGCGGTCGCGCAACGGCAGGAAGGTCCCAGCGAACCTCATCCGGATGAAGGCGAACGACCTCCTCGCCGCGGCGTTTCCCCAGGTGCTCGCGTGTCCCGAGACGCTGCCCGGCGGTCCGATCCCGGTCCCGCTCGATCACCCGGTCGTCGCGCAGACCGTCGAGGACTGCCTGACGGAAGCGATGGACGTGGACGGCTTCCTGGAGGTGCTGCGCGGCCTGAAAGACGGCTCGATCGAGCGGCGCGCGATCGACACGGTCGAGCCGTCGTCCTTCGCGCGCGGCATTCTGTCGTCCCAGCCGTACTCGTTCCTCGACGATGCTCCGCTCGAGGAGCGCCGCACGCAGGCGGTCCACTCCCGCCGCGTCCTCGATCCACGCACCGCCGACGACATCGGCACGCTCGATCCCGAGGCGATTGCGCGCGTCCGCGAGGAAGCGTGGCCGCAGCCCGCGGACGCGGAAGAAGTCCACGAGGCGCTCCTCTGGATGGGTTGCGTCACGGCGGAGGAGGCGCGGCCCTGGCAGGCGTGGCTGGACGAGCTCGCGCGGGGCGGCCGCGTCGTGCGCGACGGCGACCGCTGGTTCGCGGCCGAGGCCTCGCGCGATCCGAAGGCGGTGTTGCGGGGAAGGCTGGAGGCCCTGGGCCCCATCGTGACCGAAGATCCGAAAGACAACGAGCTTCTGCTGGAGCTCGAGACGCAGGGCATCGTTCTGCGCACGCGGATCGACGGACGGACGGCCTGGTGCGACCGGCGGCTGCTCGCGCGGATCCATCACTACACGCTCGATCGCCTCCGCCGCGAGATCGCGCCGGTCACGGCCGCCGAGTTCCTCCGGTTCCTCGCGTGCTGGCAGCACGTCGATCCGGAGCACCGGCTGGAGGGGCCGCGCGGAGTCGCGGAGGCGATCCGGCAGCTCGCGGGCTTCGAGGTCCCCGCCGCGGCGTGGGAGGGGAGCGTTCTGCCGGCGCGCGTGCGCGGCTATCGGCGCGAGTGGCTGGACCACCTGACGACGTCGGGCGAGGTCGCGTGGGGCCGGCTCTGGGGCGCCGGCGCGTCGCTCATCCGCCGCACGCCAATCTGTCTGGTGCCGCGCGAGGACCTCGAATCGTGGATGCCCCTCGCCGCGCTCGCCGGCGCGACGCCCGGACCGGCGCGTGAGCCGACGCGGACGGGCCGGGAGGTAGAGGACTCTCTGCGTCGGCGCGGCGCGATGTTCCTGCAGGAGATCGCCCGCGCGACCGGATTCGCGCGCGACCTCGTCGAGGAAGGCCTGACCGAGCTGATCGCGCTCGGCCGCGTCACGTGCGACTCGTTCAGCGGCCTCCGCTGGTTCCTCGTCCCGTCGTGGCGGCGCCGGCCCGGCGCGATGACGTCGGGGCGCTGGAGCATCCTGCCGCGCGAGGCCGCCTCGGGGGCGCCGGCCCCGGCCCCGGCGTCGGCGACAGGGCACGCCGAATTCGTCGCGCGAACTCTTCTCTCCCGCACCGGCGTCGTCTTCCGGAAAACGCTCGCGCGGGAGAAGCAGCCGATCCCCTGGAGGGACGTCGCGCGCGTTCTCCGGACGCTCGAGGCGCGCGGAGAAGTCCGGGGCGGACGTTTCGTCGAGGGATTCGACGGGGAGCAGTACGCCCGGCCGGAGGCGATCACGCTCCTGCGCGCGGTGCGGCGCCGCGGCGAGGTCCCGGCGCTCGCCGTGTCGGCCGCGGACCCGCTGAACTTCCGCGGGATCCTGACGCCGCACGAGCGCGTCGCGCCGACCGCGCGGGCGCACGTGCGGGTCGCCTAGTTGGAGCCGACCCCGGCGCCGGAGCTGACCGAGGCGCAGCGTCGCAAGCTCGGGCTCTGGCGGCGTCTCCTCATCGGGTGCATGGTCGGAGCCGGGATCGCGCTCGCCGCCGAGATCGTCCTGCTTGCAATGCCCGGCGTCGGCCGCGGTCTGCGGATGACGGTCGGCGGGATCTTCGTCGAGCTCGCGATCTCTTCCGCGGTGCTCGGCGCCGTCGGGCGCTGTCCCGCGTGCAACTCCGGCTTCGACGCGTCGCCGGAGCGGCTCTTCCCGGAGCGCTGTCCGGCGTGCCGCGCGCTCCTCGTCACGCGCTAGGGACTACGCGCCGGCGCGGCGCACCACCTCCAGCAGCCGCTCGGGCGTAACTGGTTTCAGGAGGTGTTGATCGAATCCCGCGACGCGGGATCGCGCGCGGTCTTCGGCCTGTCCGTAGCCGGAGACCGCGACGATGAGCGCCCCCGCGCACGCCGGCTCGGCGCGCAGCGCGCGGGCCACGTCGTATCCGTCCATGCCGGGCAGGCCGATGTCGAGGAAGACGATCTCCGGCCGGAATCGCCGGGCCTCTTTCAGCGCCTCGGGACCATCGCCCGCGCCGCGCACCTCGTGGCCTTCGTCGAGGAGGAGAAGCTCCATCGCGGCGCGCGCGTCGGCGTTGTCGTCGACGACGAGGATGCGCCGCTTCCGGGCGGCGGCGTCGGGAGGCTCGGCTCGGGAGGTCTCCGGAGGCGGCGCCGCGACGCGGGCCGCGGGAGCCGGAGGCGGGATCACGGCCACGGGCAGCCGGACCACGAACTCGCTGCCGCCCTGCGGTCCGCCGTTCGCGGCCTCGAGCGTGCCGCCATGGAGCTCGGCGAGCCGGCGGGCGAGCGTCAGCCCGAGGCCGAGCCCGCCGGTGGGTCGGTCGTGCGAGCGCGCGCCCTGCGCGAAGATCTCGAAGATCCGCTCCCGGTCCTCGACCGGAATCCCGGGGCCGGTGTCCCGCACGGAGACCACGACCAGTCCGTTCTCGCGCCGCGCGGTGATGGCGATCCGGCCCCCCTCCGGCGTGAACTTCGCCGCGTTGTGGAGGAGGTTCGCCACGACCTGCGCGAGCCGCGTCGGATCGGCGTCCACGAAGAGCGGTTCGTCCGGAACGTCGACGGAGAGCTCCTGGCCCCGCTGCGCGATCAGGTGACGCCACGTGTCGGCCGCGGCTTCGACGGCGTCCCGGACCGCGACCGGACGCCGGTCCAGCCGGATCGTGCCGCGCGTGATCCGCGAGACGTCGAGAAGGTCGTCCACGAGCCGGGTCAGGTGCGTCGACTGGCGGCCGATGATCTCGCGCGCCTTCGCCGCGAGGCGCGGGTCGTCGTTCGCGAGGAGATCGACCGCGTGCAGGATGGGAGCGAGCGGGTTGCGCAGCTCGTGGGACAGAATTGCGAGGAACTCGTTCTTGCGCCGATCCTCTTCGCGCATCTGTTCGGCCTGGCGGCGCAGCTCCTCTTCCATTCGTTTCTTCCGGGTGACGTCGATGCCGACACCCACCATGCGGATGGGATGTCCGGCGTGGTCCTCGATGACCTGGCCGCGCGCGTCCGTCCACCGCTCGACGCCGTCGGCGCCCACGAGCCGGAACTCTTCCTCGTACGGGGCGCGTGTCTCGAGCGACCGGCGGACCGCGGACTCGATCCGGTCGCGGTCGTCCGGGTGGATGAGGGACTGGAAGGCTTCATAGGTGCCGGTGAAGCCGCCCCGCGGCAGCCCGTGGAGCGGCTCGAGCTCTCCCGACCAGCGCACCTCGCCCGTTCCGATGTTCCAGTCCCAGGCCCCCATGCGCGCGGCGTTCAACGCGAGAACGAGGCGGCGTCGCGACTCGAGCGCGGCCTCGCGGGCCTGGCGGGTCTGCGCCGCGATCGCGCCGAACACGAGCCCCGTCATCGCGGCCACCGCCATGAAGATCTGCAGCGGCACGAGCCCGCCCTCCGGCCCCGTGCCGGCGAACGGACCGAGGCCGCGGTGCGTCGCCCACACCGCGACCGCGTACGTCGCCGCCGTTGCCGAGGCAGTCGCGGACGGTCCGAAACGCAGCCCGCCCCAGATCAGGAACGGAAAGACGAGGTACTCCGGAGAGAGCATCCGCGACGCGTGGACGAACGCGAACCCCGTCGCCGCGACGAGGAGCGCCAGCCCGGCGGCGAACTCCGCGGCGGCGCCCCGCCGTGCGGGCAGAGGATCTCTCCGCGTCCACAGGAGAAGAAGGGGGGCCACGATGACGGCCCCGAGCGCGTCGCCCAGCCACCAGACGCGCCAGAGGCTCTCCACGCTGCTCGCGGGCTGGACGTGCCCGGCGACGAGGCTCGTGACGCCGATCGTGGCGCTCACGACGGGGGCGACGACCGCGGCGCCGAGGAGCGCGAGCGCGTCCCGGGCGCGGGCCAGCCCGTCTTCGAACTCCGAGCGGCGGAGGAGCGCCGTTCCCAGGATCGCCTCGAGGGTGTTCCCGACGGCGATGCCCATCGCGACCCAGAGCGGCTCATCGGCCATCGCGTTGGCGAACAGGGCGCCGAGGAAGACGCCGGGCACCGCGCGCTTGCCGAAGCGGAGCAGGGCCGCCAGGGCGAGGCCCGTGGGCGGCCAGACCGCGCTGACCTGCGGCGCCTGGAGCGCGAGCGCGAGGCCGAGCCTCGCCGCGGCGACGTAGAGGACGGCGACGCCGAGCGGTACGAGAACGTCGGAGACCGTCAGTTCCCGCAGGGTGCGGCGTGCATTTGCCACGACTGCGATTAGTCTAAATCTGCGATGTCGTTCCCGGATCACTTCTCCGGCGTCGCGCCGGCGTACGCGGAGTACCGGCCGCTCTACCCCGACGCGCTCTTCGACTGGCTCGCGCGGATCGCGCCGGGCCGCGAGCGGGCCTGGGACTGCGCGACCGGATCGGGCCAGGCCGCGGTGCCGCTCGCGCTCCGCTTCGATGCGGTCGTCGCCACCGACGCGAGCGCCGGGCAGGTCGCGTCGGCCACGAGAAACCCGCGGATCGAGTACCGGGTCGCGACGGCCGAGGCGAGCGGCCTCGACGCCGGGTCCGTGGATCTCGTGACGGTCGCGCAGGCGCTGCACTGGTTCGACCGGCCCGCCTTCTACGCCGAAGTGCGGCGGGTCCTGCGGCCGGGCGGCGTGCTGGGGGCGTGGACGTACGGCCATCCCGTGCTGGACAACCCGCGGGCGGACGCTGTTTTCCAGCGTTTCTACTCGGAGACGGTCGGGCCCTGGTGGCCGAAGGAGCGCGCCCACGTCGACGCGGGATACCGCACGATCGACTTTCCGTTCCCGGAGCTCGAGCCGCCGGAGCTCACGATGGAGACTCGGTGGCCGCTCGCCGCGCTCCTGGGATACGTCGCGACGTGGTCCGCGGTGACACGGCTTCGCGAGGCGCGGGGCGGCGACCCGGTCGGCGAGCTCGCAAAGGCCCTCGCGCCGGCCTGGGACGATTCGGCGGAGCCCCGGCGGATTTCGTGGCCGCTGGCCCTCAGAGTAGGTCGCGGGGACAGGTCCCACGGACCTGCACCCGCCTCCTTGCTTACCGGGCGGCGCGATTAAATGAAAGCTCCGGAGGTGGAACGATGAACGCAGGCAATGAAGTGAATCGGCGAAATCTTTTTCGCCGGATGGGTTTCACCGGCGCAATTCTCCTGGTGCCGGGCGCCCGGCCGGGATCCCGACCGAAGGAGGAGCGCGGAGAGGACGAGGTCGCTCCGGCCGAAGACCTGATGCGCGAGCACGGAGTCTTGAACCGCGTTCTTCTCGTCTACGAGGAGTGCGTCCGCCGTCTTTCGGGAGTGAAGCCGGATCTCGATCCGCGCCTGCTCTCGGAGGGGACGACGATCATCCGCACCTTCATCGAGGACTATCACGAGAAGCTCGAGGAGGATCATCTCTTCCCGCGTTTCGAAAAGGCGGGTCAGCAGATCGAACTCGTGAAGATCCTGCGCGAGCAGCATCGTGCGGGGCGCGCGCTCACTTCCGAGCTGCTTCAACTCTCGAGCGACACGGGACTCCGGACCTCCGACGGGCGCCGGCGGCTGGTCTCCACCGTCAACCGGTTCATCCGGATGTACCGGCCGCACGAGGCGCGCGAGGACACGGTCCTCTTTCCCGCGCTGCGCCGGGTCGTCTCGGCGCACGAGTATGCGAGCCTGGGCGAGGACTTCGAAAGGAAGGAACACGAGCTCTTCGGGAAAGAAGGATTCGAGGGCATCGTCGAGAAGGTCGCCCGGATCGAAAGGGAGCTCGGAATCTACGATCTCCAGAAGTTCACGCCCGGCGCGGGAGCGCTATAGTATCGAATAATATAGAAGACATGACGATCCCGATCGATCGGTACGTCCTCGAAACGCTGATGCCGCAGCTCGCCGGCCGCGAGCGGCGCCCCGTCGCGTTTCTCGTCTACCTCTATCTGTGGAACCGGACTTCCGGCGGCCGGGGGAAGAGCGTCCGGGCCAGCCACCAGACCATCGCGTCCGACCTCGGCGTCTCCAAGAGCGCGGTGCAGGCGGCGGTCCGGCTCCTGACGCGCCGCGGTCTCCTCCGGGCGCGGCACGCGTCGGCCACCGCGGTGCCGGAGTACTTCCCGCTGCGTCCCTGGACGCGACGTGGCCGCTGACCTTCACGAGACCGAGCTCCGCGACAACGTCTGGGTCTGGACGCTCGGCGGCGACCGGATCGAGTCGAGCTACGGCGCCAACTGCACCGCGGTCGTGGGGCGCGAGGCGGTCCTCCTCGTCGATCCGCTGATTGCTCCGGCGCACGCGCGGCTCGTCGAAAGCGCCCTCCGTGCGAAGACGCGCCTTCCGGTGCGGTTCGTCGTCCTCACCCACCATCACACCGACCATGCGCTCGGGTCGTCGTGGTTCGCGGGGCGCGGGACGACCGTCGTCGCCCACCGGGCCTGCCAGGAGTCGATGACCGCGGAGCACCCGAAACTGATCGCGGAGCGCCGGCAGGTCCCGCACCTGGCGGAGCTCTTCGCGGACGCGCGACCCGGCCGTCCTTCGCTCGACTTCGAGGACGAGGTTCTCACCTTCGACCTCGGCGGCTCCGAGGCCCGCGTCTTTCACCCGGGTCCGGGCCATACGGCGGGTGACGCGGTCGTGCACTTCGAGCCGGAGTCCGTGGCGGCGTGTGGCGACCTCGCGTCCGCCGGCTATCACGTCAACTACGAGGACGCGGCGCTCGGGAATCTCGAGGCCGGCCTGGAGAAGCTGCGCGCCCTCGGCGTGCGGACGTACGTCCCGGGTCACGGCAAGCCCGCCGGCAGCGAGATCCTGGGCGACCAGCTCCGCTACCACCGCGCGGTCGCCGAGGCGGCGGCCGCCGCAGATCCGACCGGCGCGATGGAGCGCCTGCGCTCCCGCTTCCCGGGATTCCTTCTCGAGGAGGTGATTCCGACATCTCTCGCGCGGTGGCGGCAAGCTTCGTGATCCCGGCGCCGGCGCTCGTCGCGGTCCTCCTTCTGACCGGCGCGCCGTCCGCCGCCGACCGCGCCGAGTGCGCCTGCCTGCTGGACGGCGCGACGTCCGCGGTCGAGGGCGCGGTGCGGATTTTCGAGATGAGACGGCCGGGCAGTCCGGGCATGGTGGCCGCGGCGGAGCGGGCCCTGGTCGCCGCGACGGACGCGCGCGACATCCTGGAGGACGCGCCGACGCCGGCGGGTTGCGGTCCTTCCCGGGCCGAGGAACTCATCTACCTGAACCACCTGATCCCGGGGTTCCGGGGCTGGCTCGACGCACGCGCCCGCAAGCCGCCCGCGGACTACGACATCGCGTCCATCCTCCGGCGCGCCCGCGTCCACCGCGAGCGCGGCCGCGCGCGGCTGCGTTAACCGGAAACTCCGGCCGCGGATCGGGAGTATTTTCCGCAGACGAAAGGGGTTCCCACTCATGACCGAGAAAGCCACGTTTGCCGCGGGTTGCTTCTGGGGGGTCGAGGCCGCTTTCCGGCAGGTGCCGGGCGTGATCGACGCCGCGGTCGGCTACACCGGCGGCCGCCTCGAAAACCCGACGTATGAGGACGTCTGCACCGACCGGACCGGCCACGCCGAGGCGGTCGACGTCGAGTTCGACCCGGCGCGCGTCTCGTACGACAAGCTGCTGGACGTCTTCTGGGAGAACCACGATCCCACGACGTTGAACCGACAGGGGCCGGACGTCGGCACGCAGTACCGCTCGGCGATCTTCTTCCACTCCCCGGAGCAGGAGAAGGCGGCCCGGGAGTCGAAGTCGCGCCAGGAGGCGAGCGGCCGTTTTCGCCGCCCGATCGTCACGGAGATCGCTCCGGCGGAGAAGTTCTGGCGCGCCGAGGACTATCACCAGCGCTATCTCGAGAAGCGCGGCCTGGCGCACTGCAAGATCTGACGTTCTTTCGCGGATAGAGAGGTGACACCATGACCACGCTCGCCCGCCACTATCTGGACGACGCCCTCGGCGAATTCCGCAAGTACAAGAAGTTCGCGGAGAAGGCGCTCGCGCAGGTCTCCGACGAGGAGTGGATCCGCACCGTCGACCCGGAGTCCAACTCCCTTGCCCTGATCGTGAAGCACCTGACGGGCAACATGCGGTCGCGGTGGACCGACTTCCTCACGGCGGACGGCGAGAAGCCCGACCGCAATCGCGACACGGAGTTCGAGCGTTCCGAGACGGACACCCGCGATGCGTTGATGGCGCGCTGGGAGTCCGGCTGGCGGCTCCTCTTCGCGGCCCTCGAACCGCTGACGGACGACGACCTGCAGAAGACGGTCGCGATCCGCGGCGAGCCGCACACCGTTCTCCAGGCGATCAACCGCCAGCTCACGCACTACGCGTCGCACATCGGACAGATCGTCTTCCTGGCGAAACACCTGGCCGGGCCGCGCTGGAAAACCCTTTCGATCCCGCGCGGGCAGTCGCGCCAGTTCGACGTCTCCAAGGGGGGATCGTCGTATCGTCCGGGTGACACGACCGAGGGAGGCCTCCGATGATCGTCGTTCGCAACGTCTTCCAGCTCAAGTTCGGCAAGGCCAGAGACGCCATCGCTCTCTGGAAGGAGGGGCGCGAGATCGCCCGCCGGGTCGGCGGGGAGACGTCGCCGCCGCGCGCGATGACGGATCTCGTCGGGAAGTTCTACACGCTCGTCATCGAGAACCAGTACCCGTCAGTCGGCGACATGGAACGCGAGGCCGAGCAGATGCGGGGGAAGGACGAGTGGGAGGCGTGGTATCGCAAGTTCACGGGGATCGTGGAGAGCGGATACCGCGAGATCTTCACGGTCCTCGAGTAGAGCCGGACGCGGCGCGCTTGCGCGGCGATAAGTAGGCAGGCATGCAGGTCACCCTGGCCGAGGCGCTCCGCCGCGTCCCTGACCCGCAGGGGAAGCGCTTCGCGGTCGTGCTCGAGCACGGAACGCTGTCGGTCGAGATCTATGCGCCGCGCGGGACCGATCCCCAGACGCCCCACACCCGCGACGAGGTGTACGTCGTGGCGTCGGGCAGCGGCCGGTTCGTGAAAGGCGAAGAGCGGTATCCCTTCGTCGCGGGGGACGTCCTCTTCGTTGCTGCCGGGGTGCCGCACCGCTTCGAGGATTTCAGCCACGACCTGGCGGTCTGGGTGATCTTCTACGGTCCGGAAGGGGGAGAAGGCGCGTGACGACCGCGGCGGGATCGGTCCGCGGCCTCTGGCGCTACCCGGTCAAGTCGATGCTGGGCGAGGAGCTCGACGCCTGCGAGCTCACGCCGCGCGGTTTCGTGGGCGACCGGGCGTACGCGCTCGTCGACGCGGAGGACGGCAAGGTCGCGAGCGCGAAGAATCCGCGCAAGTGGGCGAAGCTCTTCGGCTGCCGGGCGGAGTATCTCGAGGGCTCAGGGACTGCACGCATCACGCTGCCCGACGGCACGGCGATTTCGACCGACGACCCCGCCGCGGCGGAGCGGCTCTCGGGCCTCCTCGGACGCACGACTTCGTTCGAGACGTCCGCGCCGAACGCGCCCGTCCTGGAGGAGCTCTGGCTCGACGGGAGCCCCGACGGCCGCGCCGTGACGGACGAGACATTCGCCAAAGGTTCGCCGCCCGGCACGTTCTTCGACTACGGCGTCGTCCACATCGTCACGACGGCGACCCTCGATCGCCTGGGCGAGCTCTATCCCGCGGGCCGCTTCGATCCCCGCCGTTTCCGGCCCAACGTGCTGGTGGACGCGGCCAACGGCGACGCCGGGTTCGTCGAGAACGCGTGGATCGGGAAGACCGTGGGGATCGGCGACGACGTCCGGATGCGCGTGACGGACCCCTGCCCGCGATGCGTGATGACGACGCTCGCGCAGGAGGACCTGCCTGCGGATCCCGGGATCCTCCGGACCGCGGCGCGCCACAACCGCATGGTGGGCGGCGAGGGGCGAGGCCCCGACGGCGTCTACGCTGCGTCGATCGGCGTGTACGGGGCGGTCGCCCGCGGCGGGATCGTGCGGCGCGGCGAGTCGGTCCGGGTCCTCTGAGCCGGCGCTTGCGGCAAGAAGTCTTTCCCCATCCGTATTTAGGCGGCAATGTGGCAAGTGGAGACCGGACCCCCGTTTTCTTGATTTACGCCATATTTACGCTAGAGTCGGTGGGTGTTCGAGCCGACCGATCCGCGCATCGTTTCCGCCGGCGCCCGTAAGGAGAGGCTGCGGCAGCGCCCCTGGAAACCCCGGCCTCCGCGCCACGAGCCCCGCCCCTACGCGGAGCTGCGGGCGGCGTCCGCGTTCTCCTTTTTAGACGGCTCCTCGCTGCCCGAGGACCTCGTCGAGGAGGCCGCCAACCGCGGACTTCCGGCGGTCGCGCTCGTGGACACCAACGGGGTCTACGGGGCGCCGCGGTTCTACAAGGCGGCGCGGGAGGCGGGGATCCGAGCTCTCGTGGGG
>Ga0105249_10004089_pt1 | contig 12596 bp, 10 predicted proteins | sample KBSS44metaG_FD_81522 | JGI IMG/M metagenome (GOLD analysis project Ga0105249, IMG submission 81522) | Switchgrass rhizosphere microbial communities from Kellogg Biological Station, Michigan, USA - KBS S4-4 metaG | ecosystem: Host-associated > Plants > Roots > Rhizosphere > Soil | place... | reverse complement strand
TTCACGAGAATGTCGAGACGTCCGTAGGTTGCCGTCGCCTTGTCGACGACGGCCTGCACGTCGGCCGGGTTCGAGACGTCGGCGACCATGCCGTCGACGCGAAAGCCAAGTCGCGTGAAGCGCTCGAGCGTCGGCGTCAGCCATTGCTCCCGCCGCGCGCAGATCATCAGGGCCGCACCCGCTTCCGCGAGCCCTTCGGCCATCTCTTCGCCGAGGCCACGGGATGCGCCGGTCACAATCGCGACCCGGTCCGTGAGCGCGAATAATTCCTGGATGGAAGGCATGCCCGCGAGCATATACTGACGCCCCATTCAATCTGTCAACCCGGAGGAGCGGTGGCACCCGTACGAGACGTCTCGGCTGGCGGAACGTTTTTGACTCGCTCGCTGGATCCGGATCTCCTCTTCACCCGCGACGATCTCAGCGATGAGCAGCGGTTGTTCGGTCAGACGGCCGCGGAATTCATGCGCAAGGAAGTCTTACCTCACGAGGCAACGCTGTACGCGCATGACTGGAGCAAGACGCGCGAGCTGCTCAAGAAGGCCGCCGACCTCGATCTGCTCCGTCTCGAGATTCCGGAGGAGTATGGCGGACTCGGTCTCGACAAGATCAGCGCTGCCTTCGTCGGCGAGGCAATCGCGGTCAATCCCTCTTTTGCCGGTTCAATCGGCACACACACCTCGATTGGGACCTTGCCGATTGTGTACTTTGGAACGCCCGAGCAGAAGGCGAAGTATCTCCCGAAGCTCGCCACCGCCGAGATGATCGGCGCGTATGCCCTCACCGAGCCCCAGTCGGGCTCCGACGCGCTGGCGGCAAAGACCACGGCGCGGTTGACGCCCGACGGCAAGCACTACGTGTTGAACGGCCAGAAGGCGTGGATCACCAACGGCGGGTTTGCCGATCTCTTCACGATCTTCGCCAAAGTCGACGGTGAACGGTTCACGGCCTTCATCGTCGAACGCGGCATGGGCGTGAAGAGCGGCGTCGATGAGAAGAAGCTCGGTCTCGATGGATGCTCGACAACCGTGTTGATGCTCGACAATGTACCGGTCCCGGTGGAGAACGTCCTGGGCACGATCGGGGAAGGTCACAAGGTTGCGTTCAATATCCTGAACCTCGGTCGCGTCAAGCTCGGGACGCGAAACATCGCCGGTGTCAGGCAGGCGCTCAATCTATCGATCACCTACGCGAAGGATCGGCGTCAGTTCGGCAAGCCGATCTCCGAATTCGGACTCGTGAAGCAGAAGCTCGCCGAGATGGCGGTGCAGTGCTTCGTCAGCGAGGCGATGGTGTACCGCACGCTCGGTGACATCCATCACGCACTCAAGGGACTCGATCCATCGGATGCGGCCGGAATCCTCAAGGCGATCGAGGCGTTCGCGGTCGAGTGCTCAATCAACAAGGTCGCGACCAGCGAAGCACTGGCCTACGCCGTCGACGAAGCCGTACAGGTCTTTGGCGGCAACGGCTACTCGCGCGAGTTTCCGGTGGAACGCGCGTATCGGGATGCCCGCATCACACGCATCTACGAAGGAACCAACGAAATCAACCGGCTCATCATCGCGACACGTCAGTTGAAGAACGCTGAGTTATTCGTGACTGAGGCTGGCGGCGTGAAGGCGAATTCGTCGGAGCTGCAGGCTGAATACGAGGCACTCGCCCATGTGAAGCACCTGGCGCGGGCTTCGCTGGGCATCGTCGCGCAAGTCTTTGGTCCGGGTGCGCGCGACCAGCAGGAGCTGCTGGGACATGCTGCCAACATCATCATCGAGTGCTACGCGATCGAGAGCGCCGTCGGCCGCGCGGAGAAGATGAACGCGCGTCGCGGCGAACGAGCGGCGATTGCCGTAGACATGACACGGGTCTACACGTGCGACGCGATCGATCGAGCGGCACATGCCGGCAAGCAGATCCTGAACGCGCTGGGCCCGCAGCAGGGAATCGATCGGCTCCGATCCGTCGTTGCGCACCTGAACGAACATCCGGGCACCGACAGTGTCGCGGCGCGGCGGCGGATCGCCGACGCGGCGATCGCCCAATCACGATATCCCTTCTGAGATTGATGATGGGCGCCCGCTACGCACTGACGGTCCTGTTCGCCATCAACCTGATGAACTTTTTCGACCGGCAAATTCTCGGCGCCGTGGGCGAGCAGATTCGGCGCGAGTGGGGCCTTGGCGACACCGCGCTCGGTGCGCTTGGGACCGCATTCACGCTGCTGTACGCGCTTGTGGGCGTGCCGCTGGGGAGGTTGGCTGATCACGGCAGCCGGAAGCACGTTCTCGCTGCGGGCGTCCTCCTGTGGAGTCTGCTGACCGCCGCGTCCGGATTCGCGCGCAACTTCTGGGAATTGTTTGCGGTTCGTCTTGGCGTTGGCGTTGGCGAAGCCAGCTGCGCCCCGACCTCGATTTCGCTGATCGGCGATCTCTATCGCGCCGAACAGCGGGCGCGCGCCACTGCCGTGTTCATGCTCGGCCTGCCGCTCGGCATCGGCTTGAGCTTTCTCGTGGGTGGATACGTCGGACAACACTGGGGCTGGCGGGTTGCACTCTTTATCGCCGCCGGGCCGGGACTCCTTTGTGCGCTCGCCGCGTTGCTCATGCGTGAACCGGAGCGCGGCGCCGTCGAGTCGGCGGCGATCGGCAGCCGGCGGCGCTCTGGTTCTCCCTACAAACTTTTGCTTTCCATCCCGACGCTGTGGTGGATCATCGTGTCCGGCGCGCTGCACAACTTCAACATGTACGCGCTCAGCGCTTTTCTCGCGCCGTTTCTCATTCGCTATCATGGCGTCACCCTCGCGAAAGCCGGCGTTGTCGCGATGTGGGTTTTCGGACTCTCCGGCATCGTTGGCCTGTTCGCCGGCGGCGTGGCCGCCGATGCGCTTCACAGGACGCGCCCGAACGGCCGGCTCATCGTGGCCACGATTGCGATCGCTGTGAGTGCGCCCCTGATGTTCCTGTCGCTGTCGCAGCCGGCTGGAGACATCGTCGCATTCGCCGTGCTGATGGGAGCGGCCGCCGGCGTCATGTACGCGTACTACTCAACGGTGTATTCGACGATCCAGGACATCGTTGAACCGTCGCTGCGTGGCACCGCGATGGCGTTGTACTTCGGTGCGATGTACCTCGCTGGCGCATCGCTCGGACCGGTCGGCACCGGCCTGATCAGTGATTACTTCACGTCACATGCGGCAACCGCTGCCGGTGTCACCGACCACACGATTCAGGCGCTCGAGCCGTTCCGCGGAGCCGGATTGCGTGCCGCGATGTTCGTGGTCCCCCTCCTGGTCTCGTTGCTCGCCCTGGTCCTGTTTGCCGCTTCACGCGCCGTGCGAAAGGACATCGAGGCATTGCACGCATGGATGACCAGCGAGCTTGAACCTCTCCCGGTCATCAACCGCTGAAGGAGCGCGACATGAATGTTCCGCTGACGCCGATCCGCTTTCTCCGCTATGCGGGCGAGCAATTTCGCGATGATCTGGCGGTTGTTTGTCGGGACCAGCACTTCACCTATGGAGAGTTTGCCGATCGCGCGGCCCGCTTCGCCGGCGCACTATGTGCCGAGGGCGCCAGAAGCGGCGACCGCGTCGCGTTTCTCAGCACCAACTGTCATCGACTGCTCGAGGCGTACTATGGCGTGCTCGAGGCCGACTGCGTGCTGCTGCCTCTCAACGTGCGGCTCGCACCGGCGGAACTCTCATACGTTCTCAATAACTCGGGGGCAAGATTCCTCTTTGTCGAGAAAATCCTGCTGCCGCTGGCTGAGGCATTCCGCCGGGACGTGCCGGGCATCGAGCGCACATATCTTCTCGACGATGAGCCCCGCGCCGACTGGCTCTCGCCGCGGACCTACGAGCAACTCATCGCCTCGGCGAGACCACTGCGCCGCGACCTGACTGATGTCGATGAAAACGCGGTCGCAGAACTCTTTTATACGAGCGGCACGAGCGACGCTCCGCGAGGCGTCATGCTGACGCACAGAAATATCTACCTTCATGCGCTGGAAGTGATTGCCGCGGGACAGACATCTCGCGACGCTGCGGCGAGCACGTCCTGCGACACGGTGATGATGCACACGATCCCGTTATTTCATGCCAACGGTTGGGGAACGGCCCATACGGTCACCCTGGTTGGCGGGACGCACGTGATGGTTCATCAATTCGTGCCGGCGGAGGTGCTTCGCCTCATCGAACGAGAGAAGGTCACCGCATGCGCTCTCGTTCCGACGATGGCGAACGCGCTGGTGAATTGCGCTGACCGGTCCAAGTACGATCTGAGCAGCCTGCAATGCGTCATGATCGGCGGTGCGGCTTCGTCCCCTACGCTGGTTCACGAGGTCCAGGAAAAGCTCGGCTGCGCCTGCGTCTCCGGATACGGCCTCACCGAAACATCTCCGGTTCTTTCCGTCTCACGCATCAAGAAAGGGGTTCACTGCCAGGACGACGAGAGCCGGAACGAACGGCGCGCGCGCGCCGGATATGCGATTCCCTGCGTCGAGTTGCGGGTCGTCGATTCTGACGGACGCGACGTGCCGCGCGATGGTCAGTCAGTGGGCGAGGTCGTGGCCCGCGGCGACGTCATCATGGAAGGTTACTGGCAGCGGCCGGCAGACACCTCGACCGCGATGAACGGCGGATGGTTCCATACGGGCGACCTCGCGACGATCGACGGTGACAACTACGTCCTCATCGTCGACCGGAAGAAGGACATCATCGTCAGCGGTGGCGAAAACATCTCGTCGCTGGAAGTGGAAAAGATACTGGCCGCGCATCCGGCGGTATACGAAGGCGTGATCATTCCAGTCCCCCACGACAACTGGGGAGAGGTGCCGAAAGCACTGGTCGTCCGAAAACCCGGTGCGGAACTGACTGAAGCCGAGCTGATCGATTTCTGCCGCTCGCGTCTGGCTCACTACAAATGTCCGCAATCGGTGACGTTTCTCGACAGCCTTCCGAAGACCGGGACGGGGAAGATCCTCAAGCGCGAACTGCGAAAACAGTTCGGCGCGAAAGCCAGCAGCCCGGCGTAGACCGATACACTCCCCACTCTGACGACGTTGCGCGCCGGCCGCATTGGTACATGGCGTGCTCGCGCTAACAGCAGGATCCGCCTTTCTCACTGAGTTTTCTCAGCATTCGAGCGGATCGGTGTGTCGGCCCTCTGCTCGTTTCCACGATATTTCGTGGAGGTGTCAAAGGCCCGACCAGACGATCGATCCGGCGCATGCGAATTCCCGGATCGGTCAATGGGACGGACACATGGGGACGCTGAGCGATAAGGACATCGTCGACGCGTATCACTACATGCTTGGCCGCTGGCTGGTGCTTCGGCAGGAGACACTCGACTTCAACGAGAAGTTCAACTGGAACGAGATCGTGCATCGCGACCCGCGTGGCGTGGCGTGGGCCAATCCCAATCTCGATGTCGCCTACAGCGAAGCCTGGATCTACGTTGATGAGTCGAGCTGCACGATTCTCGACCTGCCGGAAATCAAGCGCCGCTATTACACCGTGCAGATCATGAACGGGTGGGCCGAAGTCATCAACAACATCAATGAACGGAATTTTCCCGAGCATCCGTTCGGTCGATTTGCGTTTTGCCTGAAGGGAGCGCATGCCGACCTTCCGCATGGAACTCAGCGCATCGATCTCCCGGGTAAGAAGTCACGCCTGTTGATCCGCATCGAGCTGGGTGCCAATCCTGTCGAAGCCCGCGCGTTGCAGCAACAGGTCACCATGCGCGCCACCGGTTCGCCGCGAACTGAACGCGTCGCGGCAGCGTTCGACTTTCCGAACGACGCACTTCCCGGCGTCGAAGGCTTCGACCGGACCGAGGCAATCCTGGCGAGCGAAGCCGACATCAATCACGGAATGGACGCGCCGCAGCGGCACGCGCGTGATGTCGCGGCGGCCGCCGCCAATCCAGCCACGCGTGCACGCATCGACGACGTCATTCGCGAGCAAGCAATCCCCGCGTTCTTCGCCTACCAGGAAAAGTTCGGCACGATGAAGGATGGATGGATTCATCCGCGTCCCGCCGGCCATTACGGCAGCGACTTTCTCATGCGCGCCTTTACGAATTTCGTCGGCATCTGGGCCAACATCGCGCACGAGGTCACCTATTATGGCGCGCCGTCATTCGACGGCAGCAAGACCTACGTTCAAACGTTTCCGAAGAGCGCGCTGCCGGAATTGAAGGCGCGCTACTTCTGGTCGGTCATAGTCGTAGACAGCGAGAAGTTCCAGGTCATTCCGAATCCGATGAAGCGATACGTGTTGAATAAACAGTCGGGCCTGCAATTCAACGGCGACGGTTCGCTGACGTTGGCCTTTGCGCCGAATCAACCGCACCGTGTTCCGAAGCCCAATTGGCTGCCGACGCCGGAAGGCAGGAAGTACAACCTGACGTATCGCTTCTATGGTCCGACCGACGATGTCGTGAACGGCAAGTACTTTCCTCCCCCTCTGGTCCAGCGCTGACATCGGATTCGAGATGGCGCTTCGGAAGTCACTCGAGCGTTATCGCCCCCACAGACCGGACGGAAGTCGGTTCCATTCTGGATGTATAATGGAACCATTATGGCTCTCAGTCTCTCGATCAAGAACGTCTCCGAGGACGTGGCCGACGCGCTTCGCGAACGCGCCGCGCGGAACCATCGATCGCTACAAGGGGAACTCCTGCACATCCTCGAGATTGCCGTTCGGCCTCAACGCTTTGACGCCACCGCGATGTGGCGTCGAATCCGGTCGCTCGAGTTGAGCACAGGCGCCGACGCGACGGAGCTGATCCGAGCGGATCGCGACCGACGGTGACGCGCGTCGTTGTCGATGCCTCAGCGCTTGCGGCGCTCGTGTTCCACGAGCCTGCCGGCGATGCGATTCGACGCCGGCTCGATGGGGCAACTGTGTACGCACCATCGTTACTGCGATTCGAACTCGCGAACACCGCATGGAAGAAGATCAAACGACAGCCTGCTGATGCGGCGAAGATCCTCGCGGCACTCGAGATCGCTCTTGACGATCAGTCAGGGTTGATATGGCGGGATGTTGATGAACCCGACGCCGTGCTGCTCGCGCATGCGACCGGGACGACGGCCTACGACGCCAGTTATCTCTGGCTGGCTGCGTCACTGGGCGCCGATCTCGTCACTCTCGATGAACGACTTGCGAAAGCCGTCGATCCGGCTGCGACTCCGCCGGACGCTCGGCGGGGCCGCAAACGGATCAACTCCAGGTAATCGCGGTCATTGCCAGACAGAAGCTTTCTTGGCCCACGTCGTGTCCTGATAGCGCTCCCGAAACGCGTCGCCCGTGGCTTTCAACGCGTTTGCGTCGCCGGTTCCCTTGTATTTGGAGACGCCCGCCCAATAAAGAGCCTCGGCGGCCGCGTCCGTCGATGGAAACGTGTCGACGATTGCGCGGTGCCGTCGCTCTGCGTCGGCGTAATCCTTGCGCTGGAAGGCCGACTTCGCCAGTCCCAGTGCAATTTGCGACAGGAAATCATCGACCGGCAGGAACCCTTCGATGCGGTGACGTTCCTCGCCGTCGGAATCAAGAACCAGGATGGTCGGTGTCCACTGTGCGTTGTAACGCTCACTGAGACGCTGATATTCGTCCTTCTGCTCGCGAACGTGGATACGCACCGGCTCCAGTTGGCCGGAGATGAACCGCGCCACTCGAGGATCGGAGTACACCTCGGCTTCCAGCCGAGCACAGCCCGTTCACATCGGAGCGGCAGTGAAGTCGAGCAGGATGCCGCGCGAGTGTTCGCGTGCGTGCGTCAGCGCGGCATCGAAGTCATGGGACCACGTGATCGAAGATGATGCGGTCGGCATTCGTCCTCCTCTCTGTCTTCGATCGTAACGCGTCGGTCGGCAGGAACCGACTCAACAGCGTTTGAATCGATTGTTCAGCTTCGCTGCAACCAGCGGCAGGTCGGGCTACGATAAGACGCAACCGTCTTGATAAAGTTGAACCCGTGACCGAATACCTCTTTCCGCCGCCACCATCGGCGGCCGCTACCATCGGTGGACGAGCCGAGCGATTTCCAATTCGCAGAATTTTTTGTGTCGGCCGTAACTACGAGGCACACGCCAGGGAAATGGGCGGTGTCGTCGACCGCGAGGCACCGTTTTATTTCACCAAGGCAGCCATCCACTACGCCCCTTCAGGAACGACGATCGCCTATCCCGCCGGCACGACGAACTATCACTACGAGATGGAATTCGTCGTCGCGATCGGCAAAGCTGGATTCCGCATCGGCGAAACGCAGGCGCTCGATCACGTGTTCGGGTACGCGTGTGGACTGGACATGACGCGCCGCGATCTCCAGGCCACGGCGAAAGCGCAACAACGGCCATGGGACATCGCCAAGGACGTCGAGCAGTCGGCGGTGCTGGGCGAGATTGCCGCGGCGGCGGAGATCGGCCATCCCAATCGCGGTCGCATCGAACTGAGGGTCAACGGTCAGACGAAGCAATCAGCGGACATCTCGCAATTGATTCATAGCGTCCCGGCGATCATCGCGCACCTGTCGCAGTACTACCATCTCCAACCAGGTGATCTGATCTACACCGGGACCCCGGAAGGTGTCGGTCCCGTGAAACCTGGTGATCGTCTCGAGGGATCGATCGACGGTGTGGGAACAATCGCGGCGCGGGTCGGAGAAACAGCCTGAGAGCAGGCACTTGGGTGGGCCGGTTGTCTCTACGCCGCGCCGCCGCCCTGGCGCTTCTCGTCACGCTTGCGGCCTGCGCCGGTCGCACGCACCCGACCGCTGGTCCGCCTTCGACCCCCCCGGCGTCGGCTCAAGCGATGACCTTCACAGCCACCGCGTACTGCACCGGTCGAATCACGGCATCTGGAGCCTCAGTGGCCCGCGGTGTTGTCGCGGCAGATCCTGGCGTGCTGCCGATTGGGACGAGGATTCGAATTACGGGCGCCGCACCATATGACGGGTCGTACCGCGTGCTCGACACCGGTCCTCGCGTCCGGAATCGACATGTCGATCTCTACATTCCCGATTGCGCCGCTGCCCGGCGCTTCGGTCGCCGGTCCGTCCGAGTAACCATTGTGGCGAAAGAACCCTGAGCACGGACTACCACTGATCAACTGCGGCACCGATGAACACGGCTCGATCAGCCACGGATTAACACGGACAAACACGGATTCTCTTCCGTGTCCATCTGCGTTTTTCCGTGGCTGACATCTTCCGCGTTGTTCCGTGGCTACGCCAACGCTGACCGGACGACGGCCCGGATCTTCTCGATGGCGGTCTTCAGGTTCTCGTCGGCGCTCTTTGTCCAGTACTCCTTATTGAACAACTCGAGCGAGAAGTACCCGCGGAACCCGCTGTCGCGCAGATCGCGAAAGATCTGCTGTAGCGGGGCGACGCCATCGCCTGGATAGATCCGGTTGCCGTCGTTGAGCGTGGAGGAGTCGGCGGCCTGCGGATAGTCATTCAAGTGCATCACGTGAAGCGACGCGCCGTTGATCTGCTTCAACGCCGTAAACGGCGTGCCGCTCTTATAAAGATGGAAGACGTCCAGCAGCAGACTGGCGTCGGCGCGGCCGGCGGCGACGGTCACATAGATACCGTGCGAGAGCGGACCAAGAACGGGATGCGTGCCCCAGAGTTCGAGCAGCGGTTGCACGCCCAGCTTCTCCCCCATCTCGAGCGCCTCGCGGTAATACCGCGCAGCATTGTCCAGGCTGACGGCGGCGGCACGATTGTTTCCCGGCGGAACGGCGATCCGCTTACCGCCGATCTGCGCCACCTTGTCCATGTCGACCTTCAGCTTTTCCATCGACGCCGCCCGCCGCGTCTCGTCGTCGTCGAGAAACGCGTTGAAGGCGATGGCATTCTCGACAGTGAGCCCGGCGTCAGCGATCCGTTTGCCGAGATCCTTGAGGGTGCCACCGCTCGACGTGTATCGATCGATCTCGGTGATCCACGGCTCGAGTGCCTGAAAGCCGGCCTTCGATGCGGCGGTGACGACCGCGGGAAAGTCGAGATTGTTGCCGCGGATAGTGCTGGTGTTCAGGCAATAACCAAATGGTTCGTTCGCTGGCCGAGTGCGCGCAGCTGCAGGCCGAGGCGCCTGTCTAGCAGAAGCGACCGCCGGCGCGCCAGCGGCGGCAAGGGCCGCGGCTGCGCCCGCAAGAATCTCCCGTCGTGACAACTCCATTTCCCGAAAACCTCCGGTGCGGAGGGTACCTCAGGCGGACGGAAATCCAAAGTCGGCGGCCATCTGCAACAGCGGGCTCCACTCCTCATTGGCGAGTCCTGACACGCACAACTGTCCGAAGGGACCCTCCGGCACCGCGAGTGGCTTTGCCGAGAGTTCGGGCCTCGCAAACATGCCGGGTTAATACCGAGTCGGCCGGACTCGATTAAAGCGATTTCAGATATTCCACGAGGTCGGCCTTCTGTGCCGCGGTCAGATTGAGTGCAAACTGCCGGTTGTAATGTTCGACGACCGCCAGCAGGTCTTCGGCGCTGCCGTCGTGAAAGTAGAGTGCATGTTGGAACAACCCCCTCAATGGCGTCGTCCTGTATTGCTTCGTCGCTGACCTGTCAGCGTAGGCCGGACTCATCCCGACTTCGGACGGACTGTGAAGGAAAGGAATGGTGCGGTCAGGACCGCTTAAGACGTCAGTGAGATTGGGTTGCTGATGGCACGTGGCGCAACCAGCTTCGTGACGGAACAGTTGCTTGCCCCTCGCTGCGGCCTGATGATCGAAGCTTCCAGCCGGCGGCTTTGGCGTTTGCAGGCTGAGTTGGTAATCGAGCAATGCAGGCAATTTCGGTGTCACCAGGTCGGGCGTCTGTTGAATGAATACACGAAGTCGTTGATCACTGAAGTTGCCATGCCCGCCCATTTGTCCGACGCCGACATACGCATTCCAGTAGGAAATCGGACCGTCACCTGTGACAGTTTCAAACCCGACGCCTCGCAGGCCGTAGATCGCAGGGATGACAATCGGGAGCGAGGGAGTGTTCAACGGGACGATGCTGGTGCCATTGAAATAATGATGTCGCGGGTCGTACTTGCCGGGTCCCCACGTCCTGAATTCCGCCTTCGTCGCGGCATCCAGTGCGGGCGACAGCGCCACGATCGCCCCGACATTCAGGTCTGTGTTCGCCCATCCATCGAGGCGCTTACCGATCCCCGGAGCGAAGGAGTCGTCGACCGACGAGTGACACAGCGCGCATGTAATGCCGACCTACGTGAGTTGTTTGAAGTCGTTGAACGTTCCTTTCACACCGACGACGGCGTTCAGCCGCAGCAAGTCGAGTGTGACCGCAGGATCGTTGAGATCAACTTTGCCCGCCTTCAATGCGGCGATCACCGCGGGTGGAAGCGCCTCGACATCCACCTTCAATCCAACGGCGAGCGCAGTTGACGGCGGCACGGTGGGAAGGACGTCATGCATTCTCAAGACATTCGTCCAGAGTTGCTCGTCACCGAATGTATCGAAACGAAAGATCTCCTGCCCGTCGTGCACGTTCAATGGCCGTTGATTGCTCCGTGCAGAACCGGACATGACGAATGCCGCGACGATGAGGTATGCGAGTGATCCAGCACCGATGAGTCGCATGCGAACTCCTTTCACTACCCCGACAGCGGGCTTCGCAGGTGCGAACCGCCATCACTGTTCAGAGTCGTGGCGGCGTGAAAGGTGACAGGCGGGTAAAAAGCGGAGATGCTCAGCTGGCCGATGGAGACTGGTGTTGGATTCGTTCGAGAACCTGCGCAACGACCCGATCGCAGCGAGGACGATAGAAGCGAAAGGCTTCTGATGCGGTCGCGCCGGTTCGCTCCATCAATAACGCCCGCAGCGCGGCGCGCCCGCGCGAGAGGCGCGCCTTGACCACGTCTTCCGAGACTTCAAGACACTCGGCAACTTCCGCGGTACTGAGCCCTTGAACGTCACGCAAAACGAACACCTCGCGCATGCCGCTGGGGAGCGCGTCTATGGCCCACTCCAGCAGATTGCGAAGTTCACCAGTGAATGCGTGACGCTCGGGATTCTCGGCCGGATTCGGTGGCATCAAGGGTTCCACGTTCGAGTCCTCGTTAAACGTTTCGTATCGGCGTTGATGACGGACGCGAGCCAATGCTTCGTTGATGGCGATCCTGGTCAGCCACGTTGGGAACCGAGCCGAGCCGTTGAATTGACGAAGGTGCGTAAAGGCGTTGACATAGGCCTGCTGCATCACGTCTTCGGCTTCGTGTTCGTCGCGCAGAATTGACCGCGCCGCGCGGTAGACGCGTTCGTTATACCGGCGCATCAACAACTCGAAGAGCGCGGTGTCCCCCTCGAGAATCTGCTCGATGACGGCATCGTCAGTCTTTTCGGCATGCTCGAGATCGTTGGTGGGCTTGAGCGTGGCCATGATCACTTCAGTATAGAGAGTATTGAGGAAGAAAAAGGTGACATCGCCTATGGCTCGGCTTGGCGCTCGGCCCTTGACAGCGTCACAAACAATCGCGTCAGACTAGACGGACGACATGAGCGGCGCACCCCTCGAGAGCATGCCACCAGTTCATTCCGCACCTTCCGCTGGCTCGCCGGCACGGGCGCTGGTTCT
>Ga0105249_10004085_pt1 | contig 12599 bp, 9 predicted proteins | sample KBSS44metaG_FD_81522 | JGI IMG/M metagenome (GOLD analysis project Ga0105249, IMG submission 81522) | Switchgrass rhizosphere microbial communities from Kellogg Biological Station, Michigan, USA - KBS S4-4 metaG | ecosystem: Host-associated > Plants > Roots > Rhizosphere > Soil | place... | reverse complement strand
TGCCGGTGGTCGACGTGGCGCTCGAATACTCGACGCCAGTGCCGATGTTCTTGGCCTGAATGGGCGCGTTGGCGACCACGGCTCCAGCCGGATCGGAAACCGTGCCGGTGATAGTGCCGCGATCGCTCTGCGCGAACGCGGACACACTAAGCAGGACGAAGCAAACGGAACGGGACAGAAATCTCATGACCAACCCCCTGGCGCGAGAATGAACACCCTGATGGAGGAATGGAATCCCCACTCCCCTTTTCAAAACCGCTGGGGTGAAGTCTACACCCGCCGGCGCTCGACGTCAAGCAGTTGAGGCGAATGCCATAATGCCCATGTGGGCCGCATCCGTATTCTTTCCGACACCGTCGCGAACAAAATCGCAGCCGGAGAGGTCGTCGAACGGCCGGCCAGCGTAGTCAAGGAATTGCTCGAGAACTCGCTGGACGCCGGGGCGAGCGAGTTTCGCATTGAGATTGAAGCCGGCGGCCGCAGGCTGATCCGCCTCGTCGACGACGGCTGCGGCATGCTCCGCGACGACGCGCTACTGGCCTTCGAGCGCCACGCCACCAGTAAGCTGGCCGATGTAAAAGATCTGCTCTCGATCGCCACTCTCGGGTTTCGCGGCGAGGCTCTGCCGTCCATCGCGTCGGTATCGCGGCTGCTGCTCGAAACCCGCTCGCCCGAGGAACCATCCGGATCGGCAGTCGAATTCGCCGGCGGAAAACTGCTGCGCTGCGACGAAGCGGCGCTCGGAGCGGGCACCACCATCACCATTCGCGATCTGTTCTTCAACGTTCCGGCGCGCAAGAAATTTCTGCGCTCGGAGCAGACGGAAATCGCGCACATCGCCTCGCTGGTCACGCACTACAGCCTGGCGCATCCCGGCAAGACGTTCGTGCTGCGGCATAACAACGCCGAGCTCCTTGGTGTAACCCCGGTAGCCACGTTGCGGGAACGCGTATTTCAAGTGTTCGGCAGCCAGATTCTGGACGACCTGGTGGACCTGGGGGATCACAACCGCGATCTAAATATGCCCCCAGACGAGCAGGCTCCGCCCGACGAGCCGCGCCTCACGCGACGCTTCCGCTTGCGGGGATTCGTCAGCGGTCCGCAGGTACAGAAATACAATCGCAATTCCATTTACCTGTTCGTCAATGGCCGGCTGATTCGCGACCGCCTGCTGCTGCACGCCATTTCGGCCGCGTATCACAACCTGATGCCACCCGCGTGCTATCCCTTCGCGCTGCTGTTTCTGGATTGCGACGCCGAGGAAGTCGACGTGAACGTGCATCCTTCGAAAACCGAAGTGCGCTTCCGGCACGGCTCGGTGGTCCACGATTTCGTCCGCGATACCATTCGCGACATGCTTATGGCCCAGCGTCCGGCGTCGAATATTCCCGCGCCCACACCTCCGCAGCCTGGAGCCGGGTTGCCGTATTCGGAGTTCAGCCAGCGCATCGAGAGCATGAACTTCCCTTCGGTCAGCGCTGCGGTAGCTGGAGTCGATACCGAAACGCTGCCCGAGTTCACTCTGCGGCGTCCCGCTTCACCCGAGCCTAGATTCGATTTCGAACCGGCTCCGGTTGGCGCGAGGCCTTGGATACCCGATACCCATGGACCGCTCTTTCCGGATGCTGAAGTCCTCAATCCGGAAAGCCTGGACGCGCTCACCGACTTGCGGCCGCTGGGCCAAATCCACGACAGCTTCATCATCGCCGCGGGACGCGACGGATTGTGGATTATCGACCAGCACGTCGCCCATGAGCGGATCCTGTTCGAACAGGTGTTAGCCCAGCGCGCCAACGGTGGCACCGAGAGCCAGCGGCTGCTGGTGCCCCTGGTAATTGGCCTGAGCGCGGCGCAGCAGATCGAATACGCGCGCATTGCCGAGGAACTGGACGCCCTGGGATTCGAGACCGAGCCCTTCGGAAATCGCACGGTCGCGGTGAAATCGGCGCCGGCCGGCGTTCCCTCCGCCGAGGTCGAAAAGATCCTGTTCGAAATTCTGGAAATCGCCGAGCGGGAGCTTCGTCGCGCCTCGCTCGACGACGTCCGTCGGTCGATGGCGGCCTCCATAGCCTGCCGTGCGGCCATCAAAATCAACACCCGGCTGGAACCGGCCAAAATCGACTGGCTGCTGCGCAGCCTGGCCGCCACATCCTGCCCAATGAGCTGTCCGCACGGACGCCCGATCGCGCTGCGCTACGCCACCCGCGATATTTTGAAAAGCTTCCATCGCATCTGAATTCTGTTAACGTTGACTGGATAGCGCCCATGCCGCTGAAAAAGACTGTCGCTGTGTCCGGGCGAACCTTTCCGATTGTGGGAGTGGGAGCATCCGCGGGGGGCCTCGAAGCCTTCCGGAGCCTGTTGCAGAGGTTGCCCGCCAACACGGGCATGGCGTTCGTGCTGGTCCAACATCTGGACCCCGAGCATGAGAGCCTGCTCACCAGATTGCTGTCCCATGCCACGCGCATGCCGGTAACGGAAGTGATCGACGGCGTGATGGTGGAACCGAATCACGTCTATGTGATCCCGCCCAACAAGGCTTTGGGAATCCGCAGCGGGATTCTCCATCTGCTCGCACGCAAAAGGCAACAACCCAAGCACATGCCGGTGGACGTCTTTTTTAACTCGCTGGCCGAGCAGGAGGGCGACCGGGCGATCGGAGTCATCCTTTCCGGAGTCGCTACCGACGGAACCGCCGGCCTGGCAGCGATCAAGGCGGCTGGCGGAATCACTTTCGCGCAAGACGGGAAATCCGCGAAGTATGACGGCATGCCGCGCAGCGCCATCGCCGCCGGATGCGTGGACTTTGTCCTGCCACCAGAAGGCATCGCCCGCGAGCTCAAGCGAATCAGCCTGCATCCCTACCTGGGAACGCCGGACCGCACGGCGGTGAGCCGCGCGGGGGAGCGGGACCAAGATCTGCTCAAGATTTTCGCGCTGCTGCGCAACGCCACCCGGACGGACTTCAACAATTACAAACGGTCCACCATCAACCGGCGGATCGCGAGGCGCATGGTCCTGCACAAGATTTCGGGGCTCCGCCAATATCTCAAGTACCTCCATGAGAATCGGGCCGAGCTCATGGCTCTCTACGAGGACCTGCTGATCCATGTCACCAGCTTCTTTCGCGAGCCGGAAACCTTCCGCGCTCTGAAAGAGACGATTTTGCCGAGGATCTTTCGCAACAAGGCGCCCGGCGAACCTCTTCGCATTTGGGTGGCAGGCTGCTCCACGGGAGAGGAGGTGTACTCGATCGCCATCACAGTGCTCGAGTACCTGCAGCAACGCGCCAGTCCCGTGCCGATTCAAATTTTCGGTACCGACGTCAGCGACACGGCGCTCGAAACAGCCCGAGTGGGACTGTATTCTGAAAGCGCTCTATCGGGCCTATCGACAGCGCGCATCCGCCAATTCTTCGTGCGCGCCGATGGCGGGTATAGGATCACCAAGGCGGTTCGCGAAATGTGTGTCTTCGCGCGTCAGGATATGACCAAGGATCCACCCTACTCGCGGCTCGACCTGGTCACCTGCCGGAACGTGCTGATTTACATGGGGCCGGTGCTTCAGAAGAAAGTCATGACGGTCCTTCACTACGCCCTGAATCCGCATGGATTCCTGGTTCTGGGAAGGTCGGAATCCATTAGCGGTTTTTCGGAGTTGTTTACAACCGTGGGACGCAAACACAAAATCTATTCGAAAAAGTCTTCCAGCACGCGCGCGGGACTCGATATACCCGCGGCATACCCCAGGCAAGCGGCCAAGGAAACGTCGGAGGCGGATTCGGCGGTACGGTTCGATCCTCAGAAGGAAGCGGATCGCATCGTCATGAGCCATTATACCCCCGCGGGCTTGGTAGCCAGCAGCGATCTCCAGATCCTGCACTTTCGCGGAAATGTTGCGCCATATCTGTCGCCTTCGCCGGGCCAGGCCAGCCTCAGCCTTCTCCGAATGGTTCGTCCCGAGTTCGCGGTGGAGCTGCGGACCGCCATTCACCGTGCCGGCAAGCAGGACGCGCCTGTTCGCAAGGAAGGCATCCTCATCAAGCGGAACCGTCACTTGAACGAGGTAAACCTCGAAGTAGTGCCCTTCAAGGGGCAGGCGGACGAGCGGTTCTTTCTGGTGCTGTTTCAAGAAACCCACGCCGCGGATTCCGCGGAGCCCGAGCCGCCGGCCGGCAAAGCGAAATCCTCGCGCAACGGCCAAGGGGAAGCAACCCGGCTTCAGCGGGAATTGGAGACCACCAAGGGGCATCTGCAATCCATCATCGAGGACCATGAGGCCACCAACGAAGAGCTGAAATCCGCCAACGAAGAAGTCCTTTCCAGTAACGAGGAACTTCAGAGCACCAACGAAGAGCTGGAGACGGCGCAAGAAGAGTTGCAATCCAGCAACGAAGAGCTGGTAACCATCAACGAGCAGCTCCAGAATCGCAATCAGGAACTCAGCCAGCTCAGCGACGACTGGACCAATCTCCTCAGCGGTCTCAACATCCCGATTGTCATGTTGGGCAAGGACCGCCGGATCCGCAGGTTTACGGGTCCGGCCGAGAAGCTCCTGAATCTGATCCCGACCGACATCGGCCGTCTCATCAGCAACATCCGGCCGAACGTCAGAATTCCCGATATGGACAAGCTGATCACCGAGGTGATCGACCATGTGGTCCAGAAAGAAGTGGAGGTTCAGGATAGCGAGAGACGGTGGTACTCGATGCGCATGCGGCCGTATCGGACCGCGGACAACCGGATCGACGGCGTTCTGATGATTTTCATCGACATTCACGGGCTCAAGACCACCCAGGATGCTCTGCGGGAACAAAACAATTTTTCCGCGGCAGTCATGGAATCGTCGGGAGCCTTGGTAATGGTGACCGATGCGGACGGACGCGTGGGGGCCTTCAACCGCGCCTGTCAGATCGTCAGCGGATACACCCGCGACGAAGTGATCGGAAAAGTAATCTGGGAGACTCCGCTGGCTCCCAAGGAAGAAGTCGAGCGCGTGCGAATCGTTTATAGACGGCTGGCGGGTGGCGCCGCTCCGATCCAGCATGAAACCATGTGGATCGCCAAGAACGGTTCCAAGCGGTTGATCGCCTGGAACAGCGCGGCAATAGCAGATGCCACCGGACATCCGCGACATATTGTCCGGATCGGCACGGACATTACGGTGCGACGGGAAATTGAGACCGCGCTGCAAACCAGCGAAACGGCGCTCCGGGAGAGTCAGGGGCAACTGCAGGGTCTGGCGGCGGGTCTGCTCGCCGCTCAGGAAGAGGAGCGCGCGCGGGTAGCCCGCGAGCTGCATGACGACATCAGCCAAAAGCTGGCCGCGCTTAATCTGGACGCCGAAAGCGCGCTCCGGAAGGAACCGGAGGGCGACGGCAAACTGCGCAGCGAACTGACCCGTCTCTCGCAGCGCCTGCGCGGAATTCTTCGCGACGTCGATCAAACTGCCTACCGGTTGCATCCTTCGGCTCTAGACCATCTGGGGCTGTCGGTGGCGCTGCAATCGTATTGTGCGGACTTCAGCAAACAGAACGGTATTGCCACACGCTTTACGGAACGGGACATGCCTCGAAGCATTCCACCCAACCTCGGACTGATTGTGTACCGCGTGGTCCAAGAAGCCCTTCGCAACGTTGCCAAGCACTCCCGCGCCCGGCGGGCGGCAGTGTCGGTCACCGGGAAGAACGGCGCGATCGTGCTCAGCATCAAGGATGCCGGCCGCGGCTTCGATTCATCGCGGCCCAGGAAGCGCGGGCTGGGACTCATCAGCATGGAAGAGCGCGTCCGACAGTCCGGAGGGGTATTCACACTGAAGACCAGTCCAGGTGAAGGTGTCCGGATCGAAGCCCGCATACCCCTCGTCCCGAAACCCGGCGCGGGAAGGCGCTAGAATCCTAGAGAGTACTCTTACTGCTAAAGCCATGACGCGCCGTCCTCGACTTTTGTTGGCGGACGACCATCCTCTGTTTCTCGAGGGTGTCCGCCGCCTTCTCGAAACCAAGTATGAGGTTGTGGGGACTGTAGCCGATGGCAACGCCTTGGTCGACGCCGCAAAGGACCTTCGGCCAGACGTTATCGTTGTGGATATCTCCATGCCCGAAATGAATGGCTTGGCCGCGGCTCAAATTATCCGCAAGACGGTGCCCTCCGCCAAATTTATCGTGTTGTCCGTGCATTCCGATCCGGCATACGCCCGGGAAGCCTTCCGGGTGGGCGTGCGAGGGTTCGTATCGAAGCGTGCCGCGGGGGCGGAACTGCTAACCGCCATCAAGCAGGTCCTGGAAGGGCGCAGCTACGTGACTCCGCTGGTCAGCCCCGAGAAGCCCGAGGAATCCCGCGACCCCAAGCGTCTCACCTTACGGCAGTTGGAAATCCTGCGGCTGGTGGCTGAGGGCTACCAGAATAAGGAAATCGCGCAACTGCTTAAGATCTCCGTGAAAACCGTGGAATTTCACAAGACTCGGATCATGAATGAGCTGGACATCCACACGCCCGCCGGATTGACGCGCTACGCCATGGACCACGGTATCGCGGCTGCCTGACGCTGAGGCGAGGTGATCCTCAATCGTACGATTAAGGTTCCGTCAAGGTCTGATTACTAGGGTTCAGCCTAGTATCTATCAAGGCCCGAGGTGCCCATACTTACTGTGTGTCTATCCGCAGCGCCAACCCGCCTCGAAAACGGCTGCTGGTGCATCTCTCCCAAGCGGTGGAAACGCTGGCCCTAAGAAAAAAACCGAGCCTTCTCGCCGTGCCCCTTGAAGGAGCCCTGGAAGGGAAGGTGAAGGTCCAGTTCTTCAACGTAAACGATCGCGAATTCACCCACTTCGAGAACATTTCGAACGCGCTCATACGGCTGGAACAAGGCACGTATGGAAGGTGCATGTTCTGCGGTCACCGCATCGAGGCCCAAGTGCTGGAACAGACTCCTTGGGCTACGGAATGTCTGGGCTGCGGCGATCAGGAATCCCAGCCGTAGTCGGCTTTTACGCGCGCGATCTCCGCCACGCTCCAGGCTTGCGCCGGGCAACCACGTGGATCGCGCGGCTGGTCACCATCGTAAATTTCCGGAATCGAAAGCACGCAGCCTGCTAGAGCCGCTTCCGCCTCCAGTTTCACGACTAAGTTCCGGCAATAAGCCAGATTCGCCTCAGTTTTTCCGAAGGCCGCTAAGTAGGCATCAATAAACGGACCCAGCAGCCAGGGCCACACGGTGCCTTGATGGTAGGCCGCATCGCGCTCGGCGGGCGATCCCTGGTAGTGCGGCTTGTAATCGGGATCGGAACGCTCCAGTGTGCGAAGGCCCACGGACGTGAGCAGTTCGCGCTCGACGATGCGGACGACGGCTTGCTGCCGGTCCCGTTCGAGGAGGCCGAAGGGCAGGCTGACCGCGAAGATCTGGTTCGGACGGAGCTGGGCGACTGGACCATCGGGAGTGAGCAGGTCGTACAGGCACTCGCGCTCAGGATTCCAGAAACTTGTACGGAAGTTGTCGCGAATGCGATCCGCTTCGGTGCGGTAGTCGCTTGCTCCAGGATCGTGCAGCGTCTCCGCCCACTCATTCATGAGAGACAGTGCAGCGTGCCACAGGGCGTTAATCTCCACAGGCTTGCCGGCGCGCGGGGTGTACTGGGTGTCCATCCACGTTAGCTGGGGCCCGACCGTGAGAAGCGCATCCCGCGGATCGACCGCAATGCTCCCGCTACCTCGGCGGTGACAGTCGATGATTTCCTTGGCGGCTGGATAGAACACATCGCGAAGGAAAGCGATGTCGCCGCCCGCTTGTAACCACGCCCGAACCGCTTGAAACATCCACAGGGTCGCATCAGCGGTGTTGTATTCGGGTGTTTCGCCCGCATCGGGAAAACGATTTGGAATGATGCCCTGGTTGCGGAACTGGAGAAATCCTTCGATGATTTTTCGAGCTTCGTCCATCCGCGCCCGAGCAATCAACAATCCAGGGAGGCTGATCATCGTGTCCCGGCCCCAGTCGGTGAACCAGGGATAGCCCGCGATGATGGTAGGCTTGCCGTCGAAGCGGCGCACGATGAAAGGATCGGCGAAAGGATCGCGCTTTGCGGCAGGAGGCTCGGCAGGGTCTGTGTGATCGATCGACGCGCACACGGGCGCCCATACGCCTGGCTGAAGATTCAAAGTCAGAACACCAGGCGTAAACTGATCCTCGCGGAAATCGAGGCCACGTTCGAGCTCGGTGAGGTACTCGATGTTGTAATACCACTTAGGATCGGCGGCCAAAGCGGCCTCGGAATCAAGTGTCCGAAATTCGAGCCGCGGCAACCCGGCGTACGGCGACGCGTTGGCATGCGCCAGCGAGTGGTAGTCGCGATACGCGAGAAAAGGCCGGATTCGTAACTTTAGGGCGCGGTCGCTGCGATAGCGAATCACCACGGCCTGGCGGTCCGGAACCAGGTAGACCTGCCGTTCCAGCGTGACGCCCGCCAGATCGTAGCGCCAGGTTGCGCCCGGTTCGCCGCTGAAGTCTTGGAGGTATCGAGTCCCTTCATCCACCAGCTGCCCGGGATACTGGACACAGTAGAGTGCGAATGTGCGATCGCCAACCAAGGCTTCTTCCTCCAAGCGAGAAAGCAGGACGTAGCGTTCGGTCGGCGGCCGAAACGACGCCACGAGCAGAGCGTGATAGCGCCGCGTGTTTAGTCCGCCGACGGTGCCCATGGCGAACGCGCCAGTACCGTTTGTCTCCAGCCACTCGCAGCTAAATCTTTTTGGTGACGTCGCGATGCGTTTCCTTGACGCGATATCCAGCCTGGCTCAGACGTTTGCGAAGCTCGTGGGCGATCATCACGCTGCGATGGTGCCCGCCGGTGCAGCCGAAGGAAATGGTGAGATAGCTTTTGCCTTCTTCGATATAGTGCGGCAGAAGGTAGATCAACAGGTCGGAAATACGCTCGATGAATTCCTGGGTTTGCGGAAATGAGCGGATATAGCGCGCCACGCTGGGGTTCTTGCCGCTCAGCTTCTTGAATGCCGGGATGTAGTTGGGGTTGGGCAGGAAGCGAACGTCGAAGACCAGGTCGCTATCCGCCGGAACTCCGTGGCGATAGCCGAAACTGGTGATGTGCACCAGGATGTTGGAAGAGCCCGCGGTCTTGGAGCCAAACGTCGAGTGTACGGTCTCGCGCAACTCGTGCACGTTGAATTTAGTGGTGTTGATGATGGGATCGGCCAGCGCGCGAATGGGCTTCAGCCGCTCCCGTTCGCGGCGGACACTGGCGGCCACGCTTTGCCCGGTTCCCAGCGGATGCGGACGGCGAGTTTCACTGAAACGGCGAATTAACGCGGCATCGTCGGCTTCGAGGAACAGCAACTTGGTGGGCACCTGGCGGCGGATACGTTTGAACAACGCGGGGAACTTCTCGAGCGCGGTGCCCTCGCGGATATCCACGACCAGAGCCGCGCGGCGGATGTTGGTCGCGTTTTTCACCAGCTCGGCGAACTTCGGAATCAGTTCAATGGGGAGGTTGTCGACCGAGTAGTAGCCCAGATCCTCCAGAGCCTTGAGTACGGTGCCTTTGCCCGACCCGCTCAACCCGGTGATAATCACCAGCTCAGTTTTGTCTGCCGGACCTTTTGCAGGACGGCGAGCGCGCGGAGAGGATGCCGGCATCGTGGAGTGTTAGAAGTTAGAACTTAGGATTCTATCAGGTCGAAATGTCCGTCGCGGCGCCGGACCAGGACCGAAAGGCCCTCGCGTTGCGCCTCGCGATCGGCATCCCGATACACCAGGTAGTCGCGATTCTGTTCCATTTCGAGCAGGGCTTCATCGAGCGTCATGGGCTTGCGCCGGCCAACGCCATTCACACGGAAGATGCGTTTTCCATCGGATTCGCGAGCTTTCGAGGAGCTGGCCGCGGCTGAAACCTTCTCCGGAGCCTCCCGGCGCTGGTCTCCGCGGACATCCTCGCCCGCGCTACGCACACCCGGCCCATTTCGACGGTGTGTGGTGCGCCACTTAGCCCGCTGTTTCACCGCCTGGCCATCGAGTTTCTCCAGCGCCATGGAGAGCGCGGTGGACAAATCCACGTCCGAAGCCTTGCCCACCAGCTTGTGATCGTGAAACTGAAGCGTGATTTCGGCGCAGCACATGCGCCGCTCCTGGGTCACGATCACGTGAGCCTCGCGCTCACCTCGCCCGTCCAGGAGTTTGGCCAGCTTGGCAAACTTGGCGTCCAGTTTCTGCTGGATCTTGGGCGGCAATGCATGGGGCATCCCCTTATAGGTCACTTTCATATGCTTGCTCCCTTAGGATCGAACGCGGCGCTGGTGGGTGGACGGGATACGCATGTCCTCGCGGTACTTGGCGACGGTACGCCGGGTGACCTCGATCCCTTCTCCTTGCAGGCGTTCGGTGATCTGTTCGTCGGTCAGTGGATGCATGGGATCCTCCTCCTCAATCATCTTTTTGACCCTACGTTTCAGAATCAGCAGCGGCGTGGCGCCGCCGCCGGGGCCTTGTACGGCCTCGGAGAAAAAGTAGCGCAGCTCAAAGACGCCCTGGGGAGTGTGCGCGTATTTGTTGGATACGGCGCGGCTGACGGTGGAAGGATGCACACCGATCTCCTCGGCGATTTCTTTGATCATCATGGGCTTCAATTGATCGATCCCATGCTCCAGAAAATCCAGCTGCCGCCGCACCACGGACTGGCAGACCTTGAGAATAGTCTGCTTGCGCTGCTCAATATTCTTCATGAGCTGGATGGCCGAAGCGTAACGTTCTTTGATATAGCTTCGGACTTCCCGGTTAGGCTCCTGCTCACGATCGAGCATGCGGCGATATTGCGGATTCAGGCGCAGCTGCGGAACATCGTCGTCGCTGACCTGGATGAGATAATCCTCGCCGTCCTTGGAAATGTAGACGTCGGGCTCCACCTGGCGCGCTCCGGGCCCGGAATAACGGAGGCCGGGCCGCGGGTCCAGGTGCTTGATCACGTCGAGCGCGGTCTGAATATGCTCCATCGGCCGCCGTAGCAGCCGCACCATTTCCTTGGGCTGCCGGGTCTCGACCAGTTTCAGGTGATCGTGTACGATCTGCCAGGCAACGCCGTCCTTGGCGCCACGGCTTTCAAGCTGTAGCAGCAGGCACTCGCGCAGGTCGGATGCGGCTACCCCCGCCGGATCGAGCGTCTGCACTACGTGGATGGCTTCCTTGACGTCGTCGAGCTTGTGCCCGCCCTCCTCGGCCATTTCTTCGGGGGTCGAGAGCAGATAGCCGTTTTCATCCAGGTTGCCGACCACGCCATCGGCGGCATCGCGAACTTCTTCGCTGAGGGCGACCAGGGCTAGCTGCGAATGGAGGTGATCGGAAAGCGTAACCGGCGAGGAAAGGAAGGTTTCGAACGAAGGCTTTTCGACGTTTTCCGAAGCCGGGCTCTTGTAACCGGGATCGAGGTAATCGTCAAAGTACGACCCGAAGTCGATCTCATCGAACGGATCAGCTTGGGCGGGCGCCTCGGGCGTTGTCGCGCCGGCGGCCGCGTCAATGGCTTCAGCGACGGGTCCCGCCGAGGCCTCGGCCTCCACGTATTCGACCGGCGCGAGGTTCGCCGAATCGACACCTTCCATGGTGTAAGCGCCATCGGAGGCGTCCACTTCCACGGGGCCGGAGGTCACATCCAGGATCGACTGGTCGGCTGGATCGGCTACGCGCTCGGCTTCGAGCAGGGGCTGCAATTCTTCGGGCGTCAGCTCTTCACCGCCCTCACCGGATTCTTCCAGGACCGGATTCTGGGAGATTTCCGCCTGAATCATGTCCTTCAATTCCAGACGATTCAGTTGCAGCAGGCTGACCATCTGAACCAGCCCGGGCGTTAGGATCTGCTTCTGCTGAACCCTAACCTGCAGTCTGGGGGAGAGTGAACTCATGACTCACTTCGAGTTTATCACTGGGCGTCGGAATCGCGGCACACGAACTTCCTTTGTGGGAAATACCGTTTGACGTCAACTACATACGAGTCGATTTGTCCAGGCATGAAGGCTCGCGTCATTGAGAATCTCTACTAGGTGGAGTATGCAATCGACAACATCGTTACCAGATGAGGCAATCCTTCAGGGAATTCCGCTTCCCGATCCGGCAGCGCGCATTCTGAAAGACATCCTAAGAGTCGCCAGACTGGCTGCTGCGACGGGGACCAGCGCCCATCGCACTCCGGCCGATCAAGCTCGGGTGATGTATGAGAATTGCGTTTCAAAGGGCGCAGCCTATAACGAGGCTTTGTACTGCGTGGCTGGGGATCGCGTGGTGGAGGTGTTCGAGGCGAGCCACGACCAGCCTCGCGATCACGTGATTCAGTTGATGTCGGAGAAGATCCTGGAGATCGGTCCGGAAAAAGTCTCCATGCACATGAGCGATACGCACTACACCTTCGATGTGGCCCCCAGTTCGATTCCGGCGGCCAAGCACGCGGCGTTCGTCGCGGCGGTGCTGGGCAACAAGGCGGTGTCGAAGCTGATCCAGCCGCCGAGGGATCCGGCGTTTCACCTGGAGATTCCCAAAAGTTAGCGAGGGTCGCTGCGCTTTACCTGTACGCGGCGGCGGCCCTGTTCCAGGTTCCCCGCAGC
>Ga0105249_10004081_pt1 | contig 12601 bp, 13 predicted proteins | sample KBSS44metaG_FD_81522 | JGI IMG/M metagenome (GOLD analysis project Ga0105249, IMG submission 81522) | Switchgrass rhizosphere microbial communities from Kellogg Biological Station, Michigan, USA - KBS S4-4 metaG | ecosystem: Host-associated > Plants > Roots > Rhizosphere > Soil | place... | reverse complement strand
GCGCGGTCGCGCAGGTCCGTCAGATCCAGCATCCGGTCGACGGTGGCGCGCGGGTCGGCGCAGCGCTCGAGGCGCGCGAACAGGAACAGGTTCTCCTCGACCGTGAGCTTGCCGTAGAGGGCCGGCTGCTGGGGCACCCAGCCGATGCCCTTCGGCAGGATCGACAGCTCGCCCTCGTCCGCGTCCTGGATGCCCGCGAGTATCGAGAGCAGCGTCGTCTTGCCGGCCCCGTTCGGGCCGATCACGGCGACCAGCTCGCCCCGCCCCGCCGACAGCGACACGCCGCGCAGGGCCGCCCTGTCCCCGTAACGCTTGACGAGGTCGCGCGCCGCGAGCGTTACGGTCGCCGTCTCCACGGCGCGCAGGTTGGCAGAATCGCCCGCGGTGAAGCTTCTCTTCGTAGGCGACGTCGTCGGCGGCATCGGGCGCCGGACGCTCGCGTCGCTCCTGCCCGGCATACGCGACGCGCATCAGCCGGACTTCGTGGTGGTGAACGGGGAGAACTCGGCCGGCGGCGTCGGGATCACCCAGAAGACCGCGCGCGAGCTGCTCGACATGGGCGCGGACGCGATCACGCTCGGCAACCACACCTACCGGCACCGCGAGGTCTACGAGCTGCTCGACCGCGAGGAGCGCATCGTGCGGCCTGCGAACTATCCGAAGGGCAGCCCGGGCCGGGGGCACACCGTCGTCGAACGCGACGGCGTGCGGCTCGGCGTCGTGAACCTCCTCGGCCTCGTCTTCCTCCAGGCGGCCCGCTCGCCGTTCTCGGCGGTCGACGCCGCCCTGTCGGAGCTGGGCGACCGTGCCGACGCGGTTCTGGTCGACATGCACGGGGAGGCCACCAGCGAGAAGGTCGCCATGGGCTGGCACCTGGATGGCCGCGCGACAGCGTGCGTCGGGACGCACACCCATGTCCCGACCGCGGATGCCCGCGTGCTGCCCGGCGGCACCGCGTACATCACCGACGTGGGGATGACCGGCCCCCGCGGCGGGGTGATCGGGGTGAAGCGCGAGCTGGCGCTGGAGCGCTTCCTGACCTTCACGAACATCCGCTTCGAGACCTCCGACGAGGACCCGTGGCTGAACGCGCTCCTAGTGAGCGCCGACAGCGAGGGCCGCGCGATCGCCGTCGAGCAGCTCCTCATGCCGGCGGAGCTGTAGCGCCCGCACGCTCAGAACGATCACGGCGAGCAGGGCGAGGTTCCTCACCGCGACGAGCGCGACGGCGAGCGGCTCGTGCTCGACGACGTCGAAGTAGTGCCCGGGGAACTCGATCTGGGTGAGGACCGCCGCGATCGCCACCGCCCCGGCGAGCGCATGCAGCCGCCAGGCGAACGCGAGCGCGCCGAGCGGGACCAGCCAGATGAGGAACTGCGGCGAGAGCACCTTGCCGAAGGCCGCGAAGGCGACGCAGGCCGTAAGACAGGCAATGAGAAGATCACGAGTCGTTCGCCGGGCCGCAACCAGGACACACAAGAGCGCGACCAGCGCAACGAACGCCGTCGCAAAGACCGACGTGACCGCGTCGGAGGCCGGATGCAGCAGGCCGTCCGAGCGATAGCTCGACACGCTCCGCGCCTCGCCGGCACCGGCGGCATCCAGGCCAAGCAGCACCAGCGCCGGTGAGCTCTCCACCTGCACTGGGCGGTCCAGGTGGTAGCGCACCGCGTCCGCCGCGCCTTCCGGCGACACGACGACGGCGGCACCCGCGACGACGACGATCACCGCCGCACAGGCCAGCGCGCCCTGCCACGCCTCACGGCGCCGTCCGCGCGCCACGAGCCACGCCAGCGCCAGCGGCACGGCCAATAGGGGGAAGGCCTTCGTCATGGCGCCCAGCCCGAGCACGGCCAGCCCCGCCCGCGGATGGTCGCGGACCAGGAGGAGCAGCCCGGCAAGCAGCACGGCGACCGGGAACAGGTCGAAGTGGGTGCGCACCATCGCGCCCAGGAGGAGCGGCATGAGCGCCGCCGCCAGCATCGCGCGCCGCGGGTCCCCGCCCGTCGCCCGCGCGAGCGCGCCGCAGAGCAGCACCACGACTGCCGCCGCAGCGAGGGTCCAGAGCGCAAACGCCCACCGGAAGGCCTCCTCGCCCGTGCCGAAGAGACCGGGCAACGCGATCGTCGGCGCCGCGAGCGGCGGGTACTCGAACGCCACGTCCCGATACGGCACCCCGCCGTCGAGCACCGGCACGGCGAAGCTCTGGTACACGAACAGGTCGTTGACGCGCTCGTTCGACCACGGCGCCACCCACAGCGTGAGCGCCCAGCCGCCGGCGAGCACGGCCAGGGCGAGGACCGCTGCGCGTCTCACACGAGCACCGCCTCGGGCTCGCGCTCGGGCTCCCGCTGCGGCGTCGGCTCGGGAAGCACCCGCGCATGAGCGGCGAACAGCGTCACGAACAGGAAGGGCACGAACCAGACGACGTACAGGTAGAACCAGTGGGTCGCGGTCAGCTCGATCGCGATCAGGATCGCCGCCCCGAGGGCCGCGGTCTGGCGGAGGCTGGGCCGGCGCGGAAGGAAGGCGGCCGTCACGGCGAGCGCCCCGGCGGCCGCCTTGGCGACCGTCTGCAGCCACCCGAGCGACTCGACCTGGCCCCAGATGCTGAACGGCGACGGTCTGCTCGCCTGGTAGCCGATTGTGCGGTCGTAGAGCTCGCGCACGCCCCCGTCCGGCAGGAAGGGGAGGACGACGAGCGCCACAACGAGCACGAGCGTGCCTGCGAACACCACGGGCGAGCGGCGCGCGAACAGGGGCGCGAGCGCGGCCATCACGAACTTCGCGGCTGCGCCCAGCCCCACGGCGAGGGCGGTGACCGCGGCAGAGGGCCTGTCACGCGCAAGCGTCGCCGCGAGCAGCGCGCCGATGCACGCGACCGCCACCAGCGTGTCGTTCGAGTTCGACTCCAGCACGAACGTCGTGTACGGGTACGCGACCCACGCGTACCCGAGGGCCACTCCCAGGGCGATGCCGTCGCGACCCGAACGGAGCCGCCGCCCGAACAGCAGCAGCCCGCCGAGCGCCAGCAGGTCGAACGCGATCGCGGCGCCGTGCGCGGCCGGCAGGTCGTCCCAGCGCCCGCTCCACGGCAGCGCCTGCTCGAACGGCACGTAGAGGAGGTAGGTGACCGGGCCGTACGTGTCGCCGCGCTCGACGTCGGCGGAGAAGCCGTCGCCGTACAGCGAGTGGCCGTCGGCGATCCGATCGGCGCCGATCACGCCCGCGTACCCCACGTCGATCACGTTGGAGTCGGCGATGTTGAGGCCGATCCGGAAGGCGGTCAGGAACACGAGGCCGACCACGAGGAGCGTCAGCGGGGCGTGCGGCACCAGCGGCCCCCCGCTGCGGCGCGGCCGGAACGCCGCGAACAGCACTCGCGCGAGCAGGTACAGGAGCACCGGGTACACGAGCGGAGCGGAGACGCCGATCTCGCCGCGGTTGAAGAAGTAGTGCGAGGCCCCGAACGCGAGCAGCACCAGCAGGTCGAGATGCAGCAGCCTGAACGGCCGCCTGACGTCGACGAAGGGCGCCAGGAAGAGCGCACACAGCGGGATCCAGACCCACGGAGCGTTGAGCTTTCGCCCGAACGCGCCGGGATAGCCGCGCGCCATCGTCCACGCCACCTGCGCGCCCGACCACTGCTCGAGCACCGCCCCGCTGCGGTCGTCGACCTGCACCTGGACCAGCTCGTCGCCGTGACGGAAGAAGCTCACCTGCCAGCGGCCGATGCCCTTCGTGTACGCGGTCGGGTTGAGCGGCCCGTCGCGACGGGCCTCCTGCACCTTGTCCGCTCGTGCGGCGATGCGCTCGACCTCGCGCGCGCTGCGCTCGAAGAAGCGCGGCGGCTGGGTGTCCGAGCTCGGAATCTGGAGATCGCCTGCGGACGCCGCCGCGGGCAGCCCCGCGCAGACGAGCAGGGCCAGCGCTGGCGCGACTAGTCGCGCGACAACTCGATGCGGAAGCTCCACATCTTGTTCCCGATGAAGTTGAGCGGGGTCGCTACGACGATCGAGATCGCCTGGGCGGGCACCTCGGCGACCCCGGCGACGCTGACCAGCAGCTCGAGAACCGCCGCCGCGAACAGGAACGCCGCGACGCTCACGGTGAAGAAGCGCGCCGCCTGGAAGCCGGCGTGCCCGCCGCGTGCCCTGAAGGTCCAGTGGCGGTTCCACCAGAAGTTGTTCGTGACGGCGACCGCGAACGCGGCGGTGGCGGCGACGAGGTGATGGAGGTCGAGCACCTCCACGCAGACGGTGAACACGCACAGGTTCACCACGTACCCCGAGGCGCCCACGCCGCAGAACTTGATCAGCTGCAGCCAGTTGTGCGGGCGCAGGAGCCCGGCACGCACGCGCAGGTGCATCGGATGTGGGCGGTCGGCGATGCCTGCCCTGGCCTCGTCGGTCACCGGCCCAAAGGTACACCGAAGTGCCGCAGCACCAGCGGCGTCACGTCCGTGAGCGACCACTGGTCCCGCTCCGGGGGGTCGAGCCCGCAGAGGAGCAGCACCCCCTCGGAGTCGTCCCGGTGCAGGGAGCCATGGCTGCCGCCGCCCACGTGATCCGCGCCACCCCAGTCGACGAACTCGTAGCCGGCCTCGGCGGAGGCGAGCACGTCGCCGGCGTGCGGGCAGCTGAGCGCGGACCAGACCCGGCCCAGGGCGTCGGGGTAGGTGTCGCTGTCCACGCGGCCGCCGCCGGGGTTGAGCTCGAGCACGCCCTCGTCCCCCCGGAGCGCCCAGCCAAGCCCACGCCGGTCGGTGAGGTCGGCGCCCGGCTCGAAGCGCAACTCGCCCGCCTCCGAGCGCACCAACGCGACGCCGTTCTCGCGCGTGATCACCAGCTCGACGCCGTCGGCCTCGAACAGGGTGTCCGCCGCGCGGCGAGCCAGCTCGTCGCGGCGGCCGTCGTCGAGCGCGTAGACCATCGCCGACCGAGCCGAGGGGCACGCCGCGAGCTCGGCCTCGGCGGGGGCCGGGTCGCTCGGGGTGAGCACGCGGGAGCCAGACAGCACCTCCGAGAGGTTGATCCCCGTCTCGACCGGCGTCTGCGAGTGGTCCGACATCACGATCACGGCGTGGTCCTCGAGAAACGCCTCCGGGCCACCGGCCACGTGCATGATCCGTTCCAGCGCCCGGTCGGCCTCTGCGATCGACCGGACCTGGCCATCGGGCCCGGCCTTGTGGGAGTGGGTGTCGTTGTCGGGCAGCGAGAAGAGAAGGAAGTCGAACAGGTCGTGCTCGACCAGGTACGCGCCCACGCACGCGGTGTGGCGATCGCGCTGACCCGGCATCCCGAGGGCCGAGGTGCAGCCCGTGTCGCGCGAGTCGAACAGGTCGGCGTAGAAGAGCTCGCGCGCGCCGTAGACGGAGTGGTGAAACTGCGCCGCCTCCGCGATGCGGCGGTAGACGCTGGCGCCCGACGGGTCGTGGCGGGTCCTTCCCCGGTAGATCAGATAGGTGGTGCAGGCGGTGCGGAGGCCAGCGTCGTCCAGATGCTCGAAGACGGTCCTGTGCGCACGCGTCAGGTGCGCCAGGTTCATGTTGTAGACCGTGTCGTAGAGCGAGCGGACGATCCCGAAGGCGCGCGTGGCTTGCAGCGACGAGCCGTACTCCACATAGCGCTCCTCGCCGCGATGGAACCAGTTCATCGACGGGATGTGGTGCTCGCCCGGGCCGTAGCCGGTCGCGATGGCGGCGGACGCCACCGGAGTCACCGACGGGAAGGTCGACACGCAGTCGCGGATGTAGGTGCCGCACTTGAGCAGGGCGCCCAGCGCCGGCGCCTCACCCTCGGCGACGGCCTGGTCGAGCATGTCCGGCTTCAGCGAGTCGATGACGGCGAGTACGAGCTTCTTCTGCACTACCGAAGGATCCTCAGCCCGGCGTACTTCTGGTCCTCGCGCCGCCTCGCCCCAATGATGAGAAGGACGAACCCCGGGATCGCCAGGTACGCCAGCGGGGGCACGAACACCGCCACGCCGGCGAGGATGAGCGCCGCGCCGTCGGCGTAGGCGGAGAGCAGTGCCGCCTGGTCCGGCTCGAGGCGTGTGCGGACGCGCTCGACGAGGCCACCGATTGCGATCCATCCGAGAGCGGCGCACAACGGGCCGAACAGGAGCCCGATCCAGACCTTCTCTCCGTTGTCCGCGAGCACGCCCGCGAACAGGAGCGCGCCGAGTCCGAGGCCCAGCAACCCAGCGAGGATGTCGAAGGGATCGCGTGCCCTGCGGTGCTTCGCCCTGGCGGAGCGCCAAGCCGAGCGCTCCACGAGGAACGCGACCACGGCCAGCACCACGATCGCCGCGAGAAAGGCAGTCGACTCGAGAAAGCGGAAATCCGTGCCGTCGAAGTCGATACCGATGTCCCCACGCGCCAGCGCACCCGCCAGGAGCGGCGGGAGATACGGGCGCACGCCGGTGGACGACGCGAGGCCGCTGCCGGTACCGATGTCGAGGAAGAGGCTCATGGGCGGGCTGTGAGGGTCGGTACCCTGCCTCGCGGGAGGTTAACGCCGCGTCTGCGGCGAAAGCCTGCCGTCATGGCATGAGCTCCTCTCGCGACATCGAGCGCTACGCCGGTCTCTTCGCCTCGCGGACGAAGGTCATGAAGTCCTCCGCCATGCGCGACCTCATGGCGGTGACCGCGCGGCCCGAGGTGATCTCGCTCGCGGGAGGGCTGCCCGACACGAGCACGTTCCCTCCGGACACGTTCGCCGCCGTTGCGCAGCGGATCGCGGCGGAGTCGTGTGCGAAGGCGCTCCAGTACGGCCCGACGGAGGGTCTCGAGGAGACGAAGGAGTGCATCGCGGAGGTGATGGCCGCCGAGGGGATGCGCGTGGACCTCGAGGACATGCTCGTCACAACCGGCGGTCAGCAGGTGCTCGACCTCGTCACCAAGACGCTCATCGACCCGGGCGACGTGGTGATCGCAGAGGGCCCGACCTACCCGGGCGCGGTGCCGGTGTTCTCCGCGTACCAGGCCGACGTGGTGCAGATCGACATGGACGCCGACGGCATGCGCGTGGACCTGCTCGAGGAGACGCTCGACACGCTCGGCCGTGAGGGACGCCGGCCGAAGTTCGTCTACACGGTGCCGAGCTTCCAGAACCCGGCCGGCGTGACGATGTCGCAGCCGCGCCGGCGACGACTGGTCGAGCTGGCGCACGAGCACGAGCTGCTCGTGCTGGAGGACAACCCGTACGGGCTGCTGCGCTACGAGGGCGACCCGCCGCCACCCCTGCTCTCGCTCGACGGCGGCGTGTACGTGATGTACCTCGGGACGTTCTCGAAGATCCTGTCACCGGGGATTCGCCTCGGCTGGGTCGTTGCGCCGCCCCCGGTGCTCGAGAAGATCAACCTCGGCAAGCAGGCGACCGACCTCTGCACCTCCACCCTCTCCCAGCTGATGGTCCAGGCGTACTTCGCCGAGGTCCGCTGGCGCGACTACGTGGACTCCCTCACCGACATCTACCGCGGCAGGCGCGACACGATGCTGGACGCGCTCGCCGACCACTTCCCGCCCCAGGCCGACTGGACGCGACCGTCGGGCGGCCTCTTCATCTGGGCGACTCTGCCCGACTTCATCGACACGACCGACCTGCTCGCCCGAGCCCTCCAGGACAACGTGGCCTTCGTGCCCGGCGAGGCGGCGTTCCTCGACGGGCGCGGCCGCAACGCGATGCGCCTGAACTTCTCGGGCTCGGACGAGGGCTCCATCCGCGAGGGGATCCGCCGAATCGGCGAGGTGATCACGGAGCAGGTGCAGCTCTACGGCACGCTCACGGGCGAGCTGCAGGCGGTGGAGCTGCCGCCGGCCGAGGAACCACCCGGCTCGAACGTGGTGCAGATGCCGCTTAGAGCTACTGATCCTCGCCGTTCGCGAAGTCCTCGGGCGTGACGTTGTCGAGAAAGTCCTTGAATTTCTCGACAACCTCCTCCGTGTCCTCCACCTCGTGCTCGAACTCGATGGCGGACTCGGTGATCACGTCCTCGGCCGCGAAGATCGGCGCGCCGGTGCGCACGGCGAGCGCGAGCGCGTCGGAGGGCCGCGAGTCGATCGGGATCTCGCGCCCGTTCAACTGAAGCGTCACCTCGGCATAAAAGGTGTTCTCGCGCAGCTCCGTGACCGCGACGCGCGTGCAGCTCACCTCGAGCTCCGACAGCATCTCCGAGATCAGATCATGCGTCATGGGCCGCGGCGTGTTCGCGCCCTGGAGCTTCATGAGGATCGCCGCCGCCTCCGGGTGGCCGATCCAAATCGGTAGGAACTTGTTGCCGTCGCGCGTCTTCAGAAGCACGATCGGCTGCTTCCCGACCATGTCGAAGCTGACGCCGTAGATGACCATCTCCTGCATCCTCTCGACAGTCTAGAGCCGGATGGAAGCCGGGACACCGACGCTACAATCGACGCTCTTCGGGCGATTAGCTCAGTCGGTTAGAGCGCGTCTCTGATAAGGACGAGGTCCCTGGTTCGAGTCCAGGATCGCCCACAACAGGCGAGTGCCGGAGCCCCCGTTCGCGGGGGCTCCGTCGTTCTCAGGCCGCCCGCAGGCGACCCCGCGCGAGCATCCGCTCGGCCAGGGCGACCGCCTCTGCGGGCGAGTCGAAGCTCAGCTCGGCGCGGCAGCCATCGCCTCTGGCGCGCACCCTCACCGGCTGACCGAAGGCGGCCGACAGCGTGTCCTCGGCCGCGGCCAGGGCCTCCACCAGGTCCGGATGGAGCTCGCGTGTGAAGCGCTTCGGCTCCGGCTCGGGCTGGCCCTCCGCCTCGCGCGCGTGTCGCTCGGTCTCGCGGACCGACCAGGCGCCGTCGCGCGCCTCGAGGGCAAGGCTGCGACGCGCGCTGTGGTCCTTGCAGAGGAGCAGCGCGCGGCCGTGCCCCTCGGTCAGGTCGCCCCGCTCGATCAGCTCGAGCGCCTCCTCGGGGAGCTCCAGGATGCGAATCAGGTTCGAGATCGCGACGCGGCTCCGCCCGACCCGGCGGCCGACCTCCTGCTTGGTGAGCCCGAGGTCGTCCACGAGCATCGCGCACGCGCGTGCCTCCTCGATGGGGTTGAGGTCGACGCGCGCCATGTTCTCGGCGAGGGCGAGGTCGAGGCGCTCCCAGTCGTCCGTGTCGCGGACGAGCGCGGGGATGGTGGGGAGCTCGACCATCTGCGCGGCCCGTAGGCGGCGCTCACCGGCGACGAGCTCGAATGTGCCGCCCGCCAGCGGCGTGACGACGATCGGCTGAAGCACCCCGCGAGTTCGGATCGACTCGGCGAGCTCGGCGAGCCGCGCCTGGTCGAACGTGCGGCGCGGCTGGCGGGAGTTCGGCTGGATCAGGTCGAGCGGGATCTCGCGCAGGCCGTCACCCACCTTGCCGCCCTGCGGCAGGATCGCGGACAGGCCGCGGCCCATCCCTCGCTGCTGTGCGTCAGCCACGGGCGGCCACCTCCTTCGCCAGCTTCAGATACGCGGCGCTCCCGGCGCTGTGCGGCGCGTGCCGAAGGACCGGAAGGCCGAAGCTCGGCGCCTCGCCGAGCCGGACGTTGCGCGGCACGACGGTGTCGAACACCAGCGACGGGAAGTGCTCGCGCACCTCTCGCTCGACGTCACGCGCCAGCCGGGTGCGGCCGTCGTGCATCGTGAGGATCAGCCCGAGCACCGTGAGCCGCGGGTTCAGCTCGCGCTGGATCAGCGACAGCGTGTCGAGCAGCTGCGCCAGCCCCTCGAGCGCGAAGTACTCGGTCTGGACCGGGACGATGACGCGGTCGGCCGCGACGAGCGCGTTGACGGTGAGCGGCCCGAGCGAGGGCGGGCAGTCGAGCAGCGTGAAGAGGTAGCGCTCGCGCACGCTGCCCAGGCGGTCGCGCAGGGTCGTCTCCGAGCCCTCGATGCGCGGGAGCTCGACGTTGGCGCCGGCCAGGTCCGGAGTCGACGGCACCACGTCGAGCCGCTCGATGCCGCTGGGCAGCGCCGCGGCCGTGAGCGTGAGCTCCCCCGACAGGCAGTCGTAAATGCTCCCGCCGCCGTCCTTCGGCAACCCAAGTGCAACCGTAGCGTTGCACTGCGGGTCGAGATCGACCAACAGGGTCGGATAGCCGGCGTCGGCGATGCTGGCGCCCAGGTTGACAGCGGTGGTGGTCTTGCCCACCCCGCCCTTCTGATTTGCGACTGCGAGAACTGTCCCCATCGAGGCCGAACCTACGGTTCGGATCGGTCGGAAAGGGTGTTCGGGGCCGAACCCCGGCTTCCTCCCGCCGGGCGCCAATTTGAGCGAACGACAGGGGTGAAGCAGGAAGGCCGGGTGCCGTTCGGTCAGGCCAGCGGGCGCTTGCGGGCCATTCCGGCGCGGCGCGGGAACTCGGGCGGCGTCGGCGCGATCTTGCGGTATACGTGCAGGTGACGGTTCTCGGAGGCCGGATACGGCCGCACCGAGACCACCTCCTTCACCGCCATGCCCACCTTCTCCGCCGCAGCGGCGCCGGCCGCCTCCTCGGACTCGTCCCGAGCACCCTTCCAGGCCACCAGAACCCCACCCGCCCGCAGCAGCGGCGCCGCGTACTCCACCAGCAGCGCCAGCGAACCCACCGCCCTGGCCGTCACCGCCTCGTACGCCTCGCCCCCACCGCCCAACGCGGCCGGGGTGCGGGCAAAGTCCTCGACGCGGGCGGTGATGGAGCGCGCATTCGAGAGCTCCGCCGACTGAATCAGCCGATCCATCACCGCCGTCTTTCGCCCCACCGATTCGATCAGGTCAACCTCCGCTCGAGGGAGAGCCAACGCCAGCACCAAACCAGGAAAGCCTGCACCTGCACCCATATCCGCGATCCGGCGAGCGGAGGACAGCTCAGCGATCTCCAGTCCCGAGAGGCTGTCGGCGACATGAACCTCAAGTGCCGCCTCAGGGTCGGAGACCGTCGTGTGCGGATCGGGCTCTGCGGCTAGCGCGGCGAGCAGGCGCTGAACCGCCGTGCTCCCTAGGAACGTTTCACGAGAAACGCTCAACGGGACTTACCACCAGCCGGCGGTCCGGCTCGTCGCCCTCGCTGTGCGTCTCGACGTCGGTGCGCTCGCTCAGATAGGTGTGGACGATCTTGCGCTCCGTCGCGCGCATCGGCTCGAGCTCCACCGGCCGGGCGTAGCGGAGCGCCTCGGCGGCGGCCCTGTCGGCCATCCGATGCAGGGCACCCTCTCGGCGTTCGCGGTAGCCGGCGGCATCGACGACCACCTGCTTGCGGATCTCCTCCCCGCGGAACGCCGCGCGGAAGGCCAGGTGCTGGAGCGCGTCGATCGTCGAGCCGTGCTTCCCGATCAGGAGCCCGAGATCGTCGCCGTTCACCGTGGCGCGGATCTCGTCGTCCGATTCGTCGATGTCCACGGTCGCGTGCAGGCCGAGCGCGTTGACCACGCGCGTCACGATGGCGCGCACGCGCTCCGCAGCCTCCTCGGGAATCGTCTCGGCGACCGCGCGCCACGCGGCGTGGTCGACCTCCGCGCGCACGCGCGCGGGAGCATCCGCCACGGCATCCTCGGCCACGTCGAAGCGCACGCACTCGGCGGTGAGCCCGGGGAAGCGCACCTCGAGCTCCTTCATCGCCGCCCACTTGGCCTCGCCGAGCGTGTCGCCCTGCGCCTCGGCAACGAGCTCCTCGGGGCGCGGCTCCTCGCTCACCGACACGACGATCCCGACCTCACCGGCGCCGCCCCGAGCGCTTCTTCTTCTTGCGCGGCGACTGCGGCGGTGGCTTGGCCGGCCCGCCGTTGTCGGCCGGCGTCTTCTGCTTCGCCTTCGCCGGCTCGCCCGAGCCGCTGTTGCCACCGTCGACGAGCGCGGGCGCAGCCCGCGCGGGTTTGCCGCGCGCCGCAGCCGTCGGTTCGCTCAGGGCATCGCGTGGATCCAGTGGCTCCGGCTTCGGGTACAGCTTCCTCACGAGGAGCTGCTGTCCGATCGTCCAGACGTTCGTCGTGATCCAGTACACGATCAGGCCGGCCGGGAAGTTGATGATGAAGACGACGAAGACGAACGGCAGCGCCAGCATGATCCGGCGCTGCGTCGGGTCGGCCGAGATCGCGGTGATCAAGCTCGCGATCAGCTGCGTGCCCACGTAGAGCACGATCAGGACGACGAGCGTCGCCCCGGTCGCCTTGACCGCAAGGTTGTCTATGAACAGGAAGCCGGGGTTGCTGGCGATGTCGTCCTTGAACGCGGTCGACCGCAGCAGCGAGAAGAGCGCGATGAAGAACGGGACCTGGAGCAGCAGCGGCATGCATGAGCTCAGCGGGTTGACCTTCTCGCGCTGGTAGAAGGCCATGACCTCCTGGTTCATGCGCTGGCGGTCGTCCTTGTAGCGCTCCTGGATCTCCTTGATCTTCGGCTGGAGCACCTGAAGACGCTGCATCGACTTGACGCCCTTGAACGTCAGCGGCAGGATCGCGAGCCGGACCGTGAAGGTCAGCAGGATGATCGACCAGCCCCAGCTGCCTGGGAAGTCGCCGATCAGGTCATGCCAGAACTCCAGGATCGCCTGGCAGGCATCGATGAGCGGCTGTAGGACGTTTGCGATGTACATGGGTGGCTACCGCTCGGGGCGCGGGCGCGTCCGGAAGAGCT
>Ga0105249_10004080_pt1 | contig 12603 bp, 16 predicted proteins | sample KBSS44metaG_FD_81522 | JGI IMG/M metagenome (GOLD analysis project Ga0105249, IMG submission 81522) | Switchgrass rhizosphere microbial communities from Kellogg Biological Station, Michigan, USA - KBS S4-4 metaG | ecosystem: Host-associated > Plants > Roots > Rhizosphere > Soil | place... | reverse complement strand
GGTTCGTTATTTAATAGCTGGAGAGATTATTTTCGTCCCAGGAATACTCATGCTTCGTGCTCTAAAATCATCGAAGTTCCGGGAGCGCGCGCAGGCCGCTGCACAGCATGTGCGAGGCCTTTCTCCGAAATTGAAGGAAATTGTCTCGCTTCATCCTGGCAATCACGTTCTGAGCTGGCTGAATTCACCGAAACTTCAAGAGCGCGCCACCGCCGCTGCAAAGCAAATGCGGTATTTTCGGCTGTTCAGCCAAAGAGGATCACTTGACGAATTAGGTGCATCGGCGCGACGGGCCGGCTTTAAAATTATCCACGAAGACGCCTTTGAATCCCGGTTCCAATGGGCTGCCAACATCGACCATCCCGATTTCACGTTTCGCGTTTCTTACGAGCCCTTGGAGGCGGTGTCGGTGACGGCGGAATCATGCCAACGTGATATCCTTGGCGTCGTCATGACCAGCATCGCAAGCGAATCCACGATCGTCGTCGAGATGAAACAGTCGCTGGAGGACTTGAGGATCGGTCGAAACGCGGATCAGCTACGGCGGATATTACTTGCGTTCCCCGATTTCGATGATGGAATGGAGCAGTTTTTTCGTCGGGTCAGCCTTGATCCGCCATTCAAGCCTGCCGGGTTTCTGTAGTGCTTCCCTGTGGAACACGACGCGGAAGCAGATCTCCGCGAGCCGCTTTTCAAGCGATGTAGTTTGACTTAGGCCGCAAAGTGGACGAAGGTCCTTGACGGGAAGGCGGGGCTTGTCGACACGGAGAGTGTGATGAGCGAGGGTATGTTCGAACAATCAGAAGATGCCGCGCAAACGGCTGATGCCTGCTCGACGGAGGCTGACTTTTTGGCGCACGTGCCGACCAGTCTATATCCCTTGGAAGCTGCCAACGACAACCATCGCTCGAGGCCCTACATTCCGTTTTCTCCAGGCTGGTACGTCATGTGCTTGGGCGACCACGACCTCGGTTAGATTTTGGGCGCAGATCCCACGAAGCTGGTGCCGAATTCTGTCAGGGTAGTTCAGCTCCAGTAGGCCAGCCCTACGGCCGATACTAGACATTCGATCCCTACGCTGATCGCTGGCTCCGCATTGCCCTCTGGCCGAAATAGCGGCTCTGTGAGCTGGTCACAGCGAGCCTGACCTTATTGGTCGCGGAGATCCAAGCTGGATCGCCTCGGGCAAGTGGCGATCAAGCCACTACCTAAGTTTGCAAAGCGACGCCTGTAGAAGCTTGCCGTCGCTTCCGCCAGCAGATCATGCCCAGCGCAGCCAGCCCTGTGGCCAAGAGCGGCAGAGTAGACGGGATCGGCGTAGCGGCCATAATCGATCCGTCACTGCCAATAAACAAATTGCCAAAGCCAAGCGGCTGCCCGTCGGAACCCAACAATCCTACGATAGAAAGCTGACTGATGATCTCAAGTGTCGTCGCACCGACCGGAACTGCGAAGCTAATCGGTCCGGCACCAATGCCGTGTGAACTGGTGAACATGTTGTAGTAAAGGAAGTTGGTCGCATTGGTGGACTTTAGCAGCGTCCCTGTCTGATCGAACAGATTGACAGTAAAATTGTCGGTATAGGCGCTGTTGCAGAAGGCGCAAAACGAGGGATCGCGCGTGCCGATTGCGTTGATGTTTATCACCAGGGACGACGTACCTTGGCCGATCTGAAACAGATTGTCCGAGTAGCCGACCGGAATCTCGCCAAGGAACGTGGAAGCCATGGCTGAGCTATAGGTCAGCGAAGCAACCGTGAAGGCCGCAATCTTGATCAGTAGTTTGCCGAGCCGCGCCACAAGTGTACCTCCGTCACACTGTAAAAAATCGTAGCCGCGAAGACGCTAGCTGGCCGGCGCCAACAGGCCCGCTGCATTAGCGGACGCTTTGCCTTCGATTTCCTCACTCGGCGCAAGGGAGGCGCTGGGAACCGCTTGCAGCGCCGCCACCGAAATCTGATCGGGGGTCAAAACGGAGCCGGACTTGTGATCGAACCGCGCGACCAGCCGGGCACATTCCCATAATTCGACATCATGCCCGTCAACGAGCTGCTCAGCGGCCTTCATAGCAGTGCGATCATCGGCGTGATTGCGCGCAAACTGCTCGACCTTTTGATAGCGATGGTTGTCAGTACCGAAGACGTAAGCGCGATAGTCTCGCATCGTTTTACTCCCGAGGATCCGCCCCCAAAGACCAAATCCCAGCCTCAATCAAAGGAGACGATGCAGGCGATGATGTGGCAACAACGTGGACGCATGGAGGATTGTTCCATTTCGGATAGAATTGAGAGATAGGCGGCCGATAAATCGACAACGTTGATACTGAAGCACCCCAACCACCCGCCAAGACGCGCTGGCCTTGTGTTCCCGCGATCACGGCCGGAACCGCCCCTACCCGTGCGCGCCGAGGACCGGCGGCGGCAAAGCGGCCATAGGCTCGCATTGATCGTCGGCCGCCTTCGATCCGCCTCACTCAAGACCCCAAGCGCCTGCTAGATGGCGTCTAGCCCGGCAACCGTCAGTTGAGGCAAGCCGTTGTTCATTTCGACCAGATCAAACTCGATCAACACTTTCAGGTCTTCTTCGCGAGCCGGCCACCATTTCAACCGATTGCCCTTGATATCCCGTATGACCCAACGAAGTTCTATCGCTCGTTCGCGGCCAACCTTGCTGGCGAGGATGTCGGGCCGAACGACGGCATGCTGCTGGGGCAAGCTCAGTTCTACCTTGCATGCTTCAGCAAAAGGCGGCGGCGCGGTTACCGGCCGATCGGGCATTTCAGTCGCTTCTTGTTCGTTGGATTTGAGAGGTGCTGCAGAAGCGCTCCCTCTGCTCCCGGTTCCGGTATCTGGCGTCACGATCGCGACTGCGGATTCAATGGCGTCCTCCGCATTCGATGCCCGTTCCGGCACATCGGATGGCTGGGTAACTTCAGGATTGAGGATATGAAGAGCAATGTCTCGGACGCGATCAGCTTCGGGTGAGGATATCAGCTCTTCGCCGCCTGCTGCTCGCAATGCCGTCAACGCCATCACATCGGCCACCATCAAATCGGACGGGCTTTCGCTTGTCTGTTTGAAAACTCGGCTCGGGCCCGATCCTTCACTCGCGGCATCACCTTCAGGAAAATCTGTATCTTCTATGGGTGTCGCAAGATCGGTCGTTGCGGAAGTTGGGGCAACAACATCGACCGACGTGTCGATCGAAGATCCTGCCTTACCGGATTGCGGTTGCTCGGAAATCAACCGCCGAAACTCCTCGATGCTCCAGTCGATGGAAACCAAATTCGCCATCTTATTTTTCCAAATTGTGTTCTTTGTTCCCGGCCCCAACGTCGATCGCGAGGCAGGACGAAATGCCCCATCAAAGCCCGCCCTGAGAACCGCGGCAATCGCCCAATATGTTGGGCTTGGTCCTCATTCAAAACGCCGCAGATTGCGGCCCAGCCCTCTCTGCCGATCTTCCAGGGCCGTCGCACGCGGGGGCGCGCAGCCGAAACGGCAAACCCGCACCAGCGGGGTTCTACGGGCCTCGGCAGGCCTGTGCCCGACGGCAATCAGGGCACCTGCGGTAACCGGGAGCCGCGTTTTCAGCAGGCGGAAAACGCAGCCACACCACGCGCAAAGCCATCGGCGTCCTTTGGGCGCAAACTCATATCCGCGACCGCTCCAGCGCCGGGTTGGTGACGGATTCTTAACCTGGAAACACTGTTCTCAAAGCGATCATGCCCGCCAAAATCATGGCGAAGGCGACAAATGAAATGACGACCCAAAACGTAAACGGGTCTTCGCGTCGATCAAACCAAAACTCACCAATGCCGCGAATGCCGACCATAATTTTGCCAGCCACGATGCCACGCCAGGCATACCAACCGAACGCGATCGCGATGGCAGCGAAAAATGCTGCGCGCAACACGGTACCCATCAGATATCTCCGAGCCCCAACTGCCTAAGAGTCTCACCTGAAAAAGGAGAGAACGATTCGGAAGCCGGTGCCTCCCTTTGAATTTGCGAAAGATGCGTAATGCCTTGGGACAAAATCGCTCGAGCCGAATATCAGCGCAATTGAGTGCGGGACAACTCTTTCACTATGCTATCGTGCGGCTTCCGTGGTCCGCTGGCGTGATGTCAGCGACGGGGACTGACTTATTCGACTGACGTCGCGGCTCGCCAATTCACACCCCCTACAAATGACAATAAGCCTGGAAATCCGCGCATCATCTTCGGCGTCGATCGCCTGGAGCAGGTTTACCCACTCTAACGAGAACGGGCGAAGCTTGGCCAATTCGGCATCTCTATTTTCACTTATCGACTTAGGTTCTTCGGTCTTCGTGCGTGTTCGCTTCGTTACCGGCAGGTTAGGATCACGACCCAACCCATCCCAGGCGAACTGATGAGGTTGCGAGACCTGGACTTGTTGACTTGAGCTGCATCCGCACAAGGTCAACACAGCCGATAAGACCAACCATTTCGCAATCATGGGTTCGCGCTTTGCAAGCGGTCGAGTACAAATATATCCGCGAGATTAAGCTGCCCCGATATGGTTAATATTAGATAAATTAATCGCGCTGGTGAGAGACCGTCATTCGCCCTCCCTGCATGCCGGCCAATTCGGGTTGGATCGACGGACGCCAGGTTCGACCTTGGATGTCACGCTGAAATCCCGAGAACTGACGAATTCCAGCCCTCCTTTCACCTTTATTTTGTCCAATCGATAAAAAGCTCATATTATTTATCTGAGCATGGCCCGCTATGTTCGAGTCCGCCTCCCACGATGACCTTCCCAAGATTCTCGCCCGATCCTTTATTCGGGCCTGGGAACGCTATTGCCGGGCCGTTCACAGCGGCAGGGTTTCTCAAGAGGTCGCGCGACCTTCTCTCGCAAGACATTTAGTGGCGATGGCGAACGAGGGAGTAAGAGAGGAGGATGCCTTAGCGGCGGAAGGTCTTCTGCATCTGATCTCGCTTACCCCCGCCGAGCCGCCATGGGAAGAATTCCGGATCGAAGTCGTGCACGCGAGATTTCTCCACCAATGGAACGTTCGCATGCCACCGTCGACTCGCGTTCGGGCAAGTTCGAAACTTTAGAAGCGGCAATCCCAGCCAAAGTGGCGGGTCGGGTGAAAGCACTGGTTGCTACCATGCCAACCAGCCTTGGCCAGACGTCGCTTAGCCGCGGCCTCCACCGGAGAGGGTTACAGCACGAGTGAGCAGAGCAGCGACATTCGGTCGATCACGAACTGCCAGCATCGGTGTGGCAGACAGCGCCTCAAAAACGTCTTTGGGTCCCCGAACTCAAGTTCTGAAGTCCACTGGAGCGCCTGTGAGCGCGGCAGTTCGCGGCAAGACGCCAAACCGTCGGCGCCAATAAACCCCGTAGAAAACGCTCGGCTATTGAAGGGCGCATCGAACTGACGCAGGAACTGCCGTTCGCGCGGAACAAGGGAAACTTACACGAAAAGAGCGCTGGTGCGATGGCTGAAGCAGACCAGATACGTTTGGAAAAACAGCTAACGAGATGTGAGAGCACCTCAAGCGCCTATACGGGCAACGAGACTATCAACGTCAAGAAACGCCGGCGACACCCGGCGTAACGCCTCAACATTGTTCCCGTTGGCGGGAGCCTTCCCGTTAGCGGGAGCGGTTCAGACGCGGATAAAGCACGACCACCATCAACGCGACGACGGCGACGATCGCCCCAATCATTCCATCTCCAATTTCAGGGCCCGGCGCAGGCACAGGAACGGCCATGGCAGACCAGGAGGTCAGGCAAACGATGAGGGTCAGTGACAGCGTCCGGAAAAATGATTGCAAAACACACCTCCACGAATTTGGAATCGATTTAAGATGAATTATTATAGGCCATTAATTTATCAGTCAATCCAGTATTTTAGGAATTGCCATCGACCAATCGGGGGTTGTACGGAGCCAACGTTCTAATTTTGCCTTCCGGTGCCGCTGATTAGGGGAAAAATGCCGCCCGGTAAGTTGACAGATGATCGTTTATTTGAAATCTTAGATTGATAGGATTCGACTAAAATTGAACCCACCTAATGTGCGGTTCGCTTTATTTAATCGGGGGTAAGAAAGTGTTACGACAAATCAGTGCGGTTGCCATTGCCGTGATTATCGCCTCTGTAGTGCCCGCGAAGGCTGCTATCTACAATTTCACCTTCGTAGGCGGCGCTAACGATCCGGGAGTCAGCGCGTCGGGCACGTTCACCACTAACGATGGCGACAATTCGATCATTTCCGGGAACGGCGTCTTCTCGATCAGCCCGGTATCGGGCCAAGCTGCGACCCTGTTTCCGGCGACCGCCAATACGGCGGGCCTGAGCTCCGACAACGTCTTCCCGATTGATAGCAGCGCCGGTATTTTGTTCCAAGGCACCAGCAATACCAGCTTTTATGCTAATATTTTTGCGCCTACTGGACAGAGTTTAGGCGTTGGAACCTCTGAAGCCTGGTTTTCGGCGGTTAACGGTGCGGGATACTTGTTTGCCAGCTTAGGGTTCGCGGGTGTCTGCTCTAACTGCGTCGCCGATGGAAGTTTGACCATCACCGCGGCGACTCCCCTGCCTGCGACATGGGGGATGATGCTTCTCGGCCTCGGCGTCCTGGGCTTCATGGGGTATCGCCGCAGACAGAACGGGTCCGCTTTGGCTGCCGCTTGATCCGCTCGCAGCGCTGGATCTGAAAGGTCGCCGGAAGGCGGCCTTTTTTGTGTGGATCTGCCTTTTGGCCGATCTCGTGTACTTGCCGACGCACCGACGGGTCGGGGCCGCTTGAGACGTAATGCACCTCTTTTGGTAGCTTCTCCGCCTGCTTGATGAACGCCGAGGCTGTCTTCTGGAGATAGCCTGTCACCTTGGCCAAGCTCGAGCGGCGGCGCAGCACACCCGTGCGGGCCGCCAGGAATGGCGCGATCTCGGACCGCTTGCCATAAACTCGTCCGCTCGCCTTCAGCGACGCGTGGCCTCACCTCACGAACATTTGCAGAGCGTGAGCTGACGACACCAAACCGCTTCAGATACGATCCGACTCATCTCGCTTTAGGACCGAATATCTGAATATCTATTGAGCTATACCTACTATCGGATCGGCCAACTAAGTAATTTGCTTACTATAAATGGCCTCTGCTCTTGATGCCCACCCTCAGCCGCGTTTGAATAACATATAATCTAGGCAAATACTTATATGCAAAAATCAGCGATTTATGTTGCGCTGTGTGATTGTGTTTCGGACAGCGCCACCATCTTCGTCGCATGATACGTGGACGGCGATCCCAGTATTGGTTTTCGATCGCAGTCTGCCTGTTCGGCATTGCCGCGCTGATAGCACTCTCGCATGCCTGCGTGTGGCTCGGGGTTAATTTTGCGACTGCGGGATTTTTGCTGTTGGTTGGCATCGCCTTGTTGTCCACACAGGCCAGTTTTGTCAGTTCCGCCGTTCTCTCAGTCGTCGCCGCAGGATGTCTGACATATTTCTTTAGCCCGCCGCTGTTCTCTTTTCACGTGGAAAGGCAAGATAATCTGGTCGCATTATTTGCTTTTCTCACGACCTCGATCACCATCACAGGGCTTGCCGCGAAGATCCGAAAGTTCTCTGAAGAAGAAGCCCGGCATACCCGCGCCGAACTCACCCGATACGCACGCGTGGCCATTCTCGGCGAGCTGACAGCTTCCATTGCGCATGAGACCAATCAACCGTTAGCGGGGATCGTCAGCAGCGGGGATGCCTGTCGGCGCTGGCTTGCAACCCAGCCGCCCAATATCGAACGTGCAAATCAATCGCTTGAGCGCATCATCCGGGATGCCGACCGGGCAAGCAAGGTTCTCGAACGCGTCCGGAATCTTGTCAAAAACACTCCCCCGCAGAGGACCAGGGTAATCCTCAGTGAGGCGATACACGATGTCATGGCACTGACTCGCAGCGATGTCCGACAAAACGAGATCAGACTGGAGACGCAATTTGCCGACGACTTGCCGCCCGTCTGGGTCGACCCGATTCAGTTGCAGCAGGTATGCTTGAATCTCATTGTCAATGCAATCGAGTCCCTCAAGCGCCTCCGTGATGGCCCACGAAACCTGCTCGTGCGTGCCGAGAAATATTCGTCGAATAACGTGCTCTTGACCATCAGCGATACCGGTTCAGGAGTCGATTTTGAGAACACGGAAGAAATCTTCAACGCGTTCTACTCAACCAAGCCCGACGGCATGGGCATGGGACTGGCAGTGAGCCGCTCCATCATCGAAGCGCATGGCGGGCGGCTATGGGTTTCAGGCAACTTGCCCCGCGGCGCGAAGTTTCAATTCACGCTGCCGCGCGCTCCTGACGAAGGCGCCACGAGATGATTGTCGAACGCCTCTCGCGTTCGTCGTCGACGACTCATCCGCGAGCGAACGTATCGAAGATCTTTTTCAGCCGACCGGGCTGTCCATCGTATTCTTCGGGGCGGCGTAGGGATTTCTTCGGGGCTCGCCCCGATGCACCTGGTTGCTTCGGTTGACGTCAGGGCGCCCCGGAATTCAATGGACTCGAGCGTCCGAAAGTCCCTGATAGAAGCCAGCCTTCGTGGCATATCGTCGCGGGTTGTCGCCCGAAATATCTCCTAAACTAGAGCAATAGAGCCCGGTTTTCGGCGTTAACGCTTTTGGCGTTCTATTCATTTTGATGGGCGGTCGTCCCAGGTGGAATATGCTATTAATCCCTGATTTCAAAAGGGAGGCACCGATTTCAAATCTCGTAGTCTCGATCATCGACGATGACGCGTCGGTACGGGAAGGAGCGGTCGACCTTTTGAACTCTGCCGGCTTTGCCGCAGCGACTTTCGAAAACGCCGATGAATTCCTCCGATCCGGTCGGATCGACGATGCCTGCTGCATCGTCGCGGACATGCGGATGCCTGGGATGTCTGGGCTGGAGATTCATGATTACCTTCTGCGGGCAGGAAAGAGCATCCCCACCATCCTGATAACAGCATTCCCCAAGGAGAGTGATCGCGCCCGCGCGCTTGAGTGTGGCGTGCGCGGCTATCTTTCCAAGCCTTTTAGCGGGAAGGACCTGCTTTCCAGCGTCGGCGCAGCTCTATCCTCACAAGAGGAGAAATCATCTTCCGACTTCCGTCCGCTACCGCGTGTCGGGGACTCTTACGAGAGGTCGTTGCACATTGAGGAACTGGACGGTCCTGCCGCGCTTGAGCGGATCGCTTCCGAATGGGAGCAGCTCGACGCCGAGGTGTCGCCACGCACCCCCTTTACAACTCCCGCATGGGCCAAGCTTTGGTGGCAACACATGCGGCAAGCCCGATCGACGATCCGCCATGAATTCTTCGTCCACGTCGTGCGCGACCAGGCTGACAGGCTCGTGGCGGTCGTTCCGCTGCTGATCACCCACCGACCTGCTTACGGTCCGCTGCAGCTGCGCCTGCTTCAGTTTTTTGGCGCCGCCGACGGAAGCCTAACCGAGCATCGTCACATAATATGCCGGGAAGATGATGAACCGGACGTCATCCAGGCACTCGCCGGATATTTGCTGGATCGCAAGGATAGATGGGACGTATTCGTTTGGACCGGCATCCGACGCGACGAAATCGTGCGTCACAGGTTCGGAAGTCTGCTGAAAATATACCAGGAAGTACCCGAATATCGCGTACCGTTGCCTGATACCTGGCAGAAATTCCGTGCAAGCCTGTCGACAAACATGAAGGAAGCTATACGCAAGTGCTACAAGCATCTTGCCAGGGACGGCCGCAGCTTCAACTTTCGCGCGGTGACGCGTCCCGAAGAAATATCGGCCTCACTCGGTCAGTTCCTTGCGTTGCACTCGCAACGAGCTCAGCTTACCGGGACGACAAAACATCGAGACTATTTCGCTCAAGCGCCGCACCGTGCCTTTATTTTTGATGTGGCACGCCATCTGGCGGAACACGACCAATTGCTTATTTTTGAGCTGGAGATCGACGGCAACGTCGTGGCATCCCGAATGGCGTTCTTGCTCGGAAATGAACTGTATCTATATTTTTCCGGCTACGATTTGGCTTGGCGCAAGTACAGCATCATGACTACGCTCATGTGCGAGTGCTTCAAATGGGCCATCGAACGTCAGGTGAAAGTCGTCAACCTGTCGAAAGGCAGAGACCGTTCGAAACTGCGATGGCGAGGCAGCGAAGTCATGTTTCACGACGCTCTTTTCATTTCGCCAACTTGGCGAGGTCGCATGATATCTCGTGCATACGATTTGCTGAGCCGCGAACCTGGCCGTTTTGTGAGGCTGACCCAGCGAACGTAGTGGACGCAAGACAGTCCAGCGTCATCTCGATCCCGTCCAACAGGCACCCTTTTTCCGATGCGTGCATTGAATCCTTGGTTTTGCTTACGGAACATCGGGGTTCGCTTATGAGGCATACAGCAGACCCCGCGGCAGTGAAGTTCGGCAGCCCGACATGACCCACCACGTTTTCGGTACAGTCGCCCCGACTGATCACTCGCATATCGTACCGTTCCGAACATCAGGAGCCAGCTCCCCTCTGTTCTGCTTTCCAGGCTCCGGCGGAAATGCCCATGTGTTTCAGGAAATGGCAGCGGCTGTTCCCGAGGGACATCCCGTGTATGCAATTGACATGGAACGCCTGTGTAACCTGAAGCAGGATTTCACCGTCGAACAGCTTGCTGCATTCTACCTCGATGTTGTCCGAACGATTCAGCGAAATGGTCCCTACTACCTTTGCGGATACTCGTTCGGCGGTCTCGTCGCCTATGAAATTGCGATGCGATTGATCGACCAAGGCCATAGCGTGGGGCTGGTCGCTTTGCTGGATGCGCCCAATCCAGCACTGATGTCGAACCTTTCAAAAACCGAATCCATGCAATTTCGCAAAACCTACCTGATTGATCGACTTAAGGCATATGGTCTCCAGCTAGCGCGTGGTCAACTCAAGGCATTCGCGGGCCGCGGGCTCGCGTTCGTCGTTTCTAGGAGTGGAGCAATCATCTGGCCTTTGATCAAGAAGGGCTTTCAGATCATGGAGCGACCCTTGCCGGGAATACTGCGTGCCAACGATCCTGGCTTCGTGAAAGCTGAGCGCAGCTACGTTCCGAGGCGCTATCCGAAGAGTCTGGTGTGCGTCCGCGTGCAAGATCGCGGAGCTGAATATGACCGCGATCCATCGATGGGTTGGGAAAACTGTGCCATGGGCGGTGTGGAAGTCCACGTTGTGCCGGGCGGCCACGTCGATATGATGAAAATGCCGAACGTACGCACCGTCGCCGACCTGCTGGCGACCTATTTGGACGGCGGCCGTGCAGTCGGAAGGGCCGGTTAGAGGCAACTTGTTGCAGGGTTACGCATTGGCGGTTAATCAAAGGGCCGGCGGTGACGCATTGCCCAGGTGCGGGACGGTAGCCTTACGCTCTCAACTCAGCCTACCAGGCGAAGTGAATCACGCCTTTGCCGGAATGGCTGCTGGTGTTGCCGGAAAATTCCCCCGTGAACGTCGCCGCGAGCGAAAAGCCGTTCAGCCACTTCATCTCGGCGCCAGCGCTTACCAGGGCTGAATCAGCAAAGGGACGTGCGCCATTCACCACGAAGCTGGCGCCCGGCAACGCCTGAAACAACGCGGTTACTGCCCGATCCGGATTGTAGTCGTGCGCCCATGCGGCCCGGCCGCGCAACATCAGCACCGCATCGCGTACCACGAATGATTTGTCGCTACGTAGGCCGAGTTCGCTTCGGGTATCGGTCGTGGTCTGCGCCGCGTAGTCAAGCGCGAACACTCCTGTACCAGCCAACGTCTGCTCCGCATAGGCAGGCAGCCGGAAGCTGATTGCCTGCGCCGCGGCGTAGGGCGTAATGCCGAAAAACGGTGTCACGAAGCGGTAGCCGGCCTCGAGCCTGCCTGACAGCGCATCGGCCCTGAAACGGCCCTGCAACGGGGCGAGGCCGGCCAGGGCCGCGGTGCGGTTTGTAGTGACGTCTTGCCAGCCATAGGCCAGCGCCGCCGAAACAAAGGCCGGGCCGAAATTATGCCGGACAAAGGTGCCGGCCTGAAAAAGATCGCCCGAACCGCTGCCAAGACCGTTGGCGAGCGAAAAGCCGGTTCCGCCTCCGGCGAGCGCGAAGCCGGCCAAAGTGTCCGGCGAAACCTTGTAGTCGGCGCCACCTGCCACGCCCCAGACGCGCGCGGTCAGATCCTGCGATCCGACGACGACATTTCCTCTGACGGTCGCAGTGCCGCCATAAGCCGCTCCCCAGACGTTCCAGGCGTTGACTGGCCGGGCGATCCATGGAGGCGCCTTGGATACCGTGGCAAAGGCATCGCGCTCACTGGGCGCGGCTAGGCGTTTTGCAGCGTAGGTCAAGGTCTCGTCGTCAGTCGCGAGCTGGGACGCACTGCCGCCCGCCGCCGCAAGTCCACCGATGCGCCCGGGCGCCGAATGATCGAGCAGCAGGTTGAGAAACAGGTCGTTGGCCTTGATCGAGGACTGGATGACGCCAGTGCCGAGTTCACCCGACACGATGCTCAGGCCTGCGGCGTTGAGACCCGCAAACGCCGTAGGAATACTGCCGGTAGCGTTGAAGAAATTGACCAATGCATTGCTGACGTT
>Ga0105249_10004077_pt1 | contig 12605 bp, 17 predicted proteins | sample KBSS44metaG_FD_81522 | JGI IMG/M metagenome (GOLD analysis project Ga0105249, IMG submission 81522) | Switchgrass rhizosphere microbial communities from Kellogg Biological Station, Michigan, USA - KBS S4-4 metaG | ecosystem: Host-associated > Plants > Roots > Rhizosphere > Soil | place... | reverse complement strand
GTGCGCTGGTTAATGATCTTTGTAGAACCGGTGTTATCCGTAAAACCGGGCTCAGGGAAAAGATGAAGGTTCCCAAAAGCCACTCCCGTATGACCGATATATGGGAGCGGACATAACCCTAGAGTTAGTGGTGGGCGTCCCGTAGCCCACCAGCCCTAGTGGCTTGACGTATCTCCCATGACGAGCGCATCTTGTGCGCCATAAACGACAAACGCCCCGTCTCGCAGCGGGGCGTTTGCCAAAGTGAATTGCCGGCCAAGGCAGAACGATCCCAAGGAATAAGGAGTCACGTTCTATGCCAGAATTTAATCCCCTTTCCCCGACAGGTCAAGCGCTAAGCGAGGCGGCATGGGAAGCTGCGTTAGCGGAGCGTGCGCTGGTTCGTCTGGTTCTCAGGCTGGAAGCAGCCGGGATGGAGCTTGATGCAGAGGGTATCGAGGTTATCGATGCTGTCTGCGCGCTGACTACCGGTATGATCGACGCGGCAGAGGCGGCTCTCCAAGAGCAGGTAGCTATCTCTCTCTCAGGGAGCGCTTATAGTGACTTTTGATAAGGGCTTCGATGACGATCCAGATGGACGCATAGCCAAGGCGGCGAGTGCGTTTCGGGCTGAACGAGATGCGCGTAACAGGAGGAATGGGGGTAACGGACTAAAAGATTCGTGGATAAAGGAGCCGGAATGGAACGAGGTTGAGCCTTCGGATCGGGAATATCCGTGGACGGGTGGGTCAGATAATGTGGGGATGGAAAAGCCCTGGTCAGAAGAGCAGTCTCCACCAAAAGCCAAACCCTCACGCTATCTGTTTGAGACGGTTGCGGACTTGAGGCTCTTACCGACTACGAAGTGGCTGGTGAAGGGCTGGATACCGGAGGAAACAACCGGTCTGATATACGGTAAGTGGGGGGCAGGCAAATCGTTTATCGCGTTCGATCTGGCGCTGCATCTGGCTTACGGCATGCCGGATTGGCATGGGGCTGAACTACCAGATGGCGGGTGCGACGTGCTGGTGATCGCCAGAGAAGGTGCGCAGGGATTCCTTCAGCGGATCGATGCGCTCAAGAAGCAATATAATATCACTGATGATTCGACCCGGATTGTGTTCATGCGAGCCAGCGTCTCATTCATGCGGGACGAGGATTTCGACAAGCTTCTGGAAGCGCTTGCAGCGCTCGGTATGAAATTCAAGTTTGTTATCATCGATACGGTGGCAAGGGTTCTCCCTGGTGCGGAGATGAACAAGCCAGAGGTGATAACGAAGTTCATGGAGCGATGCGCCATTGTCTCAGCGCTGACGCGTGCAGCCGTCGCCGGTATTCACCACGAGAACAAAGCCGGCACGATGATGGGATCGATCTATTTCGAGAATAATTCGGATTTCATTTACGAAGTGGTGCGCGTCGGCGAGGAAGGGGAGCCGCTGACTCAGGCAGAAGTTACCTGCACTAAAATGAAGGATAGCGTTGACGGCTGGAAGCGAACGATCCGATTCAAGACCGTCTCGCTTGCTACACTCGCTGATATGGATCGGTCAAGCCTTGTGATCGATAGCTTGGATGGAAGGCCGGTCAAGCGAGAGGATGGGATTCCACCAAAGGATACAGGCCGGCAGATGCTCCGAGTGATCGGAGATGCCTGGAACCAGGGCAGACCATTAAGCCACAAGGCACAAGCAAAGAGCGACGGGCGCTATGCGCAGAGAGTGCTGTCGCTCGCCTTTGAGATGTCTGCCGAACGCGTAGAAAAGGCTATCCTGGCGTGGCTGGATAATGACGTTCTGAGCTATGAGATTGTCAATCAGAATACGAAACAGAAGGGCTTGCGAGTGGTTGGAGGGCTCGATTGATGGTTGAGTTGATTTGCGGAAGTCAGACTAGAGGTAGTTCCGCAAAAAAAAGCTACTTCCGCAAAAAATATCAATGATTTCAATGAGTCGGAAGTTGCGGAAGTCTGTTTGCGGAAGTCCCGGAAGTAGAATGGCTAAGTGCTTGAAATCATTCGCGGAGGTTTGCGGAGCGGAAGTTCCCTCTACTACGTAGAGATGGGGGCCTTGCGGCCCCCCATCCGTAGTATCTTTGTAGCGGTTTTAAAACCTACATAGGAGATAGGAAAATGGCTAAGAAACCAATCTACGCTCAGGAGGCAAAATCCCTGGCTCCATCCTGGCAGCAGTCAGAGCCGACCTACACGGTAGGCAGGAGTCATATCGATGGGCTGGATCATGTAGCGCATACCCTGGAGAAAAAGTGGGGAGTGGGCAGGCTGCGTCTTCTGGTCCCTGCCGATCTGCGCGCCCGCTTCGACGCGCAGCAGCAGAAGGTGAACCACGCGATCTGGCATGGTGAGCTTGCGGATGTGGAACGTGAGACGCAGCGGATGGTCAATGCGTGGAAGCGACTGGATCACGTCGCCGAGGTGGAGGTCGGGGCGGAGAAGCTGTCCCCGGTGGTCTGGGAGGCGAAGATGGAGGACGGGAGAGTTCTCGCTTTCGTCAGGGACAGCACAGAGGCCTGGCACGTGCATCAAAGCGGGCGCAGGGTCACGACTTATTCGATGGATCAGGTGGTTGCCATCCTGGTGGAGAATGAGCGGAGGGTGAAGAGCGAGGCTTCGCCTCTTATCGCTTCGCGGGAGGAGGGGGAAAGGCTGGCGCTCCATGATAAACCCAACGGTCACGTTGAGCCTGTCAGGGATCGCGGCAGCGTCGGTGGATGGGGTGATCAGGTTCCTTTCAGCCCGGAGGTAAGGTGATGAGAGCCGAAGTTGTCGAGATAGCTCGTATCAATGCGAAGTGGTCGCTTGGGTATGACGATCTTCAGTGGATTCTGCGGCGTTATAAGGGGATTGATAAGCGCGACGGAAGCGACGTGTGGGAGAACGTTTCCTTTGTCACCTATTCAAAGGCGGCGTTGACGCGGTGCATGCGCGAGAAGATGGGGCTGAAGTGGAATGAAGCGCTGCCTGCGGAAGTAGAGAACTTGCTCTCGATACTTCCGAGCAACTTTCCTGAGTTTAAGGCGCAGAGAATGGCCGCATGGGGGGTTGGGAACCGCGTTGATGGGGTGGTCGGTAGTCAGGTAGCCGAGAAGGGTCAAAACGCTTCCGGCCCGATGGAGTAGGGGGAATGGCACGTCGGGGCAGGAAACGGCTCGTCAAAAGGCGGCAGCCGAACGGACAGCCCTGGAGGGCACCTGAGCACGTTCTGGCTGAGGAGGCTATGTCGGTAGCCCTGAATGCCAGAACGCGCGTGTACGGGCTTCCCTGTGGCCTGGTGAGGCATCAAGAAGCGGGAGATGCGTTCGGGAGGGCGTTTATGCGGGATAGCATATCGAGGAGCGAGCACGAGGCCGGGCTTGAGTACGAAAGCCTGTATCGGCAGTGGGTCAAGGTGGCGCTGATCAGACCGTTTGCTTCGTCGGCTGACCTGAATCGCTCGTCGGGTTATGATGGAGGAGACGGAGACGACCCGCTTTATGTCGAGCATTGCAGGCTGGTGAGCGAGCGGATCGATGGGTCACGGCGTGCCCTGGAGAGGGCGGGTCCGCTGTGCAGGCTGGCGGTCGAGACGTGGGTGGTCGAGCAAAGGGCCGCGTGGGGGCTGCTTAAGCCGCTTAGAAGCGGGCTTTGGGCGCTCGCGAGATTATATCGAATAAGAGATGTTGACACCAGATACGGTGTGGTCTAAACGCAATAAATACAAGATGCAACGAAGCGTCTAAAAAATACGCCCGCCTGGTAGCGGGCGTTGATTTTTCCTCATGGGTCACGGCGGTGTTTTTATCCCGTGACAAGGTATCCGGCATAAGCGATGGCCAGGCTTAATACGCCTATCGCCGGGGCATAGAGGACTAAGATCGCCAGCCCGAGTTTGTCGCGATAATCCATTGTTTTTACTCCTTTTCCTGCGGCCAGTCGTCGGGCCGGTAGCCGTCCAGATAGGCGCGGACAAGGCGCTCGGTAGTGCGCGATACGGGTCGCGTGTTGGTCCATTCCGCGTGCTCCATCCGGCGCACGTTGGTCTGGTTATGCCCGATCATGTGCGCGAACTGGGTCACGGTAAGACCCAGCCTGCGGCGGGCTTCATAAAGCTCTACAGGTGTCATGGGAAATTACTCCTATCCCTTGTGTGAGTGCCAGGTCGCTCCATTGTCGTGCGAGTGCGCGCCAATCGCGACCATCTGTTTGTTCACCTTGCGGCCGGAAAGCAGTTCGGCGCGTTCGATCTCGGCACGCGCCAGCGCTGAGCCCGTCGCCATGATGCGGCGGTAGGCGCAGGCGTCGGTCAGGCCGTCACGAGAGTTCCAGCCGGCGAAGTTGATCGCTCCCTGCGGCCCGATGTTTATCTTCACCTGTCGGGCTTTCAGCAGGCGGTCCAGATCGGTCACAGCCCTGGTCACTTCCGCTTTGCGCTCGGAAATGGTCTGGTTCGGCTTCAGGGTGTTCATGCAGGGCATCTGAGTTTCCTTTCGGGGTTTGCCACGATGGCGGGCTGCAAGAGCCCGACACCGTTCCAAGCCTTAGAAGTCGAATTGCAGGGTAGGCACGGGCGGGAACGCCTGGGCGCGTAAGCTGGGTGACAGGTTGTCAGCCGTCACGGGTTCCAGATCGATAGCGCGCCCGGTTTCGGGTATCGAAAGCTCAACGCGTTCTACGTTGGCTGGCTCGTCAAGGTCCAGGAAGGCCGTGCGGGCATCTGCGAGGGTCGCCAGCGCGCCCTGGTCTATTTTCAGTGCTGCCGCCTCGCCTGCCTTCACGATGTTTCTGGCGACGGCTCTGGCGGTCACTAAAGCGCTTTCCACGCGGGCGGTAGCTTCCGGCGTCAACATCTGTCCAAGCTGCCGCGCCTTGTTCGCCGCGTCGCGGATCGTCTTCGGCTCACAGTTCCGAACGCCACGTTCCATCGTCTGGATCAGGTCGGAAATCTCGGAGTTGATCGCGCGAACCGCCTCCACGTCATCATCGGCAATGCGGCCGATTATCACGTAAAGCTTTACGGTTGTGCGGGCGGCACGGGAGTTAAAGCCGTTCACAATCTGCTGCGCTTTGCTGACTGCCTCGTCCAAAGCGTCACGATTGGCGTTCGGGCAAAGCAGCCCAAAGGCGGAGTTCGAACACACGCGGGTGATTGCGTTGCGTGCGTCGGCGCGCGCCTTGATGCCGTCTTCGTATTCGGCCGGGTCCTGAATAACGCGTTCGGTCTCCCACTTCGCAACACGCTCGCCAGTCGCGTTGTAGTGATCCTGTTCGATGTCGCTGCGGAAGTAGGTCGCGTTGCCCTGCAAGGTGGTCTTAAGAGACACCAGGAGGCCAGGGCGAAGAGTGCTGATATTCGACATTGTGTTTCCCTTTCAGGTGAGCCGTAGCGGCTCGGATGGCGGTCCACAAGGGACCGGCACCCATGCTGCTACAGGTCGAGTTGACGTGCGCTGGTCGTGGTTGCCCTGTCCTGGGCTGCACTCGCCGGGCGGGCCTTGCCAACCGCCCACTGCCGCATCGTAGCGATTTTGTCGCCAGCGGTCTTCGACAGAGGCACGATGCTCTCAGCCGCCTCCAGGAGGTCGCTGGTGCTGATCTCGCGGGCGCTGTCAGCAAAGGCGATGAACAGAGCGTCCGGCACAAGGGCGGCCACTTCTGAGCCCGTGAACCCGTCGCACACTGCCGCAACGCGCCCGGCATCAATTACGAGGTCGCCGCGTCCATGCGCCCGCAGCGCTGCGCGGACGATTGCCGCACGCTCGGTCACGGTCGGCAGATCGATCCAGAATACCTCGTCAAAGCGTCCCTTGCGCAAAAACTCGGGAGGCAGGGCCGTCACATCATTCGCGGTCGCAATCACGAAGGCTTCTCCCTTGCGCTCCTGCATCCACGAAAGGATGGCACCAAGCGCGTCTGACGACACGCCACCATCACCTTGTGGTCCGGTTGATCCCGCAAGCGCTTTCTCTACTTCGTCAAACCAGACAACGCACCGTCCTACGCTCTCGATCACGGCGAACGCCTTGCGGAGGTTGCCTTCGCTCTCGCCAACAAACTTCGACTTGAGCGCGCCCAGGTCAACGCGCAACAGAGGAACCTTCCATGCGGTCGCAATAGCCTTTGCTGTCAGCGACTTGCCGCAGCCGCTTATACCGACAAGCATGGCACCTTTCGGGGCCGGCAGGCCGTAGGCACGGGCTTCCGGGCTGTAGGCTGTCCTGCGGGCCGCAAGCCACGTCTTCAGGTTCTCTAACCCGCCTACGCTGTCCATGCCGCCGGGGAGCGGGTCATACCATTCAAGAACGCGTTCGCGTGCGATAACCCGCTTCTTCTCGCTGGCAACCGTCACCGGGTCTATCCTGCGGGTCGTAACCAGCGAACGCGCGTAGCAGGCTGCCGCCTCTTCGCCCGACAGGCCAACGGCGCTGTCAATCGCAAGCTCTCTGGTCCCGTTCTGCGCTGCCGTCTCGCGCATTTCATCGGGGAGGCTGTTGATCGCCGCGTCAAGAATGGCGGCTATCTCGGCACGGTCTGGAAGCGGCCATTCGATCACGGTCGCATGTCCAGCAAGCTCGGGCGGGATTTCGCCGCTCGGGCTGATCACAATCACTGCCTGAGCCGACGCGCGGGGAGTTCCCGGCAGGGTCCGTGCGAGGTTGCGCAAGGGGCGGATCGTAAGCGGGCTGTTCAGGAATGAGTGAAGGTCCCGCATGATCCACACGTCACGCGAAGTGCCGGTAGCGGCGCGCGTGCTGATCGAAGCAAACATGGCGGTTGGATCGATCAGGTCGGGGTCTTCCTGCCGTCCGCTCATGTCGCACGGTCCTGCCGCGCAATCCCATGAATGTGGAACGTAGCCCGCGTTCGATGCGGCCTCGAACAGGTAGCGTTCTGTCCGTGCCTCTTCGCGCGTCACAATCCAAAGCAGCGGATTGCGGGCGCGTAACAGGGCTGTCACGTCTGCCGCGACGGTCTGGCTGCGGGTGAGGGTGGAAGCGGTCATTCGTTGGTCCTTTTCAGGTGAGCCGCAGTGGCTCTCGGCAGGTTTGCCGTTCCTACCCTCCACGCGGGAGGGTAGTGGCTGCAAGCCCATTTAGCGATGCCGCTTGTGTGTTCTGAATTTCAGGTGGCTTGGGCCTACCGTAAAAAAGGTAGCATTTCCGTCATGCACCATACGGCGGCAATAGCCTAAGAAGTAAGCATAGTAGCAGTTCTTGATTTCACAAATGTCAATGATGGTCTGCCCGGTTGGGCTGGTGAGCCATAGTGTGTAAGTAAGTGACATTTTGGTAGGTTCTCCTTAGAGCGGGACGCAATGTCCCCTGCCCGTGTTGGGCAATCGAAGATTGGGGCCACGGGACGCGAGAAATCAACTAATCTGCGGTTGAAACGTAGGTTGAATTATCACGAGAGCGTGAGAGAGAGGTGTTAGGTATGGGCGAAAGGACGGGAAACCCCGTGGGTCGTCCAAGCGAATATAGGCCCGAGTTCTGCGAGAAGGTGGTTGTGCTTGGGGAGAAGGGATATTCCAAAGCAATGATCGCCGGGGAGCTTGGCGTGGTGCGTATGACGCTGGATGTTTGGTGCAAGGAATGGCCCCTATTTAATGACGCCATGGATCGCGCGCGCGAAGCTTCGCTCTCCTGGTGGGAGGCTCAAGGCAACGCTGGCATCTGGTCGAGGGAGTTCAACGCGAACGCTTATCGGCTTCAAGTGCTGAACCGTTTTCCGGCCGATTGGAGGGAGCGGACAGAGATTAGCGGTCCTGGCGGCGGTCCTATCGAGACTACCACGGTTGACGCGTCCGCCTTGGCGACGGCGCTGCTCGGGGTGCTCGCAAAGGCGGGCGCGGGCGACGACACTAAGAAGGAATAGAGAACGCGCGCGCGGCAAGTAGCGTGCCAACTGCTTGCATAGCAGTGGATCGGGCGCATTAACCCGTTGATAACGTTGAGGTTTACGCCATGTCCGACGCTGGGGGTAACGCCATGGGTAACGGATGGGTGTATATGCCTGTCAAGCTGGATGGGCAGAGCGACCTGGACGACATCCTGGCACGGCTCATCCTGCCGCCTGGGTGGGTGCCGGCTGTGTGTCCGCCTGAGGTAGAGCTTGAGCCTGCACGTGAGCCTAAGCATAGGGGCAGGCGTGCCATGCGGGCTGAGTGCTGGCCTTTCCCCGACACGCGCTAGGGCGGCGGGCGCAGGGCGGGCGGCCTGGGGCAGCAGGGCAGGCGCGCCCAGGTGGCGGGGGCAGGCCCGGCCGGAGCGGCGCGCGCCTGCTGGAGGGGGCCCCACTCCCCACATTTTTCCTCCGAAAATTATTTTTCTACCCGCGCACATGACTTACAACCAATGGTTACACAACCTGACATCTGGGGCTGGTTCGCTACCGGTCTGACGCTGGTGGCAATAGCGCTTTACGTATGGGGAAGGTGATGACTGCCTCATGTGCGACCTGTTTCTGTGTGAGGACTGTGAATGACAGGTTGTTATGCACGTGGCGACCTCCTGTGACGATGCGCGGGATGACGGGGTACACGAGTCGTGGCGGGGTGATGGTGACGGTTGCATCCGAGATGCAGGCGCGTCTGACGACGGCGGATGACTGGTGTGATTCGTGGCGTCAGGGTGGTGACGTGCCTGTGGATTGGGCGAGTGACAACCGGAGTGAGCCGGGCGTGGATGAGGAGATAGTTAATGCCGCAGATGGCTGATCCGGCTGAGTCGTATTCGCTGGTTACGCCGAGTGATGAGACGGTTGTGGGCTGCCGGTTTTTGTATGTTGGTGGTGCTGGCACGGTGGTTATTCAGCCGTATGCCGGTGCGACAGCGGTGTCTTTTGTGAATGTTCCGGCCGGGTCGTATCTTCCTGTTCAGTGCTACCGGGTGATGAATGCGACGACAGCGACTGGGATAGTTGCTCTTGGGGGGCGGATTCCGGCATTCACTCCGTTGCATCTTGGGTCTTCGCTTGCCGCGTGGTGGAGTGCGGACGATCATGGCACTGCGCGTATGGTGGACGATGGGGCTGGTGTGATCAGCCAGCATAATGATCGTGTCGGCGGCATGGCACTCAACGGCACGACGACGCAGCGGCCGTTGTGGAAGGCAGCTTCGTTCAACGGCTTTTCCGAGGTGCTGTTTGACGGCGTCGCCAATGTGCTGTTTTCGACTGGCATCGGCTCGCTGCCGGTGGCTTCCGTGGGTGGCGAATTGTGGTTGCTGTGTCGTCAGTTGACGGCCGGGGCCACGGCCGGAACCAGGGTAATGATGTCCTGCGGCACGCAGGCAGCCGCGTCGCTGCGCGGCCTCTATCGGATGTCCGTTTCCAGTGTCAACCGGGCCGCCGTTCATGACGGCACGACAGCGTTGACCGATACTCTGGCTGATCTCTCGTCCTACGCCATCGTCGGTGGTGCCTGGGCGGGCACGACGGAAGAGGGGCGCATCAACGGCGCGGTTTTCTCGCCTGCATCAGCCACAATTGCCAGCCTTAACACCGGCACGACGCGATTGGCACTCGGTGCGAGTGCCGGCCTTGCATCGTTCGCCAACATCGGTGTCAGGCACGCCTTTGTCACCACGACGCTTACTGCGCTGCAACGGCAGCAGATGGAAGGCTGGCTGGCGTGGGACGCCGGGTTACAAGCAACCAGCATTTTACCTGTTAGTCATTTATATAAAACGGTGAGGCCATAAGTAATGGCATTTGATCCGACTGCTTTTTCAGCTATAGTTCAGACTTTGGCTGGAGGACAGTTGCGTATTTTTGCCTATGCAACGTCGGATGATTTAGAGATAGTTAGTGAGGTTGGCTACTTTATACGGATTGGAGGGTATGGTGGTTATGGCGCGAAGGTTGGTGATCTTATTGTTGTTATAGTTGGCGCGGCGAGCGTACTTACATCGATTACGGCTATTGATGAAGATGGTAATGGAACTATCGTTGCGACAGAGACACAGAACACGCTGCGTCATTTTGGTGCGATTGGAGATGGCATTGTTGATGATACTACTGCTGTAGTAGCGGCTTTTGCGTCTGGACTGCAGTTGGATGGGGAGGGGTTGACTTACGGCGTTAACGGTAATGTCACGATACCTGATGGTATTGTATTAGAGGATGCCGTTTTCAAGCAGCTTGCTCCGAATGTAACCAATCGGCGCACGTTGGTTAAGACGACTGGATCGGGGCCTATTACGTTTCGGCGTGTTGCGGTTGATCGCAATGGGGCGACTACGGACGGGACGATTTCTGATACTGCTGGCATCTGGATTGCCAACATCGACGACATTTATTTTGAGGATGTGGAAGTTTATGGGAACGGCCTCGGTGCCGGGATAAATCTTATTAGTTGTGATCGCATACATCTGGTTCGTCCGCATGTGCATGACATGCGTTGGGGAGCCGCGACCGATCCGGGTTCTGAGAAGATAGTCGGGTTGTGGGTGCAGTCCTGCACGAATGTGAGGATTGAGGAGCCGCACATCCATGAGTTAACGGGGGAAGTGTTCTGGGGCTCCGGGCAGGTTATTGACACGACGCTTGGGCTGCAATGGCGGCATTACGGTCTTAATGCTTATAAGGCGGCATCGGACGGCACGACTGGCGCGACGCCGCCGACGCATATATCGGGAACAGTTTCGGATGGTGCGGTGGACTGGCTGTATGTCGGGCCGTCAGCCACCAATGCGCGGGCTTATCAGTGTGACGGGTTGGACCCTGGTGGATGCACTAATGTCAGCGTAGAAGGAGGGCATATTTATCGTGTCTGGGAAGGAACGGACATCAGCGGATCAGCCATCAACCGCAACATCTGGTTCTACGGCACGGTATTCGAAAACTGTGATGCCTACGGCTACAAAGCAGCGCATCGTTGTTATGACAGCGGGTGCGTTGGTGTCCGCTCGATAGGGGCCGGGCGGGCTTGTTTCATTGCCAGTTCGGGAAACAATCTCGGCGACCGTGGTGATAATATCAAGTGGATCGGCTGCAATGCGCTTGATGCCGGTGCGGTTCTGACGTGGCCTGGGGTTGTGGCATCCGGCTTTCATGTATCGGGTGCGGCGAATGCCGCGACCAATGTGTTAGCCGCTTATTGCCTGGCTATTGATCGGCAGACTGTGCCGACGATGACAATCGGGTTTCGTAACGAGCCGGCGCTGCCGGCCAATTTTGTCGCCGTCGATTGCCGGGCGGTTGGCTATACGTCAAGCGAGTTCAATGGATTTACGACCGGTAACGTGCAACTCGCTGCCACTGATGGCTCAATATCGATTTCAGGCGATATGGCTATTTCAGCCAAGTTGACCACGAGAGACCTTAGAGCCACACGATTTTTGCAGACTTCTCGGCAGGCGGTGGTGCTCGCTAATGGGCTGAATAGCGATATCGTCATTTCCTCCAGTTATCTTAGTGTATCGGGGCCGTCAGGTGCGTTCAGCGTGGGTGGATTTATCAATGTTAATACGACGTTAGATGGAACTCATTTGTATCTACATAATCCTTCTGCTTTTGATATGACAATTGTGAGCGAAGACCTATCATCGGTAGCGGCTAATCGTATATTAACATTAGCTACGGGTGGCGATGTGGTGATGACTGCTCAGTCCTTTGCCCATTTTATTTATAATGTTGGTTCATCGCGTTGGATAATGGTCTCGTCTAATGGCTAGTGAATAGGATAAGGAGACTTCGCAATGCCCCAGATGGCTGATCCAGCGACGGATGCTCGTGCGGTAACGCCGAGTGACACGACGGTACTGGAGTGTCGTGCTTTGTATGTCGGCGGTACCGGGATAGTAGTAGTGATGCCTTATCCAGGAGGCACGGCGGTATCTTTTGTCGGGGTATCGGCCGGGACGTTTATGCCGGTGAATTGTTATCAGGTGATGGCGGCTACGACTGCCACCAGCATTGTGGCGTTGTACTGATGCTACCTGAGCGGAGATGTTCATGCGTGAACGACTAAGCGAAGCGAGGGAGTGAGCGCATGCTTGGTCTGGATTTATCACTGACATCGTCGGCTGTTCATATGCGACGGGACGGGGTGTGGGTACCGTCCGATCTTGGTTCTGTGCTTAATTCGCATTGGACGGCGGATGATCATGGCACGTCTAACATGACGGATGACGGGTCGGGGTTGATCAGTGCATGGAAGGCGCGGGTGAGCGCTGTTAATCCGATTGCTGTAACAACGGCTCGACCCACATGGACATCTACGGCGTTTAATACGCTTTATACCGGGATGACGTTTGACGGGACGACTGATGTTATTGGGACGGCTACGGGGGTATCCGGGCTAATTACTGGGGCGACGGCTGGTTATATTTTTACGGTAGTTGATCAGACGGCGTTGGTTGCTGATACTGGGCAGCGGACGATAGGTGGGTATGGTGCGACTGGTGCGGGTGGGGGGAGGTTTTTGTTACGGACGGTGACGAGCGGTGCCAACCGGCTGAGGATCAGCACTGGGACGGCTGCGCCTTTGGATGACGTGAGCGTTGATTTCAGCAGTAGGCACATGGTGCTGGCTGGGTTTGCGGCGTCTGGGGTCATATCTGGGTGGATTGACGGGGCTGTTACGTCTCCAGCGACGAGCGCGACGACCGTTCCCAACACGGGGACGAGT
>Ga0105249_10004076_pt1 | contig 12606 bp, 10 predicted proteins | sample KBSS44metaG_FD_81522 | JGI IMG/M metagenome (GOLD analysis project Ga0105249, IMG submission 81522) | Switchgrass rhizosphere microbial communities from Kellogg Biological Station, Michigan, USA - KBS S4-4 metaG | ecosystem: Host-associated > Plants > Roots > Rhizosphere > Soil | place... | reverse complement strand
GGCCCCCACAAATATAGAGGTGAAAAGTACTAAACCAAAGGAATTGACTCCAAGGTCGTAAATTTCTCTCATCAGTAGCTTCATGAAAACCTTCATTTTCTGAGGTTTCTGGAAGGTCTTTCCCAGAAGCATAAAATATTCGCCAATTGCGCCAAAAAGTTTTAACATGCTGCGAAATTAATGTTTTTATTTAAATTAAGAATTTTTGCATCTGCCTGCTCCGAATGAACAGTTTGCAAAAATGATCTTTGAAATGTCTTGGTTATGGAATGTTCAGGTACTTATGAGTCTGTACAGAAGCCTGCCATTCCGGGTGTTCTAATATATAATCCGTAATCTTAGGGTACATTTCATCTCTCTTACTCCATTCACTCTGAAGATAGCGTTTACAGTTGTCAGAAACATTAGCGGACTGCTCTTCCGCAAATTTGAAATCGTTGTTATTGAAAACAATAACCTTTAATTCGCTGGCTTCTTTGTAAATATCTTCTAATGGTAAACCTGTTTTTTTCGGGGACAGTGTAATCCAGTCCAAATGCCCACTCATAGGATAAGCACCAGAAGTCTCAATATGGATGGTACAACCCAATTCTTTTAATTTTGATGTCAGAATTTCAAGATTCCACATCAATGGTTCACCTCCTGTTAAAACAATTGTTTTACAGTATTTTGCTGCGGTTTCTGCAATTTCCTCTGCATTCATTAACGGATGTAAATTCGGATCCCAGCTTTCCTTTACATCGCACCAGTGACAGCCTACATCGCATCCGCCTAAACGAATGAAATATGCAGCTTTTCCTGTATGAGCACCTTCTCCTTGTAAAGTGTAAAAATGCTCCATTACAGGGAGCATTTTACCTTCTTTTAATAAAATATCTTGTTCTTTATTCATTTTCATTAATCATTATACACTGATGTTTTGTAGGCAATCAGAGTATTTTTCATCAGCATAGCTCTGGTCATTGGACCAACACCTCCCGGAACCGGAGTAATCCAGCTTGCTTTTTTCTCACAGCTTTCAAAATCTACGTCTCCTGCCAGGTGATAGCCTCTTTCTGAGTCATCATCTACTCTGGTAATTCCTACATCAATAATTACTGCACCTTCTTTGATCATTTCTCCTTTCAGGAAGTGTGGATCTCCAAGAGCGGTAATTACGATATCAGCCTTTTTTGTGTATTCTTCTATATCTTTAGTATAAGAGTGTGTAAGGGTTACTGTAGAGTTTCCAGGGAAGTCTTTACGTCCCATAAGTATACTCATCGGACGTCCTACGATACGGCTTCTTCCGATAATTACACAGTCTTTACCTTTTGTTTCAATATTGTATCTTTCTAATAGTGTCAGAATCCCGAATGGCGTTGCCGGAAGGAATGTATCCATTTCCAATGCCATTTTTCCAAAGTTTTCAGGGTGGAAACCATCTACATCTTTTCTTGGATCAATTGCCATAATGATCTTTTCCTGATCAATCTGCTTAGGCAGAGGTAGCTGAACGATAAAACCATCTACATGTTTTGATTTATTCAGTTCCTCTATTTTCTCCAGAAGTTCAGCTTCAGGAACAGTTGCAGGAAACTTAACTAGTGAAGAGGAGAAGCCTACTTCTTCACAGTCTTTTACTTTACTGTTTACATATGCTTTACTTGCACCATTGTTTCCAACAAGAATTGCAACTAAGTGTGGAGCACGTCTTTTGTTGGAAAGAATTTTCTGAACTTCTTCCTTTATTTCCTGTTTTACTTCTTTGGATACTTTAAGCCCGTCAAGGATTTGTGCCATTTTTCTTTCTTTTTACTTTATTTAGATTTATCCGATTTATTTATGCTTTTTGTAGAAATTAATCAGCCCGTTGGTAGAACTGTCATGTGATGTAATTTCTGCAGTATTTTCTAGTTCCGGAAGGATTTTGTTTGCCAAAGCTTTTCCTAATTCTACACCCCATTGGTCGAAGCTGAAAATGTTCCAGATAACGCCCTGAACAAAAATTTTATGCTCGTAAAAAGCAATAAGCTGTCCCAGAGTAAATGGTGTTAATTCTTCAAAAATGAAAGAATTGGTAGGTGTGTTACCTGTAAATGTCTTGAAATTGGTTAAAAAGGCAATTTCTTCTTCATTTTTTCCAGATGCTTTTAGCTCAGTAATTACTTCTTCCTTTGTTTTACCAAAAGCTAAAGCTTCTGTCTGTGCAAAGAAGTTAGACATTAATTTGTCCTGGTGATCACTAAGGTTATTGTTTGCTTTTGCATATGCAATAAAGTCAGCAGGGATAAGCTCAGTTCCCTGGTGAATCAATTGGTAGAAAGCATGCTGACCGTTTGTTCCCGGCTCTCCCCAGATGATAGGTCCTGTTTCGTAATCTACGAATTCACCATTTCGGTCAACAGATTTACCATTACTTTCCATATCTCCTTGTTGCAGGTATGCTGCAAACCTGTCAAGATACTGGCTGTATGGTAATATCGCATATGAACTTGCATCGAAGAAGTTGCGATACCAAACACCTAATACCCCCATTAATACAGGAATATTGTTTGCAAATTCTGTATTTCTAAAGTGCTTATCTGTGTCCTGTGCTCCGCGAAGTAATTTTTCGAAGTTGTCGTATCCTACAGCTAGTACAATACTTAATCCGATTGCACTCCAAAGCGAGTATCTTCCGCCAACCCAGTCCCAGAATTCGAAGATATTTTCTTCTGCAATTCCGAAATTCTTTACAGCCTCAACATTTGTAGAAAGTGCTACGAAATGTTTTGCAACATCTTCCTCTTTTCCTGCCTTCAGGAACCATTCTTTTGCAGAAAGAGCATTGGTCATTGTTTCCTGAGTGGTGAATGTTTTGGATGCAATGATAAACAAAGTTGTTTCCGGATTCAGATTTTTGACAACTTCAGCAATATGATTACCATCTACATTAGATACGAAGTGTGTGTTTAATCTTGTTTTATAATGCTTCAGCGCGCTGCAAACCATTACAGGGCCAAGGTCAGAACCTCCGATCCCGATATTTACAACATCTGTGATTTCTTTTCCTGAAAACCCTTTATGCTCTCCTGAAATAATTTTTTCAGAAAAAACTTTCATCTGGTTCAGTACTCTCTGAATATCTTCATCGATACTCTTACCATTTACCACAATCTTTTCTTCTCCAAAATTTCTAAGGGCAGTATGAAGTACAGCTCTGTTTTCAGTCTGGTTAATCAGGTCTCCGGTAAACATTTTTTCGATGGCGTTCTTCAGTTGGCACTCTTCTGCCAGTGCTAAAAGAAGCTGAAAAGCTTTTTTATCTACAAGGTTTTTTGAAAAATCAAACAGAAGGCTCTCCTTCTGGATAGAAAACTCCGAAAATCTGCTTTTATCTTCTGTGAAAAGCTGCTTCAGATCGAAATCTGTTTCTGCGAAATGCTCTTTTAGTTGTGCCCAGGCTTTGGTTTCAGTAGGATTGATTGTGTTTAAAGACATTTTCGTAATCGTTTTAAGACGCAAATTTACGCAATCGTATTGAATTTTTTACTTTTTTGAGTATGAATAGATTGTAAAGTAAAAGGACTGCATTTGCAGTCCTTTTACTTAGTCATTTACTGTTGGTTTTGGAGATTTTGGTCGTTTCACGCCTTTAGCGCGAACAAACCATATAATTCCTGCTACAATAAGAGCAAATGGCCATAAATTTAGCAGAAGGATAAAAAATTGTTGAATAAGATAAAATCCGTTGATGATAGATAATTTAGCCTCATAAAAGAAGTTGGTTTTATACTTTGCATCTATCGATTTGGTATTTGTTACAGCTATTTCTGCAACTCTGGTGTTGGGCTCCTTTATACTCAGATTTACAGTACTGTAAGCAATATTATCTTTAAGATTATAAGAATCTATAATATTCTGATTGTGATCTCTTTCATTGTTGTCCCCTTGTTCCACAGATGTGGTTGTAGGCTTAAGCTTTTCGATATTGCCTTCTTTTTTCTTCATTCTTTGCTGTTCCAGCTGGGCCATTTTGATATTCGCTGTTACATCTTCGGCATTGATGATTCTGGAATTTAAAAACAAATTTTGGGTATTAATCTGCTGCAGGAAATCTGCCAGTTGCATGGTGGGTACTTTTACAACCATATCATTCTGCATATTTGACTTTTTTACCATAACAGCTTTGTCATCAGACTGGTTATAAGTTTCCTCTGATAGCAAATTGTTTTTGAGTTCACTGTTGATGACATAACCTCCTATTTGTTTCAGCTGATTTTCTATTTTAATAGTTGCGTCATAGACGTCTTTAACCTCCATGTTTACTGTTGCTGTTTTTACAAACTCTTTACCTTTTACCTGTGTAGAGGCTGCAGAAGAGATACTGTCTCCGGTAGATGTAGGGGCTTCTGCTGTTACTGCTTTTGCGGATTCATAATTTGCATCAGACATAGAAGCAGATTCCTGTTTTTTGCAAGAAAAAACACTAAGAATAAGTACAGATGCAAGGGCTAGATTTAATGTGTTATTTTTCATAATTAGAATTTTTGATCGTTAGCTATTCCAAAGATCTAAAAGTTCTGATCTGGCCACTTGAAAATTGAGCGCAAAATTCTTGTAAATGAATTTTGGTTTTTAATGAATTGATAATTAGTTCTTTGTAAAAAAAAATATTTCTCTTTGATGAGGGTTAGGCTATTAGATAAGTATAAAAAAACCGCCCAAAAAATTGGACGGCTAATTAAATATTTAGTGATTAGTGTATTTAGCTGATCAGATTTTTGTATTTGCTGCTGTTGTCTATAAGCATCCAAAGATTGATTAATGCTAAAGGAGCCGCAATAGGTAAGCCAGTAGTGTCTTTCAGGTTGTGCAGAACAATACCTACCATAACAGGAAGGATAATAATAGCTCCCAAAGCTCTTGTTTTAGGGAAGATAACCAATAGTCCGCCGGTAATTTCAACAACGGCTACCAAAGGAAGAAGCCAGCCAATTTCCATAATAGCTCCAAATATTTTTTTCTGCTCTTCGGTTAACTGTGGGGTTGGCATGAAATGGAAAAACTTATCTAGCCCAGCCTGAATAAACATTAGCCCAAACAATAGGAAAATGATGAATTTTACAATTTTCATAATTTTATAATTTAATAGTTTAGACCAAAGTTATAAAAAATAAACTTCACAAAATATGTGAAGTTTATAATTATATTGGTTTTATGTTGTGAATGACTAAAGTGCTATTTCTACTACTTCTTTCATTTTATTTACATAATGAATGTTTAGATTTTTAAGATATTCTTTCTTTATTTCTTCAACATCTTTACGGTTGGCCTCGCACAAAATGACATCTTTGATACCAGCACGTGTTGCAGCTAATAATTTTTCTTTAATTCCACCTACAGGAAGAACTTTCCCACGAAGTGTAATCTCTCCGGTCATCGCCAGATTAGATTTTACTTTTTTATTGGTAAAACTGGAAACCATAGAAGTCAGCATTGCAATACCTGCAGAAGGTCCGTCTTTAGGGGTAGCACCTTCAGGTACGTGAATGTGGATGTTTTTATCCGTTAGCTGTTCTTCCGTCATACCCAGTTCTTCATACTTAGCTTTGATGTATTCTAAGGCGATAGTAGCTGACTCTTTCATAACATTACCTAGGTTACCGGTCATTGTTATGGTTGTGCCTTTACCTTTAGATAATATGCTTTCAATAAACAGAATGTCACCACCTACGCTTGTCCATGCAAGTCCGGTAACAACTCCTGGTACATTTGTTGTTTCAGAAAGGCTTTTAGGGCGAGGTACTCCAAGGATTTCATCAATCTTTTCTACAGTAATTTTTGAATCATATTCCTGCTCCATTGCTTTTTGTAAAGCAACCCAGCGAACAACAGAAGCAATATTTTTTTCCAGCCTTCTTACACCGCTTTCTGAAGTATGAGCCTCAATGATATGGGCAATTTCCTTATTTCCTAATTTTATAGCGTCGGATGTTAATCCGTTTTCTTTTAGCTGCTTACTGATAAGGTGTCTTTTGGCAATTTCGGTTTTTTCTTCCAGTGTATATCCAGAGATATCAATAATTTCCATTCTGTCTAACAACGGACGCTGTACAGCTCCAAGGTTATTGGCTGTAGCAATAAACATTGCTTTGGACAGATCATATCCATATTCTAAGAAGTTGTCGTAGAAAGAATTGTTCTGTTCCGGATCTAAAACTTCCAAAAGTGCTGAAGACGGATCACCGTGTACACCAGTACCAATTTTATCAATCTCATCTAAAACAATGACAGGGTTAGATGTTCCTGCTTTTTTTATTGCCTGAAGGATTCTTCCGGCCATAGCACCAATATATGTTTTGCGGTGGCCTCGGATTTCGCTTTCATCATGAAGTCCTCCTAAAGAGATACGGATATACTTTCTTCCCAAAGCATCAGCAATAGACTTTCCTAAAGAAGTTTTACCAACTCCCGGAGGGCCTGCAAGACATAAAATAGGAGATTTCATGTCGTTTTTCAGCTTTAGAACAGCCATGTGTTCCAGTATTCTTTTCTTGATATCCTCCAGTCCAAAATGAGCTTTGTCCAGAACTTTTTGTGCTTTCTTCAGATCAAAAATATCTTTAGAATAGGTTGCCCATGGCAAATCTGTAAAGAAATCCAGATAATTACGCTGAACGTTGTAATCTGGTGAATTAGGGTTTTGTCTTAACAGTCTGCCTAATTCTTTCTGAAAATGCTGTTCAACATCCTCATTCCAGCTTTTCTTTTGTGCTTTCTCGCGAAGTTCGTCGGCATCACCTTCTGGTCCGCCTCCTAATTCTTCCTGAATAGTTCGGATCTGTTGGTTAAGGAAATATTCTCGTTGTTGTTTATCCAGATCGCGACTGGTTTTTTGGTGTATCTGATTTTTTAATTCTATTTTCTGGAAATCTTCAGATAATAACTCGTAGCATTTGGCTGCGCGCTGATAAAGATCTTTAATTTCTAATAGCTGCTGCTTTGTCTCGGTTGGAAAACTTGCGTTAGAGCATATAAAGTTGAGCAAATCTGCTTCTCCGGTAATGTTTTTTACAGCAAAGTTGGCTGCATTTGGTATATTAGGGTCGATTTCGATAATGCGCAGTGAGATATCCTTGATGTTATCTATTAAAGCAGCAAATTCCTGCTTGTCCTTTTTAACTTCTGTATCCTTTAATCTGGTAATTTCGGTGGTAAAGTAAGGTTCCTCAGTCAACATCTTTTTTACTTTACAACGGTCTACACCTTTAATGATGGCTGTGATGTTTCCTTCAGGAAGGTTAATAATCTTCAGGATCTTACCAAGGGTTCCGATCGTATTCAGAGAAGATAGTGTAGGTTCTTCTTCTGACGCATTTTTCTGGCTTACTACTGCGATAAGTTTGCCTTGTTTGTGTGCTTCCTGCAGTAGTTTAATTGATTTTTCTCTTCCTGCTGTAATAGGCATAATTACTTTAGGGAAAAGAACGATGTTGCGAACTGCAAGTAATGGGAATATTTTTTGGTTTTTCTCAGTTTCTTTGTCTATACTGTCTTTTATTTCCTCTTCAATAATGTTGAAACCTTCTTCTAAAAAATCTTCGATTTCTAATATTTCTTTGTCACTCATACTATGTCAGTTTGTCATAAAAAAATAAACTCCGTTTCAGCTTCGTATATAAACAACTGAATTTTCGGGAGTAGCTAAGATGGCACAATAGATATGCCATTGTGAAATAATTTTTTTTTTAGGACAAAATTTCTGCTTTCAAAATTATTGAGGTATACTAAAAAAAATTCTTTATTCCATTAAAAATGTTTATTTTCGCACCTTGATATTCAATAAAAGTTTACAAATAATTTTAAAACGAAAATACATTATTAATGGCAGTTTTAAGTGAAATTAGAAAGAGGCCTTGGATCCTGATAGGTTTTTTAGCCATCGCGCTTTTGGCTTTCCTGGTTAATCCAGATAGCTTGGACAAAGTATTTGGTAAAGACCCTAATATTTTAGGAAAAGTAAACGGAGAAAAAATCACCCGTGAAGAACTGGATGATCAGATTTTTCTTTTACAACAACAGTCTCAGGGACAGCCTAGAGAGGCTTTAGAAGAGCAGGCATGGCAAATGATTATTCAGTCTAAACTAATCAAACAACAGTTTGAAAAAATGGGGCTGAAATTAACTGACGAAATGTTCTGGAATCAAATTCAGTACGATCCGATGTTTGCTCAAAATCCTCAATTGGTAGACGAAAAAGGGAACTTTAAAGTTCAGGAACTTAAAAAAGAAATTGAGGCTATGAAAGCCCAGAACCCGGAGCAGTATGCTAACTGGCTTAAAATGAGAAAAGGTATTGAATACCGTATCATGGCAAGACAGTTCTTTGCAAACGTTACTGCCGGAGTTACTGCCAACAATAAAGAAGCGGCTGAAATCTTGAAAGAAAGAGATCAGCTAGCAAATATTGATTATGTGAAAGTAGATTATGCTGCATTTGCACGTGTCAATAATGTAAAAGTTACAACTCAGGATCTTGCAGACTATATTAAAAAACATCCATTGATGTTCAAAGCAGATCCAAGCAGAAATATTGGGATAGTATTGTTCCCGGCTAAACCAAGTGCTCAGGATGAGGCTGCTACTCAGACAGAAATTAACAAACTGAATACTCAGGGTGTTGATATGGGTGCAGGCGTTGAAAGCTTCCAGAATACAAAGAACGATTCAATGTTCGTTACTGTTAATTCTGACGTACCTTTCAATTCTCAGTTCTTAGCATTGGCTCAGCAGCCAGAAGAAATCAGAAGCTTCTTAGGTGGTGCAGCTGTAGGACAGTCATTCGGACCATACAAAGTACAAGACCGTTACTATGTTGTTTCTAAATTAGTTGGAAAACAGCCTAGCGATTCTGTAAAATCAAGACATATTCTTATTGCTTTCAAAGGAAGCCCGGCTGATCAGGCAGGAAAAGAGAAAAGAACAAAAGAGCAGGCTAAAAAACTTGCAGATAGTATTGGAGTTGTTGTAAAAGCTAACCCTGCTAAATTTACCGAGTTCCTTAAGTTTTCAGCTGATCCGGGATCTGCTGCACAAGGAGGTGAATTGGGATGGACTACGCCAGAAACGCCATTTGTTCCTGAATTTAAAGCGTACTTAGCTGCAAATCCAAAAGGAGCTACAGGAGTTGTTGAAACGCAATTTGGTTATCATATCATCAACATCGAAGATAAGAAACCAGGAGCTATGGGCTACAAAGTGGCTAATCTTGTAAAAGAGATCAAAGCTTCTGATAAAACAAATAGTACCGTATATACTGAAGCAAATAAATTTATTCAGGAAGTACAAGGTAAGAGCTTCAATGACTTTAGCAACATTGCAAAGAAAAAGAACTATACTTTTGCTAACCCAAAAATGGCAAAACGTTTCCAGGGACAAATCCAGGGAATCAATACAGATAAAGATGCAGATGTATTAGCATGGGCATTTGATAAGAAAACAAAAGCAGGAGATACTAATATCTTTACTACAAGTAATGGTGATTATGTAGTAGCTTACCTGAATGGAAAACAAGATGCAGGTCTTGCTGATCCTGAATCTGTACGTTCAGAAATTGAACCAATTGTAAAGAACCAACTTTTAGCTAAAAAGATTATCGAAAAGATGGATGCTCAAAAGCCTTCTTCATTGGATCAGGTTGCAAAACTTTTCGGAGTTGCTAAAGAAAGCGGACAGATTAATATCCTAAACCCTGCATTAGGCGGTGGTATGGAACCTAAAGTTGCAGGTGCTGCATTCGGCGCAAAAGCTAATCAGCTCTCTAAGCCAGTTGAAGGTGTTGCCGGAGTATATGTAGTGGTTAAAAAGTCTGTTGCTGAAAACAAACAAGGCGGAGATGCGAAGTCAATTGCTCAGGCATTGATGCAGCAAGGATCACAGATGTACGGACAGGCTTTATTAAAGAGCCTTCAGGACAAATCTGATATCAAAGATTACAGAATAGAGATTTATAATAAGGCAGCTGCAGGTCAGCACTAAAAATAAAGATATTCTAACAACATAAAAAGCAACCGTTATCGGTTGCTTTTTCTATTTATTGAATAATTTTTCATACTTTAAAAAACCTTATATTTGCTCATTAAAATATATATTCGTGAAAATTTCCAAAGAAGTTAAAGCAGGACTTATAGCAATTTTGGCCATCGTTGGTTTTGTTATTCTTTTTCAGTTTATGAAAGGGAAGAGTTTATTCTCAACAGATGATAACTACTATGTAAAATACGACAACGTAGAAGGCCTCGCAAAATCAAGCCCTGTGTCCATCAATGGATTGAAGGTAGGTCAGGTTACAGAGATTAAGCCGATGACCCAGAGTAATGGTCATATTTATTTTGTGGTGAAAATTAGTGTTAATAATGATTTTGTGTTTTCAAAAAATTCAAATGTTGAAATTTTTGAGCCAGGACTAATGTCCGGTAAAGAAATCAGAGTTAATCTTGCATATAATCAACCATACGCTAAAAATGGTGATACTCTGAAGGGAGCTTTCAAACAGTCAATGATGAATAGCCTTTCGTCTCAGGTAGGGCCGGTAAAAGATAAACTAACATCTGTATTATCCCGTCTTGATTCTGCTGTGGCAAGTACCAACAAAATTATGGATGATGAAAACAGAAGAGAGATTAAGCTTCTTTTGAGAAATCTTAATGGTACGGTTGAGTCATTCAAAATAACATCACAACAGACCAACAAGCTTTTGGCTGGTAGTGAAGGTAGACTGAACAATGTGCTGGATAATGCTAATAAAACAATGATTACAGCTAACAGTACTGTAGATAAATATGGTAAGGTCGCTGAAAGCATTAATACAAAACAGCTGAATGATGCGGTTGCTAAATTAAGCGAAACATCTGATCAGCTAAATAAGGTTATTGCAGGGATAGAATCTGGAAAAGGATCTTTAGGTAAACTGACCAAAGACGAGGACCTGTATAACAACCTTAATAAGTCTGCCGCTTCGCTTAATGCATTGATGGAAGACCTTAAAGCAAACCCGAAACGTTATATTAATATTTCGGTATTTGGTAAATCTGCTAAATAATATTAAATTTAGATATGCAATATATTGATAACATTTTGTTTCTTATCCTTATTGTTGTAGGTTTCGGACTTTTCTTTAAAAGTCTGAAAGAACTTACAAGAAATGTAAACTTAGGTAAGGATATCGATCGTTCAGATAATAAAAATGAACGTTGGGCTGTTATGGGCCGAGTGGCGCTTGGTCAGGGCAAAATGGTTAAAAGACCCGTTGCGGGAATATTGCATATATTGGTTTATTTAGGATTTATTATTGTAAATCTTGAGCTTGCAGAAATCTTTGTTGACGGGCTTTTTGGTACTCACCGTTTTCTGGCGGGAGTATTGGGACTAGGTTTTTATAATGTATTTACGGCAGTTTTGGAGGTTATGGCATTTTTAGTTGCCGTATCTATTGCTATTTTCTTTATCAGAAGAAATATTATACATATCCGTCGTTTGAATATGAAAGAGCTTCTGGGTTGGCCAAAGAATGATGCCAACTGGATTCTTGTAATTGAATTCTCTCTGATGATGGCTTTCTTTTTAATGAATTCATCAGACTTCGTGCTGATGACTAGAGAAGGTGATGTTAAAGGATATTTTCCTTTTAGCCAGAGCCTGTTTGGTGTGTTCAATGGATTTGGAGATACGACACTTCATATTTTAGAAAAAGGAGCATGGTGGTTTCATATTATAGGAGTATTCTTCTTTATGAACTACTTGTATTACTCTAAGCATTTACATATTATTTTTGCTTTTCCTAATACATGGTTTGCAAATCTTCAGAAGAAAGGGAAATTTAACAACCTTGATTCTGTGACAAAAGAAATAAAGCTAATGATGGATCCAAATGCAGATCCATATGCAGCAGCACCTGCCGATGCAGATCCAAACGCAGTTCCTGATAAATTTGGAGCAAATGATGTGTTCGATCTGAATAAAGTACAATTGCTTAATGCTTACTCGTGCACAGAATGTGGTCGTTGTACAGCTGTTTGTCCGGCAAACATTACCGGGAAAAAGCTTTCTCCACGTCGTATTATGATGGCAACGAGAGACAGACTGGAAGAGGTTGGCAAAAACATTAATAAAAACGGAAAGTTTGTAGACGATGGTAAAAAGCTTTTGGACGACTATATCTCCCGTGAAGAGTTATGGGCATGTACAACTTGTAATGCTTGCGTAGAAGCTTGTCCGGTACTTATTGATCCGCTTTCCATTATATTCGAAATGAGAAGGTTTATGGTAATGGAGCAGTCTTCGGCACCTCAGGAGCTTAATCTGATGATGACGAATATTGAAAACAATGCTGCACCTTGGCAGTATAATCAGGCAGACAGATTAAACTGGGCAAACGAGAACTAAGTTATTGCTACATTTTTCACATTAGTAAATTGATAAATTATTATGGACTTCACTATAAAAACAATGGCTGATTATATGGCTGAAGGCAAAGCTCCGGAAGTATTATTCTGGGTAGGTTGCGCCGGAAGTTTTGATGATCGTGCTAAAAAAATAACAAAAGCTTTTGCAAAACTTCTGAATAAAATAGGAGTAGAATTT
>Ga0105249_10004074_pt1 | contig 12607 bp, 8 predicted proteins | sample KBSS44metaG_FD_81522 | JGI IMG/M metagenome (GOLD analysis project Ga0105249, IMG submission 81522) | Switchgrass rhizosphere microbial communities from Kellogg Biological Station, Michigan, USA - KBS S4-4 metaG | ecosystem: Host-associated > Plants > Roots > Rhizosphere > Soil | place... | reverse complement strand
TTACTCGAGCGCGGGCGCCAGGTGACGATCCTGGACGGCGACGTAGTCCGCACGCATCTCTCAAAGGGACTCGGCTTTAGTAAGGAAGACCGTGATACTAATATTCGCCGCATCGGTTTCGTCGCCTCCGAGATCGTCCGTCATGGGGGAATGGTCATCTGCGCCGCCGTCAGCCCGTATCGTGCGACCCGCAACGAAGTCCGCAACCTTGTCGGTTCCGACCACTTCATGGAAATATTTGTAGACACCTCGATAGAAGTTTGCGAGCAACGCGATGTCAAAGGGATGTACGCCAAAGCAAGGCGCGGTGAAGTCACGGGTTTTACCGGCGTTGATGATCCTTATGAAGCGCCGCTGCATGCCGAAATTACTCTCGACACCGTCAATCACACTGCGGAAGAGAATGCTCGCTCAATTCTCAACTACCTGCTTGCCAGGGGCTTTGTGCAGACCGACGGATACGAAGAAGATGAATCACAATTATTCGAACCTAATCATTTATTACCCGAAAACAGTTCGGGTAATTTTCTGGGGGTGCGTTAAGGCGAAATGAAAGCCACAGTCTATCCAATCAAACACCTGCGCGATTTTTGTGTGCAAGTCTTTCTCCGGTGTGAGGTGCCGGAAGAGGATGCCATGATCGCCGCCGACGTGCTTAGCACAGCCGACCTCTGGGGTATCGACTCGCACGGCGTCGCGCGCTTGCGTTCTTACTACGAAGTACTCGAGCGCGGCCTCGTTAATCCACGCCCGCAAATCAGAATTGTGAGGGAACTGCCTGGGACGGCGACGATTGACGGCGATAACGGATTGGGTCTGGTCGTTGGGCCGAGAGCCAATGAAGTGGCGATGGAAAAGGCAGAAGCCACTGGTGCAGGTTGGGTGAGCGTGTGTAACAGCAGCCACTTCGGGATTGCTGGTTACTATACCTGGCAGGCGCTGTCGCGGGACCTAATCGGATGGGCCATGACGAACACAGCGCCACTGGTGAGTCCTTTATGGGGCGCCGAGAGAATGCTCGGAACAAATCCGATCTCCGTCGCGTTTCCCGCGAAGGAAGAGCCGCCGGTGATTGTTGATTTTGCGACAAGCGCTATCTCTTTCGGAACTGCCGAGATTGCAAAACGCAATCATCAAACCCTACCCGAAGGGCTAATGATTGACAGTGAGGGGCGTCCTACGAATCTTCCCGAAGATGTTGTGGAAGGAGGAGGAGCACTGTTGCCGCTGGGTCTCGATCGTACCTGTGGCGGGCACAAAGGTTATTGCCTGAACTCGATGGTTGACATTCTCTGTGGCGTGCTCAGTGGCGCCAACTGGGGGCCTTTTATGCCGTCCTTTCCTTACTATCTAAAGCAGCCAAGCCGCAGCGTGGGTAAAGGTTGGGGACACATGTTTGGTGCTTTGAAAATTGAGGGCTTTATCGCTGTGGATGAATTCAAACAAAGGATGGACGACTGGGTAAGCACCTTTCGCGCCGCGGTGCCTGCACCAGGTACTGAGGGGCCATTAATTCCCGGAGATCCCGAACGAAAGGCCGAAGCTTCTCGTAAACACGAGGGAGTTCCGTTAACGGAAGCTGTAGTGGGAGACTTGCGGTATCTTGCGGCGCGCACTGAAATACCATTCGACTAAGTATTGAGAGTGGTTGGACCATCCATCGGGTGGTGACTTAATTTCATTTCTTCTCTGTGCAACCTCGGTGTTCTCTGTGTCTCTGTGGTTAGTTAGGCCGAGAATTAGTTCACCACAGAGACACAGAGAACACAGAGGTAATACAGAGAAAAGCCAAACTAAGACACTATCATCCATCGTACTGCCTTCCGGGGTAGGCGGCATAGTGGCTATACTGTGTGTGATTATTTCTTCCTCCCGTTCAAGCGAGGTACGACCCACATCGAGAAAGTCTGACTCATACTGACGGAGGGTACATGTTCGACCTATTCCTAAAAGATCTCAAATACAGTGTACGCAAGCTGATTAAGAGTCCGAGTTTCACCACTACGGCGGTGCTTTCACTGGCGCTTGGGATTGGCGGCAATGTCCTCATCTTCAGTCTGATTAACATATTCATGTTCAAGCCGCTCGCGTCGGTCAAAGATCCGGAACGAGTCGTGTGGGTCTATAGCTCCGAAATCGATCGCCCGGATTATCGGTCGTCGACTTATCCTGACTACCTTGCTTACCGCGATCAGAATGATGTCTTTAGCGGACTGAGCGCCTTCGACGGCATCGAGTTGAGTCTCAACACGGGCGGTGAACCGGAAATTGTTCGCGGCGCCGTTGTCACTGCGAATCTCTTTTCATCACTCGGCGTTGACAGCTTTGCGGGCCGCACGTTTCTGCCTGACGAAGACAAAGCGCAAGGAACCACTCCCGCGGCGATGCTTGGCTACAACTTCTGGCAAAAGCGTTTTGCCAAAGACACTTCGATCATTGGCAAACCGATCGACCTGAATGGCGTAAGCTTCACGATTGTCGGTATAACCCCGCCGGAGTTTACGGGTGCAGAAGGCGTTCTGATGCCGGACGTGTGGGTGCCGCTAGGCATGTACAATCAGTTGTATCCGCCACTCACCAAAGAGACGGACAGGCTTAACAGTCGGGTCACGCATTGGCTCAACATGGTGGGCCGGCTCAAGCCGGGTGTTAGCCCTCAACAGGCTGAAGCTGCGCTGTCCATTATCGCCTCGCGTCTGGAGCAGGAGTTTCCCGAAACTAATAAGAAGTGGGGCGTCAAAGTAGCTGAGATGAGCGGCAAGCTCGATCCGCGCGAACGTGACGACATGCTCCCGGTCGCCGGACTGTTGCTCGGCGTAGTTGGACTGGTTCTGTTAATTGCGTGCTCGAACGTAGCCAATCTGCTGTTGATGCGTTCGTCTCTGCGGCAAAAGGGAATGGCGATCTGCCTGGCGCTGGGCGCTACTCGCGCTCAGTTGATCCGGCAGTTACTGATGGAGACAGTGGTTCTCTTCATGGCGGGTGGCCTTGTCGGGCTACTTGCAGCACTGGTGACTCTGAGTGTTCTGCGTTCCGCCGTTGCGTCAAATAGACCACTGGCAGTCGAGCTCACACTTGACTGGCGCATACTCGGTTTCACGTTGCTGGTGTCGTTACTGACCGCCCTTCTTTTTGGTTTAGCACCAGCGCTGCGCGCCTCGCGTCCGAACCTTGTGCCGGCGTTGAAGAATGAAGAGTACATAGAAAATAAAGGCTTCAGGCGTTCACGTTTGCGTAGTCTCTTTGTTATCTCTCAAGTGACGCTGTCGTTAGTGTTGCTCATCGGAGCGGGGTTGCTGATCAGGAGCCTGTTAAATACACAGGCGATCGATCCGGGATTCAACACAAAGAATGCCTTGGTGGTGCCGCTCGATCTTAAGCTCCAACGATACGATGAGGTGCGTGGAAAAGAGTTTCAGCGACAGGTCGTTGAGCGTGTCAGTACGGTGCCGGGCGTGCAGATGGTTAGTCTCGTGAGAGACCTGCCTCTCGGTACTTCGAGTGGCAACGTCGCTGTGAACTTGCAGGGCGGCGAGGCGGGTGAGCGTGTGTATTTGGTGAGCGCAAACGTTGTCGGCCCGGGCTACTTCCAAGCGATGGGCATTCCGATCAATATGGGCCGTGAGTTCACCGAGCAGGATCGTGAAGGTGCGCCGGGCGTCGTGATTATTAACGAGACGATGGCGCGCAGATACTGGAGCCCGGAGAATCCTCTGGGACAGCGCATCAGCATCAGCGGTGAGAACGGACCTTTTATGGAGATCGTCGGCGTGGCCAGGGACAGCAAGTATAAGAGTCTCGAAGAGACGCCAAGGCCACTCGTGTATCAGCCCTTATTACAAGCAAACTATCAATCGCGGCTGCATATGATCGTGCGGACTACCGACGATCCGCAAAACATGTTAGGGACAGTGCGGGAGCAGGTAAGGCAAATGGATAGCAAGCTGCCGCTGGTCGATGTGCAAACAATGGCGCAGCAGGTGAACCTGGCATTGCTCCCTGCGAAAGCAGCCGCGTGGTTCCTGGGTCTCTTCGGCATACTGGCGTTGGCGTTGGCGACCATCGGTCTCTACGGCGTCGTTGCTTACTCTGTGAGCCAGCGCACGCACGAGATCGGCATTCGCATGACGCTCGGGGCAAGGCCGCGTGATGTGTTGTTCATGATACTTCGTGAGGGAATGAGTCTCGTTCTTATAGCAGTAATAGTCGGACTGTCGTTGGCGTTCGCGGCCACCAAATTATTGTCCGGTTTCATTTACGGCATTAGTTCCAGCGATCCTCTGACTTTCGGTGGTATTGCGTTGTTGCTTGCGCTCGTGGCGCTTATAGCAAGTTATCTACCCGCCCGGCATGCGACGAGGGTAGAGCCGTACATAGCGCTGCGTCACCAGTAGAGTCGAACATCTGTAACGCTTGGTTCGTCCACCTCAGTGTATTCCGTAATCCAATTCCTCAAAACGAAACAGCCAGCTTGAATTCCTGTTGGACACGGTCAGTACCACCTGCGGTAGCGGGTGGGTGCGCAGCCAGGTGGCGACTGACCTCTTCAACACAGGCGTAAAGGCTAAGCACCCACCCGCTACCGCAGGTGGTACTGACCGTGTCCACCAAACAATCGCGCCTTTGGCGCTGTGTAACGAGTGTGAATTTATGAATGACAAACATTTAGACTGCGTCGTCATCGGCTACAACGAACTGCCGTTCGAGAGGTATGAGAACTTTCTTCGCAACTACGGCGAAGACTCGGAGGCTTATCGTGATCTGAAGTTCAGCTTCGTCAATCTCGGCGGTAAAAAGCTGGACTACACGGGATTGCTGAATTACGCACACGAGCAGTCGCATCCAGCAAACGCAGAGGCGGAGTTCAAGTCTGGCGATATTCCAAATCTCGCCGCCGTCTACCTGACAAACTTTTTGCGAAAGAGGGGATGCCGGGCGGGCTACATCAATCTCTTCCAGTATGAGAAAGAAAAGCTCATCGAGTATCTCGCCGCAGACCCGCTTTGTGTCGCCATTACCACGACTTTCTACGTCGTGAATCTGCCCGTGATCGAAATGGTCCAGTTCATCAGGACGCATAACCCCACCGTGAAGATCATCGTCGGCGGACCGCTGATTGCTAATCACGCGCGCAACAATCAAGGCGACTCCTTCAATGCCGCGCTCGATGATATGGGCGCGGACATCTACGTGATCGAAGGACAGGGAGAAGCCACACTCGCGCGTATTGTCGAATGCCTGAAAGACGACGGCAATCTGAGTGATGTACCAAACATCGCTTACGTTGAAAACGGAAAGCTTCGACGCACCGCAACCATTCCCGAAAACAATTCACTCGACGAGAACTTCATCGACTGGCGCTCATTCTCGGCTGAAACAATGGGCGGCGCGACCATTCAGACCAGAACGGCGAGAAGCTGCGCCTTCAAGTGCTCATTCTGTAATTACCCCGCCCGCGCCGGAGCCCTGACGCTCACCAGTCTCGATGTGCTGGAGAAGGAACTAGATTCCATGCACGAACTCGGCGTGCAGAATCTCGTCTTCATTGACGATACGTTCAACGTGCCGTTTCCACGTTTCAAAGAAATCTGCCGCTTGATGATTAGAAAGAACTACCAGTTCAACTGGTTCTCTTACTTCAGGTGCAGCAATTCTGATGAAGAGGCTATCGAGTTGATGGCGCGGAGCGGCTGCAAAGGCGTGTTCCTGGGTATAGAGTCAGGTTCCCCGACGATCTTAACCAACATGAACAAGGCGGCGACGATCGAAAAGTATGCGACTGGCATCGAGATGCTGCGCCGCTACGGCATCCTGACGTTTGGTTCTTTCATCATCGGTTTTCCCGGAGAGACCGACGAGACGGTCGAAGAAACCATCGACTTTATTCGCAAGACGAAGCCCGACTACTATCGCGCGCAAATGTGGTACTGCGAACCCGGAACGCCGATTCAGAACAATCGCGTCAAGTACGACATCAAGGGTGAAGGGTTCGTGTGGAGTCATGCGACCATGGACAGTCTCGAAGCGATGGATCACATCGACAGGATGTTTCTCACCATCGACGAATCGCTCTGGCTGCCGCAATGGTCATTTGATTTTTGGATTATTCCGTACCTGCTCGGCAAAGGAATCTCTTTGGTGCAGTTCAGAGATTTCATGACGCAGTCGCATAAACTGCTGAGCCTCGAGATTGCATCCGTTCCTGAGCATGAAAAGAACAGGATGCAGCAGGAGTCTCTGCACAAACTCGCGACGATGGCGCGAGACTGGAAGAGTGCGGATACTCCCGTACTTCAAGCAGTTGGTTGAGCAGGCCGCAAGAGCAGGATTTTAAGATGAAAGAGATGTATGAACTGAATGTCACGCCCGCATTCTGGAGTGATGCGGCGTAACCGGAAATTAAACTGAGTGGAGCGAACGGCGCAAAGGGGTAACCCGATGCGCCGTTTGTGTTTTGAGCTACTGGCCTTTTGGATCGTATACAGTCCTTCAACTATGACAAACGGTGCAATGCGCAAGGGGGATCGCCCCAATAACATTGCACCGTTGTTGAACCCTAAGTCTCACGCCGGTACCGACGCGCAACTGTCGAGTCTATGTACGGCAGTGTAAGCGTGACTCTAACGCGCGTCAACCAAAGCGAAAAAATAAAACAGGGGACGCGAATCTGACGGATTTTTTAAAGGCGATTGTCGCGGAATTGTTTGACATGGGAAGCTAACTCGAATAAGTTCCCAACACCGCCATTCTCAAATCCGAGGAGTTGACTATGTACGCCTACAGAACCGCCTGTCGTGTAGCGATAGCGTTATTAATTACTGTTCAGGTTGGTCTTGCGCAGCAGGGCTACAAGAAGCCGCCGAAGGAAGTGCTCGACATCCTGAACGCACCCGTCACGCCCGGCATCTCCATCAGCCCGACGCGCGACAACATCATTCTTACCACCGGTCTGCGCTATCCGCCACTCGCTGACCTGTCCCAACCGATGTTGCGACTTGCCGGACGCCGTATCAATCCCGCGGTAAACTCGCCACACCGTTACCAGTATTCAGTCGCACTTGCTTTGAAGCGCGTGGCCGACGGCTCGGAAATCAAGATCGTCGTTCCGCCCGGCGCGAAGATCAGCGGCGTCGAATGGAGCGACGACGGAAAACATTTTGCCTTCCTGAATGGAGCCGCAAACCGCGTCGAGCTTTGGGTGGGCGACGCCACGACAGGCAAGGTACACAGTCTCAAGACCGTCACGATCAACTCAGTCATGGGTAACGCGTTGACGTGGATGCCTGACAACCGCACGCTGCTGGTCCAACTCGTGCCCGCCTCGCGCGGCGCAGCGCCAGCGGAACCAATCGTCCCAAACGAGCCCAGCACACAGGAGAGCTCCGGCCGGCCTGGACCAGTGCGAACATACGAGGATCTACTGAAGAGTCCTTATGATGAAAAGCTCTACGAGTATTACGCGACTGCGCAGCTAGCGCTCGTTGACTCCGCCTCCGGACACACAACGCCCATGGGCCAGCCGGGGATCTTCCAGAACATCAATCCCGCGCCTGATGGCCAGCATGTATTAGTCACACGATTGCACAAGCCGTTTTCGTACCTGTTTCCTGACAACGATTTTCCGAAGGACATCGAAGTTTGGGACGCGAAGGGCAAGCTTGTTTACAACGTCGCGACCCTGCCGCTTGCCGACCAGGTGCCGATCGACGGCGTGATCACAGGCCCACGCAGTGTGCGCTGGCGGCCCGATGAGCCGGCCACACTCGTCTGGGTGCGAGCGCTCGACAACGGCGATCCGAAGAAGAAAGTTCCTTATCGCGACAGCGTCTTGATGCTGAAGGCTCCGTTCACAGGCCAGCCCACCGAGTTTTTCAAAACGGAGCAGCGTTTCGCAGGCATGACGTGGGGCGAGCGCGATGGAGCGGTTTTGATCTCCGACTTCGAGCGCGATAAACGCTGGGTACGCACTTTCCTCGTCAATGCGAACAAACCAGACGTCGCAGCAAAGCTGGTCTGGAGCCGGAGCCAGCAAGAACGTTACAAAGATCCGGGTACGCCGGTAATGAAGACGGTGAAAGGTCAACGAGCAATGCTGCAAAGCGGCGACTCGATCTACCTGATCGGTAATGGCTCTTCACCGGAAGGCGATCGGCCGTTCCTCGATCGCTTCAACCTGCAAACACTCAAGTCAGAACGGATCTTTCGCAGTGATGCAGATAGTTACGAAGGACCGATCGCGCTTTTGAGTGATGATGGCGCGCAGTTCATTACGCGACGCGAATCGCCGACTGAAGCGCCGAACTACTTCGTGCGAAGCAGCGCGGCCCAGGCTCGCGCCCTCACGCAATACCCCGATCCGACACCGCAATTGCGCGGGATCAAGAAACAGCTCGTTACGTACAATCGTGCTGATGGTGTGCCGTGTTCGTTCACACTTTACCTGCCACCCAATTACAAAGAAGGCACGCGCCTGCCGACAGTCGTTTGGGCGTACCCGCTCGAGTTCACAGACGCCGGCACCGCCGGGCAGATTACCGGTTCGACACAGAAAGCGACGTCGATCGTTGGTCCATCGCACCTGTTCTTCCTGTTGGAAGGTTACGCGGTACTCGATAACGCGACGATGCCAGTCGTCGGCACTCCAGAGACAGTCAACAACACGTACGTCGAACAGATCGTGATGAGCGCGAAGGCTGCGATCGATAAAGCGACGGAGATGGGTGTGACTGATCCGGAACGTGTCGGCGTCGGTGGTCACAGCTATGGCGCGTTCATGACGGCGAACCTTCTGGCCCACAGCGATCTGTTCCGTGCGGGAATCGCGCGTAGCGGCGCGTATAACCGGACGTTGACGCCGTTTGGATTTCAGAACGAGCGCCGTACGATCTGGGAGGCGCCGGAGTTGTATTTGAAAGTCTCGCCGTTCATGTTCGCCGCGAAGATCAACGAGCCGATGTTGATGATTCACGGCGAGGCTGACGACAACACTGGGACGTTCCCGATCCAATCCGAGCGCATGTACCAGGCGATGAAAGGGAATGGCGCGACCGTTCGACTCGTGATGTTGCCGCACGAAGCGCATGGCTACGCGGGACGCGAAAGCATCGAGCACGTGTTGTTCGAGATGATCAGTTGGTTTGACAAGTACGTGAAGCACGCGCCGTCGCGCAGCAAAGACACGAGCACGGCTCAGGTGAAATAGAGCGGATCGAATTGCCAGGGGCGTTTGCGGAGTGATTCTTCGGTCCAGAAGTTTCGGAGTAATTCGATCTGCGGGGTTGAGTCGCCGTGGATGATAACGGTGACGACGTCGTAGCGGTGTGGTTCGTTGTCGACGCCGAGCATTCCTCGATAGACGCGGGCCGCCCGTGTTATCTGGCGACGCTTGCGTAGATCGACATTGACTTCTGGTGGTGCGAACCAGTCGGAGGAGCGCGTCTTTACTTCGATGAAGCAGAGTGTGTCGCCGTCGTATGCGATCAGATCGATTTCGGCGTTGATGATCGCGCCGCGCAGGTTGCGGCCGACGGGAAGCGTGAAATTCGCGGCTACGAATCGATAGCCGAGCTGATCGAGGTATGCCGCGGCGTAGGATTCGCCAAGCTGGCCTAGTGAGGATGACATAGTTTTACAGGATTAAGCGTCGCGGTCGTAGGCGACTTTGAGCCAGTGTTTTACCTCGTCGCCGATGTCGTCCATTGAAGTGATCGGAATGCGGTGAGTGATGCGATCCTTCTTGGCGAAGCCGCCGGTGTCGATCAGGCGACCTGTCGGTTTCATGTCACCGAGGGCGAAACCCATGTCGATACGTGTTTGCGTTGTGGGTTTGATCTGCGCGAAGACGTGATTGCGGTATAGCGGCACGATTGTCGAGCCCGGGCACGCTTTCGCTTCCTTGCCGGTCTTGAGTCCAAGCTTTAACAACGCGTCATAGAGCGGACGCAGTTTCGCTTTGCCGCCTGAATACATCTTCTCAACGTCGCGTTCAGCGGCGGCGAGATAGAGATCGGGATCGCCTGACTCTTCACCTTTTCCTTCCGCACGTTCGGCGAGCCACCCAGCAGTGTTAGTGCCGAGGCCGTGTTCTCCCTTCAGCCACGCCCGCCTTCCCATTTCATCTTTCGGACCGGATTTCTTGATGTACGCGAGCCACTCTTCGAGGGAGCGGCCGGTTTTCTGTTTGAGCTCGGTGATCCACTTTTGCGTCATGAGAACGCCGGGATGCACGCTGTAGATAGATTTCTTTTGAGGAACGGCCATGCGTTCTCCTTTCACGAGAAGCGGGCGGTCGAGAGGAATTGCGGAGGGCGTCGCACCTTTGTCGCCTGCTCGAACGCATACGCAATCTTGATCAGCTTCGGCTCGCTGTACGCGCCACCAAAAAACGAGATACCGACAGGCAAACCAAAAACGTAACCCGCCGGTACGGTGATGTGCGGATAACCTGCAACTGCCGACGCCGACGAGTATCCACCCGTGAAGTGGTCGCCATTGATCCAGTCAGTGGGCCACGGTGGTCCACCAGTCGGAGCCACGAGCGCATCGAGCCGGTTCTTCTTCATCACCGCATCGATCCCCTGCGCGCGCGTCAGCAAATGGTTCTTACGCAGCGCCGCGAGATACGGCTTGCTGGTGAGCGGACCCTTCGCCTCAGCTTTCGTCATGATGTCCTGCCCGAAGAACGGCATCTCGCGAGCGCTGTTCTTTTCGTTGAACGCGATCACGTCTTTCAGCGAACGAACCGGGGCGGTCGGTCCAAGCCCCGCAAGATACTTATTCAGATCCGCTTTGAACTCGTACAACAAAACTTCAAACTCTGAATCGTCAAACTTCCCGGTCGTCGGAATGTCAGCCGGATCGACGAGCACCGCGCCGAGTTTCTTCATTTCGGCAAGCAGATCGTTCATCAGCTTGTCGACACGCTCATTAAAGCCGAAATGTTTACGGGCGATGCCGAGTCGCATGCCGCGCAGACCGTCTTTGTCGAGAAACTGCGTGTAATCCGCAACCGATTTTCCACGACTCTCATTTGTTGCTTCATCGCGCGGATCGATGCCCGTCATCGCGCCGAGAAGTATCGCAGCGTCGCTGACTGTTCTGGCCATTGGACCAGCCGTGTCCTGGCTGTGCGAGATCGGGATGATTCCCGCGCGACTCACGAGTCCGACCGTCGGCTTGATACCAACCAAAGAATTTGCTGACGACGGACACACCACGGAGCCGTCAGTTTCAGTACCGACTGCGGCAGCACACAGGTTTGCCGCGACGGCAGCGCCCGATCCGGAGCTCGAGCCACACGGATTGCGCTCGAGGACGTACGGATTCCTTGTCTGTCCACCACGACCACTCCAGCCACTCGACGACTTCGTCGATCGGAAGTTGGCCCACTCGCTCAGGTTCGTCTTGCCGAGAATCAACGCGCCGGCGTCACGGAGTCTCTGGGCGACGAACGCGTCGCGCTGCGGCTTCGCGCCGACAAGTGCGAGCGAGCCGGCCGTGGTCATCATTCGATCTTGTGTGTCGATGTTGTCTTTGATGAGGATCGGAATGCCGTGCAAAGGACTGCGTGGGCCTTTTTCTTTTCGCTCGCGATCGAGTGCGACTGCGATCCGCTCCGCGTCGGGATTCATTTCGATGACGGAGTAAAGGCCTGGGCCTTTTTTGTCGATGTCGGTGATGCGATCGGAGTATTTCTCGACCAGCTCGCGCGAAGTGTATTTGCCGGATTGCAGGCCCTGCTGAAGATCCGTGATGGTTAGTTCTTCGAGATCGAAAGCAGGTGGTGATTCGGCTTTTGCGATCGGTACAGAATGAGTGATGGCCGCAATGGTGCTTGCGGCAGTTGTTTGCAGAAATTGGCGACGCTTCATTTTGAAGGTTTATGTTCAGAGTTCAAGCTTTAGCTTGCTGCTCGTCACCTCAGATGCAGCCTAAAGGCTGAACTCTGAACTCGATGTTAGTTCGCTTTACCGACTTTGAATGAGTTAAAGAACCGTTCCACCAGCGTCGTGTCGTCCATTCCCTTCGGCGAGCCGATGACGATCTGATACGGCCGGCGCCCAACCAGGAACACGCGCGACTTGAAGATCCTGTCCCCGGCCTCCGCTGTAAACTCGATCGCGTTATAGCCGTCGATAGTCGTTGCCTTACTGCTCAACAACGTCGCCTTGATCCCTTTGACGAAGTTATCGCGATTCGCTTCCAGCTCGGCCTGCCGGTTGAAGTTGAAACTCGGATCGTAATCAACCCAGCCGATGAGGTAGACGCTCGTTGTGTCTCTCACGACGAACAGATGCGTAGTGTATGGACCATTAGCGCTGTCCGTTGTCTCGGTCTTCTCGGGTGGTATCTCCGGCATCAGGACCGAGAAGCGTCCATTCGGGGAAGTAAACTTCACCCAGCCGCTGTCGTCCGTATTGCTGGGAGCGGGAGCGGGAGTGTTGCTGGGCGAGCTGGGCGGACGGTTCGAGTGTTCCTGGGCGCTAAGCGGAAAACTCATCCCTACTGTGATAATGGCCAGTGCCAAAAACCTTTTCATATTCGACATCCCTTCGGTCAGGACTTAAGGACGGCAGATTATAACCGTAGATCGCTGCGGATGACACAG
>Ga0105249_10004065_pt1 | contig 12618 bp, 11 predicted proteins | sample KBSS44metaG_FD_81522 | JGI IMG/M metagenome (GOLD analysis project Ga0105249, IMG submission 81522) | Switchgrass rhizosphere microbial communities from Kellogg Biological Station, Michigan, USA - KBS S4-4 metaG | ecosystem: Host-associated > Plants > Roots > Rhizosphere > Soil | place... | reverse complement strand
TAAGCAGGCTCTTCGTCATTGCGAGGCCGTCAAATTAAGTTCTGTTACTTATACAGTTAAGCAGGCTCTTCGTCATTGCGAGGCCGTCAAATTAAGTTCTGTTACTTATACAGTTAAGCAGGCCGAAGCAATCTAAAAGTTCTGCATAATCTAAAAGCAGATAAGGCACTGCTGCATTTATAAAAAGCTTACAAGTATTTTATTTCATCATACAAATCCTTCCATTCAGAGTTCATACTGTTTATTAAATCCTCTTTCTTCTTACGGCTTCCACCCTTTATTCTTTTTTCTTCTGCTATTGCCTCAATTATCAACTCGAACCTTCGGTAATAAACTAATTTGACACAATTGTACTTTGCACTGAAACTGCTTGAATACATTTTATTCTTATGTTCATAAACACGGGATGCAATATTTGATGTTACTCCTACATACAATGTAGAATGATTGGTACTACATATCATGTATACCCATCCGCCCATTTGTTTCATGAAACCTAAGTTAGCTCGTTTCTAATTTTAGTTTGCTTCGGTCCCGACTAGTGTCGGGACCTCGCAATGACGAGATTCTTGAAGTTTGAAACGGTCCTTCAAACTCACTGAGGAGTCTTCAAAATGACACTATCCCAGCCCCGCAGGTCTTTCGTCCCAGGTCAGAAAGGTTTCTTCGCTTCCTGGAATTTCACGCCATCAAACTTTGGCGTCAGCTTCATGTTATAAAAAATAAATGAATAAATATCTGCTGTAGTTTCCAGGCTTTTTCTAAGATTGCTTGCTCCGTGACCAGAATTCACATCTATCCGGATCATTGCCGGGTTATTACCTTTATATTTTTCCTGCAAAGTGGCTGCATACTTAAATGAATGTGCCGGCACTACCCTATCATCATGATCAGCAGTTGTGATCAATGTGGCAGGATAGTTTAACCCTTCTTTAATATTATGTATCGGTGAATATGCATACAGGTTTTTAAAATCACTTGCATTATCGCTGCTTCCATATTCTGCAATCCAGTTCCAGCCAATCGTGAACTTATGAAAACGTAACATATCCATTACACCTACTTGTGGTATCGCCACTTTACATAAGTCGGGACGTTGATTGATAACGGCACCCACCAATAAACCACCATTCGATCCGCCCTGCAATGCGAGATAATCTTTTGAAGTATATTTTTCATTGATCAAAAATTCACCGGCTGCAATAAAATCATCAAATACGGTTTGTTTTTTTAATCGCATACCTGCTTCATGCCATGTTTCGCCATATTCACTACCACCTCTTAAATTGGCGATACAAAAAACCCCACCCTGCTCAAGCCATGCAATTCTTGTGGAAGAAAAAGCGGGATTACTGCTGATATTAAAGCCGCCGTATCCATAAAGTATCGTTGGATTCTTGCCATTCTTTTGCGTTCCTTTTTTATAAACAATAAACATAGGAACCTTTGTTCCATCCTTACTGGGATAAAACACTTGCTCAGTTGTATATTCTTCCGGGTTGAATTTTACTTCCGGTTTTCTGAAAACAGTACTCTTTCCGCTGGCAATATCATAGCGATAAATAGTTGGAGGAAATGTGATTGATGTAAATGTGTAGAAAACAAACTTATCGTCTTTCTGGCCGCCAAAACCTCCGACAGTTCCCAGTGCAGGTAACCTCACTTCTTTTTCCAATTTGCCATTATAATCATACACATAAACGCGGCTTGTTACATCTTTTAAATAAGTAATAAATAATTTACCACCAGATGAAGTAGCAGAAGAAATATTTTCCGGCTTTTCTGCAATGATCGTTTTCCAATTTGAAGGACCAGGATTTTTAGGATCAATAGAAACGATTCGCTGGTTCAATGCGCCATCATCTGTCAGTATCAAAAATCTTCCATTAACTTCTTCCAAAAAATTATAATTATAATCCCCTGCTTCTTTAATAATTGGCTTAAAAGTTTTGTCATCACTCTTACTATCAAAATACCAAAGTGCATTTCCATCTTTTGCTTTTCCACGATCTGAAATATTTAAGAATACATAGCGTTCATCTTCGCTGGTAAATACGCCATTGAAAATCTGCGGATTGGCAGCATCTTCATAAACCAATTTATCCTGGTCTTGTGACGTGCCAATTTTATGATAATACACCTGGTGATTTTCGTTTTTAGTGGATAGCTCAGTTCCTTTTTCAGGTGTTGGATAACGACTATAATAAAAGCCATCTCCTTTCCATGATGCGCCGGAAACTTTTACCCATGCCAGTGAATCGGGTAAATATTTAAGTGTGTTCATATCCATAACAAAAAACGTACGCCAATCACTTCCCCCTTTTGTTTTGCCTATCACTGCATACTTCCCATCTTTCGAAAGTGAAAAAGCACCAAGACCACTGGTGCCGTCAGCAGAAAACTTATTAGGGTCTAAAACCAATTCAGGTACGCCATCCAATCCTTTCTGACGATAAAGAACACTTTGGTTTTGCAAGCCATCATTTTTTGAAAAATAGAAATACTCATGCTTTCTTGATGGTGAACTATATTTTGGATAGTTATTTATTTCTTCCAATCTTTTTAGCCATTGCGCACGGTAAGGAATCTTATCAAGAAAACCGAATGTCACTTTGTTTTCTTCCGTCACCCATTGCTTTGTTTCTTCGCTTTTGTCATCTTCCAGCCAACGATATGGATCGGCTACCATTGTACCATGATAATCAGTTACAGTATCCACCTTTTTTGTAACAGGATAATTAAACTGTGCAAACAAAAAAACCGGCAAAAAATAGATCAGCGACAAGAATATCTTTTTCATACATTTTTTGTTTAGTTAATAAAATTAGGGATAACCGATTGTAAAAAATCGATTTACTGACAAAGGGTAAACAGCGGTGATAAGTGCCTGTGTGAAAAAAACACGATAAAAAAACAAAACATTATTTTTGGCGACTGGTTAACCAAATAAAATTCAAACAGTTGTTTGTTTTTTCGTTTAACCCTTAAAACTGATATGGGAAATAAAGTAACAAAAATTGGAGTACTTACTTCGGGCGGCGATGCACCCGGCATGAATGCAGCCATTCGGGCTGTTGTAAGAACAGGTAACTATCACGGACTGGAAGTATATGGCATTATGCGTGGCTACCAGGGGATGATCGATGATGACATCATCAAAATGGAGAACAGGTCGGTAGCAAACATTATTCAGCGTGGCGGTACGATCCTGAAAACAGCCCGGTGCAAAGAATTTTTTGACTATGATGGAAGAAAGAAAGCTTACAATAATTTAAAAGATCGTGGCATTAATGGTCTTATAATAATTGGTGGAGATGGATCATTTCGCGGTGCTGTAAAATTCAGCCAGGAATTTGACATGCCTTGCATCGGCATTGCCGGTACCATTGATAAAGATATTTATGGAACAGATTTTACGATCGGCTTTGACACAGCAGTGAATACAGCTGTGGAAGCGATCGATAAAGTGAGAGATACAATGGATGCCCATGATCGCATTTTTATAATTGAAGTAATGGGACGTGATGCAGGATATATAGCATTACATAGTGGCATTGCTACCGGCGCAGAGAATATTCTTATCCCTGAAAGAAAAACAGATATCAATGATATAATTTCCTCTTTACAGGAAAAAGAAAGAAGAAAAAAATTAGTGAACCTTATCGTAGTAGCAGAAGGTGATGATTTTGGGGGTGCAAATGAACTACATAAAATTTTAAAGGAAAAAATGCCACAGGCAGAGATAAGAGTTTGCATACTCGGTCATATTCAAAGAGGAGGTTCTCCTTCTTGTCTTGATAGGCTTATTGCAAGCCGCATGGGTTATCATGCAGTGGAAAGTTTATTGGAAGGAAGATTTAATGTGTTCGTAGGAATTATGAATAACAAGATGCATTACATACCACTTGAAAATGCAGTGAAAAACAAAGCAAAGATCAGTGAGGAGTGGCTGAAGATCGTGAAGATATTAGCGAGCTAAAAACTCTCGTCTCCGCCAAGGCGGAGATCTTAGATTGGATAGTATTGAGAATTTTTGAACGTTTTTTAAAATGAAAGTGCTAATTGTGTAACCAACTTTTGTAATTCTATTCAACTTTCGTTGCGTCGCACACTTCAGCTTTCGGTTTTCTAATCAACAATAATTAGAAAAGCATAATTAATAACAAGTAACCATCAATAATACAATGAGCAAAAAAGTAGAAAAATATTTTCAGAAATCAATGAACAAGGAGGCGGGTGTTCAGCATACCACTCATCGTACCAAAATTGTAGCCACTGTCGGCCCGGCTTGTGATACTTACGATAAATTACTTGATCTTGTAAGAGCAGGCGTAAATGTATTTCGTTTGAATTTTTCTCATGGTACACATGAGGACAAAGGAAAGATCATTGAACACATTCGTAACATAAATAAAAAAGAACCCTACAACATTGCAATTTTGGGCGATCTGCAAGGACCTAAATTAAGAGTGGGTGAAATTGAAAATGGAGTCATTGAAGTTGTCGAAGGAGATATTCTCACATTTACCAATGAAAAAGTCATCGGCACCAAAGAAAAAATATATGTGTCATATCCAAATTTCCATAGCGATGTTAAGATCGGTAACACAATTTTAATAGACGACGGCAAATTGGAAGTGAGAGTGCTAAGCATTGAAAAAAACAATGATGTAAAAGTAGTAGTGACCCTGGGGGGAGATCTCTCATCTAAAAAAGGCATCAATTTACCCGATACAAAAATTACTTTGCCAGCATTAACAGATAAAGATCTTACCGACCTTGATTTCATCATTGATCAAAAATTAGACTGGGTAGCTCTTTCATTTGTAAGAAATGTAAAAGATTTGATCATTCTTCGTAATAAGTTGGAAGAAAAGAAGAGCAAAACCAAGATCATTGCAAAAATTGAGAAGCCGGAAGCGATTGAAAATATCCGCGACATAATTGTTGAATCTGATGGTATCATGGTTGCCCGCGGCGATCTTGGCGTGGAATTACCAATAGAAAAGGTTCCGTTGATCCAAAAACAAATTATCAAAAAATGCCTTCATCGTGCTAAGCCGGTGATCGTTGCTACACAAATGATGGAAAGTATGATCGAGAGAACTAAACCAAACCGTAGCGAAATAACCGATGTGGCGAATGCTGTATTGGAAGGCGCCGACGCAGTAATGCTGAGTGGTGAAACAGCAACAGGTGCACATCCTACACTGGTGGTACAAACCATGAAAAAGATCATTGAAGAAGTTGAAAGGACTGATTACCACTATAGCCTCGAAGATGAATTAGCGCCACAACCACACTCACCATCTTTTTTGAGTGATGCCATTTGCTATAATGCATGCAAGCTTGCAAAAGATGTAGAATCACAGGCGTTAATTGGAATGACTCAAAGTGGATATACTGCATTTATGCTTAGCAGTTATCGTCCCAAGGCCCCATTATTTATTTTTACAAAAGAAAGAACTCTTGTAAACCAACTTAGTCTTAGCTGGGGTGTGCGGGCATTTTTTTATGACGAAGAAGAAAGTCTTGACGACATCATCTTTGATCAAATAGAAATACTTAAAGAAAGAGGGTTTTTAAAAAGTGGTGATGTGGCCGTTAGTACAGGGAGCACTCCTGTTCATCTTCATTTGCCAACCAATACGCTTAAGATCACGAAACTTGATTGAGCAAAAAACAGGGAAAAGTCAAAATTAAAAAGCAAAAAATATCCTAGTCGCAATCCTTTCTTTTTTGACCTTTGGCTTTTTAATTTTTATTTTTTCTTATCGCCATAAAACAAGAATGGTTGCCGCAAGTACATGACCTAATATATGGTAACCACTATTGATCAGGTATAGATTTGCAGGCTTATTTTCATACACATAATTAATACTCATCGCCGTAGTGGCAAAAGTCAACCCAGTAAGCAATCCAAGCTTTATTCCATATAAATAATTATCGCCAAAATTAACCATGCGTATTAGCAGGGCAAGGCCAATGCAAACAATAACAATGAGTATAAAAGTAGAAGCCATCATTTTGCCCATTCCTTTTTTCAGGTCTGGATTATTCATATCAAGTTTTACAAGCATTGCCCATTTGGTTCCAAACAGAGCTTTTGAATACCATATAGCACCCAATATAAAATAAGCAAGAGCCGCTACTAAAATTGCCCACCAATTGAGATGTGAGAAGATCGCAGTATTCATAATAGTTGATTTTGGTTTGAATGTAAAAGCTATAAACAATAAATGGATTTTCAAAATTGCTTTTATAAACAAAAAGCCTGCTGATGATCAGCAGGCCTTTATATCCTATAATTTTATTTACAGCTTTTTAATTTTAATATTTCTGAACCACACATTACTTCCATGATCCTGTAAACAGATCCTGCCTTTTTTAAATGTACCAAAGCCTGGCCATTGTTTAAATTTACTTGCGGCGATCATTTTTTTCCAGTTATCATCCCACATAGTTGTAGAAACTACATTCTCTCCATTTAAGAAAAAATCAAGTTTGCCGTTCAAACTTTTTATTTCTACCTGGTTCCATTCTAAAGCTGGCTTTACTGTTTCTTTACTGCAACTGATAAGATCATATAAATCGCCGGCACGATGTTTAGGAAATTTTCTATCAGGATGTCTTTCATTATCGAGTATCTGCATTTCAGGTCCTGTCCAGTATGGTCTGTGATAAGCAGTATCTTCATGCACATAAAACATGATCCCGCTATTTCCCCCTGTATCGATCTTCCATTCAAGTTTTAAATCAAAGTTTTCATACTCTTCATCGGTTATTATATCCTGCGCAATAGTGTCTTTTTTTGCGGGACCATCAAATTGAAGAGTACCGTCTGAAACTTTCCATGCATTTCCAATTGAACCTCCACCATAGTTATGCCATCCAGCTATAGATGTGCCATCAAATAATAATTGCCAACCATCTTTTTGTTCTTCAGGGGTAAGTAAAGGATTTGTCACAGGTTCAATCTTTGTCTCTTCTTCTTTTTTTTCAGAGGAATTATCATTGCAGGCAATAAAAGATATTGCCAACGCAAAAACCAAAATTTGTTTCATTTATAATTTATTTTTTTAGTAACAATACATACTTCGCAACTGTTTCAGCTTCTTCTTGTGTAAATGTTGGATGTGCAGCCATCGGCACCTGTCCCCAAACACCAGAGCCACCTGCAATTATTTTAGCTGCCAGATATTTCACCGCGGTATCCTGCCCTGCATATTTATTTGCTACATCTCTCCATGCCGGACCAATATTTTTCTCATCAATTTTATGACAAGTAAAACAATCACTATTTGAAACAATTTCAACTCCTTTCTTGTAATCAGGATCTTCAGTAATATCAACCACTTTAGGCTTTTCTTCACTGGCGCCACCGCCGCCGCATGCAGACAACAAACCCATCGTAGCAATCATAATAAATGTTTTTTTCATATCGTTGATTTTTTAAAGGTGGGTAAAGGTATTTATTATTCTAATCCTAAAACTTTTCGGTTAAACTTTTCATCACTTGCCTGGCCGGCAAAATCATCAAATGCTTTGTCTGTAACGCGGATAATATTCTTTTTAATAAAATGAGCTCCTTCCCTGGCCCCATCTTCAGGATGTTTAATGCAACACTCCCACTCCATCACTGCCCACCCGTTATAATCATATTGAGTTAATTTGCTAAAAATTGTTTTGAAATCAACTTGTCCATCACCCAATGAACGAAAGCGGCCTGCCCGATCAATCCAACCCTGGTAGCCACCATATACACCTTGTTTGCCTGTTGGATTAAACTCAGCATCTTTTACGTGAAACGCTTTTATCCGTTCATGATAAATATCGATGTATGATTTGTAATCGAGACATTGTAAAACAAAATGCGATGGATCATAAAGCAAACATGCTCTTTTATGGTTGTTTACTTTTTCCAAAAACATTTCATACGTTATTCCATCATGCAAATCTTCACCTGGATGAATTTCATAACAAACATCTATTCCGCATTCATCAAAATAATTTAATATCGGCAGCCAACGATTTGCTAATTCTTTAAATCCCGATTCAACTAAACCAGCTGGACGTTGCGGCCAGGGATAAATTGTTGGCCATAATAAAGCACCGCTAAATGTTGCATGTGCATTTAATCCTAAATTTTGTGAAGCTTTAGCTGCATACTTTAATTGCTGCACCGCCCATTTAGTTCTTGCTTTTGGATTTTTCTTTACATTATCCGGAGCAAATCCATCAAACAGATCATCATAAGCCGGATGAACTGCGACTAATTGACCTTGTAAATGTGTTGATAATTCAGTGATCTCTAATCCAGCTTCATTCACTAATCCCTTTAATTCATCTGCATAAGTTTTACTCTCAGCAGCTTTTTGCAGATCAATACATCGCGGATCCCATGTAGGAATTTGCACCCCAACGAAGCCAAGACTCCTTGCCCATTGGCAAATCGTTTTCATATTATCAAACGGCGGCTTATCACCCATGAACTGTGCAAGAAAAATTGCGGGTCCTTTAATCGTCTTCATATATTTTCCTCCCTCTGCGTTCTCAGCGCCTCAGCGTGAAATCTATTGCACGCAGGGACGCAGGGTTCGCAGAGATTTAATAATTATTTACAATGCGTTTTATTCCATCTTTCAAAAGAGCTTCATTAAAATTAATAAGTAATCCAACTTTTAATCCCGTTAGCTTCAAATAAGTTAATACTTGTTTGAAATGAACAGGAGCGACCATCTCAATTGATTTTATTTCGACAATTACTCTGTTCTCTACAATCAGGTCCGCTCTGAAGCCAACTTCCATTTTTATTTCCTCATAAAACACCGGAATCGCAACTTGTTTCTGAAAATGTACACCTCTTTTGATCAGCCGATAACTTAAAATTTCCTCATAAACAGATTCAAAAAGTCCGGGGCCAAGATCTGTATGAATTTTTATACTTTCTTCAATAATTATGGACGTAATATCATTTATCTCCATAAAAGTATTTTTCACGCAGAGGCGCAGAGTTCGCTGAGTTATTAAACAACAAAATCCGTCCACTTCTTTTCAGACTTACCGGAAGCAACTACATTCTCAATAAACGCCATGCCTCTTATTCCTTCATCTACGCTGGGAAAATCAAGCCATTCATCTTTTGGTTTTTCACCATTCGCCTTTGCACGAACAGTCAAAGAGAAATTGCGGTAAAGATTTGCAAATGCTTCCAAATATCCTTCAGGATGTCCTGCCGGTGTTCTTGAATTATGCGATGCATAAGAACTTACATAACCAGTACCCGCCCGATAAATTTCAGTAGGTTTATCAAGCCACTTAACTAATAATGTATTTGCATCTTCCTGTTTCCATTCAAGTCCTCCTTTTTCACCATACACTCTTATCTTAATACAGTTTTCTTCGCCAGCAGCAATCTGTGTTGCCATTAATACGCCGGTTGCTCCATTATTAAACTTCATAAAAGCAGCGCCATCATCATCGAGCATTCTTCCATCAACGACGATATTCAGATTGGCACATAAATGAGTTACCTGTAAACCTGTAACATATTCTGCCATATTAAATGCATGTGTTCCTATATCTCCCATTGCACCAGCAATGCCGCTACGCTTTGGATCTGTACGCCAGGAAGCTTGCGCATTTCCTTCACTTTCTTTCAATGTACTAAGCCATCCTTGTGGATATTCTACATACACTTTTCTTATTTTACCAAGCAATCCATTCTTCAGCATTTGCTTAGCCTGCTTGATCAGTGGGTAGCCGGTATATGTGTGAGTAAGTAAAAGGGTCAATCCTGTTTGTGTTACTTTTTCTTTTAATTGTTTTGCTTGTTCCAAAGAAAAAGTAATTGGCTTTTCAATCACAACATTAAACCCCTTATCGAGAGCCATCATTGCCGGATCAAAATGAACAAAGTTGGGAGTAACGATGCTAACAAAATCAATTCGTTTATCTTTTGGCATTGCAGCTTCTTTTTCCAGCATCACTTTATAATCGGTATAAATTCGGGATTCATCAAGAAATAAACTTTTTCCTGAATCAACGGCTATTTCAGGATTAATACTTAATGCTCCGGCAACAAGTTCAACTTGTGCATCCATATTAAAAGCAAAACGATGAATAGCGCCGATGAAAGCATCTTTGCCACCACCGATCATTGCCATTCTGAGTTTCCTGTTTTCCATATTTCAAACAGTTGTTTGTGGTTTGATATAAATTAAATTCGTGAACATTGAAGGTAAATGTGTTTTTAAAAATAGTACATTTAGCCTTTCCAAAAATTTTTTACCAAAATCAACGATATGCAAGCCGTAAACAAAAATCAACTATTTGTTGCCAGTTGTTTAGCTCTCCTGGTTACATCTCTCTCTTTTGGTATCCGTGCCGGGATACTTGGTCGCCTCGGTGTTGAATTCAACTTAGACAAAGCTGAGCTTGGCACTATCGCTGCAACTGCCTTCTGGGGATTTCCTTTAGCAGTTGTAATTGGCGGAATGGTTGTAGATATAATTGGGATGAAACGTTTGCTGATGCTCGCATTCGTATTTCATATGGCTGGAATATTATTGACAATTTTTGCCGGTAGCTTTTCCAATCCTTTTTGGGCCTTGTTCATTTCAACTTTATGTATTGGTATTGCTAACGGAACAGTTGAAGCTGCCTGCAATCCATTAGTAGCATCATTGTATACAGATAATAAAACCACAAAACTCAACCACTTCCATTTATGGTTTCCCGGGGGTATTGTTATTGGAACCTTGTTGGTTTATTTCCTGGATAAAGCAGGTGTTGGTTGGCAAATACAAATGGCACTAATGATCATTCCTGCGATTCTTTATGGTATTCTATTTATACGGCAATCTTTTCCTGTTACAGAAAGAGTTGCCAGCGGTATTTCAACTGGCGAAATGTACAGATCACTTGTTAATCCTCTTTTTATTTTCATGATCATTTGCATGTTTGGTACAGCGATCACAGAATTGTTTACAGGGCAATGGATAGAATTACTTCTTAGAAATGTCACGGAAAATTCTATATTAATATTAACGGTAACAACGGGTGTAATGGTTATTGGGCGAGCATTCGCAGGACCTGTTGTTCATAAATTATCCCCGCAAGGTGTTCTACTTTGCTCAGCTATTTTAGCAACATTAGGTCTTTATATGCTGGGACATACTTCAGGAAATATGTTATTTTTTGGTGCGCTGGTTTTTGGTGCCGGTGTTTGTTATTTCTGGCCATGTATGCTTGGTTTTGTTTCAGAGTATCTACCAAAAACAGGAGCAGTTGGTATTAATCTTATGGGAGGAGCAGGAATGTTTGCTGTATCATTATATACAATGGTAATGGGTGGAGTATATGACCGGCTTATTTTAAAACAACTTCCTCCCGGCGCTGACTTGAAGATATACAATGCAACAGAAGCAACAGCGCCAATGAAGGAGGCTTTGGCGTTAGCAAATAAAGCCGCGGGACCCGAAGTAATCAATACAACTCTTGTAATTCCAATCATACTTATTGTAGCATTTGCCGGTTTGGTTCTTTATATGCGTAATAAACCAAAACCTGTTTTACAAGTTGCAGTCCATTGACACAAATATTTATTGAACGCAATATGAAAATTACTACCGGAATTCAACTTTCACTCATGATGTTTCTCCAGTATTTTATCTGGGGCTCATGGTATGTAACAATGGTTACATACATGAGTACAAACCTGCAATCATCGGGTTCACAAATTGGTGCTGCTTATTCTGCATTGGCCATCGCTACAATGATTTCTCCTTTTTTTATAGGGATGATCGCTGACAGATTTTTTGCAGCACAGCGTATCATGGGCATTTTACATTTACTTGGGGCAATATTATTATTTCTTGCCACAAAAATTTCCGATAATACTGCCTTTTACTGGGTGATTTTGTTTTATTCACTTCTGTACATGCCTACTATTGCATTATCGAATAGCATTGCTTTTCATCAAATGACTGATCCCGGAAAACAATTTCCATGGATAAGAGTATTCGGAACATTAGGGTGGATTGTTGCCGGCCTAATTATTGGAGGTTTGAAAATTGAACCTACCATATATACATTCATGATTGCAGCAGGTGTTTCTGCGGCATTGGGATTATTAAGCTTTACACTACCCAATACGCCGCCTAAAGGAAAAGCGGTTGCGTCTGCATCCAAGGCATTGGGCACCGAGTCATTTGTATTATTAAAAAGCAAATCTTATCTCATATTTTTTATTGCCGCTATATTGGTTTGCATTCCATTGTCATTTTATTATGGATTTGCCAATGGCTTCTTAAATGAACTCAAGATCGATAATGCAGCTGCAAAAATGACAATGGGACAATTTTCAGAAGCAATATTTATCCTGGCTATTCCTTTCCTTTTTAACCGCATCGGTGTTAAAAACATGTTGCTGATGGGTATGACTGCCTGGATACTTCGTTATGTGTGCTTTGCATATGGAAATACGGGCGACAATATGTGGATGCTTTATGCTGGTATTATTTTACATGGCATTTGTTACGATTTCTTTTTCGTAACCGGTTATATGTACACGGAAAAGAAAGCGGGAGAAAAAATTAAAAATGCAGCGCAGGGGTT
>Ga0105249_10004064_pt1 | contig 12619 bp, 12 predicted proteins | sample KBSS44metaG_FD_81522 | JGI IMG/M metagenome (GOLD analysis project Ga0105249, IMG submission 81522) | Switchgrass rhizosphere microbial communities from Kellogg Biological Station, Michigan, USA - KBS S4-4 metaG | ecosystem: Host-associated > Plants > Roots > Rhizosphere > Soil | place... | reverse complement strand
GGGAGTTCTTATATTTTAGGGTTGTCACCCCGAGGAACGAGGGGTCTATACGAATTGAAAATGTGATAAAAAAAATGAAAGCTCGGAATAGATTCCTCCTTCGTCGGAATGACACCCCTATGGCTGATTATCACTTTGTAAACATGCAGTACGTCTACCACTATTATCCTTTCTTAATTTCCTTAGCCCATGCATCTTTCAACGTAACCGTCCTGTTAAAGATCAGCTTGACATCCGTTGAATCCTTATCCAAACAATAATACCCTTTTCTTAAAAACTGGAAACGGTCTGTGAATTGCGCATCTTTTATTGCCGGTTCAGCATATCCTTTAACGATCTTCAATGAATCAGGGTTGATATAATCTTTAAAATCCCCTTCTTCATTCGATGGATCTTCCACTTTGAACAAGCGATCATATTCCCTTACTTCCACTTCTATTGAATGGGCAGCGCTTACCCAATGCAAGGTTCCTTTTACATTGATGCCGCTTGTATCATGACCACTTTTACTTTCCGGAACATAACTGCAATGCAGTTCGGTGATCTTTCCTCCTGCATCTTTAATAATCTCATCACATTTGATGATATAAGCGCTTTTCAATCTTACCAGTTGGCCGGGAGCCAACCGAAAATATTTTTTGGGCGGGTTTTCCATAAAATCATCCCGCTCAATATACAGCTCAGCGCTGAATGGAATATCTCTTGACCCGGCATTTGTATCCTCAGGATTATTATCACTCCCAAGCATTTCATGTTTACCTGTGTAATTGGTGATGATAACTTTAACCGGGTCGAACACGACCATCCTGCGCAGGGCGATCTTATTCAAATGCTCCCGGACACAGAATTCCAATAAACCTACATCGACAATATTCTCTCTTTTAGCAATTCCGATCCGGTCGCAAAAATCCCTTACACTTTCCGGAGTATATCCTCTTCTTCTCAACCCGGTGATCGTTGGCATCCGCGGATCATCCCAGCCGGCAACATAGTTTTCAGTCACTAATTGCAACAGCTTTCTTTTACTCGTAACCGTATAATTAATATTGCGCCGTGCAAATTCATATTGATGCGATGGATAGATCTCCAGCTTTTCAATTAACCAATCGTATAACTCCCGGTGCGGAACGAACTCAAGCGTGCAAATAGAATGCGTTATGTTTTCGATTGAATCGCTTTGTCCATGTGCCATATCATACATGGGATAGATACACCATTTATCGCCAGTACGATGATGATGCGCATGTTTGATACGATACAGTACCGGGTCACGCATCAGCATATTGATATGCGCCATATCGATCTTGGCTCGCAATGTCCGGCTCCCATCGGGGAATTCACCACCCTTCATTCTTGCAAACAGGCCGAGGTTTTCATCAACAGGCCGGTCTCTGTACTTACTGTTTTTTCCGGGATGGGTCGGTGTCCCTTTCAGAGCTGCCATTTCCTCACTGGTGCTGTCATCCACATAAGCCAATCCTTTTTTGATAAGCTTCACAGCAAATTCATAGAGTTCATCAAAATAATCTGAAGCATATAATTCATGTTTCCATTCAAAACCCAACCAGCGAACATCATCCTTTATACTTTCTACATATTCTGTTTCCTCTGTTTCAGGATTTGTATCATCAAACCGCAGGTTCGTATAACCCGGGTATTTTTTGGTAAGACCAAAATTTAAACAAATGCTTGAAGCATGACCCAGATGCAGGTAGCCATTTGGCTCCGGCGGAAAACGGGTAACAATCGTTTTATACTTACCGGCTTCCAGGTCAGCCTCTATAATTTCCTCGATGAAATTGTGACTGCGTTCTTCTGCCTTACCGGATACATCGCTTTTTATTTCCTCGCTCATAAGTGAGCAAAGATAAAGATTATGCGTTAAGCTATACTGTTAGCAGGACAGTCGCATTTAAATGGAATACAAGGAATAGCACACGGATAACAGGGATTGAATAGAAAATTTGTTAATGAGGAAAAGGGAAACTGCTAATCAGGTTTACTAATTGAATCAATGATTCTTCGGTTTCCATGTATCCTTTCTTAAGTTCTCTAATTCATTAACCACACAGGTAAGCATTTCTTTTATCAGCTCCTGTTCCTCAACAGTCGGAGTTAATTCAACTTTTTTTTGGTCATTACCTATAAGCTGAATGGACTGTATTTTTTTGAGCGTAAGATTGGTCAGGTTAGCCGGTAAACTTTCCTGGTTCTTAAAAATAAAATGAAAATTACCTTTACAGTTTGTTGTTCCGCCATTTCTGAAACTGGCACGTTGCTTACCCCCTTCAAAAACTACTGTTGCACGGGAGTAATCATCAAAACAGACACCATTTGACTTGCTGAGAGAAAAGAACAGATCCACTTCTGTTTTATCAGCCGAAACAGAAAATAAGAACTCTTCGGGTCCTTTTGCAAATTCTTTAAACCCTGTGGTCAACCGAGGATCCTGGTTATACCGGTCTTTTTCATCTTTCAGTTCACAATTCTGCGAAACACTGAATAAGGGCAACACCAACAGGACAGCAAAAAATATTTTCATTATTTATAATTAGGTGATAAAAATAGAAAGCTCTTTTTAAATTATTTAACTCAACCTGTTAAAATTCAATCCGTGGAAAAACAAAACAATCCTTAATTTTACCCATTAAAATTCAAACCCATGTCATTACTTAACCAGCAAAAAGGAAAAGGCAAAAAGAAAGATCAAAAGAAAAATAATCCGTCATTCGGGCAAGGTTCCAAATTTATATTAAAGCCACAGAATAATTCCGGGTTTGTAAGCAAAAAGTCGAATACGGGTTCTCAAAGAGGCAGCTAAACCGGGGCGCTTATCTTTTCAGGAATTTTCCTTTCAGGAGTTTTTCCATTACTTCATCCTTTAAATTACGACTGATCGGTATATGATGCTGACTGATCTGGATATCATTGCCTTCAATGGTTTCAATTTTTGATGCCGAAACAATATAGGATTTGTGAGTTTTGATGAATTGATTGGCGGGTAAATAATCTTCTACTGATTTAAAAGTAAGATAGGTGATATATTTTTTGTCCCGGGTATGAATAACAACGTAATTCTGCAATGCCTCCGCAAATAAGATCTCATCAAAATGGAGTTGGACCAATTTATTATCGGCTTTTATAAAAAAATACCCGGCCCCTGTTTCGTCTTTCTTTGCTTCCGTTGCATTTATTTGCCTGACCTCATAAAATTCTTTTGCCCGCATAGCTGCCTTTAAAAAACGATCAAATGAAATAGGCTTTACAAGATAATCCAATGCATTCAATTCAAAACCATCCAACGCATATTGCGGATAAGCAGTCGTAAAGATGACCGGCGGCGCATGTTGCAATGTCTTAAAAAAATCGAGCCCCGTAATTTTGGGCATTTGTATGTCCAGGAAAAGTAATTGCACATCTCCCTTTCCAATTTGTTCGGCTGCTTTTAAAGGATTATCATACTCGCCAACAAGGTTTAAGAAATCTATGTCAGCGATATATTCTTTCAGGCCTTTTCGGGCCAGGGGTTCATCATCAATTATGATACAGTTTATTTGCATCGCATATTTTTATCCGGTAACTACCGGGAGTCAATCTTCAGTTTGAGCTGAACTTCATAAAGACCCGGCTCTCTTTTTGATTGCAGATCATATTTATCCGGGTAAAGCAGCTCCAGTCGTCTTTTCACATTGACCAATCCGATACCACCAGCCTTCTTTCCATTCACTATTCCGTCCTCCGTTGTGTTGGAGACACAGAAATTCATTTCTCCATTTTGTCTTGTAATGTCTATTTTGATCTCATTCTTTCTGCCGTCTGTAAAATGCGAGATATGCTTAAATGAGTTTTCTACAAAAGGTATCAGCAGGATTGGCTCGATGGAAAATCCTTTTACATCGGGCGCGCAATTGAATTCAATTTTATAATTCTCATCGGTTCTTAATTTTTGCAGGTCAACATAATCTTTCAGGAAATTGATCTCTTTTTCAACGGGTATTTTTTCACCACCTCCTTCATACAGTTGATACCGCAGCATTTCAGAGAACTTATGCAATGCTTTTCTGGCATCAGTATTCTCTTTATCAATTAAAAAATAAACAGAATTAAGAGAGTTGAATAAAAAATGGGGATTAATCTGTGATTTCAAAAAATTCAACTCAGCTTCAGCTTTTTCTTTTGCAAGATCTGTCAATCGTTGTTGTGTGCGAATGGAATCAAAAACCAGTTTTATGGCAACACCTGCCGTAACTAAAAAGAAATGCGGGATTATATTATCATAGATCCTTGTTTTAAAATTAGAGGAGTTGATACTAAACAGATCCGGGTTGTTCAGAATCGTACCGATGATCTGCATTTTCCCATAACTGCTTAGTAAGATCATACCGAGGTAAGAAATAATGAACCAGAAATATTGCTTCCGGTAAAGCAGTTTAGGTACGAGTAAATAATTAGCTGTATAGATCATCAAAGCCAGGTCGGCTGTTTTAAGCAGCGAAATCTTAAAAGCTTTTTCTGCTGATGAATAATCCTGCACCCGCAAATAATACCAGAGCCCCAAAATAAGCATCCAGAAAAGCAGGTGATGCAGCTTATACTTTATGAAAAACCTGGCGTTATGCATAATGCAAAATAAATTTACAAAATCCCTTTGTGAATCCTCCTTTACACGAAAAGAAGTTATTACTTGATCAAATGTCGCTGCACACCTCATCAAGTGAAACCAGCCTGAAGTGTAAACAATTTGTACCAGGCTCTTGAGCGGGTGGATATTTGTATTAGAAAATCAATTTTATGAAACAATTATTCCCTTTTCTTGTGGTGAGTCTTATTGCCCTGCAGTCTTGCGGACAAAACAACGCAAACAAGGATAAAAACAAACCAACTAAAGATATATCAGAACAAAAAGTAGGTGGCGGGTGTGAAGGTTGTGAAGCTATATATGAATCGCCTGTTCCATTTGATCAATTGAATGAAGTGGATACTTTACCTGATTTTAATGAGACCGGTCCAAAGATCGAGATCAGGGGAGTTATTTATAAACCCGATGGCAAAACCCCGGCACCGGGTATTATTCTCTATGTCTATCATACGGATCAAAGAGGTCTTTATTCAACCAAAGGAAATGAAAAAGGCTGGGGCAAACGACATGGTTATATCAGGGGCTGGATAAAAACAAATGAAAAAGGTGAATACCGGTTTTATACATTAGTTCCGGCTTCCTATCCTAACAGCACAAATCCAAAACATATTCACCCGGTCATCAAAGAGCCCGGCTATAGTGAATATTGGATCGATGAATTCTTATTTGACGATGATCCTTTATTACCCGCTAAAGAAAGAAACAAATCCCAGCCTGTTGGGGGCAATGGCATCCTGAAAACAGAAATGAAAGATGGTATGCTGCGAGCAATAAGGAATATTACACTTGGTCTGAACGTAAGAGATTATCCCAAATAAAGTATAGCCATGAAACACCATCCTCTTTTATTTCTTTTCACTTTGCTTTCATCATTAACATTTGCTCACCCGGGTATCGGCATTGTAAAAAATAGTAAAGGATTTATTTACTACACTGATTTGAAAAATGTTTACAAGGTAGATCCTCAAACAATGAAAAAGAGCATTGTCGTAAGTAATGTGCATACACATGAACTTTTTATGGATTCAAATGATAATTTATTTGGTGAGCATTTATGGTATAATGGAGAAAAACTGGATACATGGGGTCATTATGTTTGGCGATTGAACCGTGATGAAATCCTGGATACGATCATCCTACCAACTCAAGGTTTTTTAGACAATTATTCTTTCTGCCGCGATGATGCAGGCAATATGTATTGGGTACAGCGATTTACGATAAGCCGTTTTAAAAAGAAAGCAGTTGATGGAACGATAACGACAATTGCAGAGGGTAAGTTCAAAGACATTCGCTGGATACATGCGGCCTCTAACGGAGATATCTATTTTATAGATCTTACTGACCTGTATAAAATTGAAAACGGAAAATTTAAATTGCTTGCAAAAAATTTACAGGAACGCACTTCCATTTTTGAGTATGGTTCTTTAAAGCACAATATTTTCGGAATCTGGCTGGATAAGGATGAAAATATTTATATCGCTGTAACAGGCGGCCAGGTCGTAAAAAAGATCACGCAGGAAGGCTCAGTAAGTGATATAGCTTATAGCAGTGGCGGATGGCGTCCCACCGGCGGCCTTTTTGATAACAAAGGAAATCTCTGGCTACTGGAAACTAAATCGGGACCTGCAATAAAGGCAAGAGTAAGAATGATCGAAAAAACAACGCTCTCCAAAAAACCGTCATCGGCTACTTATATGATCAATAAGGCAAGACCTGTCCTGGTATTGTCAATTATTGCATTACTGCTACTGGCAGCCGTTTATAAATTGATAAAAAAACTAAGGAGAAGAAAAATGCCCGCATTTACTTGACAGAAAAATCAGCCTTCACTTTATAGTAAGCCACTGATCGTTCAACGAGGTTACTAAGCATGCCATCGACTTTTAGGTTCCAAACATGGGATTCCTTATTATAGGTTACATCCACTATGCCCGATGTAACATTTACATAAGATGCACGGCCTCCTGAACGAAAAGAGTATTTCGCATCCAGTTCATCCTTGTCATTAGCGCCCACTTTAATTTTATATTTTCTAACGTCCAGCTTTTTTTGCCTGAAAAACATAGTAAAAAACTGGTCCCGTTGTTGTATGGTGATCACCAGGCCACCTTTTATTTTCTCTAATTTTACGGTTGCACTTTGATGCGGCGTAAAATAATTATTGTAACCACTGGTATCGGTAATAGCTACCGGGCAACGGCTGTATACAGTATCGCCTTCCTCCTGTGCTGCGACACGATAAGATGTGAATAGAAGAAATACGATTACAAGCGGCTTCATGCAGAGTTCATTAATAGTGGAAATTTAAAGATAAGAAACCCGTCGATAATCCTTTAAACTTTAGCTGTTCTTTCACCAAATAAGATACTTCCGATCCTCACCATATTGCTTCCTTCCTGGACAGCAACAGTATAATCACTGCTCATACCCATTGATATAAACCTGAATGACGATTGCCAGCCTCCGAAAGCAGCATGCCTATTAAATAATTTTTTCAGGTATTTAAATTCACCTCTTATTTTATCGGTATCATCGGTCAGCGTGGCCATTCCCATCAATCCGCAGATGCGGATATTATTATAGGACAGATCATAAAAGTTCTTTACTAAGTCATCCAGTTCAGTTTCATAAAAACCAAACTTGGTTTGCTCGTCGGCTATATGTACCTGTAGCAGGCAATCGATCACCCGATCTCTTTTAGAAGCCTGTTTATTGATCTCCCATAACAGGTCCGGTCCATCTACACCATGTATTAAATGAACAAATGAAGCAATCTTTTTGACCTTATTTGATTGCAGGTGACCAATAAAATGCCAACGAATATCAGAAGGAAGCTCAGCGGCTTTTTCAACCAGTTCCTGGACATAGTTCTCACCAAAATCACGGTGTCCAAGCCTGTATAATTCTAAAATTTCAGATACAGGTTTTGTTTTTGAAACTGCTACTAATGCTACTGACCGGCCTAATTCCTTTTTTAAACGTTGATAATTCTCAACATTAACGGGCATCGAATTACTTTTAACTTAGGATAACAAGTTCAAAAGTAAAAATAAAAAAAATGTACCAACAGCTTTAGTGTTTATACATTATATGATTGACATCAATTAGTAATGGGAAATGATATCTAAAGGAATTATACGGAATCTTATTTTAAAATATTTCGGCTGATAACAATACGCTGCACCTCGCTGGTGCCTTCATAGATCTGGGTGATCTTGGCATCACGCATCAACCGTTCTACATGATACTCTTTCACGAATCCATAACCACCGTGTATTTGCACGGCCTCCGTTGCAGTCCACATAGCCGTTTCGCTCGCATAAACTTTTGCCATGCTGCTGCTGAGTGTATAATCCATATCGTTATCCTTTTCCCATGCGGCTTTCAAACACAGCAACCGGGCTGCTTCAATTCGGGTCGCCATATCCGCCAGCTTGAATGCGATAGCCTGGTGGTTCATGATCTCCGTACCAAAGGCCTTTCTTTCTTTTGAATATTTTACAGATAACTCATAGGCTCCGCTTGCAATACCGAGTGCCTGCGATGCAATACCAATTCTTCCGCCTGCTAATGTTTTCATAGCAAATGAAAAACCAAAACCATCAGCTCCTACCCTATTTTCTTTTGGCACTTTCACATCCTGGAACATGATGCTGTGTGTATCACTGCCACGAATACCTAATTTGTTTTCTTTGGCGCCAACACTTACACCCGGCCAGGTTTTCTCAACAATAAAAGTATTGATGCCCCGGCTGCCTTTGCTCGCATCCGTTTGAGCCATGACCAGGTAAACAGAAGCGGAGTTACCATTCGTGATCCAATTCTTTGTTCCATTGAGGACATAGTGATCACCCTTATCTTCTGCAGTAGTTCTTTGAGATGTTGCATCACTGCCAGCTTCGGGTTCACTTAGCAGAAATGCACCAATATATAATTCACCCTCTTTTTTACCCTGGGCCAGCGGAGTTAAATATTTTTGTTTTTGCTCCTCGGTACCAAACGCCTGCAGCCCGTAGCATACAAGGCTATTATTCACACTCATCACTACACTTGTACTGGCATCTATCTTGCTTATCTCTTCCATAGCCAGCACATAACTTACTGTATCCATTCCCGCCCCGCCATATTTTTGATCGACCATCATACCTAAAAAACCAAGATCGGCCAGCTTCATTACCTGTTCTTTTGGAAATTTCTGGTGCTCGTCTCTTTCAATAACACCAGCGAGGCATTCATTACGTGCAAAATCTTTTGCAGCCTGCTGGATCATCAGTTGCTCTTCATTCAGTTGGAATAACATGTTGGTCTATAAAATTTGGCGCAAAGATAGGCGGAAACAATCCTATACGAACAACTGTTCAGTTTGAAATTAATTTTAATCCTGCAAGGCCAGGACACAAAGTAACTTTGTAAGATGTTTCGCCAAGTATTCACTATTGAATTACAAAAACTGCGAATAGACAACCTGATAATTGATCAATTATGGGATGAGATCAATTTAAACTTCAATAACGCTAATCGACATTATCACAATATAAATCATTTAAACCATCTGTCTGAACATCTTCTTCACATTAAACAAGAAATTGAAGACTGGTCTACCATGGTGTTTTCTATTGCTTATCACGACGTCGTTTATGATATAATGAGAAGTGATAATGAGGAGCAAAGCGCAATCTTCGCATATGAAAGACTTACCTTTTTAGAACAACTCCTGGAAAGAAAAGAAAGATGCAAAGAACAAATTCTTGCAACAAAAGGGCACCAGCGAAGTGAAAACTCCGATACCAACTATTTTATAGATGCAGACTTGTCGATACTTGGATCTGATTGGGATTCGTATTCAGAGTACGCAAAACAAATAAGAGAAGAATTTAAACAATATAAGGATGCTGATTACAGAACCGGAAGAGCCGCAGTGCTCAATCATTTCCTAAAAATGAAAACAATCTTTAAAACAGATCTTTTTCAAAATAAACTTGAAGAAAAAGCTCGAATTAATATAAAAAAAGAATTGAAATTGATGATGAACGGAAACCCCTGATTTAATTCATTAAAACAGGTGATTAATTCCCATTTCTTATCCCGCCTTTTCGCTTAACTTTGCTGGCCTCTAAAGCCTCTTTGGACAAACATTGATTCCATGAAAAAAACCCACATAATCCTGCTGGTTCTGATTGCAGGAGCCATCGCAGTATTGATCAACTTTTTAAAAGTATCTGCTACCTATGATTCATTTGCCAATGCAAAAGAAAACCCGGGGAAGTTCATGCATGTAATTGCTAAGCTGGATCGTTCTACACCGCTGGAATATGACCAGCTCAAAAATCCAAACTATTTAGGTTTCACCGCTATTGATTCAACAGGAACAACAATGAAAGTAATATACCGTAAAGGCAAACCCGAAAATATAGAGCATAGTGAAAGATTGGTATTGAAAGGTAAGTATGAAAACGGGCAGTTCGAATGCAAAGACATTTTGATGAAATGTCCCTCCAAATACAAAGAAGATATGAGTGCTGCGGAAAAGAATATTCAAAAGACTACTGAAACACAGCAGCCAGCTAACAGTGATAAAAAATATTGACAATAATTTCCCGGCTGATCGCGGGATAAACGATAACCAATGGATTATTTAGGTGAACAACTACTGCCCGGAAAACTGGGACATTTTTTTGTATTACTTTCCGTTGTATCTTCTTTAGTTGCTACCCTCTCCTATTTTTTATCGACTCAATCGAAAAATATTGAAACAGCCAACGATTGGAAAAAGCTGGCAAGACTCTCCTTTGTCACAGAAGTTATTTCTGTATTTGCCATTTTTATAATTCTTTTTTACATCATCTCCAATCACCGCTTTGAATATAAATATGCTTGGCAGCACAGCAGTCTTTCTTTGGAAGTAAAATATTTACTGGCCTGTTTTTGGGAAGGCCAGGAAGGTTCATTCTTGTTGTGGAGCATATGGCATTGCATTATCGGTTTGATCCTGATAAAGACAGCAAAGAAATGGGAAGCCCCGGTGATGACGGTATTGAGCTTTGCACAACTAAGCCTGGCAGCAATGATCGCAGGTATCTATGTATTTGGTGAAAGGATAGGTTCCAATCCATTTGTATTATTAAGAGATTCCGGCGTACTGGATAATGCGCCTGCTTTGCATATTGAAACGGACGTCACTCAACCATTAAGAACTGATTACCTCAGCTTCATAAAAGATGGAAATGATCTGAATCCCTTGTTGCAGAATTACTGGATGGTCATTCATCCGCCTGTTTTGTTTTTGGGCTTTGCTTCATCCATTGTTCCTTTTGCCTATGCTATTGCCGGTTTATGGAAAAAACAACATGGCAAAACTGAAAAGGCTGATTGGATCAACCCTGCATTACCGTGGTCGCTCTTCTGTATTGCTTTATTGGGAACAGGTATTATGATGGGTGCCATGTGGGCTTATGAATCGCTTACATTCGGCGGGTACTGGGCCTGGGATCCTGTTGAAAATGCGTCGTTAGTGCCGTGGTTAGTAGTAGTGAGCGGCGCTCATACATTGCTGATATATAAACATAGTGGCCGTGCATTGCAGGCAACTTACATTTTCCTCATCATGGGTTTTGTATTGGTTCTTTATTCTACTTTTTTAACCCGAAGTGGAATTTTAGGTGATACTTCTGTTCATTCATTTACAGACCTGGGATTAAATGCGCAGTTATACTTGCTGCTCTTTACCTTTTTATGGGGATGTGCAATACTGACTGCTAAACACCGCGATCAGAAAATCTATTTTGCAGTTGCTGCACTTGTATTACTCCTTGCTTCTTATTATGTTCCCATACCCAAAATTGCATTTATTACGTTGATAGCAGGTCTTACAGTTTTATGTTATAATATTTTTTCACAGGTAGGATCAATTAACGAAGAAGAAAAAACCTCGTCGCGGGAATTTTGGATGTTTATTGGTTCCCTGGTGTTATTTCTGTCTTCGATCATCATCATCTTTATTACTTCTTTCCCGGTGATCAATAAAGTATTTGGCGCCAAACTGGCAACTCCTGAAAATATCATGCACTATCATAACACGATTCAAATATTTTTTGCTGTAGTGATAGCCACGCTGTCAGGCGTGGGGCAATACTTAAAATATAAAAAGACCACGCAGGATTATTTTCTGCAAAAGATCATTATACCGCTTGTCTTATCTGCAGGTATTGGTTTTGCCGCCGTTTATTTTGGCAACATAAACTATAAGACCGAAGGTGCGGGATTCCAGGCCTCTATTTGGCTGGCTGTTACGGCAAGCATCTTTACAATCGTAGCCAATATTGGTTATATATGGCTTGGATTAAAAGGTGATCTGAAAATCTCAGGTGCATCGGTGGCCCATTTTGGTTTTGGTCTTGTTTTATTAGGCATCCTCATTTCGGCTTCGAAAAAAGAGATCTTATCTAATAATATCAATGGAGTTCCTGTGCCCCTGGCTGAAACTGAAAATCCAATTGAGAATCTTACCCTGCTGAAAGGTGTCCCCAGTGAAATGAGTAAATACACACTAACCTATGAAAGCGATTCAATACATCCTAAGAAACAACAATGGTATTATAATATCCGGTTTCAGAGTAAGGATGGTAAAGAAAATTTCGTGTTGAAGCCAGATGCATTTGTAAACTATAAAGGCAATGAAGGCCTGATGGCTAACCCTGCTGCCAAACATTACTGGACGCATGATGTGTTCACCTATATTACCTCCTTGCCTAATCCCGATAAAATGGTAGATACTTCTAATTTCAGAAGCAAATTGATGCATGAAGGTGACACCAGTTTTTATTCAAACGGATATATTATTCTCGAAAACTTGAAGTCAAGGGATAGTATTCCCGGCCAGCAGTATAAGCCAACGGACCGTGCAACACTGGCTACGTTTAAAGTGCATTCAAAATACAATGCCACTTATACGACAGATAAAGTTTTATTGCTTGACCTCAG
>Ga0105249_10004059_pt1 | contig 12624 bp, 7 predicted proteins | sample KBSS44metaG_FD_81522 | JGI IMG/M metagenome (GOLD analysis project Ga0105249, IMG submission 81522) | Switchgrass rhizosphere microbial communities from Kellogg Biological Station, Michigan, USA - KBS S4-4 metaG | ecosystem: Host-associated > Plants > Roots > Rhizosphere > Soil | place... | reverse complement strand
TTATGGCAAAAGTTGGAAAAATAAAACAGATCATCGGCGCTGTAGTTGACGTGCAGTTCGATGGCACTCTTCCTGAAATTTATAACGCATTAGAACTCAAAAGACCAAATGGTGATACACTTGTTTTGGAAGTAGAACAACACCTTGGTGAAGATAGCGTTCGTTGCATTGCGATGGATGGTACAGAAGGCCTTGTTCGTGGGTTGGAAGTGGTGGATACGGGTATTGCAATTGCGATGCCTGTTGGTGAAGCGATCAATGGTCGTCTTTTCAATGTAACTGGTGATCCCATTGACGGTTTGCCTGCTGTTTCTAAGAAAGGTGGTCGCCCTATTCACAGCAAGCCGCCCATGTTTGAAAATCTATCGACTTCTTCCGAAATATTATTTACCGGTATTAAAGTTATTGACCTGATCGAGCCCTATGCAAAAGGTGGTAAGATCGGTTTGTTTGGTGGTGCCGGTGTGGGTAAAACCGTATTGATCCAGGAGTTGATCAACAATATTGCAAAAGCCTATTCTGGTTTATCGGTATTTGCCGGTGTAGGAGAAAGAACCCGTGAAGGAAATGACCTGATGCGTGAGATGATCGAGGCGGGTATCATGAAATATGGCGATGGTTTTAAGCATAGCATGGAGCAAGGTGGCTGGGACCTGAGTAAAGTGAATATGGAAGAACTGAAAGATTCAAAAGCCACATTCGTATTCGGACAAATGAATGAACCACCCGGTGCCCGTGCAAGAGTTGCACTAAGTGGATTGACTGTTGCCGAATATTTTCGTGATGGTGATGGTACAGGAAAAGGAAAAGACATTTTGTTCTTCGTTGATAATATCTTCCGGTTTACACAGGCCGGCTCTGAAGTATCGGCATTGTTAGGACGTATGCCATCAGCGGTAGGATATCAACCGACATTGGCAACAGAGATGGGATTGATGCAAGAAAGAATTACTTCAACCAAGAATGGTTCTATCACTTCTGTGCAGGCAGTGTACGTGCCGGCTGATGACTTAACTGACCCGGCGCCTGCAACAACATTTGCGCATCTTGATGCGACAACGGTATTATCAAGAAAGATCGCTGACTTGGGCATCTATCCTGCCGTTGACCCGTTGGATTCTACTTCAAGAATTCTTACACCCAAGATCGTTGGCAGCCTGCATTATGATTGCGCCAATCGTGTGAAATTAATTTTACAACGATATAAAGAATTACAGGATATCATTGCCATCCTGGGTATGGATGAATTGAGTGATGATGATAAAATGACGGTACAGCGTGCAAGAAAGGTACAGCGTTTCCTGTCACAGCCATTCCATGTTGCGGAAGCATTCACCGGTTTGAAAGGTGTGTTGGTTCCAATTGAAGAAACGATACGCGGCTTTAATATGATCATGGATGGAGAAGTAGATGAATATCCTGAAGCAGCATTTAACCTGGTAGGTACGATTGATGATGCGATGGAGAAAGGGAAGAAGTTGCTGGCGGCGGCGAAGTAGCCTCCTGTCCCCCGGAGGGGGAACTTAGGTCGAGCTTTCATTATTTACTGATAGTTCTTTATAGATGTGAGTTGATTATTGTGTTGCCAGCTTCTGTTCCTTGATTGAACTTTTGTTGCGACGCTCCGTTCAACTACTGATTCTCTAATCAACAAATTTCAACTAAAACAAACCATCTCCAGTCTTTTGGGCTGTGTGGATGGTAAGCCTCCCCTTCGGGGAGGTTTGGAGGGGCTTTATGAATCTTGAAATACTTACTCCCGAAAAAAAGATCTTCAGCGATGATGTATACGGCGTACAAATGCCGGGCATCAGCGGAAGTTTTGAAGTGCTGGACCGGCATGCACCGATGGTGAGTGCATTAAAACCGGGACGTTTGAAAATATTAAAAGACAAACAAAATCATACGGTGAGTTTTGATATACAGGGTGGATTTACTGAAGTATTAAATAATAAAGTAACAGTGTTGGTTGAAGGCGCTGTTCCTGTTCAATAAAGAGATTTTTGTAAAAACCCATGTGTATCCGGAAATGTGAAAAAAATTACCCCGCCATTGGCGGGGTTTTTATTTTAAACCGGTTTATTTAAAATAATTTTTCCTGTGGAGGTTTTATTCCCTGCAAGCGAATATAAATAGTTGTTTGGCCGCGGTGATGTGTTTGATGTTCAAAAGCTTTTAATAGCAATCCGAATTGTGTTGTTTCAAATCCAAATATTTTTCTGGACTCACCCCATTTAGTTGCATCAGAATTCTTAACGGCATTCGCAGCAAAATCATAGCTGCTGGTAATAAAGTACATGACCGAATCTTTTGATGCGGCAGAAGCACGACCTTCAAGAGTAAAACTTATAGTAGCAGGCATCTGTGCACCGGTGGCCTGGGACGTCAAAAAATAATTGGCCGTAGCGAGATGGAGCATTTGCTGCGCAAAACTGCGAATGCTATCCTGTGCTTTGAAAGAATATTTGTTGGCAGGCATGGTGTTCAAATATTCTATGGTGTAATCTTTTGCTCTTTGCCATTCTTTTACCAACTGAGCTTTGATATCATCTGATGATAGCGATTGAGACCTGATCTCGGCAGAATTTATAAGAATGAAAATAGGTAGTAATAGCGCAGCTTGAGTGATAATTTTTTTCATAAATAATTTTTTTGGAATGGTAATTTAAAGAAAAAGCGTTTGATTCTGTCAAACGCCGGAGTAAATATTTTTAATGACCTTTTATAATCAATTTATATCCTTCCCCTTACTATCCACCTTTGTTTTTAAGTCTTTTTCTTTAGCCATTTTGAATGAAGGATCTTTCAATAATTTTTGTACATCATCGAGTTTGGCAACATAAGCACTGCGGCCATGTGTACCAAGTACAATTTCATTTTCTCTTTGTTGTATCGCTATGTCATGTACCGGAACTGATTTAGGTAAACCTGTATTCCACATCATAAAACTATTTCCTTTGTCAATACTTACATATAAACCACCATCTGTACCAACATAAATAATACTGTCATACACCGGGTCTTCTTTAATTACATTGATCGGTTCATTCGGTAAATCTTTTCCAATCGCTGTCCAGGTAGTTCCGTAATCCTCACTTACATATAAATAAGGAGCAAAATTGTCGAAACGATATCCATTGAGTGAAGCGTAAACTCTTGATGCTTTATGACCAGATGGAGTTACCCTGCTTACCCAAAGATTGTTTGTTTGAAGGGCCTGAGCCTGACGAAGGGCCGGTTTTTTTGTTTTGCCTTTTTGAACCTGAGTGGTCCCCATATCGCCCTTCGATGAACTCAGGGCTTGCCAGTTATATCCTCCATCTTTTGTTACATGAATATTGCCATCATCCGTGCCTACATAGATCAATCCGAATTGTAAAGGGGATTCACCAATGGTTGTTGCTGTGCCATAAGGTACATTACCTTCTCTTCTCCCGTTGGTCAGATCAGGACTCATCGGTATCAACGTATCAGCTTTATTCAACGAACGATAAAAACGGTTGGCGCCGAAATACAAAACATCCGGCTGATGCTGACTTAACAGGATAGGAGTCTGCCAGTTAAAACGAAGTGGTTTGTCTCCCAGCTCATGTCTTGGTGTAATGCGCCTTGAATTATCTCTTGTGATACGATTTGTTCTTGAATAAGCGCCAAACTGCGAACCATAATAAGTAGTTGCATTATCTCTTGTGTCTACCTGCACCTGCATGCCATCCCCACCGCCAATACTTGTTTCTGATGCTGCAGTTTGACCTAAGCCTGATCCTGCAAATGGATTACGTGGTGTTTGAGATGGGAAATACCAAACACCATTATCCTGTAAGCCACCATAAACATTATAAGCTGGTCTTGCATTATCAACTGCAATCCCATAAAATTGTCCGACAGCAGGTGTGTTTGCCTTGAACCAATGCTCACCATAATCATAAGAAAGATTGACACCGCCATCATTGCCGTTAATGATGTGTCCATCACGTTTAGGATTTACCCATAAAGCATGGTGGTCTGCATGCACACCCTGCCCGTCAATATTCTTAAAATTCTTGCCACCATCTTTTGAGTACATGGCATTAAATCCAAGTATATAAACATTATCAGGGTTCGTATAAGAAGTATAGATTTTTGCGAAGTAATAACCATACGTGCTAAACAGTGTTAAAGCTTTTTCATTTACTTTCTTCCATGTTTTACCTGCATCATCGCTGCGATACACTTCAGCACCATAGATACCGGTATTCTGAAATCCATCATCACTATCCAGGTAATCCCATAATGCAACAGGTTTTATTTTATCATTCTTCACCATATCTTTTACAACGGCGGCTGTGTATTTGGCAGGAAAGAAATTTTTCCGCAGGAAGGTATCGATCCTTTTGTTGTCCAAAGCCATGAATTGTTCTTTGGTCATATCCTTGAATATCTCTTTTTTATAACTCGAATCTGTTTTCTTTTGCGCTGTATCCGGTCTTGGATTATTATTATCGACTATTGCATACACAATTTTTGGGTCTTTTGGATAAACACACAAACCAATACGCCCGATCTTATCACCTGTCATAAAACCTGAACCCGGACCGGAAACCATTTGCCAGGTATTGCCGCCATCATTGCTTTTATAAATGCCACTTGTTTTTCCGCTTTCTTCAAATTTCCATGCACGGCGTGTACGATACCACAGGGCCGCATATACCTCATTTGGATTGGATGGATTGATATCCATTTCTACGGCACCGGTATTATCATCTGCAAATAAAGTTTGCTTCCATGTTTTACCGCCATCTGTTGTTTTATAAACACCACGTTCTTTATTGGGTGAATACAAATGTCCGAGTGCAGCTACCCAAACCGTATTGGGATCAGTTGGATGTAATAATATCTTGCCGATATGATGTGATTCAGGCAAACCAACATATTCCCAGGTCTTGCCATTGTTGCTGCTTTTATACACACCGATACCGGCATAAGAAGAACGGCTGCTGTTCACTTCACCGGTGCCAATCCATATCGTATGATTTTTCCAATCAACAGCAATATCACCGATCGTCAAAATATCTTCGCTATCAAAAATGGGAACAAAAGATTGACCATTATTGGTGGTGTACCACAGACCACCACTTGCATAAGCAACATAGAATTCCGTTGGATCTTCGGGATTGGCTTCTATATCTACAGCCCGGCCACTCATGGTGACAGGTCCAATATTGCGGAATTTAATATTATTTACTAAGGAATTCTGTTCAAGAAGCTTACGCTGCTGACCTGCTTTCATTCTTTCATCGGCAGGCGTTGGGTTTACCTGCGAGAAAGTTGTTAAACTAAGAATAAGTACTAAAACAAGGCAACAAAATTGTGCTAATTTTGAAAACATAAAGTAGAAGTTTTGGCGTTTTTAATCTAACCTTATCAAACATACTAAACTATGCGATTTGTTTTTGCACTTCTTTTATTTATTTCCATAAATGGCTTTGGCCAGTGGAAAGATTTTAAGATCGGTCCTCGTGGTGATACACTGAACCGTCTGGATATGCAAGGAAAAAAACAAGGGCCCTGGGTTGTCGTTGTTCCTGAACTGAGAGGTGAACAGGGCTATGAAGAAGAAGGTTATTTTGAAAATGATAAACGGGTGGGAACCTGGCGCCGTTATACACCAATGGGTGATAAGATCGCGGTAGAAAATTATCGCTGGGGAAATAAGGATGGTGTTTGCCAATATTTCACCCTGACCGGTGGATTGGTTCGTGAAGAAAGCTGGAAGGCAGTGAACCCTGATAATCCATACGATACTGTTCCGGTTACTGATCCAAATAATCCGGATAAAATATTAAGATATGCCATTGTGAAACTGGAAGGATTTTCATTAAAGCATGGCTTATGGACTTATTATGATCCGCAGTTTGGAACTATATCAAAACATGAAAAATATTTTTTGGATAAACTGGAAGGAACACAAAATGATAAAGGTGAAGAACTGGTACCGATAGATGTATCAAAAGGCTTTCAGCCCAAAACAGATTCATTAGGAAATAAAGTAGTGAAGAAAACTCCTGAGATGCTGGAATATGAAAAGAAAAATTCGGGTAAGAAGAAGGTTAAAGTGAGAGATGGGAAGACGGGGTATTAGTCAGTTGACAGTCGGCAGTCAGCAGTCTGTCAAGAATTGATAGTTGGAAGGCACTCATTACTCACCACTGATCACTCATTATTTTCCATCAAAATAGTTTTTGAAAAACAGCAGTTGATATTTTACTGCATTTCTCCAATAGTCCCAATCGTGTTTACCCGGACGTTCGATATAATCGTGTTGTATTTTCAAGTCCTGCATTTTTTTATGTAAGGCACGGTTTACATCTAAAAAGAAGTCATCCAATCCACAGTCAATAATGATCTTCGACGAATCGCCGTGATAGTGATCAATTACATTGAGGACAGAATAATTTTTCCAGTTATCCGCATTGAGTGTTGTATCGCCTAATCTTTTGGAGAGATGCCAGTTCCTGGGAAATGGTCTCAGGTCAACACCGCCACTCATGCTGCCGCAGGCGCCAAAAATATCAGGATGGCGAAGGCCAAGATATAATCCGCCATGTCCGCCCATGCTTAATCCCGTAATGGCCCTTCCTTTTTTAGTTGGAATAGTTCTGTATCGTTTGTCAATTGCTGCCGGTATTTCTTTGCCAACATAGGTTTCGAATTTCATTGTGCTGTCAACCGGGCTATCGATATACCAACTGCTGAATTCACCATCCGGGCAAACGATGATCAACTGGTAAGCATCGGACTGTTGTTTTATATCAGACTGGCTTACCCAATCGCTGTATGAACCGCTATAACCATGTAACAGGTAAACAACGGGAAATCTGTTTTTTGATTTTTTATAAGTGTCCGGTTTTACCACAACACATTTGATATCTTTTCGCATCACATTGCTGGGAATGATAATCGTATCAACAGTTGCAGAAAAAGAATTTTGTAAAATGAAAAAGCAAATAGTTACTATCAATAGTCTTTTCATAAAAATAAAAGTATAACAATCCTTAGACATATTGTTGGCACACGGATGACACGGTTATAACGGATGGATAACGGATTTATGCTGCGAAGCAGCATTAGGGTTTATCAGTTATAATCCGTGTACTAATCATTCAGGCATAATAAAGTGGAAGCATACAACTATGCTTCCACCTATCAATTGTGAATAAAACTCGTTTAGAATGCTTTTTTCTCTGTTGCTTTCTGCATCGGGTTGTTAGACTGGTTCTGCCCGTTTCTTCCACCACCCTGTCTTCCTTTGAAAATCGTAAAACGGGAAGGAGCAGGGATCGTATTCCAGCTATTATTTGCTTCATTGATATCTGCTGTTTCCCTGTAAGGATCTAATTTTACGGAGGCAACTTCTTTGTCTTTTACAAATGTCTTGATCACTCTATTCTCATTTCCTCTCCATACCTGGGCCGGTATTCTTTCGATTTCTTTTGTTCCGTCTTTATACGTCCATTCCAGGATGATTGGCATTACCAATCCGCCTTTATTACTGAATGTGAGCTCATATAAATTCTTATTAGCATATTTAATTTTTTCTTCAGCTGTCAGGCCTTCTGGTTTGGAACCGGAAAAGGTCACTGAAAATTTTGCCGTATCATATTTCTCTGTTCCACGATCATAACGATAATAAAAATCCTGTAAGCTGGTATCGGCATCCACGGCGAACTTAACGCCCTGTTCCCGGTTACGCATCCGTGCAATATCATCATAAGCAGGAGCGATCGGTTTTTGAACAGATTGTTGTATCGTTTGTTCTTTTATTTCAGGTGACATCGCATCGAGATCAGGTTTTGCATACTTTACTGAATCTAATGAAATATCACAGGCATCTGTTCCATAGAACCAACCTCTCCAAAACCAATCGAGGTCTTCACCGCTTGCATCTTCCATGGTGCGGAAGAAATCCGCAGGTTCGGGATGTTTGAATGCCCAGCGTTTTGCATATTCCCGGAATGCATAATCAAATAACTCACGACCCATGATCGTTTCTCTGAGTATCGTTAAGCCAGCGGCAGGTTTTGCATAGGCATTATTCCCGAACTGTGCAATGTCCTCACTGTTTGTCATGATCGGTTCGAGTTGATCTTTCGGCAACTTCATATAATCCGTGATCAAACCGGCGGGTCCGCGACCAGTAGGCATTTTATTATCCCATGTGCCCTGGGCAATAGATTGCACAAATGAATTCAGCCCTTCATCCATCCAGGTCCATTGGCGTTCATCGCTGTTAATGATCATCGGGAAAAAATTATGACCCACTTCATGCGTTACCACGCCGATCATTCCATTCTTTGTTCCTTCGGTATAAGTACCGTCTTTTTCTGTTCTTCCAAAATTGAAACAGATCATCGGGTATTCCATTCCATTAGAGGCTTCAATACTCTGAGCAACGGGATAGGGATACGGAATTGAAAAATTAGAATAGGTTTTAATTGTATGCTCAACAACCTTTGAAGAATATCTTCTGTATAAATTATACGCTTCCTTCGGATAAGCGCTCATGCACATTACTCTTTTACCGCCAACCTTTGTTGCCAGTGCATCCCAGATAAATTTTCTTGATGAGCCCCAGGCGAAATCACGAACATTATCCGCTTTGAAAATCCATGTTTTCCTGTTGTTAGATTTTTGCACTTCAGCTTTTTTAGCTTCATCCAGCGTGACTACCTCTACCGGGTCTGATGAAACCTGCGCTTTAGTCCATCTCGCTAACTGTGCCGGGGAAAGTACGGCTGCATAATTCTGACATTCACCGGTTGACATCACCACATGATCTGCAGGTACTGTCATAGCTACTTTAAAATTTCCAAAAGAAACAGCAAACTCACCGCGACCGGTGAATTGTTGATTTTGCCATCCTTTAAAATCACTATAGACACAAAGCCGGGGATACCATTGCGTAATCGTGAAAAGATAATTGCCATCTTCAGGAAAAAATTCATAACCACCACGGCCACCTTTTGTCAGGCGGTCAGATATCTTATAACTCCAATCTATTTTGAAAATAAATTTTTGACCGGGCTTTAAGGGAACTGGTAATTCAACCCGCATCATGGTTTTATTGACAAGATAATTCAATGACTTTCCCATGGCATCAGTCAGCTTCGCTATTTTATGACCATAACCATTATCCGATTTATTTTCATCTGCAAGATCCAATTGCCCCGGAGTTATCCGGTTATTCATTGGATTGCTTGCCTGGTAGTTGGCGTTATTTACACTGCTATGTTCATTTTCATCCAACTGCAACCATAAATAATTCAGTACATCAGGTGAGTTGTTGAAATACATTATTGTTTCACTCCCGGTAAGTTTCAAATTCTTTTCATCGAGATCGCACCGGATATCATAATCCACCCGTTGCTGCCAGTATTTCGGGCCGGGAGCGCCGCTGGCAGTACGATAATCATTGGGCGATGGAAGTATGCCGCCTAATTGTTCAAACTTGTTTCCGTGATTACTGGCAGCATTGTTATTGATATTTTGCGCTGAAATGATTGACAGGAACGCAAATAAAAAGATAAACACCGATTTAATTTTCTTCATGTTGTGTGATTTGTAATTAATGTAAGAGGTTTTCAAAGATAGGCGAATCGGGTTTTTCATGAGTTCCTTTCATCACCCCCATTTCACTTTTAACAAAAATGCCACCCCGAAAGGTGGCAATTTTATCTGTTTCTAAACCAAACTTAAAATGCTTTCTTTTCTGTTGCTTTCTGCATTGGGTTAATGCCCGGGGCAGGTATTACGTTTTGTTTTTGTTTAAACACTTTGAATTTGCTCGGCTCTTTAATATCACCATAGGTATTGTTGGCAGTATTAATATCAGCGGTTTCATTATAAGGATCCAGTTTCACCGAAGCAACCTCTTTATCCTTCATAAATGTCTTGATCACTTTTGTTTCATTCTTGCGCCATACCTGTGCAGGTATCCTCTCTATTTCTTTCGTACCATCTTTATAGTTCCATTCCAAAATGATCGGCATTACCAAACCTCCTTTATTGCTAAATGTTATTTCATAAAAATTTTTATTGCTGTATTTCGCACGGCCTTCCTGGTCCAGTTGCTCTGTTTGTGGCCGTATTGTAACAGCATATTTATTCGTATCATATTTTTCTATTTCACGGTCGTACTTCCAGTAAAAATCACGCAGAGCAGTGTCCTTGTCTGTTGTAAATACAATGCTCTTGTCATCCCTGTTCCTCATTTTCGAAATATCATCACGGGTAACCGCCGGCTTGGGTAAGGGGCGATAGACCACTGAATCTTTAGTCAGATCCGGGACAGCTGTTACATCTGGTTTTGCAAATTTGATGGTATCAATTGAAATATCACAAGCATCGGTGCCATAAAACCAGCCTCTCCAGAACCAATCAAGATCTTCACCGGTTGCATCTTCCAACGTACGGAACAGGTCGGCAGGAGTTGGATGTTTAAATGCCCAGCGACGTGCATACTCACGGAATGCGTTGTCAAATAATTCACGACCGACAATTGTTTCTCTCAGGATGTTTAAACCGGTTGCAACTTTTGAATACGCATTCGCACCGAAGTTGATGATATTCTCAGAATTGGTCATGATCGGTTCGAGCTGCTCCTTTGGCAACTTCATATAATCGGTGATCGACCAGGCAGGACCACCATTGGAAGGGAATTTATTATCCCATAATTCCTGCGTCAGGTATTGCATATAAGAGTTCAATCCCTCATCCATCCATGTCCATTGGCGTTCATCGCTGTTAATGATCATCGGGAAAAATGTATGACCTACTTCATGAATGATCACAAAAATAGCTGCATTCTTTTGTCCTTCCTGGTAGCTTCCATCTTTTTCTGCACGACCGGGATTGAAAGAGATCATCGGATATTCCATTCCCTGGTTGCCTTCCACACTTACGGCACTGGGATAAGGATAGGGAATAGAAAATTTAGAATAAGTTTTGATCGTATGTGCAACGGCTTTGGTTGAGATCTTACTGTATATTGGGTAAGCTTCTTTAGCATAGTAGCTCATCGTCATTACTTTTTTCCCTTCTACTGTTGTTGCCATGGCATCCCAAACAAATCTTCTTGAGCTGGTCCATGCAAAGTCACGAACATTATCTGCTTTATAGATCCATGTTTTCTTTTGTTTGCTTTTTGTTTTGGATGCATTCAAGGCTTCATCAAGTGTTACGATCTGTACAGGCTCTGTTGCAGTTTGTGCTTTTGTCCATCTTGCCATTTGTGTGGGCGATAATGCCTGTGCATAGTTCTGGCACAAACCTGTTCCGCCAACAACATGATCAGCGGGAACTGTCATTTGCACTTTAAAATTTCCAAAGCTAAGCGTGAATTCTCCTGTACCGGTAAACTGGTGATTCTGCCAACCCACTTCATCACCATATTTACACATCCGCGGGTACCATTGCGTCATGGTGTAATTATTATTATCATCTTCAGGAAAATTTTCATAACCGCCTCTAGCGCCTCCGAAACGAATGAAATCACCACGATTGGCGATCTTATAGTTCCAGTCAACATTAAACGAAACTTTCTGACCTGGTTTCAATGGTGTTGGCAGATCAACCTTCATCATCGTTTTATTGATCGTATATTTTAAAGACCTGCCGGTTATATCGGTAAGCTTCGTGATGTTTACACCATAGCCGTTATCGCCACGTCTTTCTTCAAAACGGTCCAGCACTTTATCGGTAGCCTGTGCGGGCAATGTATTCTGACTTTGATAGTTTGCATTATTCACAGTACTGTGCTGGTTCTCGTCGAGCTGCATCCATAAATAAGTCAATACATCCGGCGAATTATTGAAATAGGTGATCGTTTCCGAACCAATGAGTTTGTTATTGGGTTCATCCAACTCACATTTGATATCATAGTCGGCACGCATTTGCCAGTATTTGGGACCGGGTGCGCCGCTGGCCGTACGATATTCATTTGGTGTTGGTAAAATTGTTCCCAGCTGTTCAAATTTAGCAGCATGGTTACTGTTTGGGTTGTTATTGATGTTTTGCGCAAAAGCAAAAGTCAATGAACCGAAACATGCCATCAAAACGAGGATAACTCTTTTCATTTTTATTTTTGGTTTAAGTTTTTATTCAGAATGGCCATCTTTCAATGGCATATTTTATAGCAATACTAAAAGCGCAGGCGGAGGCGAACAGCATCCATTCTCTCCGGTTCGCTTTAAAAAGATCAACTATTATAAACGAAAGGGTAAGGATAATAAGGACCACTATGATCTGCCCCGCTTCCAGGCCCACATTAAAACCAAACAAACCCCAGCCCAGTGTTTGATCACTGGCTAATGCCACACGAATCGTATTAGCGAAACCGAGTCCATGTATCAATCCAAAGAACAAAGCCAGGAAATAATTGATACGAATGGTTTTGGGTGTGAATTTTTTTTGGAACAGGTTGCTTAATGCTGTGATAAAAATCGTACAGGGTATCAGGAATTCGACCCACCGGCTGCTGATCGTCACCAATTCTTTTACACTCAGGTAGAGGGTGATCGAATGGCCGATCGTAAAAGCTGTTACCAACACCAATACCTGTTTCCAATCCCTGATAAGATAAATAGC
>Ga0105249_10004058_pt1 | contig 12626 bp, 14 predicted proteins | sample KBSS44metaG_FD_81522 | JGI IMG/M metagenome (GOLD analysis project Ga0105249, IMG submission 81522) | Switchgrass rhizosphere microbial communities from Kellogg Biological Station, Michigan, USA - KBS S4-4 metaG | ecosystem: Host-associated > Plants > Roots > Rhizosphere > Soil | place... | reverse complement strand
GCAGCCTGCCGCTACAGTTTCCCAGTTATGCTGCTTCATAAATTCAATAGCAGCAGGTATGGTTAAAAAAGCAGTATAATCCCTCGTTCCATTTGTCTGGTGATAATCAATAAATGTTGAAGATGATGGAAACAATGCGTTGTACCCCCAGCTTATGACTAATGGATCTACCCTGTACTGGTATTCTTTTTTCACGTATAAAAATGAACTGCCTTTAGGCGTCATCATCCATTTATGGCAGGCGCCGGTATAAAAATCAAACGGCGAATTTTGCAGGTCTAATGAAATTTGTCCCGGTGCATGCGCCCCATCCACGAAAGTCAGGATACTTTTTTCTTTTGCGATAGCGCATATTTCTTCTACCGGTAAGCGCAGCCCGGTACTGCTGGTAATATGACTGAGGAAAATAAGTTTCGTTTTACTGCTTAGTCCTTTAAAAAATTCTTTTACAAATTCTTCTTTTGATTGAATGGGGAAAGGGATATGTTGCCGGATAAAGTGGGCTCCCGCCTTTTTGCAATAGTATTCCCATGTTCTGTCACAGGCGCCATATTCCAGGTCAGTAGAGAGTATTTCGTCGCCCGGTTTCAAATCAAAACTTTTAGCGACCGCATTTACCGCGTAGGATGGGTTGGTTACATATACTACATCATCTTTGTCACAATGAATATAATTACCCAATACTTCGCGGGATGTTTCCAGGTATTTCAATCCGTTTACAGCGATAAACTGTACGGGTTCCTGCTCCAGTTCAAGTTGATATTGCTGGTACCGTTCAAATACCGGCTTTACACAGGCGCCGTAAGAACCAAAATTGAGAAAAATGATATCGTCTCTTAATAAAAAGTATTGTTTGAGATTTTGCATGGCCAAATGTAGAAGAATATTTGGCAACGATTTATCGTGCTTCAAAAAAGCCACGACTTGCGGGCCGTGAGCTATGAGCTTCGGGACTTAAGCTAGCTATCGAATTGTTGGTCCCGAAGCTGATGGCTCGTAGCTCGTATTTTTTTTAAAACGACATCCGATAGCTACCGGATTTGAATTTACGAACCGGATATGCTCCTGATCATGGAATCGCGTGCATATATAAATTCTTCCGCTTTATCTTTTCTTACTTCAGCTACTAATACGTGGCCGAGAGAAGGAAGCGTTAATTTTACCGTAGCGATATTCGCCTCTATCGTTTTTCCTTTTTTGAAGAGCTGCAATTCATTATTGATCCTGTAATGTTCGTCGGGCATAACCGCAGTTTTATCCAGCCGGGTGCATGAATATTCACTTAAAAAAAGTTTCATCGCATTTATTTCATCCTGCTGCACAGATACAGGCTTATCACGCCAATACACAAAATTGATAATATGCCTTGATTGTTTCAGCAGATCCGTTTCAATATCTTCCAGTGAAACGAATACATAACGCGGGAAGAGCGGTCCTGCCAGCATCATCTTCCTGCCATCGACAATGCATTCAGACTTATAGATGGGGAGATAACTGGTAATTTTTTTTCGGGCAAGTAAACTGGTTACTCTTTTTTCTTTACCTGGCCTTGTATATACTACATGCCATTTTCTTTCAGCCATACGGATAATTTTAAGGTACGTTAAATAGTTACGTTCTTCTTAAGGAGGCTTTCAATCAATTACCGCATGGATAATATGAGGAGAGATATGGAAATCAATTTCTGTTTGCATTTTATATGGCAAACAAACAGTTGCTTTTTAAAAAATGATCCGTAGTTGAAAAAGAGCTTTTAAAACTTCGGTCCATCAAAGCATTGAAATCTTACGCAAGATATAATACGTTTTTTACAAATGCAATATTCCTATTAAATATAGATACAAATACAGGTAATCTTACGATATCTGTTTAATGCATTGCTGATAACCAACAGAATGAATTTAGTAATGTGGATAAATCATGTATCTTATTTACCTGCATTTCGATTCGCTATGCAGTTTTACAGAAATATAAATTACAATAAGGCTGTTTTATTGTTCCTGATCCCGCAGTCAATAAAATTCATACCTTAATTGTACTATCAAAACTCAATCATGCTGAACAGACGTGAATTATTGAAGTTATCCGGCGTAGCGGCTGCTGCTGCCTTGCTCCCGGGTATGGTTACTGCTGCATCAACTCCCGCAAAAGGGCCTTTCCGGTTTTGCCTGAATACAAGTACAATCAGCGGCCAAAACCCGGGCCTGCTTCATGCTATAGAAATAGCGGCCAAAGCCGGCTATGATGGCGTAGAACTTTGGGCAAATGATATCCAGGATTACCTGAAGAAGGGTAATTCTATTGAATCCCTGGCTTCTTTCATAAAGACGAAAGGCATCGTTGTGGAAGATGCCATCAGTTTTACTGAATGGATGGTAGATAATGATAGTAAAAGGCATGCTGCACTGACTCAACTGGAAGAAGAGATGAAGTTAATGGCTGTGCTTGGTTGCCGTCGCATAGCTGCGCCACCTGCGGGCGTGGAAAAAGATAAACCGATAGATTTTCAAAAAGCAGGCGCCCGCTACCGTGAGATACTGGCCTTGGGCAGAAAGTACGGGGTAATGCCGCTGCTGGAATTCTGGGGAGCTTCGGGTACCCTGTATAATTTTAGCCAGGCACTGGCTATCGCCGCAGCCGCCAATGATGCGGATGCCCGGATACTGCCGGATGTGTACCATCTTTTCCGTGGCGGTTCGGGCTTTGACTGTTTAAAGCTGGTAAATGGAAAAGTGATTGATATTATTCACATGAATGATTACCCGGCAGGCAAACCCGTGAATGAACAAACAGATAGTGATCGCGTATATCCCGGTGATGGTGCAGCTCCACTCAAACAAATACTCCGCGACCTGCAGGCAATGGGCGGTACCAAAGTTCTTTCACTTGAACTATTCAATAAAGACTATTGGGCACAGGATGCACTGACTGTTGCCAAAAAGGGTTTAGAGAAAATGAAAAGGTTAGTGAATGAGCTGGGTACCGGGAAATGAGGTTTTGTGTTCCGGGTGAATTGGTTTTCCATAATTGGTTATTACGACAAAACATTGCTTAACTCACAATCTCCCGCTGCACTCCTGGTATTTCAAGTACGAGGTCTTCGCCGTATGCGCTTGCGGGTGTCTGGTAGCCCGGTGCATAATTTCCATTTAATATTTTCTGCACAATAATTAATGAGCTAAGGGCGGTCAAGGTATAAGCCTCAGGTCCGCTAAGCCTGACTGTAGCGATTCTTCCGGCAGCATTGGTTGCTTGCCCCCATACTAAACTGGTAGCTTTGCTTCGCTGTTCATCGCTGGGTCCTGCGGGTCGCTGGTCTATTTTCTTTTTAAAATAATTACGGATAAATTTTTTACGAAGCAGCCAGTTAAACAGCCGTTGCAGTTTCAACAGGTAATATACTTTTTCAGGCATTCCTGTATAGGATTCTATATCCGGTATACCTGTAGTAATGTATGCGGTATAAACATCACCCCACGGAATATTTATTACAAATAATTTTTTCACGCCGAAGTCAACCGGCATTCCTTTTTTTCCAAGTGGCGTATGAATTATTTTTCCTCCCTTTCTTACTGCAGCACCTTCACCTAATTTATTAACCGTTGTAGTGGCAGTGCCATGAGAAAGACCCCCACCCAGGGTAGCAAAAGCTAATTTTAAGGCAATCGCATCAGGTAATAATTTTTTTAATTGTAATGCGACGCAATCAGTAGGTACTACATCAAATCCTGCGCCTGGCAACAACATGATGCCGGCTTTCCTGGCAGCATCGTCATACCTGTGTATCATTTCAAACACAGTAATGTCGCCGTTTATATCCAGGTAATGGGTACCTGTTTGCAAACAGCCTTCTATCATTTGCTTCGCTGTAAAATGAAAAGGCCCCGCTGCATGTACTACAGCTTTTACTTCTTTTAATGCAGTTTGTAAGGCAACGGAATCATCGATATCAAAAATCCTGAACGGAAGATTGAGCTTATTTGCCAATGGTTCTATCATTTCTTTTCTTCTACCGGCAAGGATAGGTTGTAAATTATACTGTTTTGCATACCGTGCGGTTAATTCGCCGGTATAACCATTGGCACCATAAAGCAGGAATGTGTTTGACTTCATCATGAAAATTATACCGGAAGACCCGTTTTTGTTTGACAGCTGTGCGGTTAAGGGCTCACTTTAAAATTACGCCAATAACTTTCCCCCTTCTTCTTCTATAACCGATTTAATTTTATTTTTAAAAAACACAGCGGCTAATGGGATATCACTGTTCAGCTCAACAGCCGATTCATTCACCGCCAATACACCGGATACAGCAAATCCCATTATTAGAAAACTAAAAACACCGTTATTGTCTGTCCATTCCTGCTGCAGGTTACTGATCTTATCGCCATGCTGTGATTTTACTTTTTCCAGTAAGGATTTCACCCGTTGTAATGCTTCCTGTTGAGAAAGCTGGTGCGGTATACTTACATTTAATTCTGGCATATTGGTAATGTTTACGTAAATATATAACCATATCGGGTAGCTTCGTTTTTATGAGAATTGACTACCGGGTTACCGGTAATTTTTTTGCCCGTTGTCCGGGTATACCGGCCATTAGTTTTTATGATAGTAAATCCCTTTAACACGATTAGTTTGTAATTTGTAGTGGCAAACCTATCCCCAAAAATTAAACCATATACCATGTCTGACATTTGTTTTGTAATGATGCCTTTTGGAGAAAAGGTAAATGCAGCAAATGTGAAAATTGATTTTGACGAAGTGTATAATACGTTGCTCCGGCCCGCCATCAAAAAAGCAGGGCTGGAAGATTACCGTGGAGATGAAGTAAACAGTGGGGCCCAACTGATGAAATCGATGTATGGCCGGATACTACTCTGCGACTTCGCCATAGCCGATATAACATTTGATAATCCGAATGTTTTTTATGAATTAGGGGTACGACATGCGGTTCGCCCTTTTACAACTATCCTGATCCGGGAACGGAACATGGGAAAAATTCCATTTGATCTCAGCACGGTGCAGGTATTAAGTTATGATTACGATTTTGAAAAACGCAACATAAAAAAATGCGAAGAAAAAATTACCGAGCTTTCTGATTTGCTGGTAAAATATAAAAAAGGTATTGGCCTTATAAAAGACAGCCCTATTATACAACTATTTGAAGAGTACCAATTCCCACAACTGGATAACCTGTTTAATGTAGAAAATAATTTTACTCAATTCCTGAAGAAGGAAGGAGATGAAGTAAATAAAGTAGCCAAAATTGTAACTGAATGGAAACTGGCAGATGCTTTATACAGGAATTCACCGGGTGCTGACCAAAGAGAACAGGCCTTAAAGAAAAGGGATCAAAAAAGTTCCGAACTGGATGCGTTCAGGAAAATGGTAAAAGAAGAACCATTTGATCAATACAGGCTGTTGCTGGCTGTATTAAAAGCATATAAAGACATCAATGATTCAAACCAGGTAGCTGAATTAATAGAATCTATTCCCAACGAAGGCAGGAACCTTTATCCTGAACTTGACGAAAAATTAATTTTTGCCTATAAAATGCTTGACCGCCTTGATGAAGCAGAAACAATTATTAAAAAGCTATTAACCGGGAAAAAATATAATGACCCCGCATTGATGAAAGGATTACTGGCAAGTATCTATAAGAGAAAGGCATGGAAAGAAACAGATGCAGATATGCGGTTACATTTATTCAGTGATGCTGTTGAAACCTACCAGCAAAGTTTTGATGAAGATCCAAACCGTTATTATCCCGGTATCTGCATGCTTAATATTCTTTACACAGAAGTTCATGATGCTGAAAAATTCAAAAAGTATCTGCCCCTGGTTGAATATTCAATTGAAAGAAGATTAAAGTCTACGAAAGAATACTGGGCCTATGTGTCCAGGCTGGAACTGGAAGTATTGAAAAATAGTCCGACGGCTCTCAGCTATGCTGTATCTGCACTGCTTTCAGTACATGCGCCCTGGAAAAGAGAAGTAACCGCAAAGCATCTTACACAAATTGCAAATTATAATGCAAAAAATAATATTGAAGACAAGGCGAAAACCAGGGATATTATCAATAAATTTCTTTCTTTCAGTGGTTAATCAGTTGCGGATTTGCAACCTTTAGCATTTTAGTTATGTGCAATAGGATCAGGAGAACCATCCGGATCATTTTTCGCTGTACCCGATGTTTTAATATTATTCCCTACAAGTAATAATAAACCGGCTACATGCGGGGCCGCCATCGACGTTCCGCTTGCGATTGCATATTTTCCTCCTATCCATGTAGAAATAATCCGTACACCGGGAGCTGCATAATCTACCGCATCATTTCCATAATTGGAAAAACTTGCAAAATTATCAAGGCTGTCTACAGCGGATACAGTATATATGTTTGTACCATTCGCGCGGGCAGGCGAATAATTAATAGCAGGCTTATGATCGTTGCCTGCGGCTATTGCTATATAGATTCCTCTCGCCGCTGTATTCTTCACCTGCTGGTCAACGATAGATGAAACACTATCTTCCCCGGAACTGATATTAATTACATCTCCTGCTTTACCATTTGCATTTACATACGCTAATGCCTGGATCAATCCTCCCGCAGTTCCTGTTCCATCTTTGTCCAGTATTCTTAATGATACAAGGTTTGCATTAGAAGCAACCCCCAATGTTCCAATACTATTATTCTTTGCACCGATAATACCGGCTACATGGGTTCCGTGACCATTCTCATCATTCGCAGAAGGCTGGCCACTAAGAAATGAACGGCTTCTTATTGTATCCACGTTCAGATCAGGATGTGTAAAGTCAATACCGCTATCGATGATCCAGGCGGTTTTGCCCGTACCATCACCATAACCCACACGATTCACGTTCCAGGTGATCAACCGGGGTTCAACTACTGAAAAACAATCGCCCAATGCAATGATCCTGTCCGGTTCAATGATATTAATACTGGCATCGGCCTTTAATTTCTTTACTTCATCAGGGGTAAGCTCGGCAATAAAACCACCCGGTTCTCCACGAAAAGATTGCTGTAAAGCAATAGGGCGGATACTATTTCTTGCGAGCACATCATTGCTGAATGTTGACAGATCACGATCAGACATCGAGCGGGAATTCACGGCATCTTTTAAAGAAACAATATAACGGCCTTCTATTATCCGGCCATTCTCAGCTGATAATACGGTGCAACCTCCTGCAGGGGTCGTTGACATGGATGTTGTAGTGCTGTCTTTTTTACAACCTGCAAAGAATACGATAAGAATCAGGAAATATAATTTATTGAGTTGCATGTGGTACTTGTTATGTTATGATTATAAACGTTCAAGAATGCTGCTACGAGGGCTATGGAAAAGGGGTTTAACAAGTATTTAAGAATGTTACGTATTGGCAAATCCCGGGACTGCACCGGTAATATTTCCCGGATCATTTTATTTGTGAGTACACTGCAGGAGCTCCCGTTATAAGTAGTTACAATAATTCTACAATCCGGGCTGGTACAATTTATGAGCCGGTAACCCAAAAACAATTTTATGGGAGACATTAAAACATTAACGGACAACGAAGGCATTAAAAAAATCAAAGAGCTTGCTGCTGATAAAATCTGCATGTTCTGCACGTATAAAGATTACCAGTTAGAGAGCCGGCCAATGGCTACCGCCGGGGTGGATGATAATGGCACCATGTGGTTTTTCAGCAGAAAAAGCAGTGATAAGAATGAGCAACTGGAGCACAACCAGCGGGTGGACTTGTTATACATGGATACCGGTAAACAACATTACCTGGCGCTTAGCGGTTTTGCCGATATCGTATATGATAAAGCAAAAGCCGGCAAACTCTGGAATCCATTAAACAAGGCGTGGTTTGAAGAGGGGTTGAAGGATCCGGAACTAACCCTGATCAAAGTAATACCAGAGGAAGGGCATTACTGGGACACTAAAAACGGTAAACTGGTTTCAATGATTAAGATTGCTGTGGCCGCAGTAACTGGTAAAGAAATGGATGGAACCATTGAAGGGGATATTTTGCCATAGAAATTCCCAGGGGTTTTTTGTGGAAATTTTTGCAATGTAAAAAAAGCCGGATGGTCTGAAATTAGCATGGCCTGCTTATTGAATAGCCTATTTCAGAATATATTTTTTAATAAAAAAATACATATGAAAAAACTAATTATAGAAAGCAGGTTGCAATATTCTATTGCATTCATACTATTTCTGCTAACTCCATTCATAACATTATTTGCGCAGCAGGATGTAAAAGTTAATGGCCAGGACGTAGGATCCTGGTTTGAAAGAAACTGGATGTGGGTAGCAGGCGGTGCGTTGGTATTACTCATTATCGCATTTGCCGGTCGCGGTGGAAACAATAAAAAAAGAACTACGACAACCGTACTGAAAGACGATCTCGGTAACGTGAAAAGTGTAACAACAACTGAGGTAAAAGATAATTAGATCATGTAAACCCGGTACAACATTAGGGGTCGTGTTTTTCACGAACCCTAATGTTGCGTTTTCCTGGCCTCCGGATCTGCTAAACTTCAAGCCCCTGTATGTTCTCTTCAATGAATTCTTTTTGCGGGGAAGAAATTTTACTATGATTGATTGCCTTACCATTTACAGATGCATTCTCATTCGTATTATTGTAATAGCTGAACAGATTAATAATGCCAAAAGCGCCGGCTTTTGTAAATAATTGTGATACTTCCCTCCAATAAGCTGATCCTGTTCTTTTCTTTCCTGATTTTTTCATGATTAAGGTTTTAAGCCGACGCGTGACATTAATTATAGTTTCTCCTGTCTTCAATACAATTGCATCGCTATACAAATATCAGCAGTGGTTTAACTGGAAAAAAGATAAACCAGTCCAGGTGTGGAAATAAACTATTGAAATGCATATTACAGCGAGTGAATTGTAATAACAATAATGAATGATACCCTTGTAAACGAGGAATATTGCGGCTTTGCTAGTATAGTTGTTGTTGCAAAAGAGTGTGAACCTGTATGGATGGCCGTAGCCAACAGGGGATAATAGTAGTAGTGAAGGCGGCTATAAAGATCTCCTGCAAAATTGTTAATGGCTTCCGCTAGCCAGCTTTGACAGCGGAAAAGGATTGATAACTAAAAATTCCGGTGGTTCGGAAAATTGCTGGATCAGTTCCTGGTATTTGAGTTTCAGGTTGCGTTTGAAGCTGCCAAGATAACCGGGCTTGGGAATATTTTCATGTTCCAGCGGAACAACCTCAATCAAATCATTTCCTATGTACATCATTAATTGCATAGAGGCAAATTGTAGTACAAAGCAAGATGATTTTTGGTTCGCAGGCAATACCAACAAGTACTCTATTTTAAAAGTAAGTTTACGGTACAGTAACCGCAGCTAAATTAGTGAAGACACGCGATAAAATAAGAAAGCTTGTTATCTTTAAAGAATCACTGCATAATCACAATTTTATTTTATGAACCAGTACAGTATGCATCGCCGGCAGTTTATTCGTGGTACATCGGCGGCACTTGCATTTGCAGCGCTTCGTGCCAATGGAATGGATTTTTTCACCAATGCACCCACCCGTAAAGTGGCATTGATTGGTACAGGATGGTATGGCAAGAGCGATTTGTTTCGCCTGATACAGGTGGCTCCTGTAGATGTAGTGGCGCTTTGCGATGTGGACAAACACCAATTAGATAAAGCAGCCGATATGGTAGGCCAACGGCAGCAAAATCATAAGAAGCCGGCCTTGTATGGGGATTACCGCAAACTTTTATCGGAACAAAAACCGGACATAGTATTGATCGGCACGCCCGATCACTGGCATGCCTTACAAACTATTGACGCGTTGAAAGCAGGCTCGCATGTATATGTACAGAAACCCATCAGCGTAGATGTGATGGAAGGTGAAGCAATGGTAGCAGCGGCCCGGAAATACAACCGTGTGGTACAGGTAGGCACGCAACGCAAAAGCACTCCGCATTTGATTGATGCAAAGAAAAATATTGTAGATGCGGGATTGCTCGGTAAAGTATCACATGTGGAAATGTGCTGTTATTACCACATGCGCAACAATGGCAACCCTCCCGTACAAGCAGTTCCTGATTTCTTTGATTATGAAATGTGGACGGGCCCGGCGCCTTTACGGCCATTTGACGGATTGCCGCATGTACGCTGGTGGCGTACGTTTATGGAGTATGGCAACGGGATTATGGGCGATATGTGTATTCATATGTTTGACACCGTTAGATGGATGCTTGGCCTGGGCTGGCCAAAACGTATCAGTTCTACCGGTGGTATTTATGTGGATAAAACCGGTAAGAGTAACATAGCAGATACACAAAGCGCCATCTTTGAATATGACGTGCTTAACTGTGTGTGGCAACACCGCAGCTGGGGTACACCTGCGGATCCCGAATATCCCTGGTCCTTCAAATTGTATGGAGAAAAGGGAACGCTTTGTGGCAGTACCATGCAATATGATTTTATACCGGAAGAAAAAGGCGATAAGATCCACAAGGATGTAGTATATGAAAAGGAAAAATATCCTGAAGACCTTACTGAACCCGAAATTGAATTGAATGCTGCCCCGGCCACGCGCCTGCACATGCTTAATTTTTTAGAAGCAATTGATAAAAACAGCAGACCGGTTGCTGATATTGAACAGGGGCATATTTCTACGGCGAGCTGTATTATCGCCAACCTGTCCATGAAATTAGGCGGTCGTCCATTAAGTTATGATCCGTTGAAACGGGAAATTATTGGCGACCCGGAAGCAACAAAACTTCTACAAAGACCTTATAGAAAACCATGGGTGCATCCCGCAGTATAAACCAGGCTGGAATAAAATGCAGAACCTTTATTTTTGAGCAATACTGAATATGGTAAATTAAATTCAGGAAATAGAATTGTGTCATCTTTAATCCAGGAAATAATGTACGGTAAAACAAATCCCCTTCGGGTATTAGTCGTTGGCTGTGGCAATATGGGCGCATCACATGCAATGGCCTATCATACGATTGATGGTTTCAGCATTTGCGGTATTGTAAGTACCGGCAAAAGCAAGGAAGTATTGAATGAAAAACTCGGTGGTGGCTACCCGTTATATAGTGATTATGAAATGGCTCTTGAAGCTACCCAACCAGGTGCAGTTTGTATCTCTACATACCCGGATACGCACGAGGCATTTGCAATAAAGGCATTTGAAAAAGGCTGCCACGTATTTATTGAAAAACCTATAGCAGATACAGTGGCTGGAGCAGAGCGGGTAGCAACCGCTGCAAAGAAGGCCGGTAAGAAATTAGTTGTTGGCTATATTCTTCGTCATCATCCTTCGTGGGAAAAATTTATAGAACTGGCGCAGCAACTCGGCAAACCATTGGTGATGCGTATGAACCTGAATCAGCAAAGTCATGGCTATATGTGGACCGTGCACCGCAACCTGATGAAGAGCCTGAGCCCGATTGTAGATTGCGGCGTACATTATATAGACGTAATGTGCCAGATGGTTCGGTCGAAACCGGTGCAGGTAAGTGCAATCGGCGCGAGGTTGACAGAAGAAATTCCAGCAGGTAATTATAATTATGGCCAGTTGCAGATCCGTTTTGAAGATGGGTCTGTAGGTTGGTACGAAGCAGGATGGGGCCCCATGATCAGCGAAACCGCTTTTTTTGTAAAGGATGTCATCGGTCCCAGGGGCAGCGTATCTATAGTAGCGAAGGAAGCAGGGGGAAAAGGCAAATCAGATTCAGTAGAAGCACATACAAAAACTGAATCTATACGCTTTCATCATGCTGACTTAAATAAGGAAGATGAATTTCTGAAACCCGATGAATGGATCAACCTCCGGGATGAGCCTGATCACCAGGAACTATGTAACAGGGAACAACGTTATTTTCTAAAATCGATACAGGAAGATATGGATCTCACCGATCACATGGATGATGCAGTAAATAGTTTACGGATTGCTTTTGCCTGTGATGACTCAGTGCGTACCGGGCAGATTGTGTCACTCCTATAATTAATGAACCATGATCAGTGGCAACCTTTCCCAATTACATCTATACAAGAATATTCATCCGCATTTAGCAAAAGCAATTGATCATGTATTGCAAAGAGATTTTGCCAATATGGCTACAGGAAAATATGAAATAGACGGGGAAGCTATATTTTATATGGTGAATGAATACATGACTAAGCCCGCCATAGAATGCGAACCGGAGCGTCACCGAAAATATACCGATATACAAATTATGGTCAACGGCTCTGAAAAATTTGGCTATACGCCTTTTTATAAACAAAAGCCTTCTACTGATTTCTTACCGGACAATGATGTAGCATTCTATACTCTTTCTTCAGAACAACTTAGTTATATAATTCTCGCGCCTGCTGAGTTCATTATATTTTTCCCGGCAGATATTCATCAACCGGAGTTATATATCGGTATTCCTGCCAATGTAAAAAAAGTAGTGGTAAAAGTGGATATGGGAATGAATGGTTGAGGAAATCTATAAAATAAAGACTATACTTTTATCTCTTTGCTCAGCTTTTTCAAATCTTCAGCAATGGACGAAATAAGATTAAACTGATCTACTACAGGTTTCAATTCTCCCAATGATTTGCGGGTTTCTGTATCG
>Ga0105249_10004057_pt1 | contig 12626 bp, 10 predicted proteins | sample KBSS44metaG_FD_81522 | JGI IMG/M metagenome (GOLD analysis project Ga0105249, IMG submission 81522) | Switchgrass rhizosphere microbial communities from Kellogg Biological Station, Michigan, USA - KBS S4-4 metaG | ecosystem: Host-associated > Plants > Roots > Rhizosphere > Soil | place... | reverse complement strand
GGAAGCAGAGCGTAATTATCCTGGATGTAGGGATAGGCGTGGAACGAAATGGCCGTGACATCATAAACACCTTCGCCTTCCCGCGCCTTCTGGTTCAGGGTTTCAATGTCGCAAAGCTTATGAGTAAAGCGCAGCCCGGGGACGCGCACCTTATTGGTGGCCAGAGCATAGAACATGAAGGCGTCATCGGAGTCGGGACTGTGTGCGATGCTGATCTCACGCGTGGACGCGACTCCGCTCGCCGAATCCTTGGTTTCGGGTGCGAGTGCAGTCGTTCCAGAAGGTGTTTCGACGAAACTCATGCCTGCTCCTTGCGGACACGCTGCCATCCAGTTGAGACTCCAGCGGCCAACATGATCTTGATCACTTCCGCGAACACGAACCAGTAAAGGCCGAAGCGTGCTGCCTGGGCGAAAGAATGGGTCAAAACCGTCAGCCAGGAAAGGCCTCCCGCGAACAACACCACCTCCGCCAGCACGCCCGCTGTGGCGGCGCGAGCGAAACTGGCCTTGCCGCGCTCCATGATCCAACCCGCCAGCCCAGCGACAAACGGATAAGCCAGCAGGAAGCCTCCGGTCGCACCTGACAGCTGCGCGATACCGCCCAGCCCCGCGGGATTGAACACCGGCATGCCCGACGCTCCTTCCACCAGGTAGAGCGCCAGCGCGGCAAAGCCGCGTCGGCTTCCCAAGGTAAGGCCGACCAGAAGCACCCCAAAATTCTGCAAAGTAAGGGGTACCGGGGTAAACGGCAGGGGCAAGGTCACGTGCGCACACAGCGCAACGAACAGGCTTGCGCTAACCACAATCGCCGCCTGTTCCGCCCAGTAGAGAGCGCGACCACCTCGATCGAGGGCAAGACTAGCGGGCTTCGCCATGTTGGACGTTTCTCCGTGTCAGAATCGGAAGCGACGAAATCGGGTTCACTCTTTGCCGTGGGTTTCTCTGGAGGACGATTCCTTCATATGGCTGCGCACTCGAAGGTAGGCCGCCAATCCGACCAGAGCCACAGCTACGGTACTCAGGGCCAGGATCAGGAACAACCAGATCATCCGCACGATGTCCTAGGATATCAGAAGGGGAGCCCATGTGGGTCAGGTAGTGCAGTGTGGGGTCGGACACTCCTGTCCGACTCTTGTGCTCTTGCTTTTCTCTGGATTGTTCGATGCAAGTGCTTCAGGCAAAGGTCTTTTCGTGCCAGTCAAAATCAACGTCAAAGGCGTCGGACAGGAGTGTCCGACCCACACATGCCTGTCCTCACTTACCCGCCATGGCGTGCTCGACGTCGTCGGCGGTGTGAGGCAGGTTAGCGGTCAGGTTGATCAGCTTTCCGTCCGGGTCAACGTAAAGGATGTCTTCGATCCGCACCCCGAGCTTTTCCTCTGGAATGTAAATTCCGGGTTCGATGGTAAACACCGCTCCTGGGCCGAGTGGAACGTTGTAATCGCCCGCATCGTGGACGTTCAATCCCACGTAGTGGCTGAGTCCGTGAATGAAATACTTTCCCAGCGGCTCGCCGTGCAGATCCTTGCCGTGCGAATTGATGTAGTTGTAGGCCACATCGTAGATCGAATGGGGCTGGTCCTTCCGCAGGCTCGATTTGCCTGAGCGAAACGCGTCGATGGCGGCTTGTTGCGCGCCCAAAACGATATCGTAAATCTCGCGCTGGCGGGCGGTGAATTTTCCGGACACCGGCAGGGTGCGGGTGATGTCGGACGCGTACATGGAGTATTCTCCCGCGGCGTCAATCACCACGACGTCTCCGGACTGCATGGTGCCGGAGTCGTCAGAGTAGTGCAGTACGGTGGAGTTGAAGCCTGAGCCCACGATGGGAGCATAGGCAGGGCGCTCACACTCGCGTTTTCCCCACTCATATTGCATCAGGGCGGAAATCTCGCGCTCGGTGACGCCTGACCTTACCGTGCGCATGGCTGCAAAATGGGCTGCAATCGAGGCGTCGGTGGCGTGACGGATGCGCTCGATTTCGCCCGCATCCTTATAGGTTCGGAGCGAAGCCAGCATCGGACGGACATCCTGGAAAGAAACCCCGACCGGGAACGAGTTGGCCCGCTTCAGCCAATCCAGAGGCGCCGCTGAATTCGAAATTTCGCCATCGGCGACCACGTCGGTATAGACGGTCGCCTTCTTTGCCGGAAGCAGGCGGACCAGTTCCGACCGCAGATTGTCGAGCACCTCGACATGGTCGAATCCCGTAATCTTGCCGGCATCAGGACTGTCCGCTCCAAGCTTCGGCCCGGTCCACTTTTCCTGCGAAGGATTGTGATTGGGAAGAAACAGGATCTCGGTGTAGGAGTGATCTTTCGGGTCGGCCGAACCCACGATCAGCAGCGCCGCTCCCGGCTCGCTCCAGCCGGAGAGATAGAAGAAATTGTCGTCGGGACGGTAGCCGTAAAGATCGTTCGGCCCCTCCGCTTCATTCGAAGCGAAAAGAAGAACCATGCCGCCGGTGGCCTTGCTTGCCAGAGATTGGCGGCGCATCCGGAAATCGGAGTTGGATTGGCGGTCCAGGGCCCATGTGAGTTGGGAAAGAAGCAAACAAACCAGCAACACCTTTCGCATGCGGAGTCCCTTTGTCCCTACTTGCAATTTATTTCGAATTGCTGGTCACCGACTTGCTGGCTGCAATCAGGGCATCGACATTGGTCTTGTCCACCAGCGCTGATCCCGTGTCCACAAACGCCGGAATGGGCGCAAAGCTGTCTCTGGCCCAATCATTGGTCAGTGTGGACAGCTTGTGATGATAAAGGTCGTCCAGCATTTTCAATCCCACAAAGCTCATGGTGTAGGGTTTCTGCGAAATCGTGGCCGCGATCACGCCCTTCTGGATCCACTCCAGCGTCTTGTCGTCCGTATCCATGGCGATAATGATCTTGTCCTTGACCTCATGCTGGCTTAGTACGGTAGCGACTTCCTTGCCTGACAGCGCTTCCAGGCACACGAACGCATCGACGTGTTCCTTCTTGTCGTTGCCCAGGATCTCGGTGGCGGTGTCGAATGCGACCCGGGAATCGCCCTTCATGTCCACGACGCGGGTGATCTTTATTCCCGGCGTAGCCTCGAGCGCATCGCGGTAGCCGCGCAGACGCTCCTTCAGGTTGGCCTGCTCGGGAATGGTAAAGACGACCACATTGCCTTTGCCGTTTATTTCTTTCGCTAACCTCTGGCCGCCAATCTGCCCGGCATGGTAGTTGTCAGTTCCAATGAAGAACAGGCGCTTGCTGGAAGGCGCATCCGAGTCCACCGTGATCACCGGGATGCCGGCCGCAATAGCCCGGTCAATGTCATCTTTCATCAGGGCAGGATCCGCCACTGAGACTAGGATTCCGCTGGCCTTGCTCTGCACCGCCTGCTGAAATGCCTGCTGCTCCGCTTTGGCATCGTAGGTGTCAGGCCCGGCGAATTCGGATCGCACCTTGAGCTGCGCGGCCGCCTGGAACAACCCCGCTCCGCCCGCCTGCCAGTACGGAATCTTGATATTGTTGGAAATCAGGTAGTACTTCTCATCGGCATCGTGACCGGTTCCACAGCTGATCAGAAAAACCAGCAGAATGCCTAGAACGACTCTGGCAATTACCGTGAGGTGGCGCATCGGACCCTCCTTGCGAACCGACATGACCCGCACTCGATTGGACGCGAAACGGTAAGGATTCTAAACCCACGTGCCGCGAAAAGAAAGGAATTGAATGGAGAATCGAAGAACGGAATGGAAGAAGAGCGTCCCGCCCGTCCCACTGCTGACACGGGCGAGGACGCCCGTGCTCCATTTACACGCCCACCGGAAACGGCTTGGTATGGGTCTCGGAGCTCAGCGACAGGCCTGAGAAACGGCCCTGCAACAACGACATCAATCCCGTGTACCAGTATCCGAGCACGAACAAGACCAGAAAAGGCACGGTGATGTAGTTCTCGTTGGCGATGGCGTAATAGACCGTAAGCGCGAAATAGCTGCCGATCAGAAGCTCCACCCAGGGAACCCATCCCAGGCGGCGCCGGTACTTGGCGGCGTTGATGCGGTCGGCTTTCGATTCCACCCGATACTTGGGCGTGCGCGCAAAGGCCGACTTCTTTCCAATCAGCGCTTCCAGCACGGCGCGTGTGTTGGTAATGGTCAGGCCGATGCCCAGCGCCATAAGAAATGGCAGATAGAGCAAGGCTCGCGGCCAGGATTTCGGGAACAACTCGCGCTGCGATACCAGGTAGAAACTGGAAATCGAAAACGTGGACGCCAGAAACAGCGGCAGATCGATGTACAACATCTGAAACCATCCCTGGTAAAAACGGATGATCATGGCGGGCAGCAGCAGCACCGAGAGCACGACCATCAAGGGATAGCTCAGATTCGCGGTGAGGTGGTACCAGGCCTCCAGCTTCACGCGAAAGGGCTGGTCACTCTTGATTACGCTGGGAAGGACCTTTTTAGCGGTCTGGATCAAACCCTTGGCCCAACGGGCCTGCTGGGTCTTGAAGGCGGTCATCTCTACCGGCAGCTCAGCCGGGCACTCCACATCCTGCAGGTAAATGAACTTCCATCCCTTAAGCTGGGCCCGGTAGGAGAGGTCGGTATCTTCAGTGAGCGTGTCATGCTGCCAGCCGCCGGCTTCTTCAATCGCGCTGCGGCGCCACACACCTGCCGTGCCATTGAAATTAAAGAAGGCCTTGCTGCGGGCGCGTGCCGAATGTTCCAGCACGAAGTGTCCATCCAGCAGAATGGCCTCGACCTCGGTGAGGAAAGAATAATTGCGGTTGATGTGGGTCCAGCGGGTCTGCACCATGCCGATTTTTGGATCGGTCAAATGGTGGATGGTGCGCATCAGGAAATCTTCGGGCGGCACAAAATCGGCGTCAAAGATGGCAATGAACTCGCCTTTCGCCGTTTTCATGCCTTCCGCCAACGCCCCCGCCTTATAGCCCTCGCGGTTGCTGCGGTGATGGTAGGAGACCGGAAAGCCGCGAGCGGCATACTGCTCGACCAGGCCTTGGGCCACGGCCTGGGTCTCGTCGGTGGAATCGTCGAGCAGCTGGACATCCAGCTTGTCCAACGGATATTTCAGGCGGCAGACCGCATCGAGCAAGCGCTCAACCACAAATTGCTCGTTGAAAATCGGAAGCTGCACCGTCACCCGGGGCAGCTCCGCAAAGTGACCCGCCGGATCAACCGTGCGGTTGTCTCGGTGCTTGTAATAAAGATAGACCAGAACGTAGCGGTGCAGACCGTACGACGCCAGCAGGATAAGAACCACAAAATAGGGCACCAGCAATGCCATATCAAAAGCATTGGCGTGATAAAGACCCTTGAAAGTGGTGTCGAGGAAGTGCTGGCGGATGTACTGGCCGATGCCGCGCGAGGCCACGAAAGCGGCGAGAGTCTGAATCGAGATCGACGTGATGCCCAGGATCGTCTCCAGTCGGTCCCGACGGACCAGCCCAAGGCCACTTATTGTACCTGAACCCAGGCGTGGGTCGGACACTCTTGTCCGACGCCTTTGCAGTTGACTCTTGCCTGGTCAATCGCTGCCTTGGAGTCACGATTTCAGTTTCTGAGAGTCAAAAGCAAAAATCAAAGTCAAAAATCAAGACCAAAATAAGAGTCGGACAGGAATGCCCGATCCACAAGGCCTAGCGGGGATTTCGCCAACCGCCGGTCTCCGAAGTGAGCTTTTCGGCCTCCGCGGGACCCCATGTGCCGGGGTCGTACATGTGCACCGGAGTGGCATTGTCGAGAATGGGCTGTACGATCCTCCAGGCCTCCTCGACATAGTCTTCACGGGCAAAGCGTGTGGGATCCCCATGGATGGCGTCATCCAGCAGTTCCTGGTAAGCGGATAGCTCGGCGGGATCGGATTCCTGGCTGGCAAGAAGTTCAACCGGCGCGCCAGCCATCTCGTCCCCGGACTCTTTCACTTGACCGCCAATCGCAATGACAAGATCGGGAGTGACCCGAAAGCGCACATAGTTGTGCGCCGGTGTATTGCCTGAAAAGATCGCGGGAGGATGCCGCAGAGCCACGTGCACTTCGGTGGCCGTCACCGGCAACGATTTTCCCGCCCGAATGTAGAACGGCACTCCCTTCCACCGCCACGAATCAAAGCGCAGGCGCAAAGCCACGTAAGTTTCCACGGTTGATTTGGACTTGACGCCTGTCTCATCGCGATAGCCGTTGAACTGGCCGCGTACAACGTCGCCGGGTGCAAGGGTCCTTATCCCTCGAAGCACTTTGATTTTTTCGTCCTGCAGACCGGGATTTGCCATGGCCACTGGGGGTTCCATGGCAACGTTGGTGAGCAACTGGAACAGATGGTTCTGCACCACGTCCCGGATCGCGCCGGCCTGCTCGTAGAACGCTCCCCGGCCCGCGACTCCGAAGTTCTCCGCCATCGTAATCTGGACGCTCTCCACATATTGCCGGTTCCAGATCGGCTCCATGAAAGTGTTGGCAAAACGAAAAAACAAAATGTTCTGGACCGCGTTCTTCCCCAGGTAGTGGTCGATGCGAAAAATATTCTGCTCAGGGAAGGCCGTATGCAGCGTTTTGTTCAACGCTCGTGCGGAATTCAGGTCGTGTCCGAAGGGCTTTTCCACCACCACCCGGGCGCCCTCCGCGCATCCGGAGGACTTGAGTTGCTTCACCACCTCGCCGAAAAGGTTCGGCGGGATAGCGAGGTAATGCAGCGGATGCCGTGCGTCCCCCAGTTTCTGCCGCAACTCACGGAAGGTTGCGCCGTCAGTGTAGTCGCCATCGATGTACTGCAGCACGCCACTGAGCCTGGCAAACGCCGCCTGATCGAGACCGCCGTAGTGCTCCACGCTGTCCTGGGCCCGCTTTTTGAGTTGATCGAGGGTCCAGCCTGACTTGGCCACTCCGATGACCGGCATGTTGAGTTCATCGCGCTTGGCCAACTGCTGCAGGGCGGGAAAAATCTTCTTGTGGGCAAGGTCCCCAGTAGCGCCAAAAAAAACCAGCGCATCGGAGATGACTTCGCTCATGGTTGACCTCATTCCAAATCAAGCCTGCTGCTGCGTAAGACTGATCATTCAGTGCTGGGGTTGCCCGGAGGAGCCATCCGGCTTCGAACGCTGGCCTGCGGGTCCGCTCTGCCGGCCGATGTTCAAAGCCGTGTTGACTAGCGCCACGTGCGAAAATGCCTGCGGGAAATTGCCCAACTGGCGCCCGCTTTCAGGGTCGTATTCCTCCGCCAAAAGACCCACGTCGTTGCGTAGCGTGAGAAGTCTTTCGAAGAGCTTCTCGGCCTCGATTCTCCGGCCCTGCAAGACGTAATTGTCCGCCAGCCAGAAACTGCACGCCAGGAATGCGCCCTCTCCCGGCGGAAGTCCATCGTCTGCGGTGCCGGTGTTGTAACGCTGTACCAAACCATCGCAACGGAGATCGCGCTCTATCTTTTCAATGGTGCCACGCACGCGTGGATCCGATGGCGGAAGGAATCCGACGAGCGGGACCAGCAACAGACTCGCATCCAGATTCTTTGCTCCGTACGATTGCACGAAACTGCCGAGATCGCGGTCGAAGCCATGGCGGCAGACGTCGTCGTGGATTTGCCTGCGAACGGCTCGCCAATGCTCCAACGGGGCCTTCAGGCCGAACTTTTCAGCGCTCTTGATGGTGCGATCAAACGCCACCCACGCCATCACTCTGGAATGCGTGAAGTGTCGCCTCGGGCCCCGCACTTCCCACATACCTTGGTCGGGCTCCTGCCAGACCTGCTCCAGGTGCTCTAACAGGGTTCGCTGCAGGTCGATGGCCGGCTCGTTCTTCGGCAACTTGCCTTCCCGCGCCTGATGCAGAGCATCGGCAAGTTCTCCATAAATATCCAATTGCTGCTGACCGAAGGCAGCATTGCCCACGCGCACCGGCGATGCTCCCTGGTATCCGGCCAGCCAGGGCACCTCCCATTCGGCCAGGTGCCGCTCTCCGGCGACTCCGTACATGATTTGCACCTGTGCGGCGCTGCCCGCGATGGCCCGCAATAACCAGTTCTGCCACTCTTGCGCTTCGTGGTAGTAGCCGGCATGCATCAGGGCCAGCAAGGTGAAGGTTGCGTCCCGCAGCCAGCAGAAACGATAGTCCCAATTGCGCGCGCCACGAGGCCTTTCCGGAAGAGAGGTTGTGGGAGCCGCCACGATCCCACCCGTAGGGAGATAAGTGAGGGCTTTCAGTGTGATGAGAGACCGGCAAACTGCCTCGTCCCAAGGCCCACGATAGCTACAGCGCCCGGCCCACTTGCGCCAGTACTTTTCGGTCTGTTCGAGCGCCCGTTCCGCATCGATCGCCGGCGGAACCGGGCCGTGAGAGGCTCCGTAAGACAAAACGAACGGGACCGTTTTCCCTTCGCCCACGGTAAATTCGCTGATGGTCGTGAGATTTTCGCCTCGCAGCGGCGCCGGTGTGCGAAGCGCGATCATGTCGGGCCCGGCAATGGCGCGCGTGGTCCCATCTTCGAGGCGAGTGACCCAGGGCACCGATCGACCGTAGTCGAACCGTATCGTGAGTTCCATCTTCACCCGGACTCTGCCGCGTTTCCCTCGCACCAACCGGATGAGGTGAGAATGCCTATCGCGGAGCGGCATGAAATCGACCAGGGTCATGGCGCCGTCCTGGGTTTCAAATTCGGTTTCAAGGATGAGAGTTGTATCGCGATAACGCCGGACTACCCGCGTGATGCCATCCGCCGGCGCCAGCTTCCAGCATCCGTTATCAGGCGTTCCCAGTAGCGAAGCGAAGCACGCTCCGGAATCAAACCGCGGCCAGCAAAGCCAGTCAATGGACCCGTCGTTGCCACACAGCGCCGCAGTCTCGCAATCACCGATCAGCGCGTAGTCTTCGATTCGGCCAGGCATTTGACTTTGAGGTTGCATATCGGCCGCGGAGTTGCCCGGAGTGAGCGCGGCTTCTAATTAAGGAAATAGGTACGATAGAGCGTGTCGCGCTGGGCGGGCTTGAATCCGGCGTCGCGAATAATGCGGCGCAACTCTTCTTCCGTGGTGCAATTGGTCACGCCGGCTGCGCGCACGACATTCTCTTCGAGCATGACCGATCCCACGTCGTTACCGCCAAAGCGCAGTCCCATCTGGCAGACTTTCAATCCCTGGGTGACCCAGCTCGACTGAACATTGAGGAAGTTCGAGAGGTACAACCGGGAAATAGCAAGGACTTTCAGGTATTCGACCGCCGTGGCCTCGTCCCAGTGCCGGCCGCCGAGCGCGGTGTTGTGCGGCTGAAAACTCCACGGGATGAATGCGGTGAAGCCGCCGGTCTCTTCCTGCAACTCGTAGAGACGCTGGAAGTGGTTGACGCGATTTTCGATGTTCTCACCCACGCCGAACATCATGGTGGCGGTGGTGCGCATGCCCAACTGGTGCGCCGTCCGATGAACATTGAGCCAGTCTTCAGTCAGGCACTTGAGCCGGGCGATCTTGTAGCGGACCTCATCGTCGAGGATTTCCGCGCCGCCTCCGGGAATGGAATCGAGCCCGGCATCGCGCAGACGAATGATAGTGTCGCGAATGCTCAATGCGCTGTATTCGGCGATGGCGATGACTTCGGAAGCCGAATAGCAGTGCAAATGGACCTTGGGAAAGCGCTGCTTGATGCCACTCAACATCTTCTCGTGCCAGTCGATCTTGAGATCGGGATGCAGTCCGCCCTGCATCAGCACGCCGGTGCCCCCCAGTTCCACGGTTTCCCGAATCTTGTCGTAGATAGTGTCAAACTCGAGGATGTATCCCTCTTTGGCCGCGGGCCCCTTCAGCGGCCGGTAGAAAGCGCAGAAGGTGCAATATTCGGTGCAGAAATTCGTGTAATTAATGTTGCGGTCGATGACGTAAGTGGCAACGCCTTCGGGATGAAGCCGGCGGCGCACCGCGTCCGCTTCCATGCCGATGCCGATCAAATCGTCGGAGCGGAACAGGTCGAGGGCTTGCTGTTTGGTCAGGGACATGGCGTTCGAACCGCTGTTGAGATTCTAGCGGACTCAGCGGCCAGTGCCAAATGCATGACCTCCCAAAGAAGATCTGTCATCCCGAGCGCAGCTCGAGCCGCGCTGGCGCGGCGAGAGCAAGTCGAGGGACCCCTACCACGCCGCAGACTCGTCAGCTCAGGATGGCACCTAAGCCGTGGCGGCCCGGTTCTTGTAGCGGTAGTACTGCACGAGCGAAAATATCCCGCCGATCACTGCCAGTCCGATGAGGGTAAACAGCGCCGGCTTGTAGTATTGCGAGAAGAACCTGACGATGTGGCGGCCATAGATCGCTCCCAGGCCGGCAACGATTGTGAAACGAAGTCCGCGGCCCAGGGCCAGCGCGGCCACAAACTTCTTGCGGGAATATTGCATCGCGCCCGCCGCCAGCAGAAAAGGCACAATCGGAAAAGGCGGCGGCAACAGGGCCGGCACCGCCACCGCGAAAAATCCCCAGTGTTCAAAACGCTTGAAAACCTTGCTGGCTTTGCGCTTCGAAAGCCTGCGCTCAAATGCCTCTTTGCCGCCCTTCCGGGCCAGGCCGTAGGTGATGTACCCGCCGATCACCGCGCCCACCGTAGCCATGAAAGCGTAGTACCACCACAAGTGACGTTGGTGGGCGGCCAGAAAAATGGTGAGAACATCCATGCTTCCCGGCAAGGGCACGACCGAATTGTCGGCCAGCCCCAGCAGGACCAGGCCTATGCCGCCCAGGTGGCGGAGCCGGTTCCACAGCGTAACCGCGATCAGGAATTGAATCTGGGTAGGCATCTTGGCCTTGGAGATAATTCTTCAGACGGGTAGCACAGCAAAACCAGGTGAGATCTAGGTGGCGGCAATTTTGGCCACATCGAGAAAGCGCAATGCCGGCGCCGCCGGCAACGCGCCGCATTCGCCGGCATAGCGATAGAAGAGGTGCAGCCCTCCCAGGCACGCGGGATCGAGATCATAGTGGATATTTTCCGTCAGATAAGTCCTGATTTCACTTTTGTTCAAACCCAGGCGGGGCGCCCACTCGCGGGCAATCTGATCAAGATTCTCCGGCTGCAGGCCGTGGTCGCGCGACTCCTGAAACACTGCCGCCAGATCGAGGGCCGCGGGCGCGTCCTTCAACGCTGATTGCCGCACCGCCCAAAAGGCGAACACAAAAGGCTTGCCAGTCAAGCGAATCCATTCTTCGGCCAGGTCGTAGGTGAGGTATCGCGAGCGATCGACTTTCAATGCCGGATCGCCAATCACCAGGCCGGCGTCGTGCCTCTCCATCATCCTTTCTATGTTCGGTTCCATGGGTGTAAATGTCCTGCCCGGTCCCCACCACTTCGCGAACAAAACCCTGGTCAGGGCTACCGACGTCAGGGAGGAAGTGTCGAGGGCTACCGAGCGAATCTTGTCCAGCGGGACTTTGCTGACCAGAAGGATGGACCGAACCGGCTGCTTCGAAGCGATGGCGACTCCGGGCAGGATGGCAAGCCCTGGAATACTGGCATAGGCGGCGGCCGGGATAATGCCGATATCTGCCGATCCCGCAGCCAGATCAGCGGCGCATTGCGATGGCACGGTATAGGAGATATCGAAGCCTGAACCCGCGTCTCCATGCTCGAAATCCCACATCAGGGGCGCAGTATTAAGGTAGGAAATCGCGGAAATACGAAGGCGTTTCATGCGGCCGATGTTCAATCTTAACAGAGGAGTGTGTCATGTGACCTTGACATCGATTTTCGCGGATGTATAGAGTCCGCGAGTCAGCCGATGTGGAGGTGATGCAGTGCCGGAAGCTCTGGCTGTAACTCCGAAATCCAGCGAAAGCTGCGCTATGCAGTGGCTGGCGCTTGCCCTGACCCCGCGCCTCGGTCCCACCAGAGCTCGGCGGCTGGTCGAGCATTTCGGAGGTGTGCACAACGTTTTCAAGGCCTCGTTGACCGAGCTCGAAGCCACCGGCATTCAAACCGTTTCGGCGCAGTCGATCGGTACCGGCCAATCGATGGAGCTGGCGCATGACGAAATGGGACGCGTCGCCGCAGCGGGAGTTGCTGTCGTCTGCCTGGACGATGCCTCCTATCCGGACCAACTCAAACAGATCTACGATCCGCCGCTGGTCCTTTATGTACGGGGAAATGTGGATGCGATCACACAGCCCGGAATCGCAGTGGTGGGCACTCGCCATCCCACTCCCTACGGGCTCGGGATGGCGGAACGCCTGGCATGCGATCTAGCCGCCCGAGGTCTGGTCATATTCAGCGGCCTGGCTCGCGGCGTGGACGCGGCTGCGCACCGCGGCGCCATCAACGCCAAAGGAAAGACGGTGGCCGTCTTCGGTACCGGGGTGGACATTATTTATCCCAAGGAAAACACCCGCATCACGGAGCAGATGCTGGCGACGGGAGGCGCGCTGATATCCGAATTCCCGATGAACACCTTCGCTGCGCCGCAAAACTTTCCCATTCGCAATCGCATCATCAGCGGAATTTCAATCGGCGTACTGGTGGTGGAAGCCGCGGAATACAGCGGCACTCGGATCACTTCACGCTGCGCCCTGGAGCAGAATCGCGAAGTCTTTGCCGTCCCCGGCAACGTCACCAACAAGAACTCCTGGGGACCCAATACCCTGATCAAACAAGGCGCCAAGCTGACCGCT
>Ga0105249_10004050_pt1 | contig 12640 bp, 6 predicted proteins | sample KBSS44metaG_FD_81522 | JGI IMG/M metagenome (GOLD analysis project Ga0105249, IMG submission 81522) | Switchgrass rhizosphere microbial communities from Kellogg Biological Station, Michigan, USA - KBS S4-4 metaG | ecosystem: Host-associated > Plants > Roots > Rhizosphere > Soil | place... | reverse complement strand
GAGGCGTTGCCGCGGCTGAAAGCGGTGATGCCCTCAGCCATCACCGTCGACATTCTCTCGGATCGTACCGAGACCATCCGCGCCTCGGTTCATGACGTTGAAATCACCCTCGCCGTTACCATCGCATTGGTCGTGCTGGTGATCCTGCTCTTCCTGCGCAATGTGCGCGTGACCCTAATACCCGGCGTGGTCGTGCCGCTGTCCCTGCTCGGCGCACTCGCCGTGATGTATCTGTGCGGCTTTAGCCTGGACAATATTTCGCTGATGGCGCTCACCATCTCGGTCGGGTTCGTGGTCGATGACGCCATCGTCGTGGTGGAAAACATTTACCGTCATATCGAAGACGGCATGGATCCGCTCGATGCCGCGCTCAAAGGCTCGCGCGAAATCGGTTTTACCGTGCTGTCGATCAGCGTTTCGCTGGTCGCGGTGTTCATCCCGCTGTTGTTGATGGGCGGCATCGTGGGGCGGTTGTTCCGCGAGTTCTCCGTCACGGTGACGGCCGCGATTGCCGTTTCTGCCTTTGTCTCTCTGATCCTCGCGCCGATGCTTTGCGCGCGTTATCTGCATCGCGATACGGAGCATCACGGAGCTGTGTGGCGCGCGATCGAATCTGTTTTCGACGATATGCTCGCTGCCTACCGCCGCACGCTCGACCGCGTGCTGAAACATCCCTTCGCCACCCTCATGGTGTTTTTCGCCACCATGGCGGCGAGCGTCTATCTCTATGTCGTCATTCCCAAGGGCTTTTTCCCCATTCAGGACACCGGGCTCGTCACCGGTTTCGCCGAAGCCGGCCAAGACATTTCGCCCTCCGAGATGTCGCGGCTGATGATGCAGCTCGGCGAGGTGCTGGCGAAGGATCCGGATATCGAATCGGTCGGCTCAGCGATGGGCAGCGGCGGCAGCGCGCAGACGGCGAATACCGGGCGTTTCTTTATCGGGCTGAAACCGCGCGACCAGAGGAAGGCCACGGCCAGCGACATCATCAATCGCTTGCGTCCGCAATTGGAGCACATCGAAGGCGTGAAGCTCGTGCTGCAGCCCTCGCAGGACATCACCGTCGGCGGCCGCATCGGGCGCGGACAATTCCAATACACGCTGCAGGACGCCGATATTGCCGAGCTCAACGAGTGGGCACCGAAGATCCTCGCCAAGCTCCAGACGCTGCCGCAACTCGCCGATGTGTCGAGCGACCAGCAAGGCAATGCGCCGCAGTTAATGGTCAGTATCAATCGCGACCAGGCCGCACGCTTCGGTATTCTGCCCGAAGTGATCGACGCCACGCTCAACGATGCATTCGGTCAACGCCAAGTGGCGCAATATTACACCCAAACCAACACCTATCATGTCATTCTCGAGGTGCCACCGGAGATGCAGGGCGATCCCAACACGCTGGACCGCCTCTACATGAAATCGCCGAGCAGCGGCGCGTCGGTTCCGATCTCGACGCTGGTCACCATGGATAATACGCAAGTGGGGCCGCTTTCGGTTTCGCATCAGGGACAGTTTCCGGCGATCACGCTGTCCTTCAATCTGCCGAGTGGGGTCGCGCTGGGGCAAGCCGTCGATGCGATCGAAAAGGCCGTTGCCAATATGGTTCCACCGGTGACGCTTATCGGCACCTTCCAAGGCAACGCGCAAGCGTTTCAGGATTCGCTTTCCAACCAGCCGCTCTTGATCGCCGCCGCGCTCGTCGTCGTCTACATTATCCTCGGCATTCTCTATGAGAGCTTCATCCACCCACTGACGATCCTTTCCACGCTGCCATCGGCGGGCGTGGGCGCGTTGCTGGCGCTCATGCTCGGCGGATTCGATCTTTCGGTGATCGGCATCATCGGCATCATCCTCTTGATCGGCATCGTCAAGAAGAACGGCATCATGCTGGTCGACTTTGCCGTGCAGCGCGAGCGCGAGGGCCGGACTCCGCTCGAGGCGATCCGCGAGGCCTGTCTGCTGCGCTTCCGGCCCATCCTGATGACGACGATGGCGGCCATGCTCGGTGGCGTGCCGCTGATGCTCGTCCATGGCGCGGGCTCGGAGCTTCGCCAGCCGCTGGGCTACGCCATGGTCGGCGGCCTGGCGCTCTCACAGTTGCTCACGCTCTACACCACGCCGATCGTCTATCTTTATCTGGCGCGGCTGCAACACAACTTAGGCCGCAGCAAGAAAGCGCCGCGCCGGGCCACGCGAGCGCGGGTGCCCGCGGAGTAGGCACCGCCGCTGACGCATTATCTTGTCCGAAAAGTCTGCAACTTTTCGGGATTATGCTGCTAGACGATGCTCTTGCCGTAAAGATCGGGCCGACGGTCGCGAAAGAAGCCCCAACCGGCACGATAGGCTTCGATCTCGCCGAGATCGAAACCGTGTACCAGCGCCCCCTCCTCGCTTTCGCCGAAGCTCGCGACGATCTCGCCGGTCTGGTCGGCGATGAAGGAATGGCCGTAGTAGCGCTGGATCACGCCGTCGTTCACTTCCTCGCCGATGCGGTTCGCGGCAACCACCGGCACGGCATTGGCCACGGCGTGACCCTGCATCACGCGCTGCCAGCGTTGATGGGTGTCGAGGCTGAGATCGTAGGGCTCTGAGCCGATCGCTGTCGGATAGAGCAGGATCTCGGCGCCCTGTAGCACCATGGCGCGCGCGGCTTCCGGGTACCATTGATCCCAGCAAATGCCGGCGCCGATCCGACCCTGCTTCGTGGTCCAGGATTTGAAACCGGTGTCGCCAGGGCGGAAGTAATATTTCTCCTGATAGCCGGGTCCGTCGGGAATGTGGCTCTTGCGGTAGAGCCCGAGGATGGCGCCGCCGGCGTCGGCGATGGCAACGCTGTTGTAGTAGCGCGGCCCATCCTTCTCGAAGAAGGAGATTGGGATCACGATCTTCAGCTCATGAGCGAGCTTCGACAGCGCCAGCACACAAGGATGCTCGGTCGCGGGGTACGCGGTCGCGAACCATTTCGGGTCCTGGCGCGTGGGGAAATAGATGCCCTGAAACAGCTCCGGCGGCAGCACAACTTGCGCGCCGCGTTTTGCGGCGTCGCGCACGAGGCGTTCGACCTTGGCGATGTTCGCCGCCATGTCGTTGCCGAACGACGCTTGCAGCGCGGCAACGCTGAGCATGCGCTTCGCCATCTAGAGTGGCTCCTGTTGCGTGATGCAGTGGAACGAGCCGCCGCCCGCATCGCCCGAGCCGAGCAGGCCGTGCGAGGGAAGGCCGATCACTTTGCGGTCGGGAAACAGCTTCTGCAAGGCTTGCAGTGCCTCTGGCGCAGACGGCGTGCCGTAGACGGGCACGACCACCACACCATTGGCGATGACGAAATTCATATGCGAGGCGGGGACGATCTCGCCAGACGCGGCGCGCACCGCGCCTGGTCCCGGGATGCGGATGACTTCGAGCTTTCGTCCCACTGCGTCGGTCGCAGCTTCGAGCACTTTGGCGATGGCTTCGAGCGCTTTGTCGTTTGGATCGTCCGCCCCGGAAGGCGACTGGCAGACGACGCGGCCAGGAACCACGAAGCGCGCGAGATTGTCGATATGGCCGTCGGTGTGGTCGTTTTGCAGGCCTTGGTCGATCCAGATGATTGTCTTGGCGCCGAACGCTTCGCGAAGCGCCGATTCGGCTTGCTGCTCGGTCCAGCAATTGCGGTTCTCATTGAGCAGCGTCTGCCGCGTGGTGAGGATGGTGCCCTCGCCGTCCTGATCGATGGCGCCGCCTTCCAGCACGAAGTCAAACTGAGTGACCGGCGTGCCGGCGAGCTTGGCGATGTCACTTCCGACAGTCGCGTCGTCGGGGAGATCGAATCTGCCGCCCCAACCGTTCGACTTGAAGCAAAGCGAGGCAGCGCCTTGCGAGGTGCGGGCAAAGATCGGCCCGGTGTCACGCAGCCAGATGTCGCCGTAACTCGCTCGCACCAACTCCGCATCGGCGCCAAGCGCGGCGCGCGCCGAGGCTTCGGCCTCGCCACTCTTCACCAACACCTTGACTTTGTTGCTCCCGGCAAGAGCGCGCACCAATGCCGCCACGTCGCGCCGCGGCGCTTCGAGGTCGCCGTCCCATTGCTTCAGATCGGCGGGCCACGCCGTCCAGATCGCTTTTTGCGGCGCCCATTCCGGAGGCAGGGAGATGTCTTGTTGGGTCAAGGAAGTCAGCGAGGCCGCCTGTCTGTTAGGTGGAGTTATCGGATATTGCAGAGAGATCGCTAGATGATCTGCCATGCTGGATGCAACTAGTTAGCTGGCGCACCCGACAGGATTCGAACCTGTGACCTCTGCCTTCGGAGGGCAACGCTCTATCCAACTGAGCTACGGGTGCTTCGAGGGGAACGTAGTCAAACCGGGCCGGTTAAGCAACGCCGGTAGAGGCGCACCTACTATCGAGTCGATGCACAACCTATATCTCTGACGCGGCTTGGATTTCAGCATCTTTACCGCGGCAAGGTGCGGCTTCTTGCGCCCCTAGGCACGACTTGACGCTTTTCGGCAACGGCGTAGGTATGGGCCCTACATGCGGAGCGGATTATGGCCAAAAAGAAGGTAATTGTGATCGGCGGCGGCTTTGGCGGCGTGTTTGCCGCCAAGGAGCTGGAGCGCCATGGGCGCGACCAGTTCGACGTCGAACTGATCAACGCCAATAATTATTTCGTGTTCCAACCGCTGCTGCCGGAGGTCGCGGCCTCCACGATCCACTCCGCCGACGCCGTGACGCCGCTCAGGCTATTGCTCCAGCGTATCGAAGTGCGCCAGGCGGAAGTGATGGGCATAGACTTCGACAAGAGGGCAGTGACCGTGGTGCAGGGTTTCCGCCGCATACCGATCGATCTTCCCTATGACGAGCTCGTCATCGCGCTTGGCATGAGCGTCGATCTCAAGCGCTTCCCCGGTCTCACCGAGCATGCGCTGACGATGAAGAATCTTGCCGACGCGCACCGCCTGCGCACGCATATCATCTCTTGCCTAGAGGCGGCGGACGTGACCACCGACAAAGCGGTGAAGCAACAGCTGCTGACGTTCGTCGTCGCGGGCGCGGGCTTCACCGGCGTGGAGACGGTTTCGGAGGTGAACGAGCTGATCCGCCGCGCGCTAAAATATTATCACAACATCAAGCAGGACGAGATCCGCGTCTATCTGGTCGAATATGCGAACCGCATTCTCCCGACTTTCCCGGCGGACCTCGCGGACTATGCGACCAAGCGCATGCAGATGCGCGGCATCGACGTTAAGACCGGTGTCGGCACCAAGGCCGCGACCTACAGCGCGGTCGAGTTGACCGATGGCGCAGTGATTCCGACGCGGACCATCGTTGCCACCATCGGCAACAGTCCCAATCCTCTGATTGCTTCACTCGGCCTCGATATGCATTGGGGACGCATCAAGACCGACCGCTATATGCGCGTGCCGGGTCACGATCATGTCTGGGCCCTGGGCGATGCGGCCGATATTCCGCTGGTCGATCATCCGGGCGAGGATCCGACGCATTACGCGCCGCAGACCGCGCAATTCGCTGTGCGCGAGGGACGCCAGCTGGCGAAGAACATCATTGCCCAGGCGGACGGGAAGCCGCTCATGCCTTTCGCCTATACTTCGAGAGGGTCGCTCGCCTCGCTTGGCATGAGCAAGGCCGTCGCCGAAGTCTACGGCTTCAAACTTTCCGGCACGCTCGCCTGGCTGCTGTGGCGCGGATTCTATCTGTCCTTCCTGCCGGGGTTTGCCACTAAGCTTCGCGTGGCGGTGAGCTGGATGCTGAACGCGATCGTGCCGCCGAATATCGTGCTGATCGAGTCGCAGCAGCCGGGCAGCCGCTACATCCATTACCGCAAGGGCGACAAGGTGCTGGAGCCCGGCATGCTGATCGACGGCTTCTACACCGTGGTCAAAGGCGCACTGAAGCTCACGATCGACAATCCCAAGACTGGCGAGCATTTCGAGAAGGTGTTCGGACCTGGTCAGCATTTCGGTGAGCGCGTGCTGTTGAAATCCGCGCTCCGCACCGGACTCGTGGTGGCACTCGAGGATTCGATCGTGCTGTGGATCTCGCAGAAGGATTTCACGCGGCTGGCGCGCGCCTTCCCGGTGCTCGACACTTATTTCAAGGACTATATCGAGAGCACCTTCGGGGGTCCCGACAAGGGATTTGCGCCGGGCAGCGCCGAGGCCATTGAAGAGCTGGAAAACGTAATCTGACACTGGAGATTTGCGCTGGATGAGGCGTCTCACCCCTCCCCCAACGCCTCCGCGCTCTCTATATTCCCTCCCATCATGGCAATTGCTGACACTCAAGAACAGACCGCCGGCCGACCGGTGGCAAAGGGCGACCACGTCTATCTGGTCGACGGCTCGGGGTATATTTTCCGGGCATATCACGCGCTGCCCCCGCTCACCCGGCCATCCGACGGGCTGCCCGTGGGCGCGGTGCACGGCTTCTGCGGCATGTTATGGAAGCTCTTGCGGGAGACGGGCGAACTCAGCCCGCCGACACATCTCGCGGTGATCTTCGATTACTCGGCGCGCACCTTCCGCAACGATTTGTTCGACGGTTACAAGGCGAACCGCCCAGAGCTGCCCGAGGACCTCATCCCGCAATTTCCGCTGATCCGCGACGCGGTGAAGGCGTTCAACGTCGCCTGCATCGAGATGGAAGGATACGAGGCCGACGATTTGATCGCGACCTATGCCATCCAGGCGCTGCAAGCCGGCGCCGACGTGACCATCGTCTCCTCCGACAAGGATTTGATGCAACTCGTGCGGCCGGGCATTCGCATGTACGACACGATGAAGAACAAGGTGATCGGCGAGGTCGAGGTGCTCGAGCGTTTCGGCGTGCCGCCTTCGAAGGTGATCGAGGTGCAGGCCTTGATGGGCGATTCCACCGATAACGTGCCGTGCGTGACGGGCATCGGGGTGAAGACCGCGGCGCTCCTGATCAACGAATATGGCGATCTCGACACGCTGCTCGCGCGTGCTTCCGAGATCAAACAGCAAAAGCGGCGAGAGAGCCTGATCACCTACGCGGACCAAGCGCGGCTGTCGCGTACCCTGGTGATCCTCGATTCCAACGTTCCCCTGGAGGTGCCGATCGAAGCGACCGGGGTTCGCCAGCCCGAGCCCGAGACGCTGAGCAACTTCATGCGCAAGCTCGAATTCACTACGCTGCTGCGTCGCGTGGCTGAAGGCCTCGGCGCGGAGCTGCCGCAAAGCGAAGCGGGTCCGCCACGGAAGGACACGCGCAAGCGCGAGAGCGCCTACGATCATCCGTTGCGCAAGATGCCGGCGGGGGGATTTGTCGCATCTCGCACCATCGTCGATAGAGCGGAAGACGGAGGTTCGCCGGCGGCGCTCGCGGCCAATCTCGCGAGCCAACTCGGCAGTCTCGGATTCAATCGGTCGAGCTACGAGACCGTGACCGAGCTTTCCCGTCTCACCGACTTGATCGACACCGCGCGCTACCAGGGACATCTCTCTTTTCGTGCTAAACTGAACTCGGCAGACCCGATGCAGGGCGAACTGATCGGAATCGCCTTTGCCATCGTGCCGGGACATGCGGCCTATGTGCCGCTCGCGCACCGCAGCGGCGAAGGACTCGATCTCGGCGGCGAGGGCGAGGCGCCGCAGATCAAGATGCGCGACGCGCTCGATGTGCTGAAGCCGCTGCTCGAAGACGAAAGCGTGCTCAAGATCGTGCAGAACGCCAAATTCGATATGGTGGCGCTGTCCCGCTACGGCATCGCACTCACGGCAATCGACGATCCCTGCCTGATGTCCTATGCGCTCGACGCCGGCCGCGCAGAGCATCTGCCGGAGCAGCTCGCGGGCTCCTTGCTCAACTACACCTGCCTCACCCAGAAAGAGGTGATGGGCAGCGGCAAATCCACTTTGAGCCTCGAGCATGTCCCGGTGGCGCGCGCCGCCGAATATGCGGGCGAAGAAGCGGATATCGGCTTGAGACTTTGGCTCGTGTTGAAGCCGCGGCTTGCGGCCGAACGCGTCACCACGGTGTATGAGACGTTGGAGCGGCCGCTGGCGCCGGTGCTGGCGCTGATGGAGCAGACAGGGGTCAAGGTCGATCGCGCCACGCTCGCCGGCCTCTCCGGCTCGTTCGCGCAGACGCTGGCGCGGCTCGAAGACGAAATCCGGGAGCTGGCGGGCGAGGATTTCAATATCGGCTCGCCGAAGCAGCTCGGCGAAATCCTGTTCGACAAGATGAGCCTGCCTGGAGGGAAACGCACCAAGACCGGCGCGTGGAGCACGGATGCAAGCGCGCTCGAAGAACTCGTTGCGCAGGGCCACGAGCTGCCGCGTAAAGTGCTCGACTGGCGGCTGCTGGCGAAGCTCAAGAGCACCTATACCGACGCGCTGCCGACCTATATCCATCCGCAGACGGGCCGCGTGCATACCTCTTACGCGCTAGCCGCGACGACGACCGGGCGGCTGTCATCGGTCGAGCCGAATTTGCAGAACATTCCGATCCGCACCGCGGAAGGCCGCTCGATCCGCAAGGCCTTCATTGCCGACAAAGGCAAGAAGCTGATCAGCGCCGATTACAGCCAGATCGAGCTTCGCGTGTTGGCACACATGGCGGACACGCCGACGCTCCGCCAAGCGTTTGCCGACGGTCTCGACATTCACGCCATGACGGCATCAGAGATGTTCGGCGTGGCCATCGAAGGCATGGACCCGAATATCCGCCGCCGCGCCAAGGCGATCAATTTCGGCATCATCTACGGCATTTCCGCGTTTGGACTTGCGGCGCAGCTCGGCATCGATCGCGGCGAGGCGGCGACTTATATCAACACCTATTTCGAGCGCTTCCCCGGCATCCGCGATTATATGGAAGCGATGAAGGTCGAGGCGCGCCGCACCGGCTTCGTCAAGACGCTATTCGGGCGGAAGGTGCATTACCCGGAGATCAACACCAAGAACCCATCCTTGCGTGGGAATTTCGAGCGCGCCGCGATCAATGCGCCGATTCAAGGGAGCGCAGCCGACATCATTCGCCGCGCCATGATCCGCATTCCGGCGGCGCTCGCTGAAGCCGGGCTGTCCTCACGCATGTTGCTGCAGGTCCACGACGAGCTCGTGTTCGAAGCGGACGAGGCCGAGGTCGACAAGACCATGGAGGTGGCGAAGGCCGTGATGGAGGCGGCGCCGGAGCCGGTGCTCAAATTGAAGGTGCCGCTGAAGGTCGATGCCCGCGCCGGTGACAATTGGGAAGCCGCGCATTAGGGGTACGTTCGTCCCCTCCCCGACCTCGTGGGATGCTACAATTCCGACAGTCCGTTCGCACAGCATGAGCCGGGAGGTACAGCCATGGGGAAATGCGCACATTGCGGCAACAACTACGACCAGAGCTTCGAGGTCAGCATGGGCGGCCGCACCCTAGTGTTCGACTCCTTCGAATGCGCGATCGCGACGCTCGCGCCAATCTGCCCGCATTGCAGCTGCCGCATCATCGGCCACGGCGTGCAGCATGGCGACGTGATCTATTGCTGCGTCCATTGCGCCAAGAAAGAAGGCGCCACGGGCCTGGTCGACCGCGACTGATGGCCCGCCGTTTAGCCCGGTCGCGAACGCGCAATCCCATCCTAATGCCCTGACGAAATTAGAAAAATCCGTCCATTGCTAATCTCTACTGAATCAGTAGGGTTTACCCTAACGATTCAGGGGGACGGGACCTTGCCTACTGCCGCCGCTGAGGTCACGCGGGCCGCGCCGACTTATTTGACGAGCAACTCGCTGCGCTTTACGGCCGGCTTGATCAAGCACATTCTGAGGGATGATCGCGGCTGGCGCTTCGATATCGCGTTGTGCCTCGTGGCGGCCAGCCTCGCCGAAGGATTAGGCGTCGCGACCCTGTTGCCGTTGATCATGCTCGCGACCCATGGCGAGCACAGCAACACCCATTTCGGCCGCGCCTTCGAGAGTGCGCTGCAGACCATCGGCCTTTCGGCTGAGGTGCCGATTCTGATCAGCTTGATGATCCTCGCAATCTCCTTGAAGGCGGGCCTGCTGCTGATCGCGATGCGCCATGTCGGCGCCTTGGTCGCCAAATCCACGACGGAGCTTCGTCTGGCCCTGATCCGCGGACAGCTCAACACCGAGTGGAAGCATTTCGCGCGGCAACGCTTGGGCCGTGTCGCGCATTCGATTGGTACGGAGCCACAGCGCGGATGCATGGCCTATCTTCATTCCGCCCATCTCTTTGCGGACCTGGCGCAATGCGCTGCATATCTCGGCCTTGCGCTCCTCGTATCTTGGCGGCTCGCCATTCTCGCGCTGTTGATCGGATCGTCGGCGCTGTTCCTGTTGCATCTCCCGGTGCGTCGGGCGAAATGGGCGGCGCGGCAGCAAAGCGGCATGACGACCTCGCTCACGGGCCTGTTGGCCGACACGCTCGCCGGCATTAAACCGCTCAAGGCCACCGCGAAAATCGACCTACTCGGCTCGCAGTTGGAACGACAGACACATGAGATGGAGAGCGTGACGCGCCGTGTTCTCGTCACTTCGCAAGCGATCCCCGTCCTGCAAGAGCCGGTCCTGGCCATCCTCACCAATCTCGCCATGATCCTGGCGGCGACGACGCTGCACGAGCCGATCCACAATATTCTGCTGATGGGCACGATTCTCTATCGAGTCTCGGGCAAGATTGCGCGGGCGCAGCGGAATTATCTCTCCGCGGTCACTTTCGGCCAGATCCTCGAGCGGCTGCAAGACGGCCTCGAGAAAACCCATGAAGCCGCCGAGCGGAACGAGGGCAGCTTCGCGCCGACGCTTGAACACGGCGTCGAGTTCCGCGATGCGAATTTCTCGCACGCGCGGAAGCCCGTGCTGAGTCATGCCAATTTGAATATTCCCGCGGGAAAGATGACGGTCCTGTTCGGGCCGTCGGGCGTCGGCAAGACCACGCTGATCGACCTTCTCACCGGTCTGCATCGCGTGGAGAGCGGCTCCATCCTGGTGGATGGCGTGCCTCTGGAGCAACTCGACCTGACCAAATGGCGGGAGATGATGGGCTACGTCTCGCAAGACTTCCTGCTCTTCCACGACAGCATTCTCAACAATGTGACGCTCGGCGATCCGAGCATCAGCGAGGCGCGCGTACGCAAGGCGCTCGAAGCCGCGGAGGCCTGGGATTTCATCCAAGCCCTTCCCGAAGGTCTGGCGACGGTCGTTGCGGAGCGGGGCGCGGCACTATCGGGCGGCCAGCGCCAGCGCATTGCCCTGGCCCGCGCTTTGATTTTCGAGCCGCGTCTCCTGATCCTGGACGAGGCAACGGCTGCGCTCGACGAGAAGACCGAGCAGGCCGTGATCCGCAACCTTCGGCAATGGCAGCCGGAGCTAACGCTCCTCGTGGTTTCGCATCAGAAGTCCCTGACGAAATTGGCCGATCACGTGGTGCATCTGCGCGAAGGGGCTGGCGCTCGTGGCTTGGGGATTTCTGCGCTTGGCGGCGGGGGCGCCCTGACAGTTCCGGCCGCGGCTGCCGCGCCCTGAGCACTGCCGGGGGGCACGATCAATGTTGTTTCAGTCACAGGGCTTCATCCTTATTTTTCTGCCTGCGACGCTCGCCGCCTTCTACGCGCTCGCCAACCGGCCAACAGGCCGCGAATACGCGCTGATTCTTGCCTCGCTCATCTTCTACGGATGGTGGGATCCGAGATTCATTCCGCTCCTGGTCGGGCAGACAATCTTCACGTGGATGATCGCCGAAGCTTTCTTGCGCAAGCCTTCGCCGTTTTGGATCTGGATTGGTGTGGCCGCCAATCTCGCGGTGCTCGGCTTCTTCAAATATGCGTTGTTCGTCGCCGGCGCCGCGGTTTCCTTCGTCGGGCTGCCGGAGCCCGGATGGAATATCGTGCTGCCGATCGGCATCAGCTTCTACACGTTCGAGCTCATCTCCTATCTCGTCAATCTGAAGCGCGGTACTGGCGGCCATTACGGCTTGCGCAAATTCTGCCTGTTCATTTTCCTCTTCCCCCATCTGATCGCGGGGCCGATCATCCGTCACAACGAGATCATCCCGCAATTCGATGAGTCTCCCTTTAGGCCAGGACTTGCGCAGCGTTTCGGCTGGGGCATCGCCTTCTTCGTCGTCGGATGCGCCAAGAAAGTTTTGATTGCGGATCCGCTGGCGAGGATCATCGATCCGATCTTCAACATCCATCGGATTCCCGCGCTCACCGACGCTTGGCTCGGTGCGCTCGGCTTCACGTTTCAGCTGTTCCTCGATTTCTCCGCCTATTCAGAAATGGCGATCGGGCTCGGGCTGATGCTCGGCCTGCGCTTCCCCGATAATTTCAACGTGCCGTATCGAGCGACGGACATCAGAGAGTTCTGGCGACGCTGGCATATGACGCTGTCGCGCTGGCTTCGCGACTATCTCTATATTCCGCTCGGCGGCAGCCGGAACGGCACCGCGGTCTATATCAAGGCCACGCTGATTACCATGGGTCTGTGCGGGCTTTGGCATGGCGCGGGCTTCACCTTCATCGCCTGGGGCCTGATGCACGGCGTGGCGCTGATCGTCTGTCATGTTTGGCAGCGAAATGGGCGCGAGCTTTCTGCCCCGGTCGGCTGGGCCGTGACCATGGTGTTCGTGATCGTGGGATGGGTGGTGTTCCGCGCCGACGATTTTGCGAGCG
>Ga0105249_10004049_pt1 | contig 12641 bp, 8 predicted proteins | sample KBSS44metaG_FD_81522 | JGI IMG/M metagenome (GOLD analysis project Ga0105249, IMG submission 81522) | Switchgrass rhizosphere microbial communities from Kellogg Biological Station, Michigan, USA - KBS S4-4 metaG | ecosystem: Host-associated > Plants > Roots > Rhizosphere > Soil | place... | reverse complement strand
AATTGGGATGATTACCGCCCGGATTTTCTCGCCGGAGTGCCGCTGCTGCGGAGCGCCGAGAGTGCCGTCGATCTGGAACCTGGCGGCATGATGGCCGCGGCGCTCGTCGAGAAACTGGCTTGCCACCCGCCGTCCGGATCTCTCGCGACGGAGATACACGCTCTCCACACGGAGCTGCAGCGCGAGTCCAACGCAGCGCGCCGCATTGTCGATTTTCTGCTCGGAGACGACAGCGCGGCACCGCCATTGCCCGGGCTGCTGCGCTATCTGGGTTGGACCGCAGTGGCGCGGTTCCTCGCTCCCGTCGTGCTGGCATTCAACAGCGGGCGGGACGAGGAGAAGTGGCTGCGCAGATATTGTCCGACCTGCGGATCGCTGCCGGCGATGGCGCAGCTCGCGGGCGAAGAGCCCGGGCGGCAACGCCTGCTGTCGTGCGGCTGCTGCCGCACGCGTTGGCAGTTCAAGCGGACCTGCTGCCCCTTTTGCGAGACCGACTCTCAACGTCTCGAGAGCCTCATCGTCGAGGGAGAGTCCGGACTGCGCATCGACCACTGCGCCTCCTGTGGCGGATACATCAAGACCTATGATGGACACGGTAGCGAGCAGCTGTTGCTGTCAGACTGGTCTTCGCTCCATCTCGACTTGCTCGCTTCCGATCGCGGACTGAAGCGGCGCGCCGCATCACTGTATGAGTTCGATCCCGCGCGCCCTTCGTAGTGGTGGCGGACGCTGAGGGAACGAGGTGGATGCATGAAGTTGACACGGATTGGCCGAAGATCACTGAAGCGATACGCCATCGCCGGTGTCACCGCCGTCATGTTGACGACCTCTCCGGCCGCCGGCCAGGTCGGCGATGAAGAAAAGGCAGCCATCGCCGTCGCCGGTTCCGCGCTGGCAGCGATCACTCAGGGCGACATGGCCGCCCTGACAGACCTCATGCTGCCAGAAGCGGTCATGTTCCCGACCACTACGCGGGACGGCGTGACCAGGTATCGCCTCCGCACACGCGCCGAACAGCGCGCGGCGCCCGTGACACGCAGGGTGACGGAGCGTGGGTTCCGTCCGGAAGCGCGCGTCAACGGTCCGGTCGCGACGGTGTGGTATCCGTACGACCTGTACGTCGACGGCCAGTGGTCGCACTGCGGTGTCGACGTGTTCACGCTGATTCGGACTGATGGGCAGTGGCGCATCGCGACCATGTCGTGGAGTGCCGTGCAGCCGCCGGCGTGCGAGAAGCACCCGGACGGGCCGCCGAAGCAGTAGCCTCGACGAACTGACGCTCAGCGGGCGCTCATCCCCTGCATGCGCCGCCCCGCTCACCCGAGAAAGGCCGCCGCCGTCGTCACGAACGGACCAGCCTGATCGCCGAAGATCGGTCCATGTCCGCCATTCGGCACAACCCAGAGCGCCGAGGTGGGGATCGCGCGGTACAACTCCACCGCGAGTTCCACCGGATACAACGGATCGCGATCACCGTGGACGACCAGGACTCTCGCGGTAATGGCCGAGAGCGACGCCGCGTCGAAGTTCATGTCCTGGCGATCGTCGGCGAATTCGCGGGCGTGCCGCCAGAGCGCACGGATCTGATCGTCGCCATGCACATGTCGATTGCGCATTTCCGTCCATTCCGCTTCCGAGCGCGCATCCTCCGTCATCGAGGTACGGCAAAGACGTGCCTCCAGTCGTCGCCCGTACCGCCGAAGCCATGCAACAGGACCAGCGGCGTGCCGCTGCCGTGGTCACGGTAGAACAGTTGAGATCCGTTGACATCCGCGGTGTGTGACATCCGCCAATTGTGCCCAAACGCCCGCGCGAATGTTTCCAGCCCTCACGGGTAGATGGTTAATGGAGAACGATCGGCAACTGACCTCCTGCCCCTGAGCTAGAATCACTGTGCCCAACATGGGGGTGGACGCCTACTCGCCCCGGCCGGTCCTTCGTTCCCCTTCAGCAACAGCGGTGATGCTGACCGCGCTCGTGTGCCTGGGGACAGCGTTGGCGCTTCGATACTTCTTGAATGCCACGATCGGCAACGCGTTGCCGTTCGTGACGGTGTTCGGCGCCACCGCCGCCGCGCAGTGGTACGGCGGCCGTTACGCCGCCATTTCCGTAGCTCTGCTCGGCCTCTTCGGCTGTGTGCTGATGCTGGCGCCGGCCGATGGCCGCCCCCGAGTGGACGAAGTGGGCGGCGTGCTCGGAATCGTCGCGTTCCTGTTCACCAGCGTCGTCATCATCGCCTTCGGCGAGGTCGCCCGCGCCGCACGCGTCGCCGCGCACTATCGCAGCGAAACTCTGCAGGTCACGCTGCACAGCATCGGCGACGCCGTGATCACCACTGACATACGCGGTCATGTCACGTCGCTGAACGCCGTCGCGGAGTCGCTGACAGGGTGGAAAGACGCGGAGGCTGCTGGTCAACCGCTCGATGCGATCTTCCGAATCGTAAACCAGGACACGCGCCAAGCAGTCGACAACCCGGCGGCCAAGGCGCTTCGGGAAGGCACCGTCGTCGGACTCGCGAACCATACCGTCCTGATTCGCCGCGACGGCGGCGAGCACCCCATCGATGACAGCGCCGCCCCGATCCGAGATGCTGACGGTCAGGTATCCGGGTGCGTGCTGGTATTCAGGGATGTCACGGCGCAACGAAACATTGAGCGTGAACGGGCTAGTCAATTGCAGACCGCACGCGTCCTCGCCGCGATTGTCGACTCCTCGGACGATGCCATCATTCGAAAGCGCCTCGACGGGACGATCGAGACCTGGAATGCCGGCGCCGAATTGCTGTTCGGGTATCGGTCAGACGACGCGATCGGCAAGCACATCTCGCTCGTGATCCCGCCTGACCGCCTCCATGAAGAAGAGCAAATCGTCGCGACTTTGAAAGCGGGACGCCGGATCAGCCACTTCGAAACCGAGCGGGTCCGGGCCGACGGCACGCGAATCTGGGTCTCATTGACAATCTCCCCGATCGCCGATGAAAGCGGGGCGGTAGTGGCGGCCTCGAAGATCGTGCGCGACGTGACACCGCGGGTTCACGCCGAAGCCGAGCGCGAGAGGTTCGTGAGCGTTTTGCAAAACACCCAGGACTTCATCGGCATCTGCGACCTGCGCGGCGTGCCGTCGTTCGTCAATCGCGCCGGCTTGGAGATGGTGGGCCTTGACAGCCTCGAACAGGCGAAGCTGACGCCGCTGGCAGAGTTCTTCTTCGAGGAGGATCGCAGCCGCGTGATCGGCGAGTTCTTGCCGCAAGTGCTGCGCGACGGTCAGGGCGAAATCGAGATCCGTTTCCGACACTTCAAGACGGGCGCCGCACGGTGGATGGCTTACAAGGTCGTGACGCTCAGGGATCACACCGGAGCGCCCACAGGCTTCGCGACGGTCAGCCAGGATGTCACCGAGCGAAAGGCGCGTGGCGACGATCTGATCGAAGCCGATCGGCGCAAGAACGAATTCCTGGCGATGTTGGCGCACGAGCTGCGAAACCCGCTGGCGCCGCTCAGCAACGCCGTTCGAGCGATCCGACGGCGCGAACCCGGGGACGAACACACCGTCGCGGTCGCCGCCGACATTCTGGACCGCCAGATTCGGCAGATGTCACGCCTGGTCAACGATCTTCTCGATGCCAGCCGCATTTCCCGGGGAAAGATCGAGCTGCGCCGGGCGCGGGTTGCGCTCCGGCCGATCATCGAGGAGGCGATCGAAACGGTTCGACCGCTGCTGGCCAGGTTCGAACACACGCTGACGACCACGCTGCCGCCCGAACCACTCTACATTGACGGCGATGCCGGTCGCCTATCGCAGGTGATCGGCAACCTGCTGGCGAACGCGGCGAAGTTCACCGACAAGGGTGGCCGCGTCTGGCTGTCCGCCGAACGCGAGGGCGACGAGGCGGTGATTCGAGTGCGTGACGACGGCATCGGCATCGCGCCTGAGCACTTGCAGACGCTGTTCGACATGTTCGTCCAGGTCGACACGGCGATCGAGCGGTCGCGCGACGGACTGGGCATTGGACTGACGCTCGTGAAGAGGCTGGTCGAGCTCCACGGCGGGACGGTGCAGGTGCACAGCGCCGGAGCCGGCTGTGGCAGCGAGTTCACCGTGAGGCTTGCCGCGGTGTCCGCGGCCGATGAGACACAGAGCATCGACCGACGCGAGCCTGCGGTAGGCGACTCGATCGCACGACGCGTATTGGTAGTGGATGACAGCGTTGACGCGGCTGAGTCGCTCGCGATGCTGCTCGCATTCGAGGGCCACGAGACCCACAAGGCACACGACGGGGCCGATGCGGTCAGGACGGCGGAACGTGTGCGGCCGGATATCGTGCTCATGGACATTGGCTTGCCGATCCTCAACGGCTACGAGGCCTGTCGTCGCATCCGTAGTCAGCCGTGGGGTGCGCCGATCACGATGGTCGCGATTACCGGGTGGGGCCAGGAAGACGATCGCGAACAGTCCAAGGCGGCCGGTTTCGACCTGCATCTGGTGAAACCGGTGGACCATGACGAGCTGCTGCGGGTCGTAGGGTCGTCGCCTTCGAACCGGAACACGATTCGACATTGATCGTTCACGCGCACGGCGTGCAACGCTCGCAGGTCACTGCCGAGCGGCTGCAATACTCGGCCGGCAATTCGCGGCTGATCACCTGGATGATGAGCGGCATCGACACGGGCGAAATCAGTCGAAACAGCCTTATCCGTTAGGCCGAGTTCAGTCAGTCTTCAGCAGCTCCACCGGATTCAGCACTGCTGCCCGTCGCGCCGGCACGTAGCTCGCCGCGACCGCGACGACCGCGAGGAGGACGACCACTGACAGATAGACAACAGGATCCAAGGGTGTGACTTCGAACAGCATCGTTTCGAGGAACCGAGTGGCGCCGAACGCGCCGGTCAGCCCGAGCGCGGCCCCCGCGATCGAGAGCATCACCCCTTGCCCCACCACCATCTTCAGCACGGCGGTCCGGTTTGCGCCCAGCGCCATCCGCAGGCAGATTTCCTTCCCGCGCTGTTCTACCGCCTGAGCGACGATGCCGTACACGCCGGCCATCGCAAGGCATCCGGCGATGGCAGCCAGCACGGCGAACAGCAGCGCCCGGAATCGCGGTTCTGCCATCCGCTTCGCGACGGTCGCCTCCATGGTCGTAAAGGCAACAGGCACCTCGGGCGCGATTTCCGCCGCCGCGCGGCGGAGCGGCGTGGCGAGCGCCATCGGGTCACGCTCGGTACGCACGACGACATTCAGCGTGTTTCCGTTGTAGGGATGCTGTCGATACGGCATGTAGCAATCAGGCATGGGCTCGAGGCCCGGATTGCGCTCGCGTGCATCTCCGACGACGCCGACGATCGTCATGGGACCCTTCCGATCCCACGAGCAGGAGATCGTCTTGCCGATCGGATCCTGGTCGCCCAGCGACTTTCGAACCAGCGCCTCGTTGACGATTGCTACCAACGGCCGGTTCTCGATGTCGGTCTCGTTGAAGTCGCGGCCCCGCGTGATTGGAATGCCAAGGGCGGCAAATGCTCCAGGGGTGACGATCGTGAACAACGCATGCCGCTCGCGATCGTGATCGCGCTCTTCGATAACGTGATCGATACGATACGCCCCGTCACCGCTGAGCGTCAGGTCGCCAGGCGGGACCGAGGTTGCGCCGACAGCGAGCACGCCTGGCAGCGCCGCGACTCGCGGCAGCAGCCGGTCGAAGAAAGCATTGTTCTCGGCCAGCGAACGAACGCCCGTCGCCTTCATTACGAGCACGTTCGCGGGCTCGAAGCCCAGCGTGACATTCTGCAGGGCGATGAGGCTTCTGACGAGCAGACCGGCACCGGTCAGAAGGATAACGGCCAGCGCGATCTGCCCGACCACGAGCACGCCGCGCGTTCGGATCGATCGGCTGCCGCTGGTGGCGCGCGCGCCATTCTTGATCGCCTCCGCCAGATCCATCTTCGACGCGTGAAGCGCAGGTACAAGACCGAACAAGATACTGGCGAGCAGCGAGACGGCTAGCGTGAACGCGAGCACCCCGCCGTCGATGCGCGTGTCGGTGAGCCTGACGACGTCGGCCGGCGTCAGCGCAACGAGGGCCTGCACACCCCAATACGCGAGCGCGATGCCTGCCGCCGCCGCGACGATCGCCAGCAGCAGGCTTTCGGTCACGAGTTGCCGCATGATGCGACGGCGGCTGGCTCCGAGCGCCGTTCGCACTGCGATTTCGCGGCTGCGCGCCGTCGCTTTCGTGAGGAGCAGTGTTGCCGTGTTCGCACAGGCGATGACCAGGACCAGGCCGACAGCGCCCCACATTAGATAGAGCATCAGTCGCACGTCGCGGACCAGTTGGTCCTGCAAGCGTGCAACGGATACCCCACGTCCCTCGTTGCTGTCGGGATACTGCTGCGCGAGTCGCGCGGCAATCGTGCTCAGTTCGGCGTTCGCTGATGCGAGCGGGACGCCCGGTTTAAGGCGCGCGACGGCAAGTAAGTTGTGGCTGGTGCGGCTGGCGGTGCGACTGGTCTGCGGAGTCCAGACATCGGTTCGGTTCGGGAACTGAAAGCCTTGCGGCATCACGCCGACGATGTGTCGCAGCGTGTTGCCGACACGGATCGTCCGCTGCAGGACCCCGGGATCGCCGCCGTAGCGGCTCTGCCAGTATGCGTCGCTGATTATCGCCACCGGCTGGCTGTTACTGGGGACCAGGTCCGCAGGACCGAAGGCGCGTCCGATCGCCGGCACGACGCGGAACACACCGAACCACTGCACATCCACGGTGGCATGCCGCGCGTACTCGGCGGTGTCGCCGGGCGTCACCGGGGTCTCGCCGCCGCGGTAGGTGGCCATCGCTTCGAATGATGTGCTCTGTGCGCGCCAGTCCCAGAAATTGGCCAGCGTGACAAGTGGATTGATCTCGCCTGTTTTCACCGACGTGGTCCGGAGCACGACGATCCGGTCGGCGTCGGGATACGGCAGCGACTTCAGGAGTACTCCATTGACGACGCTGAAGACGGCGGTATTCGCCCCGATGCCCAGCGCGACGATCGCGATGGCGAGCGCCGCGAAGCCGGGACGACGTCGCAGCGCGCGCCCGGCGTAGCGAAGATCGCTGAGGAACTCACCGACGAGTCGCCCCCAGCGGAGGTCCCGGCACTCGTCTTTGCTCTTTTCGATCGCGCCCATCGCGCGTAAGGCGGCATGGCGCGCCTCGTCGGGCGACAGGCCGGCGTGCCGTTGCGCCTCGATCTCGAGATCGAGGTGATACCGGATCTCATCCTCGAGGTCGCGCTCAGCCCGACGCCGATGCGAGATCGAGAGAAACGCGGAGCGAAGCTGCGCGAGCCAACGGGTCATGCTGCCTCCGGGCGTTGTGCTAGGTGGCGCGAACGATGGCGGAAATGGCTGCCGCGAGCCGCTCCCAGTTCGCGGCTTCGTCGGCGACCGCCCTCCGGCCGGTGCGCGTGAGCGTGTAGTACTTGACGCGCCGATTCGTACTGGAGACGTCCCATTTCGACTTGATCCAGCCCTGACGTTCGAGCTTGTGCAGCGCGGGATAGAGCGCGCTCTGTCCGACCTGCAGCACGTCGCCGGACATCTGCCGGATGCGCTGGGCGATCGCCCATCCGTGCTGCGGCTCGAGCGCCAGAATCTTCAGGATGAGCAGGTCGAGCGTGCCCTGCACGAGATCGGTCGGTTTGCTCACAGCGTCAGGCCTCAGTAACTGACATGTCAGTTACTGACAAGATACGCGAACGCCACGGCGGGTGGCAACCACAATCGTCTCAGTGGCCGGAGGACAGTTATCGATACGCTGGATGCGCCTTGATCGCCGCACGCAGCGCGTCGCAATCGGCCCATTTGAGCATGACGCCGAGCCGAGTAAGCATGTTGCGGGCATCGACGATCGCGAACGCCGCCTTGTATATGGCCATCTCGAGTGTGCCCCCCGAAACACTCGTGTGGTTCGCTCTCAGATACAGCGCATCAGCCAGATAGGCCACGACCTCCTCGTCCTGCATCGACGGGACCATCCATCCCTTCACATCCTTCAGGGCATGGACACTTTCGTGAAAAATCGATGCTTTTCCCAGCGCGGTCCGGACCACGCTCTCGCTGCCCAGCGTGATCCGTCCGATCAGTTTTTTCTCTCCGGCGCTGAATCTCCGGCCGACGAACGACGAATACGCGGCTCCCAGCTGAGGACCAGTACTGCCGGTCACCACGCTGATGTCCTGCTTTTCGATCGCTTTGGCTACGAGATCCATCTGTGTCCTGTCGATGGCGACGTGCTCAACCTTGAAGTTGATCCGGTCGACAGGATGGACGCGAAGAACCTGGGCAACGTCGGATTCGAGACTCATTGCAGTTTGGTCATGGCTTAGGGATTTGTTCTTGAGGCTCCGCGATCGGGTTCGTGACGGTCACTTTACGCCTGGCTTTGCCCGACGGCAAGCTATCGCCGCACTGGCGCCACCTCCACGAACGCGTCATAGAAGCCGCTGCCGCCGCCCCAATCGGTCGGCTCCTCGGCGGTGAGGACGTTCACGGCACGCCGCGTGCCACCGGCGTCGGTGAACCCGCCGAACGGCATCCAGACCACGCCGGGACGTACGCGGTCGGAGATCGAGCACACGGCCTGCACCTCGCCGCGATCGTTCCATACACGCACCACCTCCCCGGCCGTCAGTCCCCGCACCCCCGCGTCGGCCGGGTGGATCTCGATGAAGAGCTCACCTGCGCGGCGCCGGTGACGATCCATATTGCTGTAGCCCGAGTTCAGGAAGTGCAGTGCCTTCCCGGTGATCAGCTGAAGGCCGTCGCCGACTCGGATTTCGCCCGCCCCGGGCAACGGATCGTGCCCCTGCTCGAGGAGTGCCTCTGAGTACAGTTCGGCCTTGCCCGATCGCGTCGCGAAGCCGCCGGTCGCAAAGGGCCGCCAGTCGTCGGGGCAGTTCAGTCGCGCATAGCCTTCCTCCCACAGCCGCTCGTAGGTGATCCCTTCGAGCCACGGATGGCCGCTCGCCAGCGCGGCACGCAGCATCGACTCGTCACTCTCGAAGAGCCATGGTTCGGTTCGGCCGAGCGCACGCGCCAGCCGGCGGAACAGTTCGGTGTTCGACACCGACTCGCCGCGCGGCGCGATGGCCGGACGGTTCAGCGCGAGATACAGATGCCCCCACGCGGGCGACAAATCCAGGTGCTCGATCTGGCTGGTCGCCGGCAGCACGTAATCAGCGTAGAGCGCGGTGTCGGTCACGAATAGCTCGTGGACGACGGTGAACAGGTCGTCGCGCAGGAGACCTTCGCGAATCCGGCTCTGGTTCGGCATCGACACCATCGGGTTGGCGCCGTAGACCATCAGCGCCCGGATCGATGGATGCAAGTCGCGGTCGCAGAGATCCTTGCCGAGGTCTCGCATGTTCAGGACGCGGACACCGGGCTTGTGCACCTCGGGTCTCTCCACGCGGTCAGTGTCGAGTGCGGCGAAGTGGAGCTTATGGGTCGAGCGCGCCAGGCCTCCGCCGCGATGTCTCCATGCACCGCTCAGCACCGCCAGGCACGCCAGCGTGCGGAACTGCATGGCCCCGTTACGATGGTGCTCGAGCCCGATCAGCGGCCGCAGCAGTGACGGCTGCGTCGTCGCGTACTCGCGCGCGAAGCGCTCGATGTCTTCTACTGGCAGTCCGACCGTCGAAGACACCTGAGCGGGCGAGTATTGCTTCACACGCTCCGCGAGCGCGTCGTACCCGACCGTGTGGCGCGAGACGTACTCGTGATCGACGAGGCCGTCGCGAATCATCACGTGCATCATCGCCAACGCCAACGCGGCGTCGCTGGCGGGCCTCAGCTGCACGTGCCAGTCGGCCGCTTCCGCCGTGCGCGTGCGGATCGGATCCACCGCCACGACCCTGGCGCCGCGGCGCTGCGCTTCGCGTACGAGCGGCCAGAAGTGCAGGTTCGTGACGATCGTGTTCGTGCCCCACAGCACGATGTACCGGCTATGGACGATCTGTTCCGGATCGATTCCCGTGCCACAACCGATCGTCGCTGAGAGCCCGGCGCTCGCGACCGCGCCGCAGATGTTGCGATCGAGACCGCTGCAACCCATCGATCCGAACAGCCGCATGTCGAGCGACGCCTGCTGAATCACTCCCTGAACACCGGCGGAGCTGTAAGGCAGGATTGCCTCGGCTCCCGACTCGGCGACAATCGCGCGCCAGCGAGACGCGATATCGGCCAGCGCCTCGTCCCAGCTCACCCGAACGAACCGTCCCTCACCCTTGCGTCCTGCCCGCTTCAACGGGTGCAGCACGCGCTCCGGATGGTAGACACGCTCGAGATAGTGATTGACCTTGGCGCACAGGGTGCCGCGAGTGAAGGGATGTCCCGGATCGCCGGACAGCCGTTCCGCCGTCCCCTCCCGCACTTCCACAATCCACGCGCACGTGTCCGGACAATCGTGGCCGCACGCGCCGCGCACGCTCTCGATCGGGATGATCCTGGTGGATGGAGTACTCATGACGTCGTGCCCTTTCGCTCCCAGAATCTACAGGACAACGGACAGAGGTGCGCGTTCGACAGTGAAATCACGTAAGCATCAGTTCTCATACACCGCGACGTTCTCGACGTCGGTCGCTGGCAGAAAGCCGCCCGACTGGTGCGACCAGAGCGATGCATAGATGCCGTCGCACGCGAGCAGGTTCTCGTGCGTTCCCTGCTCGACAATGCAGCCCCGGTCGAGGACGACGAGCGAGTCCATGCGGCGGACTGTGGACAAACGGTGCGCGATGACGATCGCTGTGCGCCCCGCCATCAGCGTCCACAGCGCATCCTGAATCATCGCCTCGCTCTCGGAGTCGAGCGAGCTCGTCGCTTCGTCCAGGATCAGGATCGGCGCGTCCTTCAGGATTGCGCGCGCGATCGCGATGCGCTGACGCTGGCCGCCGGAGAGCTTGATGCCCCGCTCACCGACAAGCGTGGCGTAGCCGTCGGGCAGCGACTCGATGAACTCTGCGGCGTGCGCCAGCATCGCGGCACGGCGGACTTCATCGTCGGTGGCGTCCGGCCGCGCGAAGCGGATGTTGTCGGCGATCGTGCGGTGGAACATCGCGGGATCCTGCGGCACATATGCGATCGCCTCGCGGAGTGACGATTGTGAGATGTCGGCGATCGACTGCTCGCCCACGAGGATCTGGCCGCGCTCGACGTCCTTGAACCGGAGCAGAAGGCGGGTGATGGTGGTCTTCCCGCCGCCTGACCGTCCGACCAGCCCGAGCTTCGTCCCGGCCGCGACCACCAGCGAGAAGCGATCGAAGAGGAGCGGTTGTGCCGGCGAATGCCTGAAGCTGATGTCGCGCATCTCGACGCTGTGGTCGCGCGGCGCGAACGGAACGGGCCTGGCGACATCCTGAACCGACGGCGGGTCCAGCAGCAAATCGGCGAACTGCGCGGCGTCGGTCAGCGCGCCCTCGAGGTTGCGGTAGATGCGGTTGAATTCCCACATCACCCGCGTGGCGGTCGCGAAGTAGCTGAACGTGAGAAAGACGGTCTCCAGGCTCGCCGCGCGTCCGAGACTGATGTGCAGCGCGACGATCAGGCCCAGCGTATTGGTCAGGACGTACATCGGCGCCGTGATCGTGTTCACGCGGAAGTTCTGGTAGTCCCACGACCGCAGCGTCTTCGCGCCGAAGTCGCGCACGTTGGCGGCGTGAATCGCCGCCTCCTCACGCTCACGCGCGAAGGCTCGAACGGCTTCCGCGTTGCTGATGGAATCGGCCACGTGTCCGGCCAGCAGGTTCGACGCGGCCTCGCGTGCATCCACGAGCTGGCGCCGACGCCGGATACGCGGAATCACGAGGGCCACTGTGATGGACATCATCCCGAGCAGCACGAGAATCAGCAACGGAGAGTAGCGCCAGAGCACTACCGTGACGAATCCCAGCGGCACGATCTTCGCGATCACCTGAAACGCGACGACATCGAACACGTCCTCGAACCGGCGCGCGTAGCCGAGCGTGCGCTTGGTGAGCGAACCGGCGAAGTTGTCGTGGAAGAACGCCAGGTCTTTTGCCAGCAGTTCGTCCATCGCCTCGACATAGAGCGCTTCGATGCCGCGGATCTCCGCGCGAGCGATGAGCGCCTCGGCCCCTCGCCACACGACCTCGCCAGCGAACCACAACGCGGCGAACGTCAGCACATACGGCGTGAACATGCCGAGCGTGAGCGCTTCTCCACGCGCGACCGCGCCGAGGAGCCGCGCGACAACGAGCGGCGGCGCGTAAAAGACCAGCACGTCGCCGATCCCGGGCAGGACAAGCGCCGGCAGCGCGATCATGGGGCGCGCTGTGATCTGGCGACCGTAACGACGCAGCACCAGCCAGAGCGCCTCGTTCAGGCGTCCGGAATCGCGGTCGGCGGCTATCGTCATCGCGGGGGTCCTCAAAAGAAAAGGGCCATCACAGGCCCAGATCGCACTTCGCCGGCACGTCATCCAGATCAACGCGTTCCAGCCGTCCGCGCCTCGAGTCGTGTTGGCGCTCGTCGGCCGAGATCACGGGTGTCGCCTGTATAAGACGGCGCAAACGGCCGTTCCGCCCAAACACAGTGCGCAAATGACCCAGAGAGCATTCGCTGAACCCTGAGTTGGAAAATGTCTT
>Ga0105249_10004048_pt1 | contig 12641 bp, 11 predicted proteins | sample KBSS44metaG_FD_81522 | JGI IMG/M metagenome (GOLD analysis project Ga0105249, IMG submission 81522) | Switchgrass rhizosphere microbial communities from Kellogg Biological Station, Michigan, USA - KBS S4-4 metaG | ecosystem: Host-associated > Plants > Roots > Rhizosphere > Soil | place... | reverse complement strand
TCTTTAATCCAATTATTAAAACTCCACCGTCCACTTTTACTTCGATCTCTTCTTTGTATTTAGCTTCAGATGCGCTTACTGCAACTGATTCTTCATTGCCCTGCGTGATGTATACATCAAATGCATTTGAAAGCCTGATCGCATGAAAATTTTTTGCTTCACGGACCTCAGCATTCGGGTCATTTATTTTTTGTGCTGACAAAATAACCGAGAATAAAACACCGGTTATTATAAAAAGTATCTTTTTCATACCTCGTTCATTTTAAAATTATTTTGAAATTTTCTTTACACTACCGCCACCACTGTTCTTTATTTCCCTTATTAAACCAGTTCCTTTATAATGCACATCACTGCCGCCACTGGCGTCCACACTCAATTCTTTATTTACTGTGATATAAACATCGCTTCCACCGCTTGCGTCGATCAGGCAATTTTCTACAATAAAATCAGAACCCTTAAAATCACTGCCACCACTTGCCTCAATATGGATTGTTTTTGCAGATCCGGAGAGATCAATATCTGATCCGCCGCTGGCATGAGCAGTCAGATCATTCAATTCCAACCTGCCATCAAAATCACTGCCACCGGAAACTTCAAGATTCAGTTTATCAGTTTTAAAATTGCCATCAATTGCAATATCAGAACCACCGGAACCTTCTAATCGATCCAATGTTTTGGCAGAAACATAGGCTTTTAATTTCCGGTTGCCCCAGCTAATACTGATATGGCGATCTTCATTCTCATAATAGATCTTCAGTACCCCATTTACTACTTCAGTTTTTATTTTATCCCGGTATTTTGTTTCCGACGCACTCACCGCAACTGCTTCATTTCCCTGGCTCAGGTAAAGATCAATACCGCCAGAGACTTCAATGGCATGAAAGCCGCTTACATTTCTTTTTTCAGCGTTCGGGTCATTGATCGTTTTTTGAGCGAATAAGAAGGTGATTGATAAGATTGCAGCGACCAGCGTGAATATTTTTTTCATGATCTGAATTTTAGAATTTAATAAAATTAAATGCGGCTTACATGCCCACCTGTATTTGTTTTCACTTCCCTAATACCGCCCTGGCCTTTATATTTTACATAACCACCTGTATTTGCCTTTACAGTCATTTCTTTTTCTACAGTTATATAAATGCCTGCTCCCGTACTTACATCCACACTACATTCTGAAGTAACCAGGCCTTCACCCAAAAATTTACTCCCGGTGTCGCCTTCAGCATTTAATTTCTCAACTTTACCGGTAAGAGTGATCTTAGATCCGGTGTTTTGATCGACGTTCAAAGTTTTAATATTTATTTCTCCGCTCACGAGTCCACCGGTATTAGCTTTCAGATCCAGTACTGCTACATTCAATACTCCTTTAACATCCACTTCAGCCCCGGTAGTCACAGTTAAATGATCGAGATTTTTGTAAGAAACATAGGCCCTTAATTTCTTGTCCTCATTTTTCCGGTTGATAGCCCCGGTTTTTGTCTCGTAACGTATTTTCAAAATGCCATTAACAACTTCAGTGATTATTTTATCGCGAAATTCAGTTGTGGAAGCACTCACTGCAACTTCTTCAGCAGCGCCACTGGTCAGTGCCAGCTCAATTCCCGTCGCCACATCTATACCATGAAAACCACTCACATTTCTCTTTTCAGCATTTGCATCATTAATGACTTGTGCAGAGCCGGCGGCGGAAATGATCGCCGTCAACAAAAAGGATAAAATAATTTGCTTCATAACAGAAGGTTTTGAATGATACGAAGAGTGGCGTAGAAAAGTTACAGCCTTTAAAACAATTTTATCCATTATTTTTGCCATTCGTTCTTTTAAAGGTTCATTTCATGCCTGCCGTTGGCAGGCAGGTTCCCGGGGTGTTCCTTCCGCCAGCGGCGGATGGATCTGAGATTATACCCGTAAACCTGATCAGGGTAATGCCTGCGCAGGGAAGGATAGTTTTTATTTCCTTTCTTACAGCATTTCCCTCTTTATTTATTCACCAGCAACATCTTTGAATAAGGTGTCGCATAAATTTTTAAAAAATGAAGAGGATTGCACTATTTATTGGTTCATCATGTATGTCCTGTTTCCTGTTTTCACAGGAACAGGAAACAAAAACTGATAGTTTCTATTTTCATACACCCGTAGAAGTCCGGGCTATCAGGGCCGGTGAAAATTCACCGTTTGCCAAAACAAATATTTCACAAAAGACATTGGAGAAGATCAACACTGGCGTGGATCTTCCTTTTTTATTAAATCAAACACCGGGAGTGGTTGTGAACTCGGATGCCGGTAACGGAGTTGGTTACACCGGTATTCGCATCAGGGGAACGGATGCATCCAGGATCAATGTCACCTTAAATGGCATTCCATTTAATGATGCCGAAAGCCAGGGAACTTTTTTTGTTGATCTTTCCGATTTTAGTTCTTCAGTTGGCAGTGTGCAAATACAAAGAGGTGTAGGCACTTCCTCCAATGGTGCAGGCGCTTTTGGCGGCTCCATTAATTTGAGTACAAATGAAGTCAATGAAAAAAGATATTTTGAACTCAATAATTCGGCAGGTTCATTCAATACCTGGAAAAATAATATCCGGGTTGGAAGCGGATTAATTGCAGATCATTTTACAACTGACTTTAGAATTTCAAGGATCAGCAGTGATGGATTTATTGACAGGGCTTCCAGTAATTTGAGATCTTATTTTCTGTCTGCAGCTTACTTCAATAAAAAATCCTCCTTACGCCTGAATGTGTTTTCAGGTAAAGAAAAAACTTACCAGGCCTGGTATGGCATTTCGGAAGCAGATCTGAAAGCCGGAAACAGAACGGTGAATTATGCCGGCACGGAAAGACCGGGTGAACCGTATGACAACGAGATCGATCATTACAACCAGGATCATTACCAGTTATTTTTTACACATAAGTTTAAAGAACGGATCGCCTTTAATACGGCAGTATTTTATGTAAAAGGCAAGGGCTATTATGAACAATATAAAGCTGACCAGGCTTATGCCGATTATGGATTACCCGATCCGGATATAACTACAACATCATCTGATCTGGTAAGACGATTGTGGCTGGATAATGATTTCTACGGAGATGTTTTTTCACTAAACTATAAAGACAGCAAAAGTGATATTACTGTAGGGGGTGCTGTTACGGCCTACGACGGCTCGCACTACGGTAAAGTAATTTGGGCAAAAAATGGTTTGACGGCTGATCGCAGATGGTATGATTTGAATGCAGATAAAAATGATCTGAATATTTACCTGAAGGAACAGACCCGGTTTGCAAACAACTGGCAATTCTATTATGACTTACAGTTCCGGCATGTCAATTACGACATCAATGGGTTTAGAGATAATCCATCACTTATTATAAATAATGATTATAATTTCTTTAATCCGAAAGCCGGTATCAGCTACAATAAAAATAAATGGAAAGGATATTTTTCATTTGCAGTAGCCAACAAAGAACCCAATCGTGATGATTTTGAAGCCGGTCAATCACAACAACCAAAACCGGAAAGACTATATGATTGGGAAGCCGGTGCCGAACTGGTAAAATTAAAATGGAATGTAGAAGCGAATATCTATTACATGAGATATAAAGACCAGCTGGTTCTTACGGGGAAAATAAATGATGTGGGAGCTTATACGAGAACGAATATACCTGAAAGTTACCGGGCAGGAATTGAACTCCAGGGCTCAGTGACGTTTAATAAATATGCAAATGCGACAGCAAATTTTGCTTTCAGCAAAAACAAAGTTTTGAATTTTGCCGAATTCGTAGATGATTATGATAATGGCGGTCAAAAAACATATAATTATTCAACAACTGATATTGCATTGTCACCCGATGTAGTAAGTGGTGGTTCGTTAAATATTCTTCCTGCGAAAAACTGGGAGATCAGCCTCCCTTTTAAAGTAGTCAGCAAACAATATCTGGACAATACATCTAATGAAAACCGAAAGCTGAATGGATTTTATATTCAGGATTTCAGAACTATTTATACACTTAAAGGAAAAAAGAATTTTGAAACCAATTTGGTTTTCCAGTTGAATAATTTATTTGACCGGAAATATGAGCCGAATGGTTATACGTTTAGTTATATCTATGGGGGAGAGCTGACAACCGAGAATTATTATTTCCCGATGGCGGGAAGAAATTTTATGCTTTCGGCTAATTTAAAATTTTAATTTTTTGTAAAGACAAGGCATGCCTTGTCTTTACAATCACGTTATTTTCCAAATTTTGCCTGCCAATCGAGCACACCGCCCAAAACATTCACCGTATTTTTAAAACCTAATGTTTCTAAAAACAGGCAAGCTGTTACGCTGCGTTTACCGCTGCGGCAATGAACAATCACCTCTTCATCTTTCAAATCATCGATCTCATCCGTTTGCATAGATTGTATTTTGCCAAGTGGTATTAACTGGCCGCCAATATTGAATTCAGCATATTCTGCCGGTTCGCGGCAATCAATAAGATGTATTTTTTCTCCCGCATCCATGCGGGCCTTCAATTCTTCTACCGTTATATTATTCATACAATTCGTTTAAAGTTGTTCTTGTTGTCCAATTTTCAAAGTGTCTGTTACTTTTCTTTCCCGGCTCAGCCACACATTCATCATTTGCCCTGTCCTGATCTTTATTTTCTTTCCTTCATCATCAAACTGGGAGGGTTCCTGTTTATAAATATAAGCACTCATAGTGTCTGTTACATCCGGGTCAACGATCAGGGGAACGATCATTAACCCATTTGATTCAAGCCTAGCCTTTGCTGCTCCGTAGGTTGAACCTGTCAAATCCGGAACAGAAAATTCTTCATTACCTACTCCGCTTGCCAATACAAAATCAATTTTGCTTCCCATCCTGATCTTTGTTCCCGCAGTAATAGGTGAACCATTATACCATTGTTCCAATACAGAATGTTTTGCAAAGTTCGGCTTGAATGTAGTATCACCTACCCGCAGGCTTATATTTTTCAAAACCATTTCCGCACTGCGAAAACTATAGCCAACAAGATTGGGCATTTCTACCATCGGCGGCACGGTTCTGTTTACAGTCAAATAAACATTCCGGTTCACCTTAACCACTGCATCAGCTTCCGGAAATTGCTTGATGATCGTGTACCTGGGGATTGTATCTACATAAATCGAATCCTGAACGATCACATCAAATCCTTGTTTTTTCAAGATATTCACAGCTTCATCAAAATTTTTTCCCGTTACAGATGGTATCGTTCTTGACCTCCCATGATTAGTAAGCCAGTTGAGTGACAGAATAAAAATGGTAAACAGTCCCACGGCTATTAAGATACCTGTCAGGATATTTACCCAAAGCGGACGATGTGTGATAACTTTAAGCACTGCTTTAATTTAGTTTATAAAATTTCTTCTATCAGTTTTGTATAGAAATCTTTCAGGCTCCAGCCTAAGCATCTTACCTGTTGCGGAATAATGCTGGCATCTGTTTGCCCGGGAATGCTATTTACTTCCAGCATAAACGGTTCATTGATCTCTTCGTTATAAATAAAATCGATTCTTACCACTCCCCTGCAATTCAATACCTGGTAGATCCTGCGTGCAGCATTCCTGATCTTATTGGCCTTCGTCTCATCAATTTCCGCCGGCGTTACTTCAGATGATTTGCCTTCATATTTTGCTTCGTAATCAAAAAAATCTTTTTGCGTCATCACTTCTGTTATCGGCAAAACCGTTGTCTCGCCTTTTGATTTAAATACGCCTACCGTAAATTCCCGTCCTTTTATCATTTGTTCTACCAGCACCTGGTCATCTTCCTTAAATGCTTTTTCAATAGCCGTTTCCAGTTCTTCAGCCTTATGAACCTTGCTCATCCCAATACTGCTTCCACCATTATTGGGTTTTACAAAAACAGGCAGCTTTAACCTTTTTAAAATATCGTTTATATCATAAGAAGTATGTCTGAAAAGATGAATTGATTCAGCAACATTAATGCCACCCATTTTTGCAACTGCTACGGTGTATCGTTTATTAAATGTGATGGCCGAAGTGGCAGCATCACAACTTGTATAAGGGATCTTTAGCGTATCAAAATATCCCTGCAGTTTTCCATCTTCTCCCGGTGTACCATGCATGCCTATAAAAACTGCATCAAAATTTATCTTTTTACCGTCAAGATCTAATGAGAAATCGTTTTTGTCAATTTCTGTCCTCGTTCCATTTTCCGGTTCATAAAACCAACCTTTGGGATTGATATCGATCTTATAAACATCGAATTTATCCCGGTCAAGATTCTTGTCAATTGTTACGGCACTTTTATAGGATATTACTGCTTCACCGGAAAAACCACCGGTGACCAATGCTATTCGTTTTTTCATTCGTCTATTTGATTTTGGCTGCACAAATATTCACTAAAAAACTCAAGGGAGGAAACCTCATTTGCTAAAAAATATTTATTTCCAAACGATTATTTGCAGATAAGCTTAAAGAAAAACTTAAAATAAAGCGGTAAGACAATAAGAAAGGTGAAGGTCGTATTGTCCTTCACCTTTTTACTAGCGGGACATATCACCCGCCATCTTAACTGCGGCGTTGCCGCTTTTATTTAGATTACACTTCTAAGATATGCCAACTTTAAAGCTATGTACCAAAATCGTTCCTGATTTTTTGCACACGAAAAGCACATTTTTAGATATGCAATTTTGCTTTTTTAGCCAATAATTCATCAACAGTTTCACGATACATTTCGTCAGGTACACAGCAATCAACAGGACAAACAGCTGCACATTGCGGCTCTTCATGAAAACCCTGGCATTCGGTGCATTTATTGGGGGTGATATAATAAATATCTGTTGCTACAGGCGCATTTTTTTGATCTGCATCTACAACAGTTCCGTCCATTAAGGTGTACGATCCTTTTACAGTCGTACCATCACTGATAGCCCATTCCACGCCACCTTCATAAATGGCATTATTCGGACATTCGGGCTCACAAGCGCCACAATTGATACATTCTTCGGTAATCTTGATTGCCATAAAAATTTATTTAAGGTATTGCCAACTAAATTTGCCTTCAAATATAAATTACGGCGATGAAATTACAACACCGGATTAATTTATTATCTGATTTGGGAAGTTATATTTTGCTCAATGATGCAGGCTGGCAGGATGCAAAGATCAATGCTCACTTACAAAATAAATGGTTTATTCCTGAGTTTATCGACCTGGCTGTGAAAAATATTGCCCATAATTTTTTGCAAAAAGATCTGTTAGAGCAATGGGCAAAAAAATATGAACTAAAAGACAGTGAAGATCCAAAAACAATTGGAATAATTATGGCAGGTAATATTCCATTAGTAGGTTTTCATGATCTGCTTGCAGTTTTTCTCAGCGGTCATAAAGCCATGATCAAAACTTCTTCAAAGGATGATATATTGATAAAGCATCTTGCCAATAAAATAGTTGAAAACGATAAAGAAGCTGCAGCCTTCATTCGCTTTGAGGAGATGCTTAAAGGCTGTAATGCTTATATTGCAACAGGTAGCAATAGCTCATCCCGTTATTTTGAATATTATTTTGGAAAGTATCCCCATATCATCCGGAAGAATAAAACCTCAACAGCTGTTTTGACAGGCAGTGAGACAACCGACGATCTTGAAAAACTGGCAGATGATATTTATCAATTTTTCGGTCTCGGCTGCCGCAATGTGACAAAAATTTATATCCCTGAAAACTATGACTTCATTCCCTTGCTTGAAACATTTAAGAAATACAATTACCTGGCTGATCATCATAAATACAAGAACAATTATGATTACAACCTGGCGTTGCATATACTCAATCATAAATATTATATGACCAATGGTTCCATCATACTTGTCCAGGACACACCCGTTTTTTCCCCTATCAGCCAATTGAATTATGAATTTTATACTGACATAAATGGTTTAAAAGCAACTTTAAAAGTTAACCCTGATCTGCAGTGTATTGTTGGGAGGGACTTTATCCCTTTTGGCCAGGCTCAATGCCCCGCTCTTGATGATTTTGCCGATAAAGTAAATACCATGGAATTTCTCAACCGGCTGTAAAATGTATTACCGTTTATCTGAAAAGCTGTTTAAATTTGCTATGGACTTAGAACTACGAAGGCTTTAGTAAAGGCTTTGTTAAACTGAACCGGTGGTACCGGATCGAACCTGACAGTTTGGTAATTTGCATCCTCAAGGAATAATTTTTGATTGTCTTTGAAATTATTTTAAAGTATTAAAAACCCATGAATATGAAATTTAAACAAATTCTACTGATCGCCGGGATAAGTTCTGTCTCAGCCATAGGTAGTGTGTGGACCTATGGAAAATTAATGCACAAAGATCCCGTGGCATTGGTTCAAACAACTGATGCAGGAAAATTGCCTGTTAATTATGCTGGTTTTTTTGATGGCGCTAACCCTGCAACATCCATTGATTTTACAAAAGCATCTGAAGCTGCAGTGCAGGCTGTAGTCCACATTAAAACAAAAATCCCTGCAAGACAAACAACGAATAATTTGCCCCGCAGCCGAAGCAATAACCGAATGTTCGATGATTTGTTTGATGACTTTTTTGGTCCGCAAATGATCCCGGAACAAAGAGCTTCGGGCAGCGGTGTTATTATTTCCGAAGACGGTTATATCGTAACCAATAACCACGTTATTTCGGATGGCGCCGAAGGCGTTGCCGAAGAATTAACAGTTACCCTTAATAACAAAAAAGCTTACAAGGCCCGTCTTATCGGACGTGACCCAAGCAGTGACATCGCTGTTTTAAAAATAGATGGTAAAGCGCTTCCTTTTATGTTATATGGAAATTCTGACGATGTAAAATTGGGTCAATGGGTATTGGCAGTTGGATATCCTCTTTCCTTAGAAACCACCGTTACGGCTGGTATAATCAGTGCCAAAGGAAGAACAATCGGTATCAATAGCCGTCAAAGTCAAACGCCGATCGAGTCATTTATTCAAACTGATGCTGCTATCAACCAGGGTAATAGTGGTGGTGCATTGATCAATACCGATGGACAATTGATCGGTATTAATGCCGCTATTAATGGTGGATATTCCGGTACTTATATTGGTTATGGTTTTGCTATCCCGGTTAATATTGTAAAGAAAGTAGTAAATGATCTTATCCAGTTTGGTGATGTTAAACGTGGCTTCTTAGGTATTAGTTATATTCCAAATGAAGACCTGAATGAAAAAGAAGTGAAAAAAGCCGGTATTACCGATGGGTTAGGTGTTTTTGTAAGCGCAGTGCCTAATGATGGCGCAGCTTCAAAAGCAGGTATTAAAAAAGGTGATGTTATAACAAAAGTGAACAACAGTACTGTTTCAAATGGTTTGGAAATGAGTGGGCAAATAGCACAGTTCAAGCCAGGCGATAAGGTGCCTGTATCATATATGCGCGGTGGAAAAGAATATTTAACTACCGTTGAATTAAAAGAATCTGCGGGTAAACTGGAAACAGTAACAAGCACAAATATTGAAGAAAAACTGGGTGGTACTTTAGAAAATCTTTCAAAAGCAAAAGCTACGACCTATGGTATTGAGGGTGGCGTAGTTGTGAAAACGCTGAAACAAGGCGGCGCTTTAAAAGGAACAAGAATGGAAGAAGGATTTGTAATTACCAGTGTAAATGGAAAAGAAATTTCATCAGTAGAAGAGCTCACAAAAATACTTTCAAGTATTGTTGGAACGGCCCGTCTCGAAGGTTTCTATCCGGGTTATGATGGAACTTATACATATCCATTGAATCTTGGAGATGATTAATAAATAAAAATGAAATTGATTATACTTAATAATGCCGGCAATGTCCGGCATTATTTTTTTCTGTTGCAATGAAACTTATTTTTCAAATATTAAAAATTCCCAGGCCGGCATTATAAAATTCTTTTCAGATGTAAGATCGTTTGCTGCGTCGGAAAACACATTTTTATAAAGACCTGTTATCGTATCATCCATTATTTCAAAATGCTGTTCATCCGGCGAGAGATTTAATATTACTAAAACTTCTTTGTTTCCATTTTTTCTCAGAAAAGCAAATACATTATCCTCATTTGTAGTCCGGATGCGATATGTTTTTACACTGTCATCAGCTGCACGCAGTGCAGGATGATTGGAATGAATATCCAGTAATTTTTTGTAAAAGTCATGGAGCTTATTTTCCCCCGCCCATTGTATAGGATCTTTTTCAAAAAACCGGAGCGCTTCATAATTAGGTAGCTCTTGCCCGCTATAGATCAACGGAATTCCATTCCAGGTGGCGCAAAGCACGGCAAATGCTAATGCTGCATCTCCCATTCGCTTATATTCACTGCCGCTATGTGAGTTCTCATCATGGTTGGAGGTAAAGTATAGCCGCATTGCTGAAGCTGGAAATTCTGAATCATATTTATACAATACCGCATCCAATCCATGGATCGTTGCTTCTCTTCTCCAGTAAGCTTCCATCTTATGTAAAAACTCCCAGGTATAGCTGCAATCAAATGCTTCATGATAATTTGATTCCTCCGTTTCGGCAAGCCAGAATAATTTTTTTTCTTTATCCAATTCTTCCCGTGCTGCCTTCCAAAAATCCAGTGGCACCAAATGCGCCATATCACAACGAAAACCGTCAATATCATAATGCCTTATCCAAAAACGCATAGCATCGATCATAGCCCTCCATAATTCTTCATTATTATAATTCAAATGGATCACATCTGCCCAGTCAGGATAAGGCGGGCGGAAATTCCCATGCTCGTCTTTAGAAAAAAAGTCGGCGTTTGACAATGTCCATACATGATCCCATGCTGTATGATTGGCCACCCAATCAATGATTATTTTAAAACCCAGTGCATGAGCTTGTTTTACCAGTGAATCAAAATCACCGGGTGTTCCATATTCAGGATTAACCGTTGCATAATCCCGGATTGAATAATAACTACCCATTGTTCCTTTGCGGTTCACTTTACCAATGGGTTGAATGGGCATTAGCCAAAGCGTTTGCACACCCATATCTTTTAGTCGCGGCAAATGTTTGGCAAACGCATTAAAAGTTCCTTCTTGCGTATACTGACGAAAATTGACTTCATAAATATTGGTATGATGTGCCCAGGTTACCGGGATAAAATGATTTGTCTCCATTATTGATTTGTGAAGATAAGGAGAACATATCGCTGAAGCCTGATGTACTCCCGACTGCGAATTGCCGACTGTAGATTGTCGACTGCTGACTTATAATTAACTTTGCCCCGTGAAACAATTCGATGTTCCCATCATCTATCGCAGCCCTCTTATCACGGCCATAAAGAAGAATCGAAAAGAGCAGGACAAAATGAAGAAGGATTTTTCTCCTACCCTGCTTGATCTGGGTCGCCTGCATATTTACCTGGCCCGGCATTTTGGATTTTGTTATGGTGTGGAAAATGCCATTGATATTTCTTTCCGAACGGTTGAAGAAAATCCAGGCAAAAGGATTTTTTTACTGAGCGAGATGATCCATAATCCGCAGGTGAATGCTGATCTGCAAGCACACGGTGTTCAATTTATGCAGGATACTTATGGCAAACAGTTGATCCCGTTTGATGAATTGAAACCCGATGATGTTGTTATTATTCCTGCTTTTGGCACTACCCTGGAAATTGAATCATTGCTGAATAAAAAAGGGATTCAAACAGAAAAATATAATACCACCTGCCCTTTTGTTGAAAAAGTATGGAACCGCAGTGAGGTGATCGCAAAAAAGAATTACACAATTGTAATCCACGGCAAACCCAAACATGAAGAAACGAGGGCCACTTTTTCGCATGCATCATCTAATGCAGCTTCGGTGGTTATAAAAGATATGAATGAAGCCAAACAGCTGGCGAAATATATTACCGGTGAAAAACCAAAAGAAGATTTTTATAAAGAGTTTGCCGGTCAACATTCAAATGATTTTAATGTACATAAGGATCTCGGGCGAATGGGCGTAGTAAATCAAACTACCATGCTTGCAAGTGACACGCAGGCAATTGCTGATTTCCTGAAACAAATAATGATACAGCATTATGATTTGAATGAAGATAATATTGAAGAACGTTTTGCTGATACAAGGGATACCTTATGTTATGCTACGAATGATAATCAAACAGCCGTTATAAACATGCTAAAAATAACGGCCGATCTGGCCATTGTAGTAGGTGGCTATAATTCAAGCAACACATCTCACCTGGTGGAACTGTGTGAAGAAAAATTACCCACTTATTTCATCCGGGATGAAGAAAAAATAATTTCTGCAAAAGAGATTATGCATTACAATTTTCACACCAGGAAGGAACTGCTTACCCGTGATTATCTTTCCCAAAAAGACCCGGTGAAGATTTTAATTACCAGTGGCGCCTCCTGCCCGGATGCTTTGGTAGAAGGAGTGATCAGGAAACTATCAGGTTTTTTTAACTCCGAAAACAAAGTAGAGTCCCTTGTAAATAAGTTTGCCGGCTAAGAACCTGCACTAGCCCGCTCTTATTGGTAAAGCATTTCATAATATTCATGTGCCATCCGGTTACTGTCAAACTGGAAGCGAACATCCCGCATTCCATTTTTCATGATAGCACGCCAGGTGTCGTAGTTATTATAATAGATCGGGAGAATTTCCTTTTCAAGGATTTCATA
>Ga0105249_10004046_pt1 | contig 12644 bp, 9 predicted proteins | sample KBSS44metaG_FD_81522 | JGI IMG/M metagenome (GOLD analysis project Ga0105249, IMG submission 81522) | Switchgrass rhizosphere microbial communities from Kellogg Biological Station, Michigan, USA - KBS S4-4 metaG | ecosystem: Host-associated > Plants > Roots > Rhizosphere > Soil | place... | reverse complement strand
TTATGATGCATTGTTGCCAACTGAGTTTTCTTTTAATAGCAGATCAAGATCATTTGTTATCAATTCCAATATTAAGAATTTTAATGGTGAGATAAGGGACATCAAATGGATAAACATATCAAATAACAAAAAAGTGCTGACTATTGCATGTAATAATAAAGGACTGATGTTTTTTGAAAATAAAAAAGAATAACCCTTATGAGCAATAAATTACCAGCAATAGTATTTTTTTTCGGAGCACTGTTCTCGATCAATTCAAATTGTTCAAAAGCCGATAAAAAAAGTGACCCCGTGCCAGGTGGCAATGAAATTTCATGGTGGTTGACAAAAAGTGATCAATCGGTGCTTTTGAAAAAACAAACAACAACCTTTTCGTTCAACGCAACAACAAATTCAAATCCGACAATCGAAATTGACTCAGCACAAGGATTGCAAACAGTAGATGGCTTTGGATATACGCTTACTGGTGGAAGCGCTTACTTAATTAATAAATTACCGACTACACAAAAAGCTTCTTTATTACAGGAGTTGTTTGGCAAAGAAGAAAGATCGATCAGTGTAAGCTATCTCCGTATCAGTATCGGGGCCTCGGACTTAAGCCAGGAAGTTTTTAGCTATGATGATATGCCGGCGGGGCAAACTGATGCAAATCTTACGAATTTCAATTTATCAAAAGATACAGTAGATGCAATTCCATTACTGAAAGAAATTTTGCTTATCAATCCTGCTATTAAAATTATGGGCTCACCCTGGAGCCCACCTGTTTGGATGAAAGATAATGGTAGTTCACTAGGTGGAACTTTGCAATCACAATATTATTCCGTGTATGCGCAGTATTTTGTAAAGTATATACAAGCGATGAGAGCAAAAGGAATTGCTATTGATGCTATCACTCCGCAAAACGAACCTCAACATGGCGGCAATAACCCAAGCATGGTTATGTCTGCAATACAGCAGGCTGATTTTATAAAAAATCATCTCGGCCCTGCATTCCAGGCAGCAAGCATTACAACAAAAATTATTATCTGGGACCATAATTGTGACAATCCCACTTATCCAATTACTATCTTGAATGATGCAGCAGCTAAACAATATATTAATGGCTCAGCTTTTCATTTATACAATGGCGATATCAGCGCATTATCAACAGTGCATGCTGCTCATCCCGATAAAAATCTTTATTTCACCGAGCAATGGACAGGAGCGAACAGTAGTTTTGACGGTGATCTAAAATGGCATATAAGAAATGTGATCATTGGTTCAATGCGCAACTGGAGTAAAGTGGCTTTGGAATGGAATCTTGCGAATGATGGTGGTTATAACCCACATACTCCCGGAGGATGCACGGAATGCAAAGGCGCATTAACACTGGATGGAACAATTAACCGGAATGTTTCTTATTATATTATTGCACATGCTTCCAAATTTGTGACGCCAGGTTCTGTGATTATTTCAAGTACAATTCCAGTGAACAATTTGCCTAATGTCGCGTTTAAAACACCGGAAGGGAAAAAAGTCTTGCTTGTATTGAATGATGCAGCGAACGCTGCACAATTTAATATTGATTATAAAGGAAAAAAAGCGACTGTTGGATTGCCGCCTAATGCAGTGGCTACTTTTGTTTGGTAAGAAATGATGATGTCATAAATATATTGTCGGGAACGAATGATTATTAAAATTAAATACCGAACTTCTTTTGGGGTTATAAGCGCTATGGTATTGCTGGTATTTTTGCTGTCGCATTGTATAAACAATCCAAAAATCGACAAGGAAGCTGATGCGAATGATTTAGAAAATTATGTGGGTTCAGAAAAATGCGCAAACTGCCACCGTGATATTTATGAAAAGTATTTGCAAACAGCACATCATTTAACATCACAGCATGCGGAAAAAGAATATATAAAAGGCAGTTTTGAAAAAGACAGTAACAGTTTCCGGTACACGCCTTATTTGTCGGTAGCCATGGAAAAAAGAGACAGCAGTTTTTATCAGGTTATTTATTTCAGGAATGATGAAAAAATGGCTATTCGTTTTGATATATCAATTGGCTCAGGTATAATGGGACAATCTTATCTTAACCGAAGGCAGGATCATCTTTACCAGATGCCTGTTACTTATTTTACAGCGGCGGCGCAATGGTCAAATAGCCCCGGGTTTCCCGATGACAAAGTATTAACAGACCGCCCGGTAACTTCACGATGCCTGGAATGTCATACCACATTTGCGAAAGGTGTGGAAGGAACGGCAATGGAACCTTTATCTTTTCCCGCTGATAAAATGATCCTCAGCGTCGGTTGTGAAAAATGTCATGGTCCCGCTGCTATGCATGTAGATTATCAAACAAAGAATCCCGGAGATACGGTGGCGAAGTACATTGTAAATCCATCTTTAATATCAAGACAGCTGCAATTGGATATATGTGCTGTTTGTCATGGCGGTAAAATCAAAAAAACCAAACCATCATTCAGTTTTACTGCTGGTAAAAACCTTAGCGATTATTTTATCATTAATGACATCAGTGAAACGGCGATGTCAAGTGGTGAAGTTGAGGTGCATGGTAACCAATATGGTTTGTTACGGGCGAGCAAGTGTTTTAAACAAAGCAATATGACCTGTAATACCTGCCATAATTCGCACCAAAATGAAAGAGGTAATTCGGTATTATTTTCTAATCGTTGTATAACCTGTCATGATGTAAATCAGAACAATTTTAAAACGACTGCACATACCGGGGTTGCAGATATCACCAAAAATTGCATTGATTGTCACATGCCGCAACAGCCGTCAAAAAGCATAGCTGTTCACCTGCAGGGGGAAAGCCGGCCCCTGGCCTCTTTGATACGTTCACACTATATCGGGATATACCCGGAAGAAACAAAAAAATTTATAAATAAAAAATAACAATTAAAATACCAGCAATGAAAAAAATCATCTTTTTTCTAATCCTATCAGGTTTGATAATGAGTTGTAATCAACCCGTAAAGGAAGAAGAAAATAAAACGACCATGGTCGAATCATTTTCAGTTGAAGGGAAAAAAGTTTCAGTCTACACAACTGCCGATAGCACAAATTTGCGATTAGCATCAACAGTCGAACTTGAGTTTAAAGAAAAAGGCCAGCCATTTGAAAATGAAATTTCTGTTTTTGTCGATCCAACAAAAACTTATCAGGAGTTTTTAGGTATCGGGGCTGCGCTTACCGATGCATCAGCAGAGACATATGCCAAATTGCCAAAAGACAAACAACAGGAATTTCTCAAAGCTTATTTTGATAAAGAAACCGGGATCGGGTATACTCTCGCAAGAACCAATATTCATAGTTGTGATTTTAGTAGCGACACTTACACTTATGTTACTGATGGTGATAAAGATTTAAAATCGTTCAATGTTGAACATGATAAAAAATACCGTATCCCATTTATAAAAGAAGCCATGAATGCAGCTGGTGGAAAGCTTACATTATTTGCAAGCCCATGGAGTCCGCCGGCGTGGATGAAAGACAATAATGATATTTTACATGGAGGAAAATTAAAACCTGAATTTTATCAGAGCTGGGCCAACTACTATACAAAATTTATTAAGACTTATGAAAAAGAAGGTATTCCTATATGGGGCATCAGTATTCAAAATGAACCAATGGCAACGCAACGTTGGGAAAGTTGTATTTATACGGCTGAAGAAGAAAAAAATTTTTTAAAAAATTTTCTTGGTCCAACAATGCATAAAGAAGGCTTAGCTGATAAAAAAATAATCATGTGGGATCATAACCGTGATCTGATCTATCAACGGGCAGAAACTTATTTTAATGATCCTGAAGTTTCGAAATATGCGTGGGGAATTGGATTTCACTGGTACGAAGACTGGAGCGGTGGTGAGCAAATGTTTGGGAATCTGAAAAAAGTGGAAGAAGCTTTTCCAAATAAACCATTATTGTTTACCGAAGGATGCAATGGGCCGTTCAATATGCAACAGATCAGCGATTGGAAATGGGGCGAACGTTATGGTCATTCAATGATCAATGATTTTAACAGTGGCGCTGTCGGCTGGACTGATTGGAATATTTTACTGGATGAAACCGGTGGTCCTAATCATGTTCAGAATTTTTGCTATGCACCAATACATGCTGATACAAAAACCGGGGCGCTTATTTATACCAATTCTTATTATTATATCGGTCATTTTTCAAAATTCATCAAACCGGGTGCAAAAAGAATTATCAGTAGTCCAAGCCGTAGCCAATTAAGTTCCACTGCATTCATTAATACTGATGGAACAATCGTTGTAGTTGTAATGAATGAAAAGAATTTTAAAACACCTTTCTTTTTATGGATAAACGGAAAAGCAGCTGAAACAATTGCTTTACCACATTCAATCAATACTTATGTAATACAATAAAGAAGATTGAAAAATATATTTTATAATAGCTGTTTCATTTTCTTGTTACTGCTTTTCTTTTCTTGCAGTAACAAGAGTTCACCGCCGCCACCTGCCCCATTGTCAAAGCCGATTACTGTAAAAAATAGCTGGCTTAACGCTTCTGCATTTGATTACACGATCTATGGAACAACATTACAGCCTGTAATCAAAGTTGAATTTACAGAATCGGTCAAACCATCAACTATTTCAAATTCTGTTAAGATCAGAAATATTGGCGGTGGTGAGATACCTATTACTGCAACTCTTCAAAATCATGATTCAGTTTTGTTAGTTCAACCAACTTCTCCGTTAAACTATTTGTCAAAATATGATTTCATGATCACATCCGGTCTCAGATCTTCTACAGAGGGTTTATTTTCTCCTGATGTCAATAAAAATTTTATTACAAAGATTGATTCATCAAGAAAGTTTACCATCATTTCTGATAATGCTTTGTTTGATCTTGTACAACAACAAACATTTAAGTACTTCTGGGATTATGGTCATCCTGTAAGCGGATTTGCAAGAGAAAGAAGTAATGCAACACCTGAAACTGTAACATCAGGCGGCTCTGGCTTTGGAGTAATGGCAATTGTTGCAGCGATCAATCGCAGTTTTATTACAAGATCACAAGGCCTTGGAAGGTTGCAAACTATTGTTTCTTTTTTAAAAAATACAGCTCCTAAATTTCACGGTGCATTTTCTCACTGGATGAATGGCACTACCGGGACTGTTGTTCCTTTTGGTGCTAATGATGATGGTGCTGATCTTGTTGAAACTTCTTATATGATGATGGGTTTATTGACTGCACGACAATTTTTCAATGGGGCAGATCCTGCCGAAACAACATTACGCAATGATATAAATACATTATGGAATGGCGTTGAATGGGATTGGTTCCGTCAAAATGGAAAAAAAGTTTTGTACTGGAACTGGAGTCCTAATTCCGGGTTTGCGGTAAATGTTCCGATACAAGGATGGAATGAAACTTTGATAACGTATGTGCTTGCAGCATCCTCACCAACTCATTCAATACCAAAAGCGGTTTATGATAGCGGCTTTGCAAGAAATGGTGCAATGATTAATAACGGAAATTATTATGGTTATCAGTTGCCACTTGGTTCTTCAGCAGGAGGGCCGTTGTTCTTCGAACATTATTCCTTTCTTGGCATCAATCCAAATGGGTTAGCCGATGCATATGCCAACTACACAACACAAACAAAAAATCATACTCTCATTAATTACACATATTGTGTTTTAAATGCTAAAGGCTGGTTTGGTTACAGTGACAGTTGCTGGGGTCTCACAGCAAGCGATATACAAAACGGATATACCGCCAGCTCACCAACAAATGATCTAAGTTATATTGCACCTACAGCAGCAATTTCATCATTGCCGTATACTCCAACTGAAAGTTTGAAAGCATTGAAATTCTTTTACTATGTATTGGGCGATAAAATTTGGGGGCAATATGGTTTTAAAGATGCATTTAGTTTACAAAACCTTTGGTTTGCCGATTCTTATTTAGCGATTGACCAGGGTCCGATCATGGTAATGATAGAAAATTATCGCAGCGCTTTATTATGGAATCTATTTACCAGTTGTCCCGAAGTAAAAACAGGAATGTTATCATTAGGTTTTAGTGCACCTTACTTATAACTCAAAAAAAATACCGAATGTTGAGATTTAATTCGATCGCTATTGTTCTATTTCTCTTTACTGCTTGCCTGACACAAAACAAAGGAAAAGAAACTACTGCTGTCAAACCAACAATTTCAGATTCAGCGTTATTAGATTCGGTACAGTGGCAAACAATAAAATATTTTACAGAAGGAGCTGAACCTGTAAGTGGTATGGCTCGTGAACGTTTTCATTCAGATAATGATTATCCCGAAAATGATAAAAACATTATTACAAGTGGAGGAAGCGGTTTTGGCGTGATGAGTTTGATCGTAGCAATGGAAAGAAAATTCATTTCAAGAGAAGAAGGACTGCAACGTTTAGAAAAGATCGTTCACTTTTTAGAAACTGCTGATCGTTTTCATGGAGCATGGCCACACTGGTGGAATGGTGAAACAGGTAAAGTAAAACCATTTAGCAAAAAAGATGACGGAGCTGACCTGGTAGAAACATCTTTAATGATGCAAGGCCTGCTTTGTGTTCGACAATATTTCAAAGATGGGAATGAAAAAGAAAAAGCATTGGCACAAAGGATAGATAACCTTTGGAAAGAAGTGGAGTTCGATTGGTTTCGCAATGGCAAAAATGTTTTGTACTGGCATTGGAGCCCGAATTATGACTGGCAAATGAATCTTCCTGTTCGTGGTTACACTGAATGTTTAATAACATATGTATTGGCTGCATCATCGCCGACACATGGCGTTTCCGCTGATGTGTATCATGAAGGTTGGGCCGAAGGAGGTAAAATAAAATCTCCGCATATCGCATTGGGGTATCAATTAGAACTACGATACCAGGGAAATCCTCCTAATGGGGCGCCATTGTTTTGGTCGCAATATTCATACCTTGGTTTAGATCCCCGTGGATTAAAAGATCAGTATACTGATTATTGGAAAGAGAACACTAACCAAACGCTTATCAATTATACCTGGTGTGTGAATAATTCAAAAAGATACAAAGGATATGGAAAGAATAATTGGGGATTAACAGCTTCTTATTCAACAAAAGGGTATGCTGCTCATACTCCGGACGATCAAAGCGACCTGGGTGTAATATCACCAACGGCTGCATTATCATCATTTCCGTACACACCAAAACAATCTATGGCAGCTTTGAAACATTGGTATTATGATATGAGTGATAAATTATGGGGGCCATTTGGTTTTTATGATGCCTTTAGTGAAACAGAAAATTGGTATCCTGTAAAATATTTGGCTATTGACCAGGGACCAATACCTGTCATGATAGAAAACTATCGCAGCGGTTTGTTATGGAAATTATTTATGAGTTGCCCTGAAATACAAGAAGGATTAAAAAAGCTAGGTTTTGAAAGTCCTGCATTGAATAAATAAATGATCGGCAATTATATCAGCGAAGTATATGTATGGATGTTGGATTATAATGATGCTTCCGGAAAAAGAATATCATTAAAAGGAACAACTTTATTAATAAGATAAACGCCTTTTTTTATGAAACAAACTTTCGGAATATTTGTATTGGCAATATTTTTTGCTGCAGGCTGTAAACAAAAACAAACAGTTGCAAAAGTAAATGGCGTTTATAGCGATGGTGCCGATAGTATTCCTCCTGTAGGAATTGTAAAAGGACTAAGCGATGAACAATTACTCGAGACAGTACAAAAGCAAACCTTCCGTTTCTTCTGGCATGGTGCACATCCTGTAAGTGGCCTGGCTTTGGAAAGAAGCAATACTGTTTTAGCAGAACATTACTGGGATTATATCAATGAAGCATGGGATGAACCAAATTTCAGCAAAACAACTTTCGGACCTGATGCAGGCGCTATCGGCGGAACAGGTTTTGGAATTATGAGTACTATAGTTGCCGTTGAAAGAGCCTGGATAGGAAGAGATACTGCAATACGAAGATTAATTAAGATCGCTGACTTTTTGATCAATGCCGATTGTTATCATGGCATCTATCCGCATTTCATGAATGGCAGAACAGGTAAAACAATTAAGTTTGATCGCTTAGATGATGCAGCAGATATTGTAGAAACATCTTATTTGCTAATGGGATTTTTATGTGCAAGAGAATATTTCAACAAAGAAACACCAAGAGAAGTTTACTTGCGCAAACGTGTCAATCAAATGTGGGGCGCAGCCAATTGGAGCTGGCATACCAATGGGCAAAACAAATTGTTTTGGCATTGGAGCCCTAATAATGGATTTGATATGAACTTTCCTGTATGGGGCTATAATGAATGTTTGATAACTTATATCATGGCTGCTTCTTCTCCTTACAAAGGGATTTCAAAAGATGTATACAATGGAACATGGGTCGGCAGCCCGGGATTTAAAAATGGAAGAGAGTATTATGGATTAAAATTGCCATTGGGTAATTATGATGAAGATAAAGGCGGCCCTTTGTTTTTTGAACAGTACACTTTCCAGGGAATCGATCCAAATGGACTAAAAGATTCTTTAGGCAATGATTATTTCATGCAAGGAAAAAATCATACACTCATTAACCGTGCTTATTGTATGGAAAATCCTCATAAGTTCAAAGGTTATAGTGACAAATGCTGGGGGCTAACTGCCGGTGACAGTTATAAAGGTTATGTTGCGCATAGTCCGCAAAATGATCGCGGTGTGATACAGCCAACTGCAGCGATCTCATCGTTACCTTACACACCAAAAGAAAGCATGGAAGCGTTGCGCTATTTCTATTACGAATTGGGTGATAAGATCTGGAGTGATTATGGTTTTGTAGATGGGTTTAGTATTGATCACAATTGGTATGCAAAATCACATTTGGCAATTGATCAGGGACCGATCGTTACTATGATCGAGAACTACAGAACAGGTTTGCTATGGAAACTTTTTATGAAAATACCCGATGTTCAAAATGGATTGAAAAAATTAGGATTTAAATCTCCATGGATAAAAAACTAACGATAATGTTCAAGAGTAAATTAACTATAAGAAAAATAATAACGCCGCAACTTGCAAAGACTGTAATTTTCTTTTTTGTATTATTTCCAATTTCAAATATTCTTTCAGCACAAAAAACACCAAAAGCAATTTTCATAATTGCAGATGGGATACCTGCCGATGTAATTGAAAGGATTGATCCGCCTGCATTAGCTGCGATCAGCAAACAAGGTGGTTATGCAAGAGCTTATGTCGGTGGTGAAAAAGATGGTTACTCACAAACCCCTACTATTTCAGCGGTCGGATATAATAGTTTACTTACCGGCACATGGGTGAATAAACATAATGTATGGGATAATGATATTGTTGCACCCAATTATAACTATTGGAATGTTTACCGGTTCTTTAAAACACAGTATCCCCAAAAAACAACTGCTGTTTTTTCAACATGGCTTGATAACAGGACAAAGTTGGTTGGCAGTGATTCTGCAAAGGCCGACAATCTTCAACCTGATTTTTATTTTGATGGAATGGAGTTGGATACTATTCTTTATCCCCATGATACAGCTGGATATTTTTACCATTTAATTGATGAAGCGGTTGCTGATACTACTGCCGCTTCTGTTAAAAGAATAGCACCTGATTTGACCTGGGTTTATCTTGAATACACTGATGAGATGGGGCATCGTCATGGCAATAGCAAACAAATGGATGATGCTGTAATAAAAATAGATAAAGAGATAGGAAAAATATGGCAGGCAATTCAATACCGTGAAAAGAATTTTAACGAAGAATGGCAGATATGGATCACTACTGACCATGGTCGTGAGACTAATGGCTATCATCATGGCGGACAAAGTCAGCGTGAAAGAACAACATGGATAGTTACAAATGCAAAAGGATTGAATGAACGATTTAAAAAACAACAGCCAGGAATTGTTGATATCATGCCATCGATTGCTTCTTTTCTGAAAATCAGCTTTCCAAAAGATAAACTAATGGAAATTGATGGAGTTCCACTAACAGGAAAGTTATCCGCAACCGATGCGAAAGCCAGCATAAAAAATAATTCATTAGAAATAAAATGGAATGTGATTAATAAAGAAGGAAAAGCAAAAATATGGATGACAACCACTAACAATTTTAAAACAGGTGGCCGGGATGACTACAAGTTAGTCGCCGAAGTTCCTGTTGTCGACGGAAAATCGATCGTAGATATAAAACAAACTCCATCTGCATTTTATAAAATTGTGATTCAAATGCCTCACAATTTTTTAAACAGGTGGATAACAATAAAGCAATAAATATTTTTCACTAATAAAACATGCTATATGGAAAACAATAAAGAAACCATTGCAGGCATCAGCCGCCAAAAATTTTTGCAATATACTGCTGCCGCAGGAGCAGCGATGTTGCTTTCATCACTGGAGAGTTTGGCACTGGAAAGACCTGAAAAAAAATTGCGTGTTGCTTTAATAGGTTGCGGTAGTGTGAGCAATCGTTACATTCCACACCTGCAAACATCTTCATTGATTGAGATAGTTAGCTTGTGTGATATTAAATATGAACGAGCCATAAATCAAAACAAACAATACAATGTAAATGCGCAGACTTACCCACATATTGATAAAATGCTCGCCGGTGTACCATTTGATATGATGGTTACGACTACTGATATGCAGGAGCATGAACATTTGAACAGGCAGGCATTGATGGCAGGCAAACATGTATGGAGCGAAAAACCGATGGCAAATACGTATGCTGCTGGTAAAGCATTATACGATTTGGCAAAAAGTAAAAAATTAAGAATATGGGGAGCACCAGCTGTAGTTAACAGTCCGCAATTTGAGTATATGAGTAAAGCAATACAAGAAGGCAAGTTGGGAAAACTTGCAAGTGCACACGGACAATATGGTCATACCGGCCCAACCTGGTCAGCATTCTTTTATGAAAAAGGTGGAGGCAGCATGCCTGATCTCGGTGTATATAATATGGCGACATTGACAGGCTTGCTGGGTCCCGCAAAAAGTGTGGTTGCTATGTTGAGTATTGTGAAGTCTGAAAGAACAGTTGATGATAAAGGAAAAATAAAAGTAGAGGCTGAAGACAATGCACATATATTATTAGAGCATGATAAAAATGTATTAAGTCATGTAATGTGTGGTTTTAATTTTTTCGATCCGCACGGACATGAAGCAGGTACTCAATCATTACATTCTATCCAGATCTATGGTGATTCCGGAAATATGCGGTTAATTGGTTATGATTGGGAAACAAATGGAGTCGTAATGGATACATCATGGGATGAGCCGCCAAAATTAGTAAGCACTGATAAAGGGGGATATCAATGGCAGGAAGGTGCCACTAAAATTGGTGAAGCATTGGTGAAAGGGATTGAACCACGTATCAATGCAGAACATGCGTTGCATGTGTTGGAAATTATTGAGGCCGCAAGAAAATCACAAGCAACAGGAACAAGAATTAAATTAAAGAGTAAATTTCCGTGGCCGATGGTATAAGATCATGTGACCAGCAATAGTTTTTTATGGCATCGTTCCTTGCGTCGCACTCTTATACTTTATATTTTCATGGCATCAATTAAAAAATGAGTCAACATCTAAGAAATAAGAACATTGTTATTATCGGCGGTACCACTGGTATAGGCTTATCTGCAGCAAAAGCATTTATTGCAGAAGGAGCAAAAGTTGTTGTTGTTGGAAGAAATTCAGACAGTGTTGCAGAAGCAAAAAAAATATTGGGTGAAAATGCAGAAGTTCTTGCCGCTGATGCCACACATCCCGAAACAGCAAACAACTCTATTCTTACATGTATTGAAGAGTTCGGAAGTTTTGATGGTTTGTATCACGTAGCTGGTGGCAGTGGAAGAAAATTTGGTGATGGTCCTTTACATGAATTAACATTGGGAGGATGGAATAAAACAGTAGAACTTAATCTTACTTCACTAATGTTATCTAATCAAGCGGCAATTAAAAAATTTTTAGAATTAAAGAAGAGTGGAACCATCCTGAACATGGGTTCAGTCCTGGGCTTTTCACCATCACCAAAATATTTCTCAACACATGCTTATGCGGCAACAAAAGCAGCGATCATTGGTTTTAGTAAATCTATTGCAGCTTATTATGCTAAAGATGATATAAGAATTAATGTAATTGCACCTGCATTGGTGGAAACACCCATGGCGCAACGGGCAGCAAATGATGAAGAGATCTTATCATTTATTAAAACGAAACAGCCTTTGGATGGCGGAAGAATAGGAAAGCCGGAAGACACTGATGGAATAGCTGTTCATTTTATGAGTGATCAATCAAAATTTACAACAGGGCAAGTAATTGCTGTTGATGGTGGATGGAGTTTAAGTGAAGGGCAGGAATAATTAAGAATTAAAAATTAATAATTAAGAATTGGGGAACCAGATCACGATAGGAATTGATTTAGGTGGTACACGAATTAAAGGTGTTGTTATTGATGCTGTGGGGAATGTCCTTCATCAGACTTATACGCCTACAAATGACGGAGAAGGTGAAGTATGGAAAGAAGCCATTGCCAAAACTGTTCACGAACTAAGACAAAAAATACCTGGTGAAAAGATTGCTGTGGGTATATCTGCACCAGGTTTACCCAATAAAGAAAACACCAC
>Ga0105249_10004043_pt1 | contig 12646 bp, 17 predicted proteins | sample KBSS44metaG_FD_81522 | JGI IMG/M metagenome (GOLD analysis project Ga0105249, IMG submission 81522) | Switchgrass rhizosphere microbial communities from Kellogg Biological Station, Michigan, USA - KBS S4-4 metaG | ecosystem: Host-associated > Plants > Roots > Rhizosphere > Soil | place... | reverse complement strand
CGGGTTCGATGCGGGACCTGCCGGCACAGCAGGCGGTGTTCACGGCGGCGTGCGCGGCGCGGGAGTGGTCGGCGGGTGGTTCGGTCGGCCAGATCGGGGAGGGGTTCCGGGCCTGGCAGTCGGTCATCCGGATGGTGCGCAACGGCCGGTATGACGTGGTCGTGGTCGACACGTGGGATCGGCTGTCGGCGACGGAGGCCGGGAAGGTCTACGTGCTGCGGTTGCTGCGGGCGGCGGGGGTGCGGCTGCTGGTGGCGCGGGAGGGGATCGACACCGGAACTCCGGTCGGGCTGGCGCTGGTGGACTCGCTGATCAGCGCGGGTGCGGCGGTGGCGTGGTGAGCGGGGCTGGTGAGCGGCGGGTGGCGATGTCGTGGGGTGAGGACGGCTGGCATGTGCTGACGGCGCGCTGTGGTGCGACGTCGGCGGAGGTGGCGTCGGGGGTGGCGGCGTTGCCAATGTCGGTGCTCGCGGATGCGCTGGTGATCGACCGTGCGGGCGCGGGGGTGGCGCTGTGGTTCCGCAACCTCCCGCCGGTCGCGGAGGCGGCGGCGCCCGGTCCGGACGGCTCGGATGCTCCGATCGTGGCGGCGGGCGCTGCGGCGGGGTGGGAACCGTGGGTGCCGGAGCTTGGCCCGGTGGCGGGTCCGGATCATGGCCTGACTCCGTTTGACCTGGCGGTGTCGGAGCTGCTGCGGGCGGCGCGGGATGACGCTGCGGGCGCTCTGATCATGACTATGGTGCGGCTGGTCCCCCCGGCGGCGGTCGTCGCGCTGGGGGACCTGGTGCGCGACGCGCGGCGCGGCCGGTGCTCCTGCGGGTCGTAGTCCTGGCGGGCGGCGACGAAAAGGCGGCCGGTAGCTCTCCCTGGCGGGGGCTGCCGGCCGTTTCCGTGTGAGGCGAGATGGACACGTCCGGCATTGCCCGTCGGACAGCTAGGGTGGTGGCTGGCTGGTGGCTCTCACCCCCCGGGGAGCTACCGGCCGTCGTCGTTTCCGGGCCTGCCTCGGCGCTGCCACGCTGCCCGGGATTGCCGCCGGTCGCCGTGCGACGTGTACGGCCCTGGCCTGCGCGCGGCGAGGCTTCCCTCGGCGTGGCCGGTCGCGCCTGTGCGCAGCCGTCAGCGGCCGGCGCCACGTCCCCGTAGACGTCTGCTGCGTCCCCTCCCATTTTTCCTCCCATCCCCCATGGGTGCCGCACGTAGCAGGGCAGTGGCGGTGTCAAGGGTCGCCGTAGGCGATCGCGTAGCGACGCGCGGAGCGCGCCCTTGATGCCGTCGCTGGCCTGTTAGACAATTCGGCGCCAGCGGGGAATGGGGAACCCACTTCTGCTCGCCGTGCGACGCATCGCGGTTGCCACCCGCCGCTGCGGCGCCAGGCTTCCCACCGCGCGTCTCGGAGCTTTCTTTCACCATTCCTGCGTGGCTGTCGGCTGGATCGCTGGTCGCCTCCGTGGCGGTCGTTCAGCTGGCCTGTGCGGCCTTTCTACGGCGCTCCTGGCGGTCATCTGGCTGTTGCGACGCGCCGACGCACCGACGCATCCGGGCGGGTGGCAGACCCGACGCGCGCGGGGTGCCGACCGGAGGGAGGCGGGCCCCCGTGCGTGGCGGGGCTGCCGGGCCCCGCCCGTGTGCGGCGCGTGCGGCGCTGCGCGGCGCCACCCCACCCGATGCCCTCCCAGCACGACGACAGACATGGCCCACACTGCCGCTGACCTGCCTGCGCGCGGCCGAAGGCCGCGCGCCTTGAACCCGTAAAGAAAATTAGCGACGATCTTCCTTCAGGGCTTCGGTGCAGGCCAGCGGGCCCTCTAGCCGATCGGTGCAAGCTGGTTGTCCGGGCTATCGAGCCAGAAGCTCTGTCCGGCGGGTGTGACGGTCAGGCCAAAGCGGGCGCGGTCCGGACGGCCGGCGTCGACCCACCAGCGGAAGGCGGTCTCCAGGTCTTCCCAGAGACGACGCGGCCCTTGGTGGTAGACCCTGTGCTCGTCCTCGCACGGGACGACGCTCGCCCAAGATCCGGACGGGCGGTGCGACAACAGCGTTACACCATCGCGGATCCTACGTTTTGCCACCCATCCGGGGAGCAAAAGCCCGACGGCAAACCCCGCGTTGGCGTCAATGAACGGTTCTGTGGGGCATGCTTCCGTCATGGAGATGTGGACGTCGTCCGGTTCTTCGTCGTAGGATTCCGCGCTGGCGAGGTTGACAACCTGCCACAACGGGGTGTCGTCCTGCTGGTTTCGGAGTCGCATAAATGACGCGCCGCCGTGGAACTGACCGCTTGCGGTGCCGTCGTCCTCGACCGTCAGGAGCAGAAACGCCTGTCTCGCGAAACCGCCTACCAACGGAAGGACAATATTCCCGCCCGGCTTGCTTTGTTCGATCCAGGTGTATGGAACGTGGCGCACGCTAGCGGTACACATGATGCGGTCGTACGGGGCGTCCGGGGGGTAGCCGAGCGTGCCGTCGCCGGTCACAACGGTCACCGGTAGAGCGGTCCGTGCCAGCGCGGTACGGGCATGGTTGGCAACCGTAGGGTCCACTTCGATGGTGGTGACCCGGCCCGGCGTCGCCCTTTCGGCGATCAGCGCCGCGTTGAAGCCGGTGCCTGCGCCGATCTCCAGTACGGCCATGCCCTTCTGGACGTCGAGAAGCCCGAGCATGATCTCCATGACCTCGGGGGCGCTGCTGGAACTGGTCGGAAAGGTTCCCGTGCCGCCGTCCGTGGGATCGCCGTAATCGACCTGGGTGACGATGGCGTCGTCGCTGTCGGCGATCCCGGCCCACGCATCGGGGTCCTCGGTGCGACACAGGGGGTACAACGAGCTGCCTTGACCTCGGTAGACCCAGATCCGATCAGGGATGAAGTCGGAGCGCCTGATCACACCAAGCCGCTTCCGCCGCAGGTTTCGCAGGTTTTCGTTTCGGTTGCGTTCGTGCGATCACGGCCGTCGATGGAGACCTCAATGGTGCCGTCCCCGTTGCACTTGGAGCACAACAGCGCTCGGCGATGACGGCCGTAGCCGTCGGGGTCGCGGGAGTCGGAACTGCCTGAGTCGTCGCCCTTGTCCTTATCCCGGTGCCTGGCCACTGCGGTTTCTCCTACTTTGCGCTGCGCCGGCCACGTCAGATTTCGTTGCTGATAGGCGAGTATCGCGCGTGTTCAGCTAGCTCTTTCCATCCCGCGTGACCGGCGTTCTTGATCTCAGATGACAGGTCGCGGATGGTGTCATCTACTCGGCGCCAAGGTGAGGCGGGCATCTCAGTAAGAGTCTTATGGCCAAGTTCCACAGCGACATCAGGCTCTCCGGCGCGGACATGCGCGATGGCGAGCCTGGCACGCCGGATGGCCCGATCACGAGGTAGATCGTCGCCCGTCAGATCGATGGCAGCGCGCAGCTGCGGGAGAGCTGCGGCGCTGTCCCCAGCCCAGACCATCGAACTTCCGGCGTAGTAGGCGATCGTGTGCTCGGACGCCCAGTAGACGTATGGGGGATCTGACTCGGGGTCGGCATCGCCGATGAAACGGTACGCCTCGTCAGCGGCTGCGCGCGTGGCCGTTCGATCACCGATCAGTCCATATGAGATGGCCAATTGCCCTTCGATGATCGCGCTCTCGGTAGCGGTCAAGCGACCGCGCGCTCCGGCCTTCGCGGAACGTAGAAGATCGATAGCCGATCGTGGGTCGTCGACATCGCGCGCCTGCACTGCCATGCAGCGGAGAATGTTGGCGCCTATGCCGGGGGCGTCGGCTTCGTGGGCGGCGCGTAGGCCTACGAGGTAGTACCGCTGGGCGGTGCCGTGGTCTCCGGCGTCGTAGCTGGTCCAGCCGGCGAGGCGGGCAAGCTCGGCGGCGATGCCGTAGAGGCTTTGGCCGTCTGCCTCGGTGTAGCTGCTGTGGCGGATCAGGCGGACGACCAAGCGAAGCTGTTCGGTGACTATGCCGTGGACGGCTTCGCCGCCGAGCTTGTCATCTAGCCTGCGAAGGGCGTCCACGGTGGTGGTGAGGTCGGCGATGGCGCCGGCATCGGCGCGTCTGCCGGACAGCGCGGCGGCGATGCGTGCCGGGTCGGCCACGAGCCATTCGTAGGCGGCTGCTGCGAGTGTGGCGCCGGTGAGGGCAAGGAACTGGCGGCGTTCCAGCGGTGAAGCGGTCACGGTCGCCACCTCCTCGAACGCGGCGGCCAGACCGGTAGTGGTCCACAGGTGTTCTAGCCCCGCGTCGGCGGGTGTCCCCGCGTCGGCGGGAACGTTGGTCTCGGACGTCAGTGTAGAGACGTGGTGCGGGGCTGGTGTGCGCTGTGACGGTAGAGACTCCCGGGTGGCTGCTGGGGGCGTCGCGGTGCTGTGGGGTGTGAGGTCGGTTCCGTGGCCGGGTGGCGGGGCGTGGCGGGTGCGGAAGCCTAGGGCTGCGTCGGTGTCGGCGTTCAGGATGGTCTTTAACGCGGTGCGGTAGGTCTGGCGGGGCCAGCGGACGACGCCGCGTTCGAGCCTGCCCACGTAGTCGGCGTCCAGGTGGCCGGGTTCGCCGGTGGCCTCGTGGACGGCGGTGTTGACGAGATCGGCGAGTTCCTGGCGGGCCATCGGCCGGTCTGGGTCGTGGGGGGACGCGGTTCGTTGGCGTGCGTCTCGTAGGCGGTTGTTGGGCTCGGTCACAGCGTCCCTCCTCTCGCGGTTCGCGGTGGGATCGTCGCACACCGGGATGAGTCGAGTACGCCACTGTGGGCAGTGTGTCACTGGCTGTTGCGATCTGCCCTCCGAATTCGACCCGTGATCTGCTCTTGAAATCTGGCTACAGATCTGCTGTCCGGTCTGCCGGCCGAAATCTGCCGTGTGATCTGCCCTGTCGTCTTGGCTGGGTGACGGCCCGATAGTGCCGGTGCCGTGAAGACTCGACGGGGCCGCTGCTCTGGTCGTGAAATCTGGCTACAGATCTGCTGCCCGGTCCGCTGGCCGGAATTGGTCGTCTGGTCTGCCGGGTCGTTTCGGGTGGGTGGCGGCGCGGTGTGCCGGTGCTGTGGAGACTCGGCCGGTCCGCTGCTCTGGTCCTGGCGCCTTGGTCGGTTGATTCTTGCGGTGGTCCTGGCCAGGTAGACCCCGATTCGCCTGGCTGGGGCTTTCCGAGGCTCGTCCGGCCTGCGATCGGACGTATTTGTCCTTGCACCGCCCCCAACGGGGTCGCGGGTCGGGCGGGCCTCCCGGCCGGTACCGAAGGAGACGCACGATGGACGACGACGCGGTTTACACCGATGAGCAGCGGCGCAAGCCCGACATTCGCGGTCTGAAGGTTGACCGGTGTGACTGGGTGCATCCGGCGGCGAGTAACGGCGCTGGCGGGATGTGTGTGGAGGTCGCTCACGTGCCTGGCGGGGTCGTGGTGCGGGACTCGTCTGTGCCGGATGCGCTGCTGGCGTACTCGCCTGCCGAGTTCGACATCTTCATCGACGCGGTGAAGCGGGGCGAGTACGACCGGTTCCTCGTGCTGGCGGATCGGGCCTAGCGGATCGGTGTGGGCTGCTCGGGTCGGTGGCTGCGGTCGCCGGCCCGGGTGGGTTCGCCTGCCGGAAGGAAAGGGTGACGGGGATGGCGCGGTGGGTGGCCTCGTTGGGTGACGGCCTGGTGTCGGTGCCGGTTGCGGCGTTGCCGTGGCCGTTGCCGGCGAATGCGTCGGGGCTGGTGGTGCACCGGCCCGCGACGCTCGGAATCGACCCGTTGGAGTTCGTCGCGGTGGATGCCTCAGAGCTGGTGCGGGCGGGGTTGACGATGACCCGGCTCGGGCGGGTGGTCTCGGTGGTGGCGTGCCCGGCGGGGGTATCTCCTGCGGCTGCGGCGCTGGCGCTGGCGGTCGGGGAGGCGCTGGGGGCACGCCGCGGTGGCGGGCGGGTGGTGACGGCTCCGGTGTGTCCGCCGCTGGGGCAGGGTCGCACGGCGGTGCCGCATGAGGTGCGGGTGACGGCGGGCCGGTCGGTGCAGTGGCGGCGGGTGTGGGAGCTGGTCGCATGGCCAGATCTGCCAGCGTGGCGGGAGCAACTGGGGCCAAGGCCGGTGGCGGCGTGAGCGGGGATACGGCGCTGTTGCTGCTGCCGCGGCCGTTTCGGCGTGCGCCGTATGTGGCGCCACGGTCGGAGGTGCAGCGGGCGGCGGCGGAACGGCTGGTGCGCGCGGCGCAGGATGGCGGGCTGGTCGGGCAGCATCCGGGCAGGGCCGAAGCGGGTGTGTCGTGGGCTGCGCTGACGGTGGTGCAGACGTGAGCGCCGAGTACTACGGCACCGTCGTGGGCTCGTTGGCCGGTTCGGTGGTGCGGGAGGAGCCGGAGGAACCGGTGACGCTGCGGGTGGATGTGGCGGATCCGGCGCGTACGTACGGCTATCTTCTGGGCGGCAAGGAGTACTTTCCGGCGGATCGGGACCTGGCGGAGGCGTTGTATCAGGTCACGCCGGACGTGGTGACGGCGGCGGTGCAGAATCGGGCGTTCCTGCGGCGGGCCGTGCGCGCGATGGCGGCGGATGGGGTTGACCAGTTCTTGGATGTGGGTGTGGGGTTGCCGCTGTCGCCGAACCTGCATGAGGTGGCGCAGCTGGTGACCCCTTCGGCGCGGGTGGGGTATGTCGACCGTGATCCGCTGGTGCTGTTGCATGCTCGTGCGCTGCTGACGAGCGGGCCGCAAGGCCGGGTGGACTATGTCGCTGGGGATGTGCGGGATCCGGCGGCGATCCTGGCGAGTCCGGCGGTGGCTGCGACGTTGGACCTGTCGCGGCCGGTCGGGTTGACGCTGCTGGGTGTGCTGCCGTTCATCACCGACGACGACAACCCGGCGAAACTCCTCGCGGCCCTGGTGGGTGCGTTGGCCCGGGGGTCGCGGCTGGTGATCAGCCATCCGACCGCCGATTTCGCGCCCGACGCGGCCACGGAGATGGTGGAGGTCTACGGGAAGGGCGGTATCGCGTTCCGGCCGCGTAGCCGGGCCGAGATCGGGGCGCTGGTCCCGGCCGGTGTGGAGATCCTTAAGCCGGGGGTGGTGGCGGTGCACAGGTGGTGGCCGGAGCCGAACGCCAAGGAGTACCCCGACGGTCAGGTGTCGGTGTACGGCCTGGTGGGGCAGGTGCGGTGAACGCGGGCGATGACCAGCCGGACCATCCGTGCGACGGTGATTGCCGGTCTGGGGGAACGGGGCAGTCGGCGGATGCTCGGCGTGGGGTCGTGCGGGTCGTGCTGTGCGAGAGGGACGGGCGGCTGGTTGCGGGCGTGTTCACCTTGGGAGGGCTTGCCCGGGTGGCTGTTGAGGGGCTGGGCCTGTTCGGGTGGGAGCCTCAGGTGATCGAGGTACCGAGGCTGAACGAGATGTTGTCGTCACCTGCGGGGCAGGACACGTCACAGATCCGGGGACTGGTGAGGATCGTCAACGGCATGCTGAGCTGAGGGCTGACCCCGGGCGGGGGCATGGGCTTGTGGGCCTGTGTCCCCGCTGTTCGCTGTTCGGGTCAGCGGTAGCGGGCGATGAAGGCGCTGACGGGTGGCGGTGCAAGGCGGGGCGCGCGGAATCGGGGGATCGGGGTGTCGGGGAAGGTCGCCCCCGGGTCGGCTCGTTCGATGATTGCTAGGACGAGTGCGCCGATGACGTCGCGTTCGTGGGTGCGGGCGAACCAGTCGGCGGAGACGTTGTAGAGGTCGGCGGCGGTGGTCCGGCGGGCGGTCAGGGTGCGGTGGGGTTGCTGGTCGAGGTTGAGCAGGATGCGGGCGGCGTGGTTGGCGGGTGTGGGGAGGGCGTTCGCGGCGGCGGTGAGGCGTTTGGAGCGATCCCGGTTCAGTAGACAGCCGACCTACAGGGCACTGTCGATAAAGGGGACCCGTGGATGGGCGTTACGCGGAGGAAGTTCACTCAGGAGTACAAAGACGAGGCGGTAGCGTTGGTCCTCGGCTCGGGCCGGTCGATCGCGGACGTGGCGAAGAGCTTGGGGATCAACGAGACGAGCTTGGGGTACTGGGTGAAGAAGGCCAAGGATACCGGCCAGGCCGAGGAGCGGCCGCTGACGGTGTCGGAGCGCGCCGAACTCGAGGAGCTGCGGAAGAAGAACGCCCAGCTTCAGATGGAGAACGCGTTTCTAAAAAAAGTCGGTTAGCGCCGGGATAAACCGGCTTGGAGATGGGGATGGAAGAGCCCTACGTCGAAGGAGTAGCGATCCACGACGACCCCGAGCCATGTGGCTGCTTCCGTAAGGGTGTGGCTGAAGCGTTGGTAGGGGCACGTGCAGGCCGGGCTATTGAGCCGCGAAATTTTGCGTTCGGGAGCGCCGACACGGTCGGTTTCGTGGAAGGCAACACCGACGGGAGCGTTATGCGCGAGTTCCCGGAGGGCCCCGCGCGGTCGGAGAACCATGGCATGCACGGAATCTCCGAGCACGAGAACCGGGAGATCCCGCGCCCGCCCGTCGGTGTGATGGCCGGCGGGACGCCCAGGCAACGCTCAGGCGGTAATCCTGGGATGCACGGGCGCGGGAAGTCGGACACGCCCATAGTACCTGTGAGCCCGCCGAACAAGGCCGCGCAAGCGGCGGCGGAGGTGGGGGAGGAAAGGGGCGTGGCCAAGGGGAACGCGGCCAGCGAAACACGTCCCGGACACAGAGCCGGGCCAGGCGTGTCAAGCCCGCTGGACCGTGTGCGCCTAGCCGCACGGCAGGACAAGGGAATGCGGTTCACGGCGCTGCTCCACCATGTGGACCTGCCCCGTCTGGAGGCGGCGTACCGGGCGGTGCGCCCGCAGGCTGCGCCAGGGGTGGACGGGGTGACGTGGAGGGAGTACGGGCAGGACCTTCAGGGCAACCTGCGGGACCTGCACGCCCGGATCCACTCGGGGCGCTACCGGGCGAGCCCCTCGCGGAGGGTGTACATCCCGAAGGCGGACGGGCGGCAGCGGCCGCTCGGTATCGTCACGCTGGAGGACAAGATTGTCCAGCGGGCGGTCGTCGAGGTGCTGAACGCCATCTACGAGGAGGATTTCCTCGGCTTCTCGTACGGGTTCCGGCCGGGGCGCAGCCAGCATATGGCGCTCGACGCGCTCGCGGTCGGGATCCAGCGGAAGAAAGTGAACTGGGTGCTCGACCTGGACATCCGGGAGTTCTTTTCCAGCCTCAGCCATCAGTGGCTGGTCAAGTTCCTTGAGCACCGGATCGCGGACAAAAGGATCCTGCGCCTGGTCCAGAAATGGCTGAGCGCGGGAGTCATCGAGGACGGCGCGTGGTCGGAGACGACGGAAGGGGCGCAGCAGGGGGCTTCGGCATCGCCGTTGCTCGCTAACGTGTACCTACACTACGTCTTCGATCTGTGGGTGCGGTGGTGGCGTAGTCACCAGGCGCGCGGCGATGTGATCACCGTGCGTTTTGCTGACGACGCGGTTGCCGGCTTCGAGTACGAGGACGACGCACGGCGGTTCCTTGCTGATCTTCGGGAGAGGTTCGCGAAGTTCGGCTTGGGGTTGCATCCCGACAAGACCCGGCTGATCGAGTTCGGGCGGTTCGCCGCCCGGGACCGGAAGCGGCGCGGGCAGGGCAAACCGGAGACGTTCACCTTCCTGGGCTTCACGCATGTCTGCACGACGAACAGGACGGGACGTTTCTGGGTGAGGCGCGTCACGGACAAGAAGCGGATGGCCGGGAAACTGCGCGATCTCAACGTCGAGATCAAGCGGTGCCGCCACCTGCCCATCCCCGTCCAGGGACGATGGTTGCGCAGCGTGGTCAACGGCCACCTGAACTACTATGCGGTTCCCGGCAACATCGACGCGGTGTGCTCGTTCCGCTATGAGGTGGCGCATCTCTGGCACAAAGCGCTCGTGCGGCGCAGCCAGCGCGCGAACCTGGACTGGCAGCGGATGGGGCGCATCGCGAACAGGTGGCTTCCTACCGCGAGACTTCGACATCCCCTACCCACCGTACGGTTCGACGCCAATACCCGAGGCAGGAGCCCAGTGCGGTAGTTCCGCTCGCTGGGATCTGTGCGGGGGGCCGCCCGTAAGGGCGGTCCCTACCGCGACCGAGCTTCTTCGCGAGCGACCAGAAGTGAAGTTCGAGTTCATCTCGGCTCACGCTCCGAAGAAGCCTGCGTCCGCAGACGGTGTGGATACGTTCCCCGTCGACTACATGTGCGAGCGCCTCGGCGTTTCGCGTGCCGGTTACTACGCCTGGAGGAAACGTGGCCCGTCGAAGCGCGACCTGGACGATATGGCCCTGTTGACGAAGATCCGGGCGATCTTCGATGCGCACCAGGGCCGGTACGGCGTGCGCCGGATCCACCAGGACCTCCGGCGCCAGGGCGAGGCGGTCGCCTACAAGCGCGTGCAGCGCCTGATGTCCGAGGCGGGCCTGGTCACGGTGCACCCGGCGCCTCGGCGGCACCTCACGACGATCCAGGCCGCGGAGCCGTCGACGCTTCCGGATCTTGTGGAGCGCGACTTCGCCGCGAGACGACCGAATCAGTTGTGGTACGGCGACATAACCTATGTGCGGACTGCGGCGGGCTGGTGTTATGTCGCCTCGGTGATCGATGCGTTCTCGCGGAAAGTTGTCGGCTGGGCGATCGCTGATCATATGAGAACCGAGCTCGTCGTCCAGGCGTTGAGGATGGCGATTATCCGCCGGCGGCCACCCAGGGGTGTGATCTTCCACGCCGACCGCGGGAGCCAATACACGAGTCACGACTTCGTCAAGTACTGCAAGAGCCACAAGATCCGTAACTCGGTCGGCCGCACCGGTATCTGTTACGACAATGCTGCTGCCGAGTCGTTCTGGGCGACTCTCAAGAAGGAGCTGATCCACCTCCACGCGTTCACCGACCTGAAACAGCTGCGCGCAGCTGTCTTTGACTACATTGAGGCGTATTACAATCGCCGTCGGCTACATTCGAAGATCGGATATCGAGCGCCGGCCGAGTTCGAGGAGGAATTTGACAGGAAGAAGGTTAAGGCGGCATAATTTGGCTTGTCTACTAAATCGGGAACGGTCCAGTTCGGCGGCGGTGGTGGCGGCGGTGAGGCTGCGTTGGCCGGTGAGGATCGAGACCAGCAGCGGTGTGCGGCGTTGGAGGTGGGTGGGGCTGATGTCTCCGGCGCGGATGAGGTCGCGTACGTCGGTCTTCAAGCGGCGTTCAAGGCGGGTCGCGGTCATGGGGTCCGGGTCTCCTAGGGGCGGGGGATGGTCCGGGTTGCGCGTTGCCAATGATGGCCTGGCGTGTCAGTCCGTACAACGGCTATCACCGTCAGATGTCAGCATTAGGTCACGTTTGCCTCTAGATGACGTCGGTGCGGACCGGTGGTGGTCTGCTGCGGGGGCTGGCCTCGCCGGGCAGAGGCGGCGCCGGGCGGGCCGAGTCCGGATCGACTCCGAGTTGAGTCCCGTGTTCACTCCGAGTTGACTCCCGGGTCGGCTCCGAGTTGAGTCCCGTGTTCACTCCGAGTTGAGTCCCGGGTCTGGTCCGGGTCCGTGTTGACTGCCGGGTCGGCTCCGAGTTGAGTCCCGTCCTGGCTCCGGGTCCGAGTTGAGTCCCGTGTTTTCTCCGGGTTGAGTCCCGTGTTCACTTACGAAAAAACCTCGGAAAAAATCCGTGCCGCGCGGCCGTGACATTCCGGTGGGGCGCGGGGATCGTGAGGTTCGCGGCGTTCGCCGCCCGGCGGGAAAACCCGCCCGGTATCCGCACGGGAGGTTGTATGCGGGGCACATATAGGCGGCCGTGGTTTTGGCCGCTGGTTCTGTGGGTCTGCGGGCTGTATCTGACACTGGCCGGGCTTTCGGGGGACGCGCCTTTGCTGTGCGCTCCGCTGGGCGCGGGCCTGGTGTGGGCCGCGGTCGTCTGGCGGCGTAGCTAGATGGACGATCCTCGTATGCAGGCTGGCTGGTCGGCGCAGGACGAGCGGGCGCGGGTGGCGTCGGAAAGGCTGCTCGGGGTCGCGGTCCTGGTCCTCATTGGCGGCATCGTCGCGGCGATCACGGTCGGGATGTTCGTCGGTTACGTGGTTGGCGTCACCACGGCGGGGACTCCCGAAAAGGTCGTCGTCCTGCACGGCTAGCCGACCCATTTTCAACCGGCACGGCGCCGGTTTCTTTCATTCCTTCTGCACGGTGGGCGTGGCTGTTGCCTGCCCGCAAACGATCCGTCCGGCTGTCTGGCCGGGGTGTTTCCAACCGAAAGAGAGTTTCTGCTATGCGTGAGATTCCTGTTGATCCTGCCGCGATTGTGGCGGCGGTGGTGATGGGTGAGCCGGTGCGGTCGATGTTCGACGGTTCGCAGCGTGCGGACCGTGACGGGGTGCCGCAGTGGGAGGTGGAGGTGACGATCGCGATTGCCGGGGCGGGTGCCTCGACGGAGCGCATCAAGGTTGCCGCGTCGGCGGTGCCTCGGCTGTCGCTCGGGCAGCCGGTGACCGTGGTCGGTCTCAAGGCGCGTTCCTGGGAGATCAACGGCCGTCACGGCGTGTCGTTCAGCGCGCAGGAGATCCGGCCGATCACTCCCGGTCCGGCGGCTGCGCCGGCTGCGTGTTGCCCGTCTTTCCTGGTGAGGACGTAGAGACGGGTTGACGTCACGCGGGTGCGGACGTGGGTGTCTGTCTACCCCGGTGGTCGGGTCGTTGGTGTGCGACGACAGGGTGAGGACGTCG
>Ga0105249_10004040_pt1 | contig 12652 bp, 15 predicted proteins | sample KBSS44metaG_FD_81522 | JGI IMG/M metagenome (GOLD analysis project Ga0105249, IMG submission 81522) | Switchgrass rhizosphere microbial communities from Kellogg Biological Station, Michigan, USA - KBS S4-4 metaG | ecosystem: Host-associated > Plants > Roots > Rhizosphere > Soil | place... | reverse complement strand
CGGATTCGCCCGGCATTGCCCAGTTCCTCGGGCTCGCCAATTGGCTGATATCGATAGTCTGCGTGAGTAGCCCGGATCGAGCCCGCGACGCGATCGATCTCCTCGCGCCCATGGTAGACGTGCCCGCTGGGTTCGTAGAACACGCAGTCTTCGGTGAAGATCTCGTCGATCGCCGCGCGCCGACGGCCGGGATCGTTTTCACCGAAGACGTCCTGAAGATTGCGGGTCAGCAAGGTCGCTATACTAAAGGACATGGCTTGTTTCCTCTGTGCTTTGGTCTGCCATAAACCATTGAGCCCGAATACCACAAAGGTGACCAGTAACAATGCATCGGACCAAGGGTAGAGTTTTCATTTCGGGCTTCCTTTTTGTTAGTTTCAAAATGCTTTCCCAATTTCAGTGTCATGCTCCGTCAGTGGCGTTGAGCTGTTTGGGAAAATTCTCCTGAGCCCAGATCGTAAACCGCGTCGGTTCCCGGCCAGCTACTTTGTTTGCGAGCGCAATTTGATCGGACGAATCCGAACCCAGATAAGTATGGGCTTCCCAGTAACTGAACATCTCGGCAATTTCGTGTGCTCCGGGAAAGAAACCAACGAAGATTTCTTTGGGGACCTGCTGGTATGAAAAGTTATGCCCCTGTCCATTTAGGCTCTCAACGATTTCATTGAAGCTCATGAAATCACCGACGAGTGGCAGATACTGACCATTGCCTGCCTCATCCGGGTGTGCGAATGCCCCGGTCACAATGTTCCCGAGTTCGTTGATGTCGCCCATGTGAATTACACGCAGTGTCGGATCGAGAGGAAGAGCCCACCCCAGCGACCCGTCCGCCTGCTTGTGCGCAGCAATGGCGCCCGCAAGATTTTGGTAGTAGAAGGGAGCGATGACGAAGGTGTAATTCTCAAACCCGCTGTCCTCCACTATGCGATCGATTTTGGCCTTGCCGGTAAAGTGGGGAACGTTGAACTTGCCACCGCTGATCGCTTCTACATCAGGCAGGGTTGACCAAATAAAGTGTCTGACGCCGGCATCTTTCGCGGTGCGTATGGCCGCAGTCGCCTGCTTAAACTCTTCCGTTCCTGCTTCCTGAAAATTGGTTACCAGGAAAACTCCGTGTGCCCCATCAAACGCAGCCTTGAGTGTCTCCGGTTTGCCTAAATCTGCCTCGACGACTTCATCTGCAAGTCCTCGATACTTGTCTGGATTGCGAGTCAGTGCTCGCACCTTGAATTGGCCGCTCGCTTGGAGGGCACGTACAACTCCGCCTCCCTGCTGTCCTGTTGCGCCGATCACGGCGATCAGTTTCTTATTGTTGGATACCACCTTGCTATTCCTTTCATCTTCAATCATTCAAAATTAATCCCGCCCATTCGGCCCGACGATAATGTTTAGCCTTCAGGCCGGCAGCAGCGGCCGCTACGTCACCGCGGGCAACGAATGCAACACGGTTCTCGAATGAGCCACCAGCCTCCAAGAACGGAAATCTTCTTGGCAAGCTTTCTGCCACTCGTCAATTGCCCTGAAACAGACGGATAAGACTAATTAAGCTAGAGATGTGAACTGGAGAAGAGTTGTGGATTTGGTGAAATGTGGTGGTTTTAGGGGGTCTGGTGGTTTTGAGCTTTTAGCTGATACTTGAACTGCTTTTTATTGATCCCTAGTGCTTTGATCCGATGATCCAGAGTTGATGGCGGAACTCCAAGCTTAGCGGCCGCGCCAGATGGTCCCCAGATCCGTCCTCTAGTCTCGATCAGCGCCGCTTCAATAATTTCTCGCTCGCTACGAGGCTCAATGCCATTCTTTGAATCTACCGAGGCTTCGATCCTAAATGCCGGTGGGAATGTTTCTTTTGAAAGCCACGATTCGTCAACTGAAAACTCTCCGCCGGAACTTAGAATCACGGACCTCTCGATGATGTTCTGTAACTCACGGATGTTCCCAGGCCAGTCGTAAGACCGCAACAGAGCGAGTGCCTTCTTATCGATCGAGCGGATGTTCTTGCCCGCCCGCTTTGCGTAGCGTTGCACGAAATACTCGACCAGCACGAGAAGGTCGTCTTTCCGTTCTCGCAGCGGTGGCGCCTCGATAGGGAATACATTCAGCCGATAGAATAGATCCTGGCGAAAGGTTCCATTAGCCACAGCGGCCTTCAGATCCCGATTTGTGGCAGCGATGACGCGAACATCGACATGGATCGATTGTCTTCCGCCAACTCGTTCGAATTCTCTTTCCTGCAACACCCTGAGCAACGCTCCCTGAATGTCGGGCGAGAGTTCGCCGACCTCGTCCAGAAAAATCGTTCCGCCGTCGGCGAGTTCGAAACGGCCAAGCCGCCTTTGGGTAGCTCCCGTAAAGGCTCCCTTCTCATGACCAAACAACTCCGAGGCGATCAGGTCACGGGGGATTGCTGCGCAGTTCACGCTAATGAACGCGCGGGAGCTGCGACTCGATCGTCGGTGGATTGCTCGCGCAACAAGCTCTTTGCCTGTTCCCGTTTCACCTGTAATCAAAACTGTGGAATCAGTTGGCGCAACTTTGGAAATGCTTGAGAGTACAGTTTGCAAAGCGTGGGAGGTTCCGACGATTTCTTCAAACATGGAGGTTTCGTCGATTTCTTCCCGGAGAGCCGCGTTTTCCTGCTGAAGCCTGTCTTCTGTCTGCTTGCGGTCTTCAATATCGGTAGCTGTGCCATACCAACGTGTTATCTGTCCACGGTGGTCCTTAAGGGGAACTAACCGGAACAGAAACCAGCGAAACATCCCGTCGTACCTCAGCAACCGAGCTTCGAATTCATGAGGCGTCCCCTCGAGAAATCGGGTATTTCGTTCGCCCAGAAAGTGTTCACGATCATCCGGATGAACGAGATGAATTCGGGAGTCCGCTCGCCATTGGTCAATGCTGACACCAAAGTAATCGAGCGCTACGCGATTGGCGTAAAGTGGGGTCCCATCTGGTCCAAGTACACCGAGGTGCTGTGGTGTGAGATCCAGAATCTGCAGGAGTTCGCGCTCTCGTTCCCGCAGATCATGTTCGCTCTGCCGCAGTTCCTTTGTTAATTGCTCTTGTTCGGTGACATCCATGTCTGTGCATACATAACTCGAAACGTCCCGCTGTCATTCACGGCCCTCCGGGTAGTCTAACACCATAAGGGTATGCCGTTCCGAAGGTTCTGCTGAAACCTGTTCTCGAAGTAAGCATCGAGTGAGGCAGCTACTCGAACCGGTAGACTGCGATTGATCGCTCGCGATACCGCGCGTAAATCCGCGCCGCAGGAACGACAGAATCTGATGTCAGCTTCATCAAGATTTTGAGTGCCGCAGGTTGGACAGTACATTTTCATTCTCTCGAGCTTTGCGAACCATTGCCTCGAGGACGATCCAAAGGCTGCAATAGTTCAGTCGTGTTCTTGGTCACACTTTGCGCTCTGACAAAGTTCGACATTTCGGCGGGAGGCAGTGCTGGAGAGTCTGTGGCTTGTTTTAGTTGCGAATCAGCTTCTACACCTGCACGTGCTCGATTGGACCTCCTCCTCAACTTGAGACCCACTACAAAACTCGACGTCTGCCAACCGGCTATGCACAAACAAAATGCCGCCGCAAGGTAGATGGACCACTTTGCCTGGTCAGTACCAAGGTAGGTTGCGTAAAGCGCGATCGCTGAGAAGAGTGCCACCACAGCGCTCAATGCACTCATGAACAGTCCCGTGAAGACATTCTGTTGCGGTGTCTCTCCCCCAAACGCACTCGATCTTCGCTTAAACTCAGGAAGCCAGTCACCGCAACGCTTACAAAAGGCGTTTGCAGCTTGACCATCGGCGCCGCAGCTTGGACAAAACATTAAGCTCGTTTCCTTTCTGCGTTAGCATTCTACTTCGCAGAGCAATTAAGAAGATCGGGAATGTTGGCAATCGATGATGGCCGAATTTTTTTGATCCATCTGAACTCGGTGTTACAGATAGAGGAATCGGAATTAGAGTGGGGCGGGCGATAATCTTTAGAAAATCGTGACCTGATCCAATAGTGGTCGTGTTATTGAATGTGTAGCCTTCCGACTTAATCAAATGGGGAATTGACTATGGGTTACAAACTGAAAGGAAGCAAGAGCTTTTCACATGAGAAGAAGTTGAACGAAAGTGGTTGGTCCAAGACCCTCCCGCACTATCGAAATTTTAAGCGTGTAAAGATAGTACAGGGCTATCTCACTGGGACCGAATCCGAAACCGAGGTACCTCACTTAATAGTCTCCAATTGAAAATGGATGAAACAGACCGAGTAGACGTCAGCAGAGTCTCTCGCTTCACACACCTAAGGTGACCAAATGACAGACAGCGCTTTGGAGCTGGTTAGGAAATACTGGGAGCGAATGAACACTAACGACTTTCGTTCTGTGGGTTTACTAATCAGTGAGGAGTTTTTCCTTGACTGGCCGCAATCAAATGAACGCATTCGTGGACGGGATGACCTCGCAACTATGAACGAGCAATACCCTGCCTACGGACGATGGCAATTTACTGTTAATAGGATCGTCGCCAATGACTCGGAAGCCGTAAGTGACGTTTCAGTGACTGATGGTACGCAGAAAGCGCGGGTGATTTCGTTCTTCGAAATCGAGAATGGAATGATCTCACGAATGGTCGAATACTGGCCAGATGACTTTGCTGCTCGGGAAGATCGCAAACATCTCACTGAGCCGATCTCAAACTGACCTCGTTAGACGACGCCCAATCTCAGCAGCGTAGAGAGCCAACACGTCACGCGAATATGCTCGACCGAGTGCGCTTAGTTTGGCCGCCACGACTGACTCTTCGACCGGCGAACTTAGCGCAACTTTCTCGAGCTTCCATTTTTTGATTGCACACTCGACTGCAGTCATCTAATTCAGGAACGAAGCATTTAAAGCCGCACTTGAGCGGCCAAGAGTGAAGGGAAGTGATTCAATCAGAGCGTCAATATTGGTTTGAAATTGATAAGTGCCCTGTCAGCATCGTGATCCTCCCCTTTGTAATGCTTGTTCGGGTTCTCATAGATTAATGACGTGTCTCGGTCTCGTTAAGGAGCGAGTTAACGCGCGAAATTACTTCGCGCACCGAGAATGGTTTGGTAATGTAGTCTGCGACTCCCAACTCCTGGCTGATACGGATGTCGTTGTCGGATGCTTTCGCCGTTACGATTACGACTGGTGTGCTACGGGTTTGCGATTCGTTGCGGAGCCGCCGGCAGATTTCAATTCCGCTCATCCCTGGCAACAGTAGATCAAGAAGAATTAACGAAGGCGGATTGTGCTTATCGAGCAAGGCCGACAGCCCTTCTTCTCCGGTTAGCGCGACACGAGTTTTGAGGTTTTCGCTCTCAAGACTATAACGCAGCACCTCCGCGATGTCGGGATCATCCTCGATGATTAGGATCATGTGACTCGTCTCATTTTTATTCCAGGTGGACCTCACGAAATGACGGAAAGTCCACGTTCAGACCTGAAACCTTAGCTCCTGCGAGTTAAAGTGCTGTAAATAGATGATTAAGTATTTGTTACCGCTGGACCAACAGGGCCGGCTATCAAGTGAACTTAAGGAGGATATTATCGGCTTACAACCAATTCAGTCTGAAGAGCTGAAATGATCTCCATCAAATAAAGCTGACGCGCGCATGATTTAAGATGGAATTAACAGTGCCGTAATGCGTTCCGACTACGATTCGAGGCCACACAATGACAACCTACCAGGGACTATTGGCCCACCGTATGACAGTTGCTAATGAACTGAGCAGCGATATCGCGAGTGCAATTCTGGCCGCAACAGAACGATCTCCGCGGCAATTAGATGAATTAAAGGAGATCGTGCTGAAGGTTCACACTACTCTGCAGGAGATGGCTGAAAAGGAGCGCCCCCGCAAGATGATTTTAGCCGCAGATGAACGCAGATAAAACGCCTGATTATGCTCATGTTCCTCCTCTACCGTTCGTAACAGCTTCACGACTCAGCTCGCGGCGGTTGCCGCCGCAGCTCCCTGAGCAGCTTGTTTGATCAGCGCTGCCACTGCATTCGGTTGCGACACGTAGATTGCGTGACTGCCCGCCACCTCAACGACCGTCGATCCGGCTCGTTGAGACATAAAGCGCTGAGCTGCTGGCCGAATCATTCTGTCGTCGGTCGTTAGTAGGTACCAACTCGGCTTGCTCTTCCAGGCCGGCTCGCTGATCTCACCACCGAGTGCCTGAACACCCCAGGGAACTTGAGAGTCCGCCATGAATGCGGCTTTCTCCGCGTCAACGTCGCCGGCAAATGAAGCGGGGAACTTAGACTTGTCGAGAAAAAGATAGCCGTCTTTTGGTGGCAGGATTGGCGGCACGGGTGCGTCTGGCGGGGGATCTTTGATGAGCGAGTTCACCGACTCGCCTTTGTCTGGAGCGAAGGCAGCAATGTAGACAAGGCCGACAACCTTTGGATCGGTACCAGCTTCGGTAATTACCGCGCCACCGTAGGAGTGGCCCACCAGAATCACCGGGCCATCCTGTTCGTTAATAACGAGCTTCGTCGCCGCTACATCGCCAGCCAGCGAGATGGTCGGATTCTGAACGATCGCGACATTGTAGTGATCCTTCTTGAGCAGGCTGTAGACACCTGCCCACCCTGAACCGTCTACGAAGCCGCCGTGAACGAGAACGATGTTTGTTGTTGCTGCTTGAGCCATGATGATTCCTTTCTTTTGTTGGCCTGAACTGTCATAGGAACATCGCTGTGTCCCGTAATGAAGATGATTGGCGTCAATTTCCTTGCTGGTCTAGATTTCCATTTTGCTTGTTTATCGGCTGAGGCACAGCCGGAATCCTGATCTCACGCCGGCCGAACATCCGAGCGTCGAATGAGAATGCACCTGGTCCAAGAAAGAAATCACGGCCGACATTACGATCACATTTAGCAACACCCAGGCCAAGCACGATGGCGACAATTGTCGTCAAGAAACCCAGCCCCCGATTAACAACGCAATGCCCGCGACGCATAGATTCAGTGGACTAACGCCGGTCGTGAGTTGGGCCACGGCTTGCGTAACTAACGTGACACTCACCAGTCCACGCAACAACAACAAGCCAAATCCCGGGTCGGCCATCGGTAAAAAGTACAAAATAACCTTTGTAGGTTACGCTCCTTATTTAAAGGCTTTCTGCGAACTCAACCGGATGAGTGTATCTTTTGTGCGTTAGCCCCGAATCCAGCGATACTGGTAACTTGCAATACCTCTTTAGAGTTATTTTGACTGATGAGATAGCGAGCTTAGAGTTGAATGATTCTGCGCCAAATGCCGATGGCGACTGCCTGGGTTCGATCCGCAGCAACCAATTGTTCCATGATGTGCTTGATATGGACTTTCATGGTTTCTTCTGAGATGAAGAGCTTGTTTGCTATGTCTCGGTTTTTATTTCCGCCGGCCACCTCGAAGGCGCAAAACGCCGATACTTACTTCTTCCACGGAGACATTAACGGAAACATGAATGGTGTCACACGCCACTTGTCGCCCTATGGGTGCTCGAAAGATGCGTACAATTGGCGCGGCGATTAACGAAGTATTCGTACGATGCTACATTCACAAGTTTTGTGAAGAAAGCAGCTAGTTCAAGAGCGGTTTGGTGTGGTTGCAACCAACCTCATTATTAGCTAATTAGACGTGACTCTAGATCCGGCTTAATGTCCTCGGACATTGCTTGTTTATATCCTGCATCGACTGCCTGTTCCACGGCTCTTGCAAAATCAATCAAATCTTGATCGGTATGGTTAATGTAGATCTGCGCCGTCGTTTTCGGATCTTTATGACCGAGCGCGTTTGCGATATCTACGAGATCGATCAGTTTCTTAACTCTGGTTCCAGGCGTGTGCCTCAAGTCATGGAAATGTAGGCCGAGGTGAGTAAGGCCGGCGTCCTCGAGTGCTCCGGCCCATGCGGTGCGGACGTTGTTGGAGATTCCGAATACCAGCTCTTCGGATGGTTTTTTACCACGCTGAACTTTGAAAGCTTTTTTGGGTGGGTTGCTAATTATATCCAATAGTGCTTCTCGAACTCGCGGCGTCATCTTTGCGTTGCGAGTCTGCTTGTCGCCGCCCAGGTCTTTATAGTTGAGTAATCCTACGATGGTCCCAGGGCCAGTAAAGTCTATTTGAGCTTTTTTGAGATGTATCAATTCGCCGAACCGAGCGCCAGTGTCGACCGCGACAATGATGAGTGCTCGCAGGTGTCTACGTCTTCAGTCTGACAGGCTCGGAGTAGTTTGATTTCGTCGTTGAAGGTCAAAAAGAGATTTCGTTTCTTCCGATCGCTGAACTGGATCTGTTCGCCTAGTTTGTGGAGGAAGCGCTGCTTAGATGTTTTCATGCGGCAGCCATTTTATCTTGAGCAAGTACACCAATCAGGTGCAGTGCTAGTGTGTCGTCACCGAAACGCCCTAGTTAGTCAAATTGATGTAGCCACATTGATCAACAGGCAGTTTTAATTCGGTGCCCACGGATTGAAAACTGCCACGCCCATGGTAGGAATCTGTCCAGTGTCTCTGGTAACCAACGTCAGATTGTGCTCCAAGGCAGTAGCTGCCAAGAGGCCATCAATGACCGGCAATGCGATGCCACTATTGCGAGCGGCCGCAGTCAATAAGCCCCAGCGATCCGCCACTTCGTGATCAATAATCAGGATTCGGCCCTCGAAGCGCGCGCGTAGATCTTTGTCGAGCCACGCCTCCAAGGCTGCTCGACGTCGGGACTGAGGAAGAGCCGCGATCCCGCGTCGAATCTCACCCAAGGTCAGAACACTCAGGTAAAGCAGCGACTCGTCCGTACCTTCAATCCAAGCTGTTACGCCTGGTTCGGGTCGGGGTTTGACGAGTTCTGAGATAATGTTGGTATCAAGGAGAAACCCGCTCACAGTTTGATCTCCCGTCCTGAATCCGGGTCGCGAGTGAAATCGAGCGTGACGCTCGCGAGCGGCGATTCGGCGAAGAACCTTACCAGGCTTTTCGGTTGGCGGACACGCTTAGTTAATTGCGCAAACTGCTCTGCTGGCAGGATCACCACCTGCTCCTTCCCCTGGCGGGTGACCACCTGCGGTCCTTCAGTGCGAGCGCGACGAAACAGTTCGCTAAATTGTGCTTTGGCAGTTTGCAGTTGCCACGGTTGACTTGGATGTTTGGTGCTCGGCTTAGTGTTCTTTTTTGTTCGCGCCATAATATTTCACCTTGCTGACTAGTCTGACCAGATTTACATTAATAGAGCAGGGTCCAGAGGTCAAGTTGAAGATTAACAGGACTCTTCTTGAAATTGGTCGGGTAATTGGTCGGGTGAGGCCCTTTTATTCAGAAAATGCCCAATAATTAGTGAGGTTCGTTAGGGTAAAGCGGCGCTTGACACGGTAGGGGTCTGCGGTTCAAATCCGCACGCGCCTACCAATCCTATCAACAAGTTACGCCGTACAACCACGTTTCCCGTCGCTCCAAAACACTCCAATTAATCCTGTGTACGAGATTGTTTACCACCAGACGTGTTTACTGGCTGACCCAATTGGGCTTTCAAAATAGTTTCGGAACCTAAGCAGTAGCAATCAATCTTTGAGAGCGGCTGCCAATCAAAGCGTGCTGGGTTCTGAATAGTGGTAACCTTAGGTTGCGAGGCGCAATTGAATACAACATATAGCCAGTAGTCATCGCCGAGGCGTAGGGCCGTTTTGTATTCGTTAGCGGTAAGCGCGATCTCGCCAACCGCCGCGCGCCCTTTTACCTCGATGAACCGAGTTGCGACTCGTTCACCTTCCGTCTTGAAGAAAGCACGACGCGAAATCAGATCAAAGCCAAGAGTATCATCCTCGACTGTTTCTACCTTGCAACCTCGCGCTTCTTCAAAAGCGATAGCTGCCTGAACCGCGATACGTTCAATAGTAGCGAATCTTAGATCAGTCTGGGCCTCTGGTTCACCGGAGGAACGAGCCATGCTGTAGCCAACAGCCTCGTACGCTTTAACGCGCTTTTCGTACATGCGATTCAATACCGGCACCGCAGTATCGACATAGTCATAGACTCGAACTATTCGTTTGTCAGCATGAAGCCGGTGCAGCCGACCGACGTATTGTTGCAGGGTTCCGCGCCACGAGATGGGCATAGCGAGGAACAGCGTATCCAGCCGCGCATCGTCAAAGCCTTCTCCAATGTAACGCCCTGTGGCAAGGATCACTCGTGGCTGGCCATCCGCGACGGCCCTGATCTGGGAGGCAAGCGCATCACGTTGCTTCTTGCCCATTCCGCCTTTCATCACAAAGACATTCGGCACTCGTCGCACGAGCTTCTCAAACATGTGCTCCAGGTGATCCGTACGTTCGGTGAGCAGGAGCGGAAAGCGTCCGTCTTCGATTGCTGCTACAACATCGACGACGATCAGGTCGGAACGCTGGTCGTCGTGAACGAGAGCGGTGTAGATTTCTTGTATGCCTATGCCATTCCATTCAGGAGGCACCGTGAACTCGGTTAATCTGGGGATGACCTCATATTGAAAAGCTGAAGCAGCCGCCTGCTTCTTGCTTCCCACATTGAAGCGGATCGGACCGCATTGCATAAGGATGATTGGGTGGTGGCCGTCTTTGCGAACTGGGGTCGCCGTTAGTCCGACCACGTACTTTGCTTTGACCTTCTTCAGTACCTGCTCGAACGAAAAAGCGGAGACGTGATGGCATTCGTCGACGATCACCTGGCCGTATTCGGCCACGAGGTCCTTCACCTCCCTCTTTCGAATCAGACTTTGTATGACTGCTAAATCGAGTCGCCCGCTTTGCGTGTTCTTCCCACCTCCTATCTGACCAATATACTTGGTGGCGAGACCGAGGAACAAAGCCAGCCTCTCCCGCCACTGGTCCATTAGTTGACGGCGATGGACCAGCACCAGCGTGTTTACCTTGCGCAGCGCAATCAAATTCGCAGCAATGGCAGTCTTGCCAAAGGCTGTCGGAGCACAAAGGACACCTTCATCGTAAACAGCCAGGGCCTTTGCTGCCTCGATCTGTGTCGGTCGGCGCTCGCCGTGAAAGTCAAACTGAACAGGAACTCCGCCGAACCGATGATCTGTAACTTTGACTGCGATGCGATGGCTATCAAACAGATCCAGTACTTCTTTCAGCAAGCCACGAGGCAACGCAATGTGATGACGCAAGTCTTCAGCGCAAGAGATGACTCGGGGTTTGCCGAAAGTCGAGAGCCGCATCGCTTGGGCCCTATAAAACTCTGGGTTCTGAAATGCAGCCAGTCGCATCAACCGATCGAGAAACACATCGGATAGGTCCTTCTTCTCGACGTAAATCAGATTTCCAAGTGTGATTGATATATTTGGAGGCAGCGGTTCAGTTATGACCTTGTCAACGACCCGTCCAGAGGGCGAGAGGAGCCACGGATCATTGGTGACATCGTAATCGGTTGTAACGTGTCGAACGTTAATGACGTCGCTAGCGGGGTAAACATTGCGAAGAAGACTTTGGACTTCTTCCGGAGTCAACCGCTTGATCTTGGAGAGGAACGCCCACTGGTCGTCATACGGTTGAAGTTGATCGTCTACAAAGACGCTGTTGCCTTTTTCGCGAGGGCCGCGCTGTAAAGGCAGTGCAATGAGATTTCCGTATCCTCCCTTCGGCATCGTGTCCTGGCTTGGAAACAAACGGTCATAAGAGTCGAGGCCCAGTGCATAACGCCGCTGCATCGTTCGCGTCAAGATAGCGCTTGCGAGCTTTCTGGCCAACGCGGCTTGTATAGGACTGGCAAAGAATATCCAGACGTGACCTCCGTTTCCCGAGCGCGAGCGTTCGAGTGAGGCGGGCATGCCGGTCTCGTGACATAACTTCAAGAAGGCGCACGCATCTGCTTTCCAGCTCTTTTTGTCGAAGTCTACTGCTACAAACCAACAGGTATCATCCTGTAGGAGAGGATAGACTCCGATGGTTTGCTTTCCGAGCAGATGATCTCTGACCACTTCGTCAGTTAGTGAAAAGAGCTTGGTGAGGCGAAATGATTTCTTCGGTCCTCGACCAGACAGTGCCTTGTCCCATTCTTTTTCACCCGCCGGCGAATAGCCCGTCTTGCCATTCTGTCCTTCCCATCTGACTGCGTACACGTCGTCCCTGCCGCGAAACAGATCCTTGAACAAGGACACTTTGATTTTCGGCGGCGAGTCAATAGTCACAGCGGCTGCCTTGACGTCGCCATTCAACGACGGGCGTTCAACGTCTTGATGATCGCCCTTAAGGTCTTCACCAATGCGAAGCCTTAGCCGCGCGTTCTCTTCACGCAAACGCTCACATTCCGCTAGGGCTTTCGCGAGTTCGGCTTTCAAAATCTCATCACTGTTCACGAATGAAACCTGGTGAAAAGCGGACAAGACGGTTTTCGCCGCTGCGATTATCTTTGGATTAGAAGCATCCATCAGACGTAGTCGAAACAATCATGTACCCGCGGAACTTCCGAGAACTTCAAGATGCGTAATCGTAAGGTTATTAACCAGTGTTAACAATCCAGAAGGATGCCAAACTATTCTAAGATGAGGGCGTCGAATAGACAGATGCAAACTCAACTATTCTGCCACGGATTGAAAACTGAGACGCCCATCGATGGAATCTGCCCGGTATCTCTGGTAACGAGCGTCAGG
>Ga0105249_10004038_pt1 | contig 12662 bp, 14 predicted proteins | sample KBSS44metaG_FD_81522 | JGI IMG/M metagenome (GOLD analysis project Ga0105249, IMG submission 81522) | Switchgrass rhizosphere microbial communities from Kellogg Biological Station, Michigan, USA - KBS S4-4 metaG | ecosystem: Host-associated > Plants > Roots > Rhizosphere > Soil | place... | reverse complement strand
TCAAGATCTACACCAAGAAGGGCGACGACGGGACCACCTCGCTCTGGTACGGCGGTCGCATCCCCAAGCACCATGGCCGGACCGAGGCCTACGGCACCCTCGACGAGGCCTGCGCCCAGCTCGGCGCCGCCCGCGCCCTGTGCGGCGAGGGCGAGGAGGAGATGGCGGCGGCGATCCTCCGCCTGCAGGACGACATCTTCATCGCCGGAGCGGAGCTGGCGACCGCGCCGGAGGCCGCCGACCGCCTGCAGGACGGAGTCAGCCGCGTCACCGAGGAGATGGTCGCCGAGCTCGAGCGGCTGATCGACCGCTACATGGCCGCGGTCGAACTGCCGCCGAAGTTCGTCATCCCCGGCGGCAACCGACTCTCCGCCCAGCTCGACATCGCCCGCACGGTGATCCGCCGCGCCGAGCGCCGCATCTCCGAACTGGCCGAGGAAGGCGAGCTGGCCAGCGAGACCGTGATCCACTTCATCAACCGCGCCTCCGACCTCGCCTTCGCGATGGCGCGGTACGCCGACGTCGAGGACCCGGCCCTGTTCGAGGGCCGCGAACGAGGCGCCTGAGGGTGCGGATCTCGGCCCGCCGGATCGAGGGACTGGCGCACGAGGTCGACCTCGAGGGCGGCCACGTGCTGATCGTCGACGAGCCGCCCGACCGCGGCGGCACCGACACCGGCCCGCGGCCGACCCAGCTGCTCGCCGCCAGCCTCGCCGGCTGCACTGCGATCACCGTCGAGATGTACGCGGCGCGCAAGGGGTGGGACGTCGGCAAGGTCGAAGTCGACGTCGACGTCAGCTACGACCACCACGTCCCCGACCACTTCCAGGTGGCGCTGCGGCTGCCCGCCGAGCTCGACGCGGAGCAGCGGGCGCGGCTGCTGCTGATCGCCGAGAAGTGCCCGGTCCACCGGGTGCTGGCGGGGGAAGCGAAGGTGACCGTAGTCGAGCGGGTCGAGGCGGCCTAGCCGATGGACCTCGGGATCGCCGGCCGCGGCTGCGTCGTCACCGGCGCCAGCCGCGGGATCGGCCGCGAGGTGGCGGCGCTGCTCTGCGCCGAGGGCGCGGCGGTGCTGCTGGTCGGCCGCGACGAGGGGCGGCTGGCGCCGGCGGTCGAGCGGGCGGCGCAGGCCGGCGCCAAGGCGGGAGGCCGAGCCGCGGCGCTCGCCGTCGACGTCACCGACGAGGACGCCGGCAAGCGGCTGCTGGCCGCTGCGGAGGAGCGTTTCGGCGCGCTCGACGTGCTCGTCAACAACGCCGGCTTTGCCCGCTACCACGAGCTCGAGGAGGTGCCCGACGAGGACTGGCGCGCCCAGTACGAGCTCAACGTGATGGCGCCGCTGCGGGCGATGCGGGCGGCGGCGCCGCCGATGGCCGAGCGCGGCTGGGGGCGGATCGTCAACGTCGCCTCGACCTCGGCCAAGCGTCCCTCGCCGCTGATGCCCGACTACTCGGTGGCAAAGGCGGCCGAGCTCTCGCTCTCGCGGCTCTTCGCCGACCGCTACGCCGAGCGCGGCGTCCTCGTCAACGCGATCTGCCCGGGCCCGACCGAATCGGAGCTGTGGATGGCCGCCGGCGGACTCGCCGACCAGGCGCGCGAGCGCTCAGGCGCGGCCACCCGCGAGGAGGCGGTCGCCGCGGCCGGCGCCAAACGCCCGATCGGCCGCCTCGCCGAGCCGGTCGAGATCGCCGCGGCAATCGTCTTCCTCTGCTCGGAGCGCGCCTCCTACGTCGCCGGCGCCGCCTGGTCGGTCGATGGCGGCACCGTCCAGGTGATCGTCTGAGCAGCCGACGGGACGAAGACGAGCCCATGCCTCCCGAAATCGGCCCATCGATCCCGCGCGGGCTGGGCGAGCGGCTGCTGACCCCCGAGCAGGCGGCGGCGACACCGTCGCGGGGCGGCACCGACGCGGCGGTGCTGCTCGCGCTCTATGGCTGGCCCGCGGAACCGGGGCTGATCTTCACCGAGCGCCGCGCCGACCTGCGCCGCCACGCCGGCGAGATCTCGTTCCCCGGCGGCCGCCAGGACCCCGACGACGCCGACCTGGCGGCGACGGCGCTGCGCGAGGCCGAGGAGGAGATCGCCCTCGATCCCGCCGCAGTGTCGCTGGCCGGCGCGCTCGCCCCGGTCTCGACCTTCGTTTCCGGCTACCGCGTCCACCCCTTCGTCGGCACCGTCGCCGACCCGCTCGAGCTCGGCCTCGAGCCGAACCCGACCGAGGTCGAGACGGTCCTCACCTTCTCGCTCGAGATCCTGCGCGAGGGATACGCGATGCGGCGGCTGATCCGCCGCGGCATCCCGCTTCACACCCCCACCTACGAGGTGGACGGGGCGCTGATCTGGGGGGCGACCGCGCGAATCTTGGCCGACCTCCTGGCGCGACTCGGCTAGGCGCCGGCGGCGCCGCCGGACGGCGAGATCGCCTTGCTGACGCCGTTTGCCATCGCCTCGGCCCACGCTTTCGGGTCGGCGCGCGGCGCTTCGACCAGCTCGACTGGGATCCGCCAGGTGCGCTCCGCGCGCCGCAGCACCTCCGCCCCGCCCTCGAGCAGCGCCGGGTCGACATCTCCTACCGCCTCGTAGACGACCCCGCGGACCGGGGTGTCGACCAGCCGCTCGACGAGCGCTTCGAGGCGCGGCCCGTGGACCGCCGCGACCTGCTCCGGGTCCCCGGCTGCTGAGCCGAGCGCGAGCACGACGACGGCGACGTCGCCGACCAGCTCGAGCAGGGTCCCCGGCTGCTCGGGGTCGGCCAGTGCCGGCTCGATCCCCGCCGCCGCGATCGCCGCAAGACCCTCCTCGCGGCGGCTCGTCCCGCGCACCGCCCAGCCCGCGGCGAGCAGCCGCTCGCCGAGCGAGCGCCCGCAGCAGCCGCAGCCGACGATTAGCGCGCGTGCCATCGCGCGCGACTCTAGGTCAGAACGAGGCGGCGGCGCGCTGCTCGGCGCTGGCGCCGGGACCCGGCCGCGCGTGGACGTGACCGCGGCCGGCGACCAGCTCCTCGCCGCAGGCCGAGCAGGTCGGCACCATGTGGGCGACCTCGCCGCAGTCGTCGTGGACGATCTCGACCGGCGGGCCGGCCTCCCCCGCAGTCCACTTGTCGCCCCAGCGCATCAGCGCCCAGAGGACCGGCATCAGGTCGCGGCCTTTCTCGGTGAGGCGGTATTCGAAGCGCTCGGGGTGCTCGCTGTAGGGGCGGCGCTCGAGGATTCCCTCCTCGGTCAGCGTCGCCAGCCGCTGGCTGAGGACGTTGGTCGCAACCCCCAGCGAGCTCTGGATCTCGTCGAAGCGGCGTTTGCCGAGGCTGACGTCGCGGATAACCAGCAGCGCCCAACGCTCACCCAGCACCGAGAGCGGTTTGGCGATCGAACAGTTGAGCTCGGCGAAGGCCTTGATCGGCATCCACCCGATTGTAGGGCCGTCGCTTGCTTTTTGCAAGCCGCAGGGCTAGGGTGCCTTGCGAAATGCAAGCGAGACGAACGGAGCGGTGATGGAGCAGCGCTGGAAAGTCCTCATCCTGACCTCGGTCGGGCTGTTCATGGCGAGCCTCGACCTGTTCATCGTCAACCTCGCCTTCCCCGACCTCGCGCGCTCGTTCGACGGTGCCTCGCTCCCTGACCTCTCGTGGGTCCTCAACGGCTACGCGATCGTCTTCGCGGCGCTGCTCGTCCCCGCCGGGCGGATCGCCGACCGGGTCGGCCGCAAGCGGGTCTTCCTGCTCGGCCTCGTCGTCTTCTCGCTCGCCTCGGCTCTCTGCGCCGCCGCCCCCTCGGTCGAGGCGCTCGTCGGCGCCCGCGTCCTGCAGGCGGTCGGCGGGGCGATGATGATCCCCACCACCCTCGGCCTGATCCTCCCCGCCTTCCCGCCCGAGCAGCGGGCGCTGGCGATCGGGATCTGGTCGGCGGTTGGCGGCGTCGCCGCGGCGCTCGGGCCGCCGCTCGGCGGCCTCCTCGTCCAGCTCAGCTGGCACTGGATCTTCATCGTCAACGTGCCGACCGGGCTGATCGCGGCGGTGATCGGCTGGCGCGTCCTCGACGAGGTCCGCGAGCCCGAGGACGGCCGCCCCGACCTGCTCGGCGCGGCGATGCTGGCGCTCGGCATCGGCGTTCTCACCCTCGGCATCGTCAAGGGGCCCGACTGGGGCTGGGGCGACCCCCGCGACGTCGCCGCCTTCGCCGCCGCGACGGCGCTGGTCGCCGGCTTTCTCTACCGCTCCGCCCACCACCGCGCGCCGGTGATCGAGCTGCCGCTGCTTCGGGTCCGCTCCTTCGCGCTGGCCAACTCGGCGACCCTCGTCTTCTTCGCCGGCTTCGGCGCGATGCTGCTCGCCAGCGTCCTGCTGCTGACCGAAGTCTGGGGCTACTCGGCGCTGCGCGCCGGCTTCGCCCTCTCCCCCGGCCCGCTGATGGCGGCGGCCTTCGCCGTCCCCGCCGGCCGGCTCGGCGGCCGCATCGGCCCGCGCCCGATCGCCGCCGTCGGCGGCCTCCTCTTCGCCGCCAGCTTCGCCTGGATCCTGGCCACGGTCGACGCCGGCTCGAGCTATGCCAGCAGCTTCCTGCCGGGCTTCATGATCGGCGGTGCCGGGGTCGGGCTGACCCTCGGCACGCTCCCCGCAGCCGCCACCGCGGCGCTGCCGCCGAGCCGCTTCGCCACCGGGACGGCGGTCTTCAGCATGGCTCGCCAGCTCGGCTCGGCGATCGGCGTCGCGATCCTCGTCGCCCTGCTCAACGACTCGACCGGCGGCGACCTGCTCGCCGGCCTGCGCCGTGGCTGGTGGTTCTGCCTCGGCGCCGGCCTCGCGGCCTCCCTCCTGGCCGTCGCCATCGGCCCCGTCGGGGCAGAGAACAAACGCTCCGCAGCTCCCAAAGCCGCGGCGGCACGGTCCAGCGCAGCGGCCTGAGCGGCGGGAGGGTCCGGTGCCCCTCCGAACGTTTTGCGGCTGAGGCCCGGAGCTCGAGCGGGCGCAGCCGAATCCGCCCCACGCCGACAGGCCGAGTGAGGAGGGGTACCGGACCCTCCCGCCCCACTTACCCCGAATCGAACGGTCCGCGCCCGCGCAACCTAAGCTTCTCGTCCTCCCGCACCGCCGCGTCGAGATCCTCCTCGGTCATCTCGGGGGCGCCGCGGCGGCGGCGCATCTCGTTCTGCGCCTCGAGCATCTGGCGCACGTCGTCGACCTCGTTCTGGGCCTCGAGCGCCGGCGAGCGGGTCGGGCGCCAGTCGAGCAGGTCGGCGGCGGTCGACTTCGAGAAGTGGCCGACGAGCAGCAGGACGGCGACGATCAGCGCCAGCACTCCCAGCGTCCCCAGTACGAACAGCACGATCCAAGGATAGGCCGGGCGGGACCACCATGGGCGGCCTTGGATAGCCTCGCCGCATGGATTCGGGATTCACCGAGCTGGCCAGCGTCGACGGCACGATCACCCCGACCGCCGAGGCGACGATCGCGCTCAAAGACGATGGTGTCTACCGCGGCGACGGCGTCTTCGAGGTGATCCGGCTCTACGCCGGCCGCCCCTTCGCCCTCGCCGACCACTACGAGCGGATGCAGCGCTCCGCCGACGCGATCGAGCTGCCGCTCGATCGCCCGGCGCTCGAAGCCGAGGTCGAGGCGCTGCTCGCAAAAGCCGGCGGGGCGGAAGCGCAGCTGCGGCTGATCGTGACCCGCGGCGGGCGCCGGATCGCCGCCACCGAGCCGGTCCCCGAGCACGCCGCGGCGGTCGCGGTCGCCTCGGTCGTCTACCAGCCGACGGTGATCCTCAACGGGGTCAAGTCGCTCTCCTACGCCGCCAACATGCACGCGACGCGGCTGGCCAAGGCCGGCGGCGCCGACGAGGCGGTGTTCGTCCGCCCCGACGGCATCGTGCTCGAGCCGCCGACCTCCTCGCTCTTCTGGGTCTCCGAGGGCGAGCTGCGGACCACCGCGCTCGAGGCCGGCGTGCTGGCCTCGATCACCCGCGACCGCCTGCTCGCCGTGCTCGAGGTCAGCGAGGGCGAGTACCCGGTGGGCGATCTGCTCGGCGCCAGCGAGGCCTTCCTCGCCTCGACCGTCCGCGAGGTCCAGCCGGTCCACACGATCGACGGCATCGAGCTCGGCAACGTCCCCGGCCCGCGTACGCTCGAAGCCCGCGAGGCCTTCGCGGCGACCCTCGCCCGCGAGCTCGGCTGAGCTACTCCGCGGTCAGTTCCATCATCAGTTCGTCGGGGTAGCACCAGCTCCAGGTCTCACCCGGCTCGACCGAGCGGATGATCGGGTGCCCCGTCTCGTGGTTGTGGGCGGTCGCGTGTTTGCCCGGCGAGTTGTCGCAGCAGCCGATCTGGCCGCAGGTCTGGCACATCCGCAGGTGCACCCAGCGGCCGCCCGTCTTCAGGCACTCCTCGCAGCCAGCGATCTCAGCCGGCGCCTCGAGCACCTTGACCTGATCGAGGTGCGAACATTCGGCCGGCATCAGGAGCCGGTTGCGATCTCGGCCGGCTCGCCGCCGGGGAACCAGTGGGCCTCGACCGGCGGCGGGCTGTCGCGCAGGAAGCGCTCGGCGTCGAGCGCGCCCATGCAGCCGGTGCCGGCGGCGGTGACCGCCTGGCGGTAGGTGCGGTCGACGACGTCGCCGACCGCGAAGACGCCGCCGAGGTTGGTCCGGGTCGAGCCGGGCTCGACTTTGATGTAGCCGTCCTCGTCGGTGTCGACCTGGTCCTTGACGACCTCCGAGCGCGGGATGTGGCCGATCGCGACGAAGGCGCCGGTCGCATCGAGGTCCTCCTGCTCGCCGGTCTCGGCGTTGCGCAGCCGGATGGTCTGCAGTTTGCCGTCCTCGCCGCCGACGAACTCCTCGGGGACGAACGGGGTCTTGAAGTCGATGTTCTCCTTCTCCTCGGCGCGCTCGAGCATGATCTTCGAGGCGCGGAACTCGTCGCGCCGGTTGACGATCGTCAGCTCGTCGGCGAACTTGGAGATGAAGATCGCGTCCTCCATCGCCGAGTCGCCACCGCCGACCACGATCACCCGGTGGCCCTTGAAGAAGGCGCCGTCGCAGACGCCACAGGTGGAGACGCCGCGGCCGCCGAGCTCCATCTCGCCCGGGATCCCGAGCCGGCGCGGCTCGGCGCCCATCGCCAGGATCAGGGTTTTGGCGCGGTGCTCCTCGTCGCCAAGGAAGACCTTCTGGATGCCGCCATCGGAGAGCTCGACCCGGTCGACGTCGTCGGTGACGAAACGGCTGCCGAAGCGCTCGGCCTGGGCCCGGAACTGGGACATCATCTCCGGCCCCATGATCCCCTCGGGGTAGCCGGGGTAGTTCTCGACGTCGGTCGTGTTCTGGAGCTGACCGCCCCACTGGAAGCCCTCGAAGACGAGCGGGTTCAGATTGGCGCGCGCGGTGTAGAGCGCGGCGGTATAGCCGGCGGGCCCGCCGCCGACGATGATCACGTTCTCGACCTGCTTGCTGTCGGTATCCGTCATTTCGTCTCCTGAGCCATTTTTCAAGCTCTACAGCCTATTACTTTACTTTTTATAGTACTCCCCGAGGCGGTCGTCCACAAGCGGCCCGACCGCCGGCTCCAGCTCCGAAATCGCCCCGCCGCCGCGTTCGATTGGCAGCCCTTCTTCTTCCCACAGTCGTACCCGGTGGCGCAGCTGGAAGAAGGCGACGACCCCCGGCGGGATCGGCATCCAGAAGGAGATCAGGCGGAAGACGAGGATCGCCGGGAAAACCGTCTCCTCGGGGATGCCGAAGAGGACGAAGGCACCGATCATCCCCGCGTCGACCGCGCCGACCCCGGCCGGCGCCAGCGGGAAGAGGTTGGCGACCATGCCGAGGAAATAGCCCTGGACGACGACCGCGAGGGGCACCTTGACGCCGAGCGCATGGAACGAGGCCCACAGCACGCCGATGCTGAAGGCCCAGTAGCCGGCGGCGCCGATCAGCGCCAGGCCGCCCTTGGAGGGGTGGGTGAAGAGGCTGAGGGCAAAGCGGAAGCCCTCGGCGACCGTGGCCGGCACTTTGGCGGCGGAGCGAACGAACGAGCGCGCCTTCTCGCTGCTGGCGTAACGGCTCCAGCGCCGCTCGACGTCGGGCGGGATCAGCGCGATCAGGAACCCGATCACGATCAAGAGCCCGGCGACTGCCGCCGGCACGATCGTCAGCTCGACCGAGTCCTTGCCGTTGACGAGGCCGGTCCGCAGCAGAAGCCCGCAGACGATCAGGGCGATCGGGTAGAAGGCGTAGTGGAGGCTGATGAAGGCGACCATCCGGCGGCCGACGTCGCGGCGCGCCATCCCGGCCTTGCGCAGGGCCCAATAGGTGAGCGCCACCCCGCCGGCGCCACCGGCCGAAAAGAGCAGCGTCGCCGCCACCCCGGCCATGTTGATCTCGTACGTCTCGGTCCAGCTGAGCCGCAGCGCATCGCCGCCGACCACCGCTTTGAAGAGGGCGATGTAGGTCGCGTAGGCGAGGACGTTTAAGCCGATCGCGATCCCGATCCAGAGCGGGTCGGCATCGTCGAGCTTGCCGAGGGCGTCGCCGAAGCCGGCGATCTTGGGGACGAAGAAATAGATCCCGACGAGGAGGATCGCGACCAGCACCAGCGTCTGGACGATCCGTTTGGTCGTCAGGATCGGCATCTCGGCATCGCCACCGCCGTTTGCCATCTGATCTCCAGGCACTGCTGCGAAAAGTTACTGGCTGGCCATGCGCTCCAAACGCTGCAGACCGCGATTGATCGCCTGGACGGCTGGTTCGGCGAGCGGATCGCCGTGGCGCACCAGGGCGACGAGCAGGCCGCCGGCGACGAGGTCGGTGACGTAGTGCTCGCCGAGATAGACGAGCGCGAAGCCGAGCGTGCCGGCGTAGGTCCAGCCGATCGCGCCCGAAGCGCGGCCCGTTTCCGAGAGCGAGACGGCCCCCATCACCGAGGTCGCGAAGTGCAGCGAGGGCATCGCCGCCCAGGGGTTGCCGCCGAGCGCCTTGTACATCGTCTCCCAGGCGCGCCCCCAGGTCGGTTCGCCGACCTCGACCATGATGCGCCGCACCTTCTCCTCGCCGGCGTGGCCGTTTTCGGCGGTCCACCAGGGGGGCGCGGTCGGCACCAGCCAGTAGCCGACGCAGCCGAGGTCGAAAACCGCCGCCATCTGCCGCGCCGCCCGCGGGAAGCGGTTGTGGTCGCGGACCAGGATCCAGACCAGGACCATGTACGGCTCGAAGAACCAGAGCCAGTGGGCCCAGGTGAGGACGCGGTCGAGGGCGCGGGCAAAGGGCAGCCGGGCGATCGCCCGCTGCAGGCGGGCGTTGGGCAGCTTGCCGAAGCCGATCAGGCGGTCGCTGGCGATCGGATAGGAGGTGTGGAGGCGCCGCCGCAGCTTCTCCGGGTCGTCGTAGGGCAGCTCGTGGACGACCGCGAAGGCCCACATCTGCATGGCGAAGAGGGCGACATCGCGGGTGCGCGAGCGCTTCTGCAGGACGGCGAGCGCGAGCGGGCCCGAGGCGGTGGCGGCGATCGTCACCGGTGCCGGGATCCGCAGCCGCTTGCGAAGCAGCGGCACCGCAATCGCCGCGACCAGGCATCCGCCGGCGCCGGCGCGTACAGCGAGGCCCAGCGCGTTCGGTCCTCGGCGGCGCTTCATCGCGCGGCGAGTATATGAGCAGGCTCGAGCGCGCTCCCGGCCGCAGCCGCGGACGAGCGTGGGCAGGAGCCGCGGCGCCGCCTCGCCTGAATAGAATGGCCGCGCCTTGTCCCCGCACTCTCCTGGATCTGACCAGATCGACGCCCTGATGTGGGTCGGCCTCGTCGCCGCGGTTCTCGTCGTGGCGATCGTCCTTTTCGCCCTGCTGGGGGTCGTCCGCCGCTTCCGCGCCGCCCGCGGTGCCGAGCCGCGCCAGCTGACCGGCCCGGGCCGCGTCCAGGCGCCCGTCGCCGCAGTCCTCACCGCCTTCGCCCTGGTGCTCTTCGTGATCAGCATCGTGCTCACCGACGAAGCCCGCGAAACCCCGAGCACCGGCGCCAGCGGCCTCACCTCGGCGAAAGGCGAGCCGCTCGGCAAGCCGCTCGAAATCGAAGCCACCGGCCAGCAGTGGATCTGGCGCTACGACTACCCGAACGGCGCCTTCTCCTACTACAAGCTGGTGGTCCCGGTCGACACCGCGGTGAAGCTGAAACTGATCTCGACCGACGTCGTCCACACCTGGAACGTCGGCGACCTCGCCGGCAAGGCCGACGCGGTCCCCGGCAAGGTCCACAACATCTACTTCCGGGCTGAAAAGGAAGGCGACTTCAGCGGCAACGCGTCGACCCTCTCCGGGCAGGCCTACGCGCAGATGCGGACCGAGGTCGAAGTGGTCTCCCCCGACGAATACAAAGCCTTCATCCAGCAGCAGAAAAAGGAAATTGACACCGCCCAGGAACACGTGATCGAACTGCTCGAAAACGGAGAAGTGCCATGAGCGACCGCGCCGCGCCCGAGCTGGTCATCGACCGCATCCCGCCGCGGCGGGCGCGCTGGGTCGAGCTGACGACCAGCGCCAACCACAAGGACCTCGGCAGCATCCTGCTGACCGGCGCCGGCGGCTTCCTCTTCATGGCGCTGATCGAGTTCCTGCTGATGCGGCTGCAGCTGGTGGTGCCGGAAAACACCTTCCTGGCGCCGGTCACCTTCAACCGGATGCTCTCCTACTACGGGGCGACGGCGATCTTCTTCTTCGCGCTGCCGTTCGTCTTCGGCTTCTTCCACTACGTCGCGCCGCTGCAGGTCGGGGCGCGCGGCACGGCGCTGCCGCGGCTGAGCCAGGTCGGAGTCGCCCTCTGGGTCGCGGGCGCAACCCTCTTCTACGTCGCCTTCTTCTGGACCCCCTCGGAGGCCGGGGTCAACCCGCTGCCGCCGCTCAGCGAGACCGCCTTCCTCGCCAACAACGGGGTCGACGTCTGGATCACCTCGGTCGGCTTCGCGACGCTTGGCTTCGTCTTCATGGCGATCGACCTGGGGACGACGCTGCGGCGGATGCGGGCGCCGGGAATGGCCTGGCGCCGGGCGCCGGTCTTCGCCTTTGCCGCCAACGTCTGCTGCTGGCTGATGACCGTGATCGGGCCGGTCTTCCTGGCGGCGCTGACGATGCTCGAGATCGACCGCCACTACGAAGGCATCTTCTTCTCCGACTCGACCGGCGGCGCGCCGCTGCTCTGGCAGCACCTGAGCTGGATCTTCTTCACCGGCGTCTACATGACGATCCTGATCTTCGCCTTCGGGGTGATCGCCGAAATCGTCACCACCTTCTCGCGCAAACCGCTGTTCAACCGGCGCACGGTGATGGTCTCGCTGGCGGTCGTCGCGGTGATCGGCACGCTGGCCTGGATGCAGAACATGCTGACCGCGCCAATCGGGATCGGCTGGCAGTACTTCGCGATGCTGATGTCGCTGGCGCTGATCGTCCCCTTCGGTCTGATCATCTACAACCTGATCGCGACGATGATCGGCGGCGTGCTGCGGATGCGGTCGCCATTGCTGTTCGCAATCGGCGCGCTCGCCTGCATCACCGTCGGCCTCGCCGCCGAGCTGCAGCAGTCGATGGTCGGCTCCGCCTGGCAGTTGCACAACACCGTCGACGCCACCGCGGCGACCCACTTCGCGCTGGTCGGCGGCGCCGTCTTCGGCGGCTTCGCGGCGCTCCACTACTGGTACCCGAAGATCACCGGCCGGACAATGGGCGAGTACCTCGGCCGGCTCTCCTTCTGGACCCTGATCCTCGGGATGGTCCTCACCTTCGTGCCGCTGTTCTTCGCCGGCCAGGTCTCGGGCCAGGTGGTCGATGCCTACAAGTACTTCGGCGGCACCGGCGTCAGCTTCTGGAACCTGCTCTCGACGATCGGCGCCTTCGTGATCTTCATCGGCGTCCTGATGACCCTCGTCAACGCGATCTCGAGCCGCACCAATGGCGCCGAGGCCGGGCACGACCCCTGGGGCGGCGACACCCTCGAGTGGTTCACGCTCTCGCCGCCGGACCCGCACAACTTCGACGTCCTGCCGGACGTCCGCAGCGACCGTCCGATGCGCGACATCCGCGACGCAATCGCCCGCCGCACCGCCCGCCGCGAGCGCGAGGCTCGCGAGCGCCAGCCGGTAGCCTGACCGCATGAGCACCGGTGCCGGCGCGACCTCCGCGCCCAACCCGACGGCGGTCGAGCGCTCCCCCTTACCGACCGTCGTCCGCGATTACCTGACGCTGACCAAGCCGAAGGTCCAGTCGCTGCTGCTGTTCACCACGGTGACGACGATGTACACGGCGGGCAGCCCCTCGATCGGGCTGGTCCTGCTGACCTGCATCGGCGGCGCGCTGTCGGCCGGCGGGGCCGGGGCGATCAACCACGCCATCGACCGCGACCTCGATCGGATGATGGCCCGCACCGCCGACCGCCCTGTCGCCTCGGGCCGCGTCTCGCCCGCCGCCGCGATCACCTACGGCGTGCTGCTGGGAGCAGCCTCCTTCCTGCTACTCGCGCTGACCGTCAACCCGCTGGCGGCGGCGCTCTCGCTCTCCGGCCTGCTCGGCTACGTCTTCGTCTACACGCTCTGGCTGAAGCGCTCTACGCCGCAGAACATCGTCATCGGCGGGGCCGCCGGCGCGGTGCCGCCGCTGGTCGCCTGGGCGGCGACCACAGGCAGCCTCAGCGGTATG